>Ga0210401_10003763_pt1 | contig 16071 bp, 16 predicted proteins | sample IncBWH32MmetaG_FD_150866 | JGI IMG/M metagenome (GOLD analysis project Ga0210401, IMG submission 150866) | Forest soil microbial communities from Barre Woods Harvard Forest LTER site, Petersham, Massachusetts, United States - Inc-BW-H-32-M | ecosystem: Environmental > Terrestrial > Soil >... | reverse complement strand
CGTTTTGTGGCTTGCCGCTCGTGAGCCGGGGACGCGTGCTCGGCGTATTGGGCGTCGGCAGTTCGCGGGAGGCTACTTTTACAGAAGATGATGTTTCGTTTCTCAGTCAGGTCGCCAATCAGATCGCGATCGCCGTTGAAAATGCGGCCGCTTACGGGGAGATTTCCCAAGCAAGGGACCGACTCGCGCTCGAAAACATCTATCTGGAATCCGAGATCCGCAATGAGCTTCATTTCGAGGACATCGTCGGAAACAGCCAGGCGCTGAAGCGTGTTCTGAGCGAGATCGAGATCGTCGCACCGGCCGATTCTACAGTTCTCATCTACGGAGAGACGGGCACAGGCAAGGAGTTGATTGCCCGCGCCGTGCACAATCTCAGCTCTCGGAAATCCAACACATTTGTAAAGCTGAATTGCGCCGCGATTCCCACAGGCTTGCTGGAAAGCGAGCTTTTCGGCCATGAAAAGGGGGCGTTCACGGGCGCGATCAGCCAGCGAGTTGGGCGCTTTGAGCTGGCGCATCGCGGAACCATCTTCCTCGACGAAATCGGGGAAATTCCGCTGGAGCTTCAGCCGAAGCTTTTGCGCGTCCTGCAGGAACGCGAATTCGAGCGCCTCGGCAGCACTCGCACTCTGCGGACGGATGCCCGCCTGATTGCAGCAACGAATCGCGATTTGAAAACAATGGTCGAAGAGCAGAAATTTCGATCCGATTTGTATTACCGGCTCAATGTCTTCCCCATCCGAGTTCCGGCGCTGCGCGAGCGCAAAGAAGACATTCCGTTGCTGGTCCGCCATTTCGTCCAGCAATTCAGCAAGCGGAATAATCGTGTGATAAATAGCATTCCTTCCGAAACGATGGAGGCATTGGTTCGTTACCATTGGCCGGGCAACATACGCGAGCTACAAAATGTGATCGAACGGGCAGTGATCATCTCAAAAAGCCCTGTACTGAATGTCGCCCTCCGCGAACTCGAACGAGTTGCCACCCCAAGGACTCCTCAGGCTGATGCGAAAGCCACTCAGTTGGATCAGGAGAACCTTGACGATCTACTAGACGAGACGGAACGGACTCAGATCTTACGCGCTCTTGAATCGTCAAACGGGGTTATTGGCGGACCGAGCGGAGCGGCTGCTCGCCTAGGAATCAAGCGCTCCACACTTCAGCTTCGGATGCAGAGGCTGGGCATTCGGCTGTCACCTGTCTCGCGTACAGCACTCACTGAATCCAAAAGTACGGCGGGATAAGGCAGAGGGATGACCCCTGTCTAGCCCTACACCTCGGCGATCACAACCGGAAAGCTTGATTCTTTCTCCGAACGAAGTACTCCGCAAGTCAACCACGCCGGAGTCAGCAACACCTTGGTTGAAGCGCATCAGATTTCGTCGAGGCAAATTAAAGCAACCGGTTATCTGGAGGGTTCCGAATCACGCTTCCAGCAGACCGCCAGGATTCTGGCGCTCCCATCTTGCACTCGAATGCACTGGTCACGGCTTCCATTTCGTAACTCCAAGCATTGCTTCGATCAAGCACTGAGGGTCTTTGGTTGTGTGCTTGCTTCTTTCCTGCTGAGCGGCGTGAGGATTGAAGGTTATGAAGCCGCCTGACGGCGCTAAAAAAGGAGAAACACTATGCCAAAGCTCGCATTACTGGATCCCACGAAAACGGGAAGGCAGGCAAGGAATCTTGAGAGCGAACTCCGCCACCTGATCGTGGGACAAAACGAAGCAATTCAACAGATCGTGAAGGCCTATCAGACTCACCTGGCGGGATTGTCCCCAATCAGCCGTCCGGTCGGTTCCGTCGCGGTCGCGCTCGATTTTACTCTCAGGCCTAATTGCGGCACCCGTAGTGACCTATCGTTGAGCAAACAGTCGGCCCACGCGCCCTTCTTATGCCGCTTCGTGCCAATGGTAGCGGTGATGCAAACCACCGAGGCGCGCGGTTGAAATCACCGTTGCCTGCGGAGACGGCTTCGTTTCGACTGCCCGACCGTACGGTGTGTCTTTGCCGAGGCTATCGTGAATACGGTCTTCGTGATAATACCTCACATACTCACGAATTAACCGGCGCAGATGCTCCTCCTTCAATGGGATTACATGGTCCAGCAACTCCCGCCGACAACTTCCCACCCAGCGTTCCGCGGTGCCATTTTGCCAAGGCGAGCGGATGCTCGTGCGCGTGGGCTTCACGCCCGTAGCTTTTAGGAATGTGATGACGTCGGCGTCAAATTTTGAGTCACGGTCCAAGATCACATAACGATACTGCCCCGTTTCGGGAAACGTCTCACGCAACTGCTGCACCACCCACTCGGCAGTCGCATGACAAGTGGTATTGATGTGCAGGATCTTGCGGCGACCGTGCTCGATGGCGAAAAAGCAGTAAAGCAGCTTGAAAGTCACCGTCGGTACGGTGAAGAAATCGAGGGCCACGATCACCTCGCGATGATTTCTCAGGAATGTGAGCCAGCGCTTGGATGGATCGCCCCGCCGTCGAATACGTTGAAGATACCGAGCCACGGTTCTTTCCGAGACGTTGAAGCCGAGCTTCCGCAGCTCGCCGTGGATCTTCGGAGCACCCCAGTCCAGATTCTCTTCCGCCATGCGGGGAATCAGAGTGCGAATCTCAGCGGTAGTCTTCGGCCTACCGCCCGAGCCTGCACGCGAACGCCATCGCCAGTAGAGCCGGAATCCGATTCGGTGCCAGCGCACCACGGTGTCCGGCTTAACAATGATGAGGGTCGCGGCCCATCCTGAACTGGATAAGGGGCACGGCCATGAACGGAAGGACCATTCGCAGGTGGGATTGCGGGTTGATACGGCTGAGCGGCTGCTGACGGAGGTAGCTTCAATGAACGTGGCTAACTTCCTGGTCCGGCCAAAGAGGCGTTACGTCGAACGCTACTCCCAACCTGAGGCATGGGAGAAGCTCGATCTGGAGCAGCAGTTGGAGCTGACTCACGAAGTAGCTGGACTGCCCTCGGAGTTAACCGATCCCGATCTGGAGGCAAAGTTGTTCGATCTCCTGATCCTGCGGCTTCAGCTTGCTCTCCTGCGGGCTGAACCATCGTTCGCCGGGTTGCGCAAGCGGGTGGAAGAGATCGCCGGGCTGCTGGAGGAGATGGACAGCATCCCGATGGTTCGTGAACAGATGGGCCTGATTCAAGAGATCCAGACGGACGATTTCTGGCAGGACGTAACTACGCCTATTCTGGAAAACGTCCGCAAGAAGCTCCGCGCGCTAGTAAAGCTTATCGAGAGGGTGAAGCGCAAGCCGGTCTACTCGGATTTTATCGATGAGATCGGGATAGAGCAGGAGACGCAGCTTCCGGGATTCAGTCACGCCACCTTTGCGAGGTTTCGCGACAAGGCACGAGCATTCCTCCGAGAACATGAAAACCACCCGACGATCCGCAAGGTACGCCAGAATGAAGCTCTGACGGCACATGATCTATCCGAATTGGAGCGACTCCTGCTGCAGGCAGGTATCGGAACGGCTCAAGATTTGATCCAGGCAAAGGAAGCTAGCGAAGGTTTCGGGTTATTCCTGCGGTCGCTGGTGGGTCTAGATCGGCAGGCCGCAATGGATGCATTCGCCCGGTTCTTGGTGGGGAGGAATCCGACGAGTCACCAAATCGAGTTCATTGATCTAATCGTGAATCACTTAACGGAACAAGGATATATGGACGCGGCCCGACTGTACGAATCACCGTTCACGGATTTGAACCCCATGGGGGTTGAAGGGATCTTCCCCTCGGAGCAGGTCGGAGAGCTACTCGGGATTTTGAAAGAGATCCGCCAGCACGCGGCGGCAGCCTAAACGAACATGTCGGATGACACCACTCCTATTCAAGAACCAAGGAAAACAAGGCAACGGCATCAGAAACCGCAACTCAAGGTTGTCTTCGACACTAACGCACTATATGTAACGCCAACCAGCCTAGGCTCAGCTAGTGACCTGGTGCGCTCTGAGATTGCCGATCTCATCAGCGAAGCAAAATATCCCGACCTGGATCTCCATTGGTATATTTCCGAAATTGTTCGCCATGAACGCCAATAGCAGATGCAGACGGAAGCGTTGAAACTGAGATTTGCTATTAATAAGATCGAACGACTGCTGAGCCACAATCTAGCCCTTACGGATCAAGCCCTCCTAGATCACGTGGAAAGTAAGATCAGGGAAATCGAAGGACGCCTGGGACTTACAGAAATAAAACTGGATCATGGTAAGGTGGATTGGGCCACGCTTATTCATGCAGCAGCTTATAGGCTCCCCCCCTTCCAGCCTGGTGAGAAAGAAAAAGGCTTTCGTGATGCGTTGGTTGCAGAATCCTTTCTTCAACTTGTCAGCGACTCCCCGAAGACAACAAAACTCTGTCGAGTGGTGATGGTGACGTCAGATGAGTTACTGTCAACTGCCATAAAAAACCGCATCACAACCTTATCTAACGCGAGCGTCCTTCCGACAATCGAGGAATTGAAGGGTTTGATAAACACACTTGTCTCTAACGTGGGCGAAGAGTTCATTGCCGGTCTCAAGCCGAAGGCAGACAAACTGTTTTTCACAACGGAAGATAATAAAGACACGCTGTACGTTAAGGAGAAGATCGGGCGGCGTATAAGTGAGCAATTTAAGGAGCAATTAGCCGCGCGTCCCGAAGGCACCACCTTTCGTTCAAACGGGCAATGGTGGATAAGCCCGCCTAACTTTGCTCGCAAGGAACAGAAGCGAGTCTTCTGGGCATCGCGAATAGGAATCGAAGCTGAGGCTGGCTCGGTGATATCCCCAGACCCAATAGGAAAGGTGTCTTTGTCGGAATCCTTGAAGTCACAATCGGTCACGTTAGAGGGGCGCATCCCGCCCGCGTTTTCGCCCGCGTTTTCGCCCGCGTTCCCGCACGCGTTTGAGTACAATCCTCTACAATTCTTCAGTGCGGAATCAGGCATCACATCGATAAACACATCATTGAAAGCTCTCATGGGCACTCCGGAAAAGAAGGTGACAACACATAAAGGAAGAGATATATACGAGGTTCTGTGGAGCACGGAGGTCACAATGACCAGAGAGCTCAAAAAGGCGGTCGTCGAGGAGATTAAGCACATCGAGATTGATTGGCAGTCTGTTTCTTGACGAAAGGGATGCTTTGAACAAGGCTAAGTTGGAATCGTTAAGAGTCGCAATTGCCAGAGCCCGCGATAAGCATTGGCCACACCCTAAAGAAGCTGAGCACGTGAGCGAAATATTCCATTATTGCGACACTGGAGCATTACATGGAATCCTCACATCCAAGAGCCTTTGGGCATCAGAAATCTTCGGCTTGAACGATGCTTCCGAAGTTGACTACGCGAGGCAAGCTACTTGCGAAGCGCTCTCCGCTTTTAGCGAACTCTCGCCCGTTAGAGAAAAGTTTTTAGATGAACGCCTCTTCCTGGAGACTTACAGGGGCTGGAATACCTATGTCTGCTGCTTCTCGGCGGGAGGCGACCTGTTGAGCCAATGGCGAGCTTATGGAGCGCAGGGAAATGGTTATGCAATTGGGTTCAATCCTGCGGTTCTCAAGAAAGAAGGAGATACCTCACCTCCAAAACTCTCGGTATTTCCAATGTTGTACCCACGAGATCAGCAAGTCTGTACTCTACGGGATTTTTTGGCCGAGACCATGCAAATAGAAGGGCTCCGAGATCTCCTGAGATCACACCCTCAGGAGACTTTCTTAGAGATTGCGATGGCTCTCCTTATCATGATGGCTCCGCTGAAAAACCCGTTGTTTGATGACGAGCGCGAATGGCGGATCATGATCGTTGAGGACGAGCCAGATTCACAATACAAGCTCTTTTTTCGGCCTATCCGTGGCGCGATTGTTCCCTACGTTAAGGTTCCTCTCAAACCGGAATGTTTCACCAGGATAGTTCAGGGCCCAACAACCCATAAGGAGTTTGGAGAGCGGTCCCTCCAGCTCTTCCTTCGCCAGAACGGACTCGGCCATATCAACGTTGAGAGTTCGGGCATACCATTACGGAGCCTTTGAGAGTATGTCCTTTTAGTTGTGCTCGGAGCCAATTTGTTCCGCACGTAGCGGCTCTTCGGCGACGTGCACTGTTGCACATCTCGTATAAAGATCAACATTGCGACGATGAACTCGCCGCGTTATGCTTGATGACCAGGGGGATGATTTAATGTGGAAATTGTTTGACAAGATTGGCTTGAACAGCGCCGACGTCGGTGTAGGTTTCGCAAAGGCCAAGTTGGATGCGGGCGCTAAACTTAGAGCGCAGAATCGCGGCGAGGAAGCAATTGCCATGTACGATGAAGTAGTACGGCGGTTCGGGGGCGCGTCGGAGCCCAAGTTGCACGAAGTGGTCGCCAAAGCACTCATTAACAAGGGGGAGACGCTAGGGCAACTCCGCCGCTATCAAGAAGCAATTGCAATGTACGACGAGGTCATACGGCGGATCGGGAATTCCACAGAGCCCGAACTCCGACGACTGATCCCTCATACCCTTCTTAGAAAAGGGACCGCGCTACAAGAGTACGACCGCTTCGAAGAAGCAATTAGCGTATACGATCAGATGGTACTTATGTTGAAGGAGGCTACAGTGCCCGAGCAGCGCGAATTAACAGTGAGAGCCCTGATCGGCAAGGCCACCGGGCTAGGAGCCCTCAACCGCGTCGAAGAAGAAATTCGCGTGTACGATGAGGTCGTGAGGGGGTTCGGAGACGCAAAGGAGTCCTCTGTGCAGGAACTGGTCGCAGCCGTTGCAGCGGAAAGAGGCCGTCGCCAAATGCGCGGTAGCACGTCGGCGTAAGGTTACTTCTACGGGCCGATTTTGTGCACCGGCTCACCGCCTCTTTTTATTGAGTGTTCAACCGGCGTGGCCGGAGTTTTCAATCGATTGCGACTGCCCCTCGTTTCGGCAATGCGAGTAGATGCGCGAGGTAAGAACCTCCTTGAGTTCATGCAATCCTAAGCGATTTGTATTCCGGTTTTTGCACGGGAGCCCTTCCTAGAGCGTCTTTCCGATCCGCTTCAGGTTCACCTTGGCAAGCTCATTGCCAGCAAGCGCGGCGCTGCGATAGAAGCTAACCGCTATTGCGTGATCCTTCGGTAGACCACCTTGGCCGTTCTCGTACATAAGGCCTAGATTATTCATTGCACTTGCATTCCCCGATTCTACAGCCTTGCGATACCACACCACGGCCTGCCCTTCCTCCTTGGGTAAACCGCACTGGCCGTTTGCATAATGCACGCCGAGGTTGTACATTGCGACTGCATTTCCTGCGTCTGCTGCTTTGCGATACCAGCTTACAGCCAGTGCATTGTCGTTCGGTAATTTTGATTTCGAGTGATGAACTCCAAGGTTAAACATCGCTTCTGCATCGCCCGCATCTGCTTTTTTCCGCAGCGTCTCTAACTCTCTCCTGCTAAGCGGAATTTGCAATCTCGCTAGAACTGGAGCGACGACAAGAATCAGGAAGGCTACCACTTTTGCCGCCGTTTCATTTCCAGAGAATTCGCGTACCCCTATATAGGACAAAAAAGCGACTAAAAGCAGAAGGAACCCTTTCATCGCAGTCGTAGCCTATCATAGATTCCACGCCTTGTGGGTGATTTCGCACGCATTAGGTTCGCGACGTTCTGGGGCAACCTGATCCACTTCTAAGCAGGAAGTAGCGGCCCGACTAGTGACAATCAATCTCGATGTTGTTGCAATAGGCCGACAAAAATGAAGAACAATATCACGTGCCGTACGCGTGCCAGAGGTTTGTGAAAATAGCGAATTCAGCGTTTCTTGCTCTCTTCAGAATCAGCAAACTGCTTGTTTTCAATGGCCTCTTTTCCTTCAAGTCCCACCCCGGGCACCAATTTTATCAATAGCTTAGACAGACTTTTCCTCGGCGAACCGAACCCTTTGGTGCAAGCTATGGACTGAACCCTTAGAATGAGACACTCGGAATTGGCACACTTTACAGGGAAAGGAACTGCAAGTGGCAAAGAAGCGAGCAATCGGGCGTTACCCAAAAGCATTTCGGAAGATGGCGGTCGAGCGGCTGAAGAGCTGCGAAAACATCGTCGCGCTCCGAGGAGCTCGGCGTGCATCGGCGGCTGCTGTACAAGTGGCGTGATCAGTTGGAGCCGATCGATGACGGCGAAGGACCACCGGCAAACTCTCGAGAGCGTGAACTGCGGCAAAAGATCAGCCTGCTGAAGCGGCTGGTGGCGGATAAGACGCTGGAAGCAGGTTTTTTCAAAGGTGCCTTGCAAAAAGTCGAGGCTCGACGCCAGAGCAGCAGGCAAGCTGGCGAGACGGCATCTACGACCAAATCCGGGAGTTGATGTCCATGCAAGGCAACCTAGGTATCGAGCGGATGTGTCAGTTGGCGGGCGTGAGCCGGGCGGGCTTTTACCGGTCGCTGCAGGAACGAGAGCCTGTCGATGAGGACATGCAAGTACGGTCGACGATTCAGCAGATCTTTGCGGAACACAAGCGGCGCTACGGCTACCGGCGAATTGCAGCGGAGCTGCGGCGCCGTGGAATGTTAGTCAACCATAAGCGAGTGGCTCGGATCATGCGTGAGGATAATTTACTGGCTGTGCAGCCGCGGGCCTTCGTCGTCACAACGGATTCCGATCACGAGCTGGAAGTCTATCTCAATCTGGCTAGCCGGATGAAGCTGACCGGCGTCAACCAGCTTTGGGTGGCCGACATCACTTACATCCGGCTACATCGTGAGTTCGTCTACCTGGCGGTGATTCTCGACGCGTATTCACGCAAGGTAGTGGGCTGGGAGTTGGACCGAACGCTGGCGGCGCGATTGCCGATCGCGGCGTTGGAGAGAGCGATCGTGGAGCGAATACCACCACCGGGCCTGGTGCATCACTCCGATCGGGGAGTGCAATACGCGTCCGGTGATTACGTGAGGATCTTGCGGAAACAGCAGATGATTCCCAGCATGAGCCGGCCGGCGAAATCCGTACGACAACGCCAGTTGCGAAAGTTTCCTGAAAACCCTAAAACGGGAGGAGATCTACGCGAACGACTATCGGGATCTGGATCACCTGCGCGCGAACATTGAGGAGTTCGTCGAGCGTTACTACAATCGCTGCCGGCTGCACTCGGCGCTGGGCTATCAGTCGCCGGAGGAGTTCGAGCAGGGCGCCAACGCCGCGATGATGTCGCAGGGAGCGACCATGAGTTTTTTCAGGCATGAGGAAATCTTTCGTCCGATGTGGGATTCTTCCTGGCGAAGCTTGGGGGCGACTACGGCTGCCGCCCCCACCCATCGTCTCGATGAGTTTCCAGCCGGCTATTCCTCGGCGGGTTGGTCTCCACCAGAGCCCGCCTCCGCTTCACCGGCTGACGACGATTCTGGAGGAAATGAGGTAGTTTGAGAAGGAAAAATCAGTGAACGGCAAGTGTGCCAACTGCAGATTGTCTCAACGGAGGGGTTCACCCCAGCTAGGTGTGCCTATAGTGTGCCAACTTCCGCGTTGCTCCGCTTCTCCTCCGAAGGGCGTCCGTTGTTAGCACCGGTTTAGGACAGTTCACCGATTTTGACGCCGTTTTTGCACCCCATTGACGTGCCGGTCTTGGAGACTGCAAACACCAATACGCAGACACTGGCGAGGAGTAGCGCCGCCCCGTCATGAGATCGAGTTTGAGGAATTGCCGGTACGTCAGCTCAAGCGCAATCCTCCCGCGCCGTCAGCTGGAACAGGAAGCGTGGAGTCCGCTCGACGCCTGAGGTCCAGATCCGCGCCGATGACAACGAGGAGGCCTTTGCCGGAACTATAGCGTGCGCCTGATGCGTGTAGGGCCGGGTTGAACCGGAACACTTGAGCGCTAGTGAATCGTATAGTCGGCAATTGCATTTGCTTGTGACGGTCGAGATCATAGGGTGAATCAAGCGGACTCCGTCCACAAGGTACATGGCCATTTGGCGCTTGCCGAATCGTACCGCGACAACCGCCCTGAAGCCAATAGAATTTAGAAACTATTTTAGAGTGCGTACCGCGTCCTCGCCGCATCCTTTTTGAACAACTACAAAACCGGTACAGGTGCGGTTGTTTTATACCGGTGCTGACAGTCCGTTCCTCCCCCTACCAAATAGAGTGAATCTAGTGAATATTTCACCAGTCTCGATGGTGGTGGCCTCGGCTGTGGCACCTGTGCTTCACGCTCGGCACTGGCGCGGCGGTGCCCTCAGGCAGGACAGCACTCCGTCATGTCGCGTCAGGTCGAACGGCCAGTCTGTGGAACGGCTTTGCGGCGACGGTTGGCGAAGAACCAGATTTCGTGCGTGCCCCAGTGGATCATCCTCGACTGTTGCTGCAGCCTCAGACTCCAACTCCCGCAGTGCCCGATATCGATACCTTGCGTTCACGCCCCATCTTCCAATCAGTGTTGACCGGCGCGAGGCCGAATCTCACCCGCCAAGCCAACCCTTCAACTGGATGATCCGCCGAACACTATATAATCGAAGGCCCGGCAGATTTGGAAAAACAGTGCTATGAATTGAACTTTGCGCAGGCACGGCTGCGAAGTGAAGAAGGAGACACCTGATTGTGTCGAACCAGGCTCGGGAGATCAGCCATTGGGACATAGTGCAGTCGTATCCCGCGCCAATCGCGATCGCTTACCAGCAGTACTGCTCTGTTTCCGATCAGGATGTCGTGCGAAAGGCGATGACGCTCTTCGCAGTCGCTGAGGTCACTACCAGATACCTCACGTTTGCCGTTACGGCGGATTTCTTGTCGATCGACCCGTCGAGACCGGCACCAACCCTGCTTGCCCGGCTGACGAACTACTGGTCTCGCCGAACAAGGCCACCCGGTCCCCAGCAACCTGTTCTCATCCCTGACTGGATGGGCACTCTGCGGCCAGGGCGAGGGATCGAGTTTGGCGTTTGGGTGGGAGCACTGCGGGAGGTTGGGAATTTGGTGAACCGGCGGGCGCAGTTTATGTCGGAGGTGCCTATCCTGGTAAAGTCTCCCGATGTGTTCAGCCTGCTGTCCAACCTTAATGCGCTTAGAAACAAGTTCGCCCACCCTGGCGGCGCTTTTGGACTGACTGATGATGAGATCTTTGCATTATTGCGGCAGGGCAAACCTTATTTGGCGCGCTGGCTCGGGCACTTGCACTTCCTGACTCGATATCCACTCTGCATCGCACGGCGAGAGGATCCCTTTGGCTCATCGCGCCGTTCCTCGGAGAACCACTACTCAGTCATGAGGGCAATGGGATTGCCTCCGAACCATCATGAGTTGAATATCCAGCTAGCGGTGCCACTCAAAGAGCACCTGCCTTTTCTGGTGCATCCCGATGGGAACCGGTTACTGTATCTTTGGCCCTTCATCGTTGCCTCGGAGCCTGAAAGAGGAGCATTCGGCAAACTCTTCGTCTTCGAACGGCAAACGCGGGCACACTTCAATTCGATCGAATATGTTGGAATCAGCCAGCGCCTTCCGTTTGAGCAAACCGAACATCTAGAACACGGCGACCCATCTTGGTTGCGTGAGCGCCGGCGAACACTCCCAGGTCGACTTGAGACCACAGGCCAGGCCCTGCTTGCGTTGCACCAAGAGCCCGTCGACCGATTAATTGGCGCGGTTTTTGGCGAGGAACGACGATACAGGATTGTGCGCCGCTTGGGACAGGGTGGCATGGGAGTGGTGTACATAGCTACTGATGAAACCGGTCGTGCCTACGCCCTAAAGGTTCTTCAACACCGCGACCATCGAACCCAGCGGAGGTTCGAGCGCGAGATTAATGAATTGGGCAGGCTGAAGAACACTGCTGGAATCGTCAGCTTGATTGATTGGGGCAGCGGAAGGGACGCTAACGGCAATCCGTGCCCGTATTATGTGATGGAGTATGCGGAACGTGGGGATTTATCAATTTTCATACGGACGATGTGCGTTCCGCTTCAGGCGAGCAAGGATCCCATACGCTGGGACCTGGAGCCCCGTCTCAGGATTCTCGACCAAGTTTCCCTTGCTTTAGAACAGCTGCACGAACTAAACGTAGTCCATCGGGATATTAAACCCGAGAATGTGCTGTTGATGGGTGACGACACCATTCGTCTGGCAGATTTCGGCCTCGCGAAGGCGCTTGAGCCCGGCGCAGACGAATCGTCTCTCACCGGCATGTTCAGCGTACTGGGGACTCTTGAGTATATGGCACCTGAGCAACTTGCCGGAAGCGTTGCCTCAAAAGCGAGTGACGTGTTCGCCTTCGGTGTAATGATGTTCGAGTTGCTTATGGGGAGACTGCCCACTCGTAAGGGAATCTCTAAGACCGGTGACTCCGGGACACTATTTGAACAGCAGGCCATCCAGGTCATTCCGGAAGTTCTGCGCCGGATCCTCCTGAAATGCACGCGTTTCGAAGGTGCTGAGAGATATGAGAACGGCAAAGCGCTCATGCGGGCCCTAACAGATGGTTTGCCCAGAATCCGCCACGGGAAGCTTCGAGTGAGAACTGAACCCTCGGGCGCTCTTGTGGAGTTGGATGGGAAGCAGATTGCAGAAGAGAGCGTCGATGTTGAATCGGGAGTGCACATCCTAAGTGCAACAAAGGAACACCTGGTCTGTCTACCAAAAGTCGTCAGAGTCCCGCCTCTTGCCACGGTCGACGTGGTTCTCTCGTTGGAAGACCCGTCGACAAAGGCTGAAGAACTGGAGGAAGGCGGGGACCGCCTCGCGGAGACGACTGCGGCAGTGGAATCAATTCTGCCGTTCATTCGGGCTGCCAGACTAAAAATTGTAACGAAATCGGTTGGCTACGGTACTGCAAAGGGAATTGAGGACGAAAATTCGCAAGTCGCATGGCAATCGATGCGAGCTCAACTCGGCGCATCGGCCGTGCCCCCCCTCCTTAAATTATTGGAATCGAAAGATTCCGAAATACGGATGAAAGCTCTCCAGTTCTTGCTTTACTATGCAGTAGACACACCAGACACAGTTGACAACACGAAGGTGCAAAAGTGGATGCGCGAAGAGGACGTCCCGGTTATTCTTGGGGCTTGGATCACCTATATCGAGCGGTCGCTTCAGCGAAACTGGCCCCTTTTGCTTGATCTGCTTACAGCAGAACAGCTCGGTTCCAATGCCGCTGGGATTCCGTCAATCTTGCGGAGACTCGGCAATAAACCCGAGGTGATCGACAGGCTTGTGGTGATTCTCCCGACAATTCCGGACAGAGCGACTCGAGTGGAGGCTGTGCGCGCACTGTCGGGGCGCCACCCGCAAGCAACCACGGCACTCATTGAAAGAATGGATCAGGACCAAGAACAATCAGTGCGCCTGGCAGCCGTGTACGCCCTTGTCGAAGGCGCACCTCAAGGCACGTTTGAGCTTTTCTCGAAGAGACTTGAAACGGACCCAGCGGCAAGTATTCGAACTGCCTGCGCCAGGGCCATGATCTCTATAGATCGGACGAGAGCCGAACTCGAATTCAACAGACTTAAGACCAAACACGATCCGGCGATCGACGCGGCGATAGAAAACTCCAAAGTGTGAGAGATTCGGCAATATGGAATCTGGACTGGGATCATTGTCGGTGGTTATGATGGCGCATAACAAGGCGCCCATCACAGAACTGTGCCTCCGCAGCCTCCTCGGATTGACCTTCCGACCGCTCGAGCTGGTCTTCTTTGACAACGGCTCGACGGACCGTACGCCCGCAATGCTTGAGGCGTTCGGGCCAATTGCCGAACAGCACGGAATCTACTTCCGCGCGGAGCGGCTGTCCAAGAACTTCGGTGCGATCATACCTCGCAACCGAGCCATGCAGATGTGCCGCGGCGACCACATAGCATTCTTGGATAATGACGTCATCATAAGATCGCGGTCGTTATTCGAGTTCCTCGTCGGATACCTAAGGGAACATCCGACCGCGGGCGTGGTGACCCCGAAGTTTGTGTACCCGTGCCCTCCATTCAGGATCCAGTGTGCAGGTGGCGGAATCACAAGAGAGGGAGACTGCTATTTGGTCGGGCGAGGCGCGGAGCGCGAGAGACCCGAATTCAATTACGTCACATCTTGTGCTTGGGCTATCAGTGCCTGTATGGTTCTGCCGGCCGAGTTGATCCGAGTGATCGGGCCAATGGACGAAGTGTTCAATCCGATTGGCTGCGAAGACGTGGATTACTGTTTTCGGGTCAGGGCAAGAAACCGCGAAATAGTTTATCAGCCGGACGTTGAGATTTACCACGTCGAGAATACCTCCGCGTTTGGAACCCCCACCCTCAAGATTCAGCGAGCGATGAAGCGTAGCCAACGAATAATCAAACGGAGGTGGTCTCATATGTTTCCGCCCGAACCCATTACCAAAGACATGCCCTTGATGCACATGCCGGCTCCCCGCGTACCACTGTGGATGCTGAGTGGATTGCCAACCATCTAATTAAGATCTGGACGCTTCTTGTATGACGCAGGATTCGTGGCCGATCCGAGCATCCCCGGTTGGTGGCAGCTCTGTTTATCCGAACGCGTTGATTCTTGCACCGCGCTTGAAACCAGGTAGAATCTTGTGATTATGGACTGATTCAGCGAATAACCCAAAGCGTAAACGCACGGCCCAGGAGCGCTGCCGCGAAAAGATAGCCGCTTACAGGCAGCAGCACCTTCCACTTGCGTTCGGCAACTCTTCTACCGCACCACCCGAAGTACCACGCGACACCAGCTGCCGCCAAGAAGCAGGACGGTACAGCGATCACACGGATTTGATTGGCGAGGGCGGCGTACAGCAATAACGCTGCTCCGGCCCATGTTCCGTAGACCTGTAAGTATGTCCAAAGGATGGACGGAGTAGTGTTTCGGCGAACCACGTGCTGAGGGAGCCACTCGTCCATTAGGGTTGATAGTTTGTCAAAGTCTTCAATTTCATGTGGTACTCGGAGGCGACCCCAACGTGCTTTGCCGCGCAGCCAGATCCCGCTCTTCGAGAAGCAGGCCTCCACAATCTCAGAACGATAAAGAATTTTCTTGCGTAGACTGCTCCGGGAAGAGACCTTTTCGTGGTCGATCTCAATCTCAGTTGATCGAAACCAATCGGCCACACGTCGCCGTGCTTTAGTTCCTCCTCGAATTATAAGAACGGCCATCACTAGGCAGAAGATGGAGTCATATAGCAACGCTGTACGCACGTCAAGGAGAGCTACTCCCGCGGCACATACCACCAACGTAAACATCAAGAAGGCGGCGATGTGATGCCTCCTCACCTTGTGGCTGAGAGCCTCAATTGACTCGGACGAGTATCGATAAATAGCCATCTTTCTAGGAAGGATGCTAACACATCGAATCCGCTCAGGCTCAGATCTGATCCCGCAGCTTGAGTTCTGGTCAGGCCGAGATCTACCAACGTGGTTTCTGCGCGGTTGCCAATAGCCCGTCAGGGCCGACGCTCCTCGTGGCGCTGGAGGAGCAACTTAGACTCAAGCTCGAAACACGTCGAACGCCGATTGAGATAACAACATACTTAGCTCATCTATGGAAATGGCCCGCGAGAGTCGATCCGACGATTGCGATTCGTGACCGTAGCTGGGCAGGTGCCTGCGAAGGCTGCCTCGATGTACAATCGAGCCGGTGAACCACACGCATCCGATGCTTCGAGCCGTGCTGAAAAGCCAGTATCACGCGTCGCTGGCGATGCTCCGCGAAGCCATCGAGCGCTGCCCGCCCGAGGAGTGGTTGAGCACCAACCACTCGAATGCGTTCTGGCAGGTGTCGTATCACGCGCTGTTCTTTGCACACCTGTATCTTCAGCACGACGAAGCTGCGTTTAGGCTGTGGGAACAGCATCGCGGCGAGGGCGACGGCATCGCGGGTGAGCCGTACACGCAAGCGCAGGTGCTCGAGTACTGGGAGTTCTGCGATCGGATGATCGATGACGCCGTGGACGCGTTGGATCTCGACGGCACCGAAAGTGGCTTCAGCTGGTATCGCATGTCCAAGCTGGAGCACCAGTTCGTCAATATCCGCCATATCCAACATCATGCCGCGCAACTGATCGACCGCGTCCGCTCGGCCGCCGACGTCGGGATTCGCTGGGTGGCCGCGCGCTAGCGCCT
>Ga0210401_10003762_pt1 | contig 16072 bp, 18 predicted proteins | sample IncBWH32MmetaG_FD_150866 | JGI IMG/M metagenome (GOLD analysis project Ga0210401, IMG submission 150866) | Forest soil microbial communities from Barre Woods Harvard Forest LTER site, Petersham, Massachusetts, United States - Inc-BW-H-32-M | ecosystem: Environmental > Terrestrial > Soil >... | reverse complement strand
CAACTTTTCGGCGAGCGCGACGCTATCGACCGAATCAATCGTATCGAAGAGGCTGGCGGCGCGCGCGGCTTTGTTCTTTTGGAGATGGCCGATCATGTGCCACGTGATATCGAGGTCCGCCAGTTGAGCGGACTTTGCCTCGCGTTCCTGCACGCGGTTCTCGCCGAAGTGGCGAACGCCGGCTTCGTACAGCTCGCGAATTTTCTCGGCGGGATGGGTTTTTGAGACGGCGACTAAGGTGATGTCCTCGGGGCGGCGGCTGGCGCGGGTGGCGGCGATGTCGATTCGCTCGCGGATGCGTGCGAGTTTTTCGGCGATTTGTCGAGATGCGGGGGTCACTGGGCGAATTTTAGCACGTACGTCTGCAACATTTTCCGCGCGGGCGGCGAGCTTCGATTTGCGTTCTTCTGCCCCCGTTAAGGAGCCCGCCTCGGCTTGCGCCTCGGGTGCCAACCTGAAGGTTGGCGCTACAACTGCTCGCCGACACTGCGGCGGTCGATTCCAGCGGGTTCCTTGCGGCAATTTGTTGCACACGCTAGACTGACGAAACAGACAATGGCCACGCGCGGAAAACTGATTGCTCTCGAAGGAATTGATGGGTCGGGAAAGCGGACTCAGCTGGAACTGCTTGCTCGCGCGCTCGAGACACGCGGCCTGTCCACGTTTCAGATCAGTTTTCCGCGGTACGAATCGTTCTACGGAAAGCTTGTGGGGCGCTACCTGAACGGAGAGTTTGGCGCGCTGGAGGCGGTCAATCCGCACTTCTCCGCGCTGCTGTATGCCGGGGACCGCCTGGAAGCGAAACCCGAGATGGAAGCCGCGCTTGGCACCGGGAAATTTGTGCTGGCCGACCGATACATCGGCTCCAATATGGCGCATCAAAGCGCTCGGATGAAGCCTTCGGACCGAGAAGAGTTTTTGGACTGGTTGAAGCGCCTCGAGTACGGCGTCTACGCGTTACCTGCCGAAGATCTGGTGATTTATTTGCGCGTGCCGATGGCGGAAGCGCATCGGTTGGTCGGCCTGAAAAGGGCGCGCGCGTACACCACCTTGCAACGCGATATTCAAGAAGCAGATGTGACGCATCTTCAAGAGACGGCGAAAATGTATGAGCGGCTGGCAACCGAAGCCAACTGGGCCAGCATCGACTGTATCAATGCAGCGTCCGGAGCACTATTTTCGCCCGAGGAAATCCATGGGGCGGTGCTGAAGGCCGCGGAGACGAGAATTATCAGCCAGGTTTCGGCGGGGCGGATCTAGCTGCTTGCTTCAGCGGCTAAAGCCGATTTAGTTGCGGCGACGTCGGCCGGGCTGAAGCCCGGCCCTCCGAAAGCTCCAGGTATTTTCGGCCCGAGCTTGCAGGTCGTATCGTTCGGAAGGGGCGTACGTGGGGTTCTCAGAGTTTCTCGGCAACGAACGGGTCGTCACCGCGCTTCGCGGCATGCTGCGGTCTGAACGCGTGCCCCATGCCCTGCTCTTGTCCGGCCCGCGCGGGATCGGGAAATTCACGCTGGCGCGCATGTTCGCGCAAGCCGCCAACTGCGAGCGGCTGCGCGATGATTTTTGCGGCGAGTGCGCTTCGTGCGTTCAAATCGGACGGCTCAGCGATCCCGCGCCGCTGATTGAAATCGGGCTCACGCAGCGCGGCGAGCGGCCCGACGCCGCGACGGTCGAGCGCGTTCCGCTGCTTCTCGAGACCCACCCCGACGTTTGGGCGATTGTGCCCGATCCCGTTCGCCTGAAAGATCCAGTCGCCCGTCCCGTTCTGCACGTCGGGCAGTTGCGCGCCGTGCAACGCGCCGCGTACTTCAAGCCGCAGGGGCGCCGCCGCGTGTTCCTAATCGACGGCGCGGACACGATGCGCTGGGACCTTGCGAATATCTTCCTGAAGATTTTGGAGGAACCGCCCGAATCGGCCACTTTGATCTTACTTGCGCCCAATCCGCATCAACTCCTGCCGACGATCCGTTCGCGCTGCCTGCAATTCGCGCTTACGCCGCTCGCCGCGGCCGAGGTCGAAGAGATTCTGAAAAGGCGCACAGAGATGAAAGCGGATGAACGGAAACTCGCCGCGCAATTCGCTGAGGGCTGCCCCGGCGCGGCGATCGGAGTCGATCTCGATGCCGCGGCGAAGCTGCGCCGTGACGCACTGACGATTCTCGAACGCTCCGTCGAGCTGCGCGGCGTGGCCGATTTATTCGCCGCCACGACCGCGCTTGCGAAGAGCCAGGAAATCGCGTTTGAAAATGTTCTCGAAGTGTTCTATAGTCTGCTCACGGACCTGCTCGATCTGTCCAGTTCTTCCGCGAAGAAGGTGTTGCGAAACCCGGTGTTGCGCAAGGAACTCGAGACACTCAGCAAACGAGTGGACGCGGAGTGGATCACCAAAGCGGTTTCGGGATTCGACCTGCTTCACGCGCGAACTCGGCGGAACATCAACCGGTCATTGGGATTAGACGCAGTCGCGATCTCTCTGACGCGCCCCTCGACGGGCCAAAAAAAATCTGTTTCTTGGTAACAAAAGCGTACCCTGATTCATCCGGCGCGCATCATAGCTGGTGAGAAATCTCACCTGAGCGGTTGAAATTTATTATAGAAGGAGCTGTTAACGTGAATCGCAAGCTTTTTCGTCCCACTCTCACGGAAATGAAAGAACCTCATCCAGTCCCGAATCGTTCGCACTCATCGAATTCCGGGCCGCAGCCTCACAAGAAGCCAGCGCCTCCGGAACAGACGCACGCGGAGAATTTTTATTGGATCAAGCAGATGCAGTCGCGCACGCCCGTGGTCATCGTGATGACGGACGGCGAGACTTTGCACGGCGTCGTGGAGTGGTACGACCGGGATTGTGTCAAGCTGACGCGGTCGGGCAGCCCGAATTTGCTGATTTATAAGCGATTCATAAAGTACATTTACAAGGATGGCCCGGACGCGGCGCTCGGCGGCAGCAACGGCCAGTAGTAGCAAACGTAGCGACGCTTTGGAGCACTTTCGGAGGGCAGGGCTTCAGCCCGGCCGCAACCGGCGTGCCTGAAAGGGCTTTAGCCCCTGAAGGCATCTTCGTCTTCGTATAGTCATCCGCGCGGCCGCATCCCACCTGAAGGTGGGCGCTTCACACGCTTCGATTTGTTAGGTCGTTCCGGCAGGCGTACGGAGAACGTCATCAGCGCTTTCCCGACCAGGCGCCCGTCCTGGTCCGTCACGTTGCAATCCACCACGCTCGTCGTTCTTCCCTGCCGCAGCACGCGGGCGTCTGCCTCGATCTCTCCGTGCTCGATCGGCTCCAGAAAATTAATTTTCATCTCGATTGTCGCCACGTGCGAGCCCTTCGGCGCCGCAAGGAAGGAAGCAAATCCGCCGGCCGTATCGGCGAGCATGGCCACCACTCCGCCGTGCACGACGCGGTGAATTTGCTTGTGGTGGTCCATGACCTCCATGCGAAATACGGCCCGGCCGCGTTCGGCCTTCACCAGCCGGAATCCGAAGTGATTCACGGGATGGCTGTGGCGAAGCCGCTCGTCCGCTCGAGCCAAATCCGCCTTGGATAGTTTTCCCCAAAATTTCGCCATTCGGGTTTTCATTCCGCCTTCCGCGCCAGGCCTGAGTCGCTCAAAAAGTTGTCACCCGGCAGCCTCGCTGCGCGTCCAATACCGGGTGCGCTCGGGTGGCGCCAAGGGCCGGGAATCTAGCATTCCGGCTTCGCGCGCGCAACAGATTGTCTGTCGTCTTAAAGACCGTGTTTGCTAGACTTCTGCCGGCGTCAGGAGCATACGGGTAATCCTCCCGGACCGCGATGAAAATCGGAATTACGTGCTATCCAACGTATGGCGGCTCGGGCGTGGTGGCCACCGAACTGGGCATGGAGCTAGCGGCCCGCGGCCATGACGTTCACTTCATCAGCTACGCCCCTCCGATCCGGCTGACGGACACGAATGACCACATCCAGTTCCATGAAGTCGAGATTTCGAGCTATCCGCTCTTCGACCATGCGCCCTACGCGCTTTCGCTGGCCGTGAAAATGATGCAGGTCGCGGAGACCGAGGGGCTCGACCTGCTGCACGTTCACTATGCGATTCCCCACTCCGTCAGCGCCCTGCTCGCCCGCATGATGGCCGCGCCGAAGCGGCTGCCTTTCATCACCACGTTGCATGGCACCGACATCACACTCGTCGGAAACGACCGCAGCTTCTTGCCCATCACGAAATTCTCGATCGAGCAGTCGAACGGGGTGACGGCCATCTCGCACTATTTGAAGCAGCGCACGATCGAGGAATTCGACATCAAGCGGCCCATCGAAGTGATTCCCAATTTCGTAAATTGCGACCTCTATTGCCGGAAGCCGGACGAGGCCCTGCGCGCGGAATGGGCGCCGGACGGCGAGCCGATCCTCATGCACCTGTCGAATTTCCGCCCCGTGAAGCGGCTGACCGACGTCATTGAAATGTTCGCGCTCGTCCGCGACAAGATGCCCGCCAAGTTGGTTCTGATCGGCGACGGACCCGACCGCGGCGCGGCCGAGTACCTGGTGCGCAAGAAAAAGCTCGCGCGCGACGTGCATTTCCTCGGTAAGCAGGATCGTGTCTACCAGCACCTGAGCCAGGCCGATCTTTTCTTGCTGCCGTCGGACATCGAGTCCTTCGGCCTCGCCGCCCTCGAAGCCATGGCCTGCGAGGTCCCCGTGGTGGCGACGAACGTCGGCGGCTTGCCGGAAGTAGTCGAGCACGGCGTCGACGGGTACCTCTTCACGCCGCGCGAAGTGGACATCGGCGCGCGATACGCGATCGAAATCCTCTCGCAGCCGGACCGCGGCCGGGCCATGGGCCAACGCGCGCGCGTCAACGCCAAGAAAAAATATTGCGCCAATGACGTGATTCCAGTGTACGAGGAATACTACCGCCGGGTGATTGGCGCCGGTGCTTCGGCGGCGGTGCAGGTTAGCTCCGCCTAGTGAACACCGCAGTTTGTCCGCGTCCCGGAAGTATGGGAACATCTTTTCTGTGTCCAACCGGTTCCGCGCTCTAAAACATCGCAATTTTCAGCTCTTCTTCGGCGGCCAGCTTGTTTCGCTCATTGGCACGTGGATGCAATCCACGGCGCAGCTGTGGCTCATCTATCGGCTGACGAATTCGGCGGCCCTTCTCGGCGTTTTCGGCTTCGCCAGCCAGATTCCCGTGCTCTTCCTGGCCTCTCTCGGCGGGTACGTTGGCGACCGGTACAACCGCCATCGCGGCGTGATCTGGACGCAAACCGCGGCGATGATCCTGGCATTCGTGCTGGCGGCGCTGACGCTCTCTGGCCTCATCCGCGTTTGGGAGATCGTCTTGATCGGCCTTTTCGCCGGCGTCGTGAACGCGTTCGATGTGCCCATCCGCCAGGCTTTCCTCGTTCAAATGGTCGGGCGGGAAGATTTGCCGAATGCGATCGCGCTGAATTCTTCGATCTTCAACGGCGCGCGCGTTGTCGGCCCGGCGATTGCCGGTTTCGCGATCGGATGGCTCGGAGAGGGCTGGTGCTTCTTCCTGAATGGAATCAGTTTTCTCGCGGTGATCGCCGCGCTGATGATGATGCGAATCGCCAAGATCGAGCAGCGTCACGGCGACGGTTCGCCGCTGCAAAAATTCATTCAGGGCTTCCGCTTCGCGATGGGCGACCGGACCATCCGCCCCGCGCTCTTGCTGGTCAGCCTGATGAGCATGTTCGGCCTGCAATACACGGTGTTCATGCCGATCTTTGCCCGGGACGTCCTTCATGGCGGCCCGAGCATGCTTGGCCTCTTGATGACGTCCGCAGGAGTCGGAGCGGTGATCGGCGCCCTGCACTTCGCGTCGCGCACGGATGAAAAAGGGCTGGTGGAATGGATTGCGGTCACGGCCAGCACGTGCTCGCTTGGGCTGATTTTCTTTTCGCAGTCGCGAGTTTTCTGGCTCTCGGCGGCGATGCTGCTGGCCGCGGGATTTTCGGCGACTTCGCAACTTGCCGCCACGAACACGATCGTGCAGGTCCGCGTGCCCGACGAATTGCGCAGCCGCATCATGGCGGTGTACGCCACGATGTTCATGGGCGTTCAGCCGCTCGGGGCGCTCGTAGCCGGCGGCGTGGCTAAGCGCTTTGGCGCGCCACGCACGCTCGGAGTATTTGGCGTCATTTGCTTGTGCGGGGCCGTGGTATTTGCATCTCGGGTTGCGCTGCGGGTTTGGGGCGCGCCCGACTCAGCCGAATCTCAGGCGGGATTGGGGCGATAGATCCACTCAGGCTTTACCAATGTGCTCGGTGCCGGCCCATTTGCGGTTGCGACGATGGCGTCCACCACGGAGCGCTGAGGCGCGAGGGAGCAAACCGGATCGGTGGCCGTGGCATCACCGGTGAGGAGAAACGCTTGGCACCGGCAGCCGCCGAAATCGCGGTCGCGGCGGTCGCAGCTCTTGCACGGCTCCGGTAGCCAATCTTCGCCGCGAAATTTACGGAACGCTTCCGATTTTTCCCAAATCTCGCCGAGGCTGCGGTCTTTCAGATTTTCAAATCGCAGGCCCGGAATAATCTTGGCGGCGTGGCACGGGAGCGCGTCGCCCTCCGGCGTCACCAGCATGAACTTTCGCGCCCATCCACCCATGCAAGCTTTCGGGTACTTTGCGTAGTAGTCGGGCACCACGAATTCCACGTGAATCTTGCCGCGCAGGCGCTCCTCGGCGCGTTTCAGAAACTCCAGGGAATGGTCGAGCTGCTCGCGCGAAGGAAGCAGGTTCTCGCGGTTCTGAAAGGCCCAGCCGTAATACTGCACGTTCGCAAATTCGATTCGCGCCGCCGAAGACGATTCCGCGATCGCCAGCATTTCCGAAAGCTGATCGATGTTCCGGCGATGGATTACGAAATTCAGTGTCACAGCCACGCGGCGGCTTCTGACCCAATCGAGAACGCGGAGTTTCTGCGCGTGCGCTCTCGTTCCGGAGATTTCGCCGGCAATTTCCTCGCTCGCGCCCTGAAAGCTGAGCTGAATATGATCGAGGCCGGCCTGCAACAGTTCGTCGAGACGCGCTTCGTCCAGCGGAAGCCCCGAGGTGATCAAGTTGATGTAGAGCCCCGCCGCACGAGCGTTTCGCACGAGTTCGGTAAGATCGGGCCGGGCCAGCGGTTCCCCGCCCGTCAAATCCACTTGAAGGACGCCCGCTTGCGCGGCCTCCCGGAACACGCGCGACCACACCTGCGTGGACAGTTCGTCAGCCCGGCGCGTTAGCTCGGCGGGATTGGAGCAGTAGACGCAATGCAGCGGGCACCGATGGGTCAGCTCGGCGATGAGTGCCAGCGGCGTGGGTGCCGCGGAAGTCATTTTGCGCCCGCGCTCCTGTCGGCCTGGTCGGAAACAAAATCGAGAGCGCGGTCGTCATGAAGCCGCGCGAGATATGACAGGATGTCGTCCTTGACTTTCTGTGGCTCGGCTTTCGAGTAGATTCCCTGCAGGTCGGAAACGATCTCTTGCACGGTGCGGATGCCGTCGCAGCGCTCGATGATTTCGAGGCTGGGGCCGCTCAGCCGCAGGGCCTTCTCCGGCATGTGCAGGACGCGCGACGGCTGGCCTTTTTCGTTCAGGCGGCAGCCCACGGCAAGCCGCGGACGGCTGTTCAAGTCAGGCGTGCTCACGTTTCACTTCCTGGGCGGAGTCGGCCGGCCTGAAGGCGCCCGGCGGCGGCCAGCCGGGGCTGACGTAGGCGAAGTACAGCGCATCGAGCTGCGCCCACAGGATGTCGCACTTTGCTCGAAGCGCGCCGTAAGCCTTGTCCTGTTCCTCGCGCGTGCGCGCGTGCTTTACGACCCAGTCCAGCGCAAAGTTCGCGTCTTCGGGCGCCTGAGTGAGGCGGCCGGTGAAATAGTCGAGCCCGCCCGAGAGCCAGGGGTAGTGCTTACGGAGCGCGTCGATGCGCAGCGCGATCAGCTTGCCTGAGAAAAGCTCCGTGAGCGATGACGCGACGGCTTCCGGGAAGGTGCGCGTGGAAACAAAATCGACGTAGGCCTGCACGGCATATCGCGTGGCTGGGAGGATGCCTTCGCCGCGGACGGCGTCTTCGGAGGAAAGGCCGGTCGCTTCGACGAGGCGCAGCCACTTCTCGATTCCGCCGGGGCGCGAGCCGTCGCCGTCGTGGTCGATGATCCGCTTTCGCCAGGCGCGGCGGAAATCCGAGTCTTCGGTGCGCGCCAGGATCGCGGCGTCCTTGATCGGAATCCGGCTCTGGTAGTAGTAGCGGTTGAGCGCCCAGGATTGAAGCTGGCCGCGCGTGAGTTTGCCCTCATGCATCAGGAGATGAAACGGGTGCTTGTGATGGTAGCGTTCCGCGCCGATGGCATGAAAGCCGGCGATGAAATCAGATTCCGAGAGAAGTGTCGCGGTCATGATTTAATTCTTGAACTTAAAGTTCGATCTGCATTCCATCATACGCAATTTCCCAGCCCGCGTCTCGCACTTCCCTGTTCTCGGCACTCTCTTCATCGAGGATCGGATTGGTGTTGTTGATGTGAATCAGGATTTTGCGGGTATGTTCGGAAGCGCCAAATTCTTCAAGCAGGCCGCCGTGCCCGGACAACGGCAGGTGGCCAATTTCACGCGCTGTCTTCGAGCTTGCCCCGGTCGAAATCAGTTCGTCCTCTCTCCAGAACGTTCCGTCGAGGAGGCATAGGTTGCTCGATCGCGCCCACTCCTTCCAATTACCTGAGCTCACCGGCAGCGCCGGGGCGTAGAAAAATTGCCTGCCCGCCTCCTGGAACACCAGGCCGACGACGGCTTCGCCGGGGGAAAGCGTGCGCCGCAGCTCTTCGCTCACATAGTCCGGATAAACGCTGCCAAGGGGCGCAGCACGGCAGCGGATGGGCGCTTTTTTGCCCGCTGCGTCGGCCGGCAAGGGAAGCCAGGTATCGAGCGGCAAATCCTGCCAGATCGCTGCGGGCTTGGCCCGATTCAGCACGCGGAAAATCCGATTCTCCTCGAGAACGATTCGCCGGACGGACGGCGTGGCAAGGATGTGCAATGGCTGAAATTCCCGCAGATGCAGCAGACCCATCACCGAATCGACATCGGCACTCGTGAGCAGAATGGCGGAAATTGGGGTGTCACGAGGAGCCTGTGCCGGAGCGAGAAGCGTTGTTGAGAGAATCTGACTGCGCAAATCAGGGGAAGCGTTGACGAGAAACTGCTCTCCGGCGTTCGAGGATAAAAGGAGTTGAGTTTGGGAACGCGGACGAAGACACGTATCCCCCGCTCTCACGCGAGAGCAATTGGGACAGGCACAATTCCACTGGGGAAAACCGCCCCCGGCCGCCGAGCCGAGGGCCGTTACGCGCATTCCAACTCAAGAACTAATTGAGTTCGGCGTTCGCGTACGAGCTAATTTCGCAATTCAGGCAGATTTCTTCGTGCTGAGGGGTTGTCCATTCCATGGTCGGATCTCCTTGGTTGAGTGGAACTCGCACGCGCTCTATTTTAGCACAGTCAAATCTGAAAACAAGGGGGTTTTCTTCCAACCGGGTACGCAACGCCAAAAACGGGCTGCCAGGCGTCCCCAATGAGGCGGTTTCGGCGCCTCTGCCGGTCCAGGGCGGTCTAGACCTTGGTGACGGGGACCACGATCGAGGGCTCGGGCGCCGAAGGCATAAGTTCCGGGATATCGATGCAGATTCGCGTCCCCTGCCCTTCCTGGCTTGCGATGTCCATTCGGAAATCGGCGCCATAGAGCACGCGCAGCCGCTCGTGAACGTTGCTAATCCCGATGCCGTCCTCGAAGACCTGGGCCATGCGCTCCTTGGGAATGCCGGCGCCGTTGTCTTCGATCGCGATGACCACGCGGCCGTCGCGCGACTCGGTGCGGATCGTGAGTTCGCCGCCTCCGAGCTTGCCGGCCAGGCCGTGCTTCAGGGCATTTTCAACGATGGGCTGCAGGAGCATGCTGGGGACAAAAGCGTCGAGGGTCTTGTCGTCAATCTGTTTCTGGATCACGAGATTGTCGCGGCCAAACCGCGCGACTTCGATGTCGAGGTAGTCGTCGATGAAGTCGAGCTCCTCCTGTAGGGGCACAAACGTCTCGTGCTTCCGCAAGAGCCGCCGCAGAATATTGCTCAGCTTGATGACCACGCCGCGCGCCGTGTCCGGGTCGTAGCGGATCAGCGAAGAGACCGTGTTGAGCGTGTTGAAAAGGAAATGCGGGTTGATCTGCGCGGAGAGCGCGTCCATGCGCGCCTTGAGCAGCAACTGCTGGTGCTGCTCGAGATTCATTTCCGTGCGCGTGTTGTTCCAGATCTTCATCGGAACGGCGACGGCCATCACGGTGGACAGAAGGATCAGCGCGATTCCCCAGCTTTTGCCCGCATCGAGGTAAAACAGCCATCGGAGCTTGGTCGCGTGGCCGAGCGCCTGCCGAGCCAGTTCCAACACGATAATAGCGCTCAGCGGCAGCATCTCCCACGTGACTTTCCTCCCCCGGAGGAGGCGCACAAGCCAGCGCGGCGTGCTGAGAAAGGTGTAAGGCCCGAGCCTCCAGATTTCTTCGGTGTTCGGCACTGCTTGGCGAATCAGTCCGCCGACGAGCCCCGCCGTTGCGGCGACGGGCATCGACAGCCACTCGTGATGCACGAACGCCGGCAGGCTGATGATCGATCCGCCCAGCGGGCCGACCACGCGGCCGCCAAGCAGTCCGAGAAGGAATGATCCCTCGAGCATCAGATCCGCTGCACGATAGGGCGCGCCCAAAATCCGCAGGATGACGCCGAATGCCAGCGGCGGCGTCACGAAGAGCATGAGCTTCAGCTTCTGGTCGGAGTCGCGCAGTTCGGTGAAGAGCACCTTGCGGAACGTGGCCGAGCGCGCCAGCCAGGCGCAAATCGACGCCGCCGCGCCGACGTGCAGCAGTAGCGTCAGCAGCAAATCGCCGCCAAAAGTGAGCGTTTTCATGGGGCGTGCCCGCTGCGGCTACGTTAGCCAATGAGCGTCGCGATGTAAAGCGCCGCTTCCGCGAGTCGCCTGATATAATACGAGTCCTTGATGCCGCACAAAAAACAGCAGCGTACCGACGCTTCGCGCAACGGGGCGAAGCGCGGCGACATCCGAATCGTCGCCCGCGCCAAACTGCCCACGCGATTCGGCCCTTTTGAGATTCTCGGCATCGAGGGGAAGACCGAGAGCGAAAGCGCCGTCGCGCTAGTTCACGGTCCGATCCGTTCGCAGACGCCGCTCGTGCGCATCCATTCGCAATGCCTTACGGGAGACGTGCTCGCCTCGGAGCGCTGCGATTGCCGGGCGCAGCTGGAGCTTTCCCTACGGCGAATCGCGGCCGCGCCCGCGGGAATCTTGCTCTATCTTCCACAGGAAGGCCGCGGCATCGGCCTGATGAACAAGCTGCGCGCCTACGAATTGCAGGACCGCGGCATGGATACGGTGGAAGCGAACGAAGAGCTCGGCTTTGCCGCCGATTCGCGCGATTACAGCTTTTCCGCCGAGGCGTTGCGGCTGCTCGGCGTGCGCAATGTGCGGCTCCTTTCCAACAATCCGGACAAAGTCCAGCAGCTTGAAAGCTCGGGCATCCGCGTTACGGAACGCGTTCCCTGCCGGCCGCGCACCTCGCAAATCTCGCGCGCTTACATGGAAACCAAGCGAACCAAACTCGGCCACCTGCTGGACCGTCTGTAAACACATCCGGCTGCAATCTCACGGAGGGACTTCATGACGCCTGCCATTCGATCCGGTTCCGTTTATCCGACTGCCACGCCCGCGCTGCTCTACTCGTTCTTCATGAATTCGGCCAAGCACACCGCCGCCACCGGCATGCCCGCCAAAATCAGCACTAAGGTAGGCGGAAAATGGTCCGCATTCGGCGGGATGATTCTCGGGAAAAACCTCGTCCTCATCCCCAACCGAAGGATCGTGCAGACCTGGCGCTCGTCGGAATGGAAGAAGGCCGACCCCGATTCGATCCTGGTCGTCAATTTCGAGAAGTCGCCGGGCGGTGGCGCGCAAGTCGAACTCGACCACGTCGGCGTCCCCGAATACGATCACGACGGCGTGACGCAAGGCTGGGTGAAATTTTACTGGGACCCGTGGAAGGAATACCTCGCGAGCCGCAAGCGGTAGAATTCACAACGCAAGAACAGTCACACGTCAACGATACTACCCACCGCCGACCAAATGAACAATTTCGTACTTGTCTCCTGGCTGGATGGTCGTCGCGCCCCACTGCGTTCGCGGCAGAATCTCCAAATTGCGCTCGATGGCGACGCGATCCGCGGGCAAGCCGAGGTGCGAAAGCAATGCGGGCACAGCCAGGCCTTCGGGCACGGCGCGCGATTCGCCGTTCACAATGATTTGAATTTCTGCGCTCATCGCCCGACCGGCGCCGGAGTGTTTTCACGCGGCTTGGCCTTCATGCGGAATCGCAGCTCTCCGTACCGCGCGCCGTCGGCGGCGCGAACCACGAGGAATGAACCGTCAGGGACGCTCGAAGGCATCGGAAACTGCAGGGTCGCGCAGCCACTCGCGTCGGTGTCCGTTTCTCCGCACGGGGTACGCTGCCCGTCATGCTCCAGGTACGCCTGGACGTCCGCATCGGCGATCGCCGCCTTGGAATTCGGATCGGACAACTCAATTTCCAGAACAATGTTACCCGCGGCAAACCAACTCTGAGGATTCTTCAGCTTCAGTTCCAGGTTGGGGCCGGCGCCGCCCTGCGCGGCTGCCGGCGATTTTTCTTTGCCGCTGGCCCGCAACTTTCCTGCTTCGAGGTCGGCGATTACCTCGCGATGCTGCTGCGAGACCTTGTCATGCAGCCATTGGGCCATGCTCTTCTCTGACGACATCGCGCGAATGTATTTCTCATAGTTGGTGCTGCGTTTGTGCATCACGCGGCCGGACAAATACACGACGGTGTCGATAAAGGGGTGGGCAGGGCCACGATCTTCGGTCTGCACGTGGTAGACGGCGTCTCCGACGCGAACGTTCGAGTTGAAGCCGAAATTCATGAGTTTCCCGACCTTTCCTTGGCACCCTTACCGTTCTTAAGAACGCCTGAAACGTAACCCCATTCTCCCTTAACCGAATGGGAGAAATTGCCGATTTATTCTCCAGCGCATTTGACCGCTTGATGCTTCGCCGTTATTATAGCTTGTGCTCCGATGACAGGAAACGACCTCACCGCGTACGCGCCGCTACTTTTACACCTCGTCTTGGCTATGGCGCTTTCCGGGATTCTTCTGACGCTTTCCTCCGTCGTGGGTTGGCATCGCCCCTCGAAGGTAAAAACCCAGGCGTATGAGTGCGGCATCACGCCGACCGGGGACGCGCGGGCGCCCTTTTCCGTGAAGTTCTATCTGGTCGCCATCGTTTTCATTCTGTTCGACGTGGAAGCTATTTTCCTGTATCCCTGGGCTTACATTTTTAAATCGCTGCGCTGGTTTGGCTTCGTCGAAATGCTCGTCTACATCGGGATCCTGCTGGTGGGTTATTTCTATCTCTGGAAGAAAGGTGCGCTCGACTGGAACCGCCCAGCCGCGCGCCGGGACCGAGTTTCGTGACGGAGACATCTGACCTCGAGCAAAACTCCATCCTCGCGAAAATCCGCAACTGGCGTCCGGCGGCCGTCGCGGGAGTAGACTCTTTTCGCGGCGAATTGACGATCGGCGTCTATCGCGAGCACATACGGCCCCTCGGCGAATTTATGAAGTCCGATTCCGATCTCGCGTTCACCTATCTCTCCGACGTAACCGGAGTGGACCGGTTCCCCATCGAGCCGCGTTTCGAGTTGAATTATCACCTCCTCTCGCTATCGAAACGCGAACGGGTCCGCCTGCGAGTGCGCGTCTCCGGCCAGGACCCCGTGATCGACTCGGTGGTTTCCGTTTGGCCGACGGCCAACTGGCACGAGCGTGAAATCTTCGATCTCTTCGGCGTCCGTTTCGACGGCCACCCCAATCTGAAACGATTGTTCCTCCCCGAGGATTGGGAAGGCTACCCGCTGCGCAAGGACTATCCCGTGGAGGGCCCTCGCTGAATCTGGAAGTAAAGCCGGGCTAACCCCAGTCATGACCACCGTCCAAACCGCCGCCGGCCCCGAACAAACGATGGTCCTCAACATGGGCCCGCAGCACCCGTCGACGCACGGCGTTTTGCGTGTCCTGCTGGAACTTGACGGGGAGATCATCGTCAAAGCGGACGTCGATATCGGCTATCTGCACACGGGAATCGAAAAGCAAGCCGAGGCGCTGACCTACGCGCAGACGATCACGATTACGGACCGCATGGATTATCTCGCGCCGCTCTCGAATAACCTGGCGTATTGCCTGGCGGTCGAAAAACTCCTCGGCATCGAGGTACCCAAGCGCGCGCAGTACATCCGCGTGCTGCTCACCGAACTGACGCGCATCGGCTCGCACCTGGTCTGGCTCGGAACGCACGCCATCGACCTGGGCGCGATGTCGGTGTTTCTCTACTGCTTCCGCGAGCGCGAAGAACTGCTGAAGATTTTTGAGCTCGTCAGCGGCCAGCGGATGATGACCAGCTATTTCCGCATCGGGGGCCTCGCGCTGGAGCCGCCCGTCGGCTGGATCGACCGCGTGCAAACGATTCTGCGCACCTTCCCCGCCCGGTTTGACGAGTACGAGGAACTGCTGACCAAGAACCGCATCTGGCTCGGGCGCACGCAGGGCGTGGGCGTGCTGAGCGCCGACGACGCCATCTCGCTCGGCGTTTCCGGCCCGTCGCTGCGCGGCTCGGGCGTCGATTACGACGTCCGCAAGTACTTTCCATATTCGAGCTACGACGAATTCGAGTTCAAAGTTCCCGTGCGCAAGGAAGGCGATTGCTACGCGCGCTACCTGTGCCGCGTCGCGGAAATGCGCGAGAGCCTGAAGATCGTCCGCCAGGCCGTCGAAAAAATTCCGCCCGAGGGGCCGATCAAGGCCGACGCTCCCGGAATCGTTGCGCCGCAGCGCGAGAAGATGAAAACGGAGATGGAAGCGCTCATCTATCATTTCAAAATTTGGACCGAAGGGTTCGCCCCACCACCGGGCGAGGTCTACCAGCGCATCGAGTCGCCGCGCGGCGAACTGGGCTGCTTCATCGCCAGCGACGGATCGCCCAAGCCGTACCGCATGAAAATCCGCGCCCCGTCGTTCGTGAATCTGCAGGCGCTGCAGAAAATGGTCGAAGGCAAGCTGGTGGCCGACGCGATCGCCAGCATCGGCACGCTCGATATCGTCCTCGGGGAGATTGACCGCTGATGAATTTGCCTCCGCAACTGGAAGCCAAATTCCAGACGCTCGAAAACCGCTATCCATTGAAGCGTTCGGCGCTGATCCCCATGCTGCTGTATGCGCAGGATCAATTCGGCTACGTGAGCGATGAAATGATCGGGGAAATCGCGGGGCGGCTCGACCTGAACACGTTGCAGGTGACCGAAACGATGGGGTATTACTCGATGCTGCGCCGCCATCGCGCCGGAAAATTTCACGTCCAGGTCTGCACCAACGTTTCGTGCATGCTGCGCGGCGGCAATCAGCTCTACGAATTTGTCCAGAAGAAACTGGAAATCGGCCACAAGGAAACCACGGAAGACGGCGTGTTCTCCCTCGAGGAAGTCGAGTGCCTGGGCGCCTGCACCGGCGCGCCGGCCATGCAAGTGAACTACGACTTCTACGAAAATCTGACCATCGAGCGCACCACGCAGATTTTCGAGGCGCTCGAGACGGGACGGAAGCCGCCCGTCTCCGCGCCGATCACGGGTTCCGTGAAAGAGCGGCATCCCGCGGAAGTACCCGTCATCAGCCGCCTCTGGGGCGTCAAGGACTCGCATAAGCTTGCTGTCTACGTGGCAAACGACGGTTACAAGGGGATGGAGCGCGCCCTCAAGGAACTCACGCCCGAGCAAGTCGTCGACGAAGTGAAAAAATCGAACCTGCGCGGGCGCGGCGGCGCGGGCTTTCCGACCGGCATGAAGTGGAGCTTCGTGCCGAAGGATTCGCCGAAACCGAAATACATCTTGTGCAACGCCGACGAAAGCGAGCCCGGCACGTGCAAGGACCGCCCGCTGATGGAGATGATGCCGCA
>Ga0210401_10003760_pt1 | contig 16080 bp, 12 predicted proteins | sample IncBWH32MmetaG_FD_150866 | JGI IMG/M metagenome (GOLD analysis project Ga0210401, IMG submission 150866) | Forest soil microbial communities from Barre Woods Harvard Forest LTER site, Petersham, Massachusetts, United States - Inc-BW-H-32-M | ecosystem: Environmental > Terrestrial > Soil >... | reverse complement strand
CGACGTCGAGCGCGCGCGGGCCGTCGGTCGTGCCGCGTTGCGCATAAATCTTGCGATGAAATTCATAGAATTGCTCGGGCGTGCCCAGTTTCGCCACTGCGAGTTCGACGCGCGCGGCGCCGATCGAGGGAATGCCCAAGATCGGATACGGCACCAGCACCAGCCGCAGTTGCTGGTCATGCTTGAGCATCTCGCCGAGATCGGCGGCCGCTGCCCGGCAGAAGGGGCAATTGAGGTCGTAGAACTCGATCAGCGTTTCCTTGCCCCTGGGATTTCCCACCACGACCACGCCGGGCAGCCGGTCGATCGGTCCCAAAAGCCTGACCGTGTGGTTGGGTAACCGCTGTCCTTCGTCGCCGACCAAGGGAAATTCGGCCTCGCTCGCGGCGCGGCGCGATTGCGCCAGCGCCGCGCCGAAGGAAGCGAGCACGATTGCAAGCAACAGCGTCGCAATAACCGCAACGTTTCCGAGTCGCGCCACTACGGGAAACCGTATCATTGCGCCACCACGCCGCCCGGCGCGGTTTCCAGATTGAAGGCGGCGGCGAACAGCGCTCGCGTGTAATCGGTCTGCGGACTTTTGAACAGCGTGGCGGCGTCGCCTGCCTCGACCACCTTGCCCTGGCGCATCACCAGGAGCCGGCTCGCCAACGCGGCGACCACGCGCAGGTCGTGCGAGATGAACAGATACGTCAGGTCGCGGCGTTTCTGCAGATCGCGCAGCAAATCGACCATTTGCGACTGGATCAGCATGTCGAGCGCGCTCGTCGGCTCATCGAGCACGACGAAGGTCGGCTCCAGCACGATGGCGCGCGCCAGCGCGATGCGCTGGCGCTGGCCGCCGGAAAATTCGTGCGGGAAGCGAAAGCGCCAGGCCGGGTCGAGGCCGACATCGGTGAGCGCGCGCACGACGCGCTCATCACGCTCGTGTTCGGGCAGTGCGGGTTGATGGACCTGCAATCCCTCCTTGATGATGTCGTCGACCGACATGCGCGGCGAGAGCGAGCCGTACGGATCCTGGAATACGATCTGCATGTCGCGCCGGAACGGCCGCATCTGCTTGAAGCGCAGGCCCTGCAACTGGCTGCCCATGAAGATGATCGGGCCATCCGAGGAGATCAGCCGCAAGAGCGCAAGCCCGAGCGTGGTCTTGCCCGAGCCGGATTCGCCGACCACGCCCAGCGTTTCGCCCTTGCGCAGCTCGACGCTGACGCCGTCGACCGCTTTGATATGGCCGACCACCTTGCGCAGCACGCCGCGCTTGATCGGAAGCCAGACCTTGAGGTCGGTCGTCTGCAACACCATCGGTGCGTTCGGCTGCGGCGGCGCCGGGTCGGGCTTCGGCTCGGCGGCAAGCAGCGCGCGCGTATACGGGTGCGCCGGCGCGGCAAACACGCGCGCGACCTCGCCCTGTTCGACGATCTCGCCGTCCTTCATCACGCAGACTTTCTGCGCGATCTTGCGCACGATGCCGAGGTCGTGGGTGATGAACAGAAGCGACATGCCGAGCCGCTTCTGGATGTCCTGCAGCAGCTTGATAATTTGCGCCTGCACGGTGACGTCGAGAGCGGTAGTCGGCTCGTCGGCAATGAGCAGATCGGGCTCGTTGGCGAGCGCCATGGCGATCATGACGCGCTGGCGCTGGCCGCCGGACAATTGGTGCGGATAGCTCCCAAGCCGTGTCTCCGGTTCGGGAATGCCGACCTGCGTGAGCACTTCCAAAGTCCGCCGGCGAGCGGCGGCGCCGGTGAGCCCGCGATGCAGCAACAAAATCTCGCCGATCTGCTTCTCGATGGTGTGCAGCGGATTGAGCGAGGTCATCGGCTCCTGAAAGACGATGGTGATGTCGTCGCCGCGCACCCGCCGCATCTCACGCTCCGGGAGCGGCAGCAGATCGCGGCCCTTGAAGGTGATGCTGCCGGACGGATGATGCGCCGACGGGTAGGGCAGGAGCTTGAGGATCGACAGCGCCGTTACCGATTTGCCGGAGCCGGATTCGCCGACCAGCGCCATGGTCTCGCCCTGGCCGATGTCGAACGAGACGCGATCGACCGCGAGCGTTTGCCGCGAGCCTGTGCCAAAGGCGACCGAGAGATCGCGGATGGAGAGCAGGGGGGCGGTCATCGAAACGTCTTCCTCGGATCGAAGGCATCGCGCACTGCTTCGCCGACGAAGATCAGGAGCGACAGCATCAGCGCGACAGTGAAGAAGCCGGTCAAACCGAGCCATGGCGCCTGCACGTTGGCCTTGCCTTGCGACAGCAGTTCGCCGAGCGAGGGCGAGCCGGGCGGCAGACCGAAACCGAGGAAGTCGAGCGCGGTCAGCGTCATCACCGATGACGACATGATGAAAGGCAGGAACGTCAGCGTCGCCACCATCGCGTTCGGCAGCAAATGCCGGAACATGATGACGGCATTGGACACGCCGAGCGCGCGCGCCGCCTGGATATATTCGAAGTTACGGCCGCGCAGAAACTCGGCGCGCACCAATCCGACCAGCCGCACCCAGGAGAACAGCAGCAGTATCCCCAGCAGCACGAAGAAGCCCGGCACCAGCACCGACGAGATGATCAGCAACAGATAAAGCTCGGGCACGGAGGTCCAGATTTCGATGAAGCGCTGGAACAGAAGATCGGTCCAGCCGCCGAAATAGCCTTGCACGGCGCCGGCGGCGACGCCGACGACCGACGAGAACGCGGTGAGGATCAGGCCGAACAGCACCGAGATGCGGAAGCCGTAAATGAGCCGCGCCAGCACGTCGCGGCCCTGGTCGTCGGTGCCGAGCCAATTGTATTCCAGGTCGCTGCAGCTTTTCAGGCCCTTGCGGTCGACCACCGACTTGCATTGCGCTTCGGTCAGCATCCAGGTCGGCGGCGAGGGCGCCGGCGTCGGCAGGTCGAGATTGTGCGTCGAGTAGGAATAGCGGATCGGCGGCCAGATCATCCAGCCGCCTTTGTCGGCGATCAGCTTCTGCAAATAGGGATCGCGATAGTCCGCGGCGGTTTCGAAGTCGCCGCCGAATGTTGTTTCCGGATAAGTGAAGACCACCGGGAAATAGGACTTGCCGGAGAAGCTGATATAGAGCGGCTTGTCGTTGGCGATGAATTCGGCGAACAGCGTGACGAAAAACAAAACCAGGAAAATCCACAACGACCAATAACCGCGCCGGTTGGTCTTGAAATTCTCCCAGCGCCGTTTGTTGAGCGGCGACAGTGCAAAGCGGCCGGGCGGCGGCGTGATCCCGAGCGGGCCGGTTGGCTCGGAGTCCGGCGTGACTTGGCTAGTGACCTGGCCACTGACTTGGCCCGGCACGAGCCCAGTCTTGCCGTCCTTGCCGACTGCGAGGGGGTGGGTTTTGACGTCCACCTCACACCTCCCGCGTTTCAAAATCGATGCGCGGGTCGATCCAGGTATAGGTCAGGTCGGAGATCAGATTCACGATGAGTCCGACAAGCGCGAATATGTAGAGATTGGCGAACACCACCGGATAGTCGCGGTTGAGCACGCTCTCGAAGCTGAGTAAGCCGAGTCCGTCGAGCGAGAAGATCGTCTCGATCAACAGCGCGCCGGCAAAGAAGGCGCTCACGAACGCGCCGGGAAAGCCGGCGATCACCAGCAGCATCGCGTTACGGAAGATGTGCCCGTAGAGCACCTGGGTTTCCGAGCAGCCTTTGGCACGCGCGGTCAGAACGTACTGCTTGCGCAACTCTTCCAGGAACGAGTTTTTGGTCAGAAGCGTCATGGTGGCGAAGGCGGCAAGCGCCATCGACACGATCGGCAGCGTCAGGTGCCAGAAATAGTCGAGGATCTTCTGCCACCACGGGAACGTCGCCCAGCCGTCGGAGGTCAATCCGCGCAGCGGAAAGATATTGAAGAACGAGCCGCCGGCAAAAAGAATGATCAGCAGGATTGCGAACAGGAATCCGGGAATGGCGTAGCCGATGATGATCACGCCCGAAGTCCACATGTCGAACGGCGAGCCGTCCTGCACGGCCTTGCGGATGCCGAGCGGTATCGAGATCAGATAGCTCAGCAGCGTCATCCAGAGCCCGAGCGAGATCGAGACCGGCAGCTTCTCCTTGATGAGCTGCAGCACGCTCACGTCCCGGAAGTAGCTCTTGCCGAAATCGAAGCGCACATAGTTCCACAGCATCAGGAAAAAGCGCTGATAGGCCGGCTTGTCGAAGCCGAATTGCTTTTCCAGGCTTTTGATGAAGGCCGGATCGAGCCCCTGCGCGCCGCGGTATTTCGAATTGACGTCCATTTGCCCGCCGCTTTGCAGCGCGCCGCGCGAGCCGAAATCGCCGCCGGCAGAACCGGAGATGCGTGAGGTCGCGCCGGTATCGTTGCCCGAAAGTTGCGCGATCACGCGCTCCACCGGGCCGCCGGGCGCGAACTGCACCACGACGAACGACACCAGCATGATCCCGAAGATGGTCGGGATCATGAACAAGATGCGGCGGATGATATATGCGCTCATTCGTTTCCGACTACGCTCGTAACTAGCTCGTCATCCTGAGGCGCCCGCGCGAAAGCGCGGGCCTCGAAGGATGCCGCTCGGCGCAAGCCGTCATCCTTCGGGGCTCGCTTTCGCTCGCGCCAAGGATGACGGAAAAACGGGCTCGCGCACAATACGGTGCCATGCATCACGATCCTATCCCGCCCGCCGACTCTTCGCCGCCTTGTCGCGGTCATACCACCAAGTATCCGGGATACCGCGGAAATAACGCGGTTGTTCCGGCGGCCGGCCGAACACGTCCCAATAGGCGATCCAGTGGGTAGGCTTGTACCAATGCGGGATCCAATAACGCCCGCTGCGGATCACGCGGTCGAGCGCGCGGCAGGCGGTCACCAATGCCGGCCGCGACGGCGCGGCGATGATGGTTTCGATCAGCGAATCGATCGCCGGATCGGCCATGCCGGCGAGATTGTTGGAGCCCTTCAGCGGCGCCGCCTGCGAGGAAAAATACGAGCGCAGCGAGTCACCGGGCGTGTCCGATAGGCTGAAACGATCGACGGTGAGATCGAAATCGAAGCCGTCGCGGCGCGCGCGATATTGCACCGGATCGACCAGGCGCAGCGACGCATCGATGCCGAGCACACCCAGATTCTTGATAAAGGGCATGTGATGCGGCTGAAAGGTCGGCTCCTCGAGCAGAAATTCGATGACGATCGGCTCGCCGCCGGGCAGCACGCGCTTGCCGTCCTTGATCTCGCAGCCCGCATCTTTGAGAAGCTGCGAGGCCTTGCGCAGCAATGCGCGGTCCTGGCCCGAGCCGTCGGAAATCGGCGGCGCATAGGGCTCGCCGAACACCTCGTCGGGCACGCGCCCGCGGAACGGCTCGAGCAGCGCGAGCTCGTCGCCGCCGGGCTTGCCGTTCGCCATCATGTCGGAGTTCTGAAATACCGAAATGGTCCGCTCGTAGGAGCCCCACATCAGCGTCTTGTTGGTCCATTCGAAATCGAAGGCGCAGCACAGCGCCTCGCGCAGACGCGGATCGGCGAATTTCTTGCGCCGCGTGTTGATGAACCAGCCTTGCGCGCCGGACGGCGTCTTGTCCGGAATGATGTCGCGTTTGACGCGGCCGTCCTTGAACGCCGGGAAGTCGTAGCGCGTCGCCCACGTGCGTGAGGTGAATTCCTCGCGGAACAAATAACTGCCGGCGGTGAAGCCTTCGAAGCCGACTTCGCGATCGCGATAGTATTCGTAGCGCACGACATCGAAATTGTTCTGGCCGCGCGCCACCGGCAGGTCGGCGCCCCACCAGTCCTTCACGCGCTCATATTCGATGAAGCGGCCGGCCTCGAAGCGGCCGACCTGGTAGGGGCCCGAGCCGAGCGGAGTGTCGAGCGTCGATTCGTCGAACGGCTTCTTGGTGTAATAGGCGCGCGAGAAAATCGGCAGGCCGGCGACGAACAGCGGCACGTCGCGCGCGCGGTTCGGCGCGAACGTCGCGACCACGCTCTCGTCGTCATCGGCCTTGGCGCCGGTGAAATCGCGCAGCAGCTGCGTAATGATCGGATGGCCCTTCTCCTTGAGCATGTTAAGCGAGAAGGCGACGTCCTGTGCGGTCAGCCGCGTGCCGTCGTGGAATTTGGCCTCCGGCCGGATGAAGAATCTGTAGGTCAGCCCGTCGGCCGAGCGCAGCACCTTCGCGGCGGCAAGACCGTACATCGCATCGGGCTCGTCGCCCGAGCGCACCATCAGTGTGGCGAAGGTCAGTTCCATCCCCTGCGCCGCATCGCCCTTGAGGATGTAGCTGTTGAGCGAATTGAAAGTGAGGAAATTCTGATTGAATTGCCGCGACGGTCCGATTTGCGAGAAGGTGCCGCCTTTCGGCGCCTGCGGATCGACGTAGCTGAAATGCGCAAAATCGGCCGGATAGGCGAGATCGCCGAAAGCCGATAGGCCGTGCGCTTCGATCTCGTCCGCGGCGCGGGCGTCCTTCGCGCGCGGGAGCGCGGCGGCGGCCGCGACGCCGGCAGTAAGTGTTAGAACGTGGCGGCGGGTCAGCTTGGGCATGTCGCTTTGCGCAAGTCATTCCGGGGCGGCCCGAAAGGGCCGAGCCCGGAATCCATAACCACGACCCGACGAAATACCGCGAGGACTGCGGTTATGGATTCCGGACTCGCCGCTGGCGCGGCGATCCGGAATGACCCTCGGTGCCAGTGCCAATTCACTGCCGGTTCCCGGTCTTCGCCGCCTTTTCCGCGTCCCACCACCACACGGTGAGAAAAGCCGGCGAGGCGTATTTTGGCAGCTCGGCCGGATGGCTGAAGCGGTCCCAGCGGGCGGTGCGGCTCTTGCCGTAAGTCCATTGCGGTACGACGTAGTGATTCCATAACAGCACGCGGTCGAGCGCGCGCGTGGCGGCGACAAGATCTTCGCGGCTCTTGGCGAAAATGACTTGATCGATCATCGCATCGACCGCCGGATTTTTGATGCCGACGACGTTTTGGGAGCCGGATTGGTCGGCTGCCTGCGATCCCCAATAGCCGCGCTGCTCGTTGCCGGGCGACAGCGATTCACCCCAGGATTGGGTGAGGATGTCGAAGTCCCAGTTGCGCAGCCGGTTCTCATACTGCGCCTCGTCCACGGTGCGCACCGTCACCGTTATTCCGATCCGGTCGAGCGAAGGCTTGTAGAACAGGAACACCCGCTCGAAGCTCGGCTCGGCGGCCAGGAACTCGACCGTGTACGGTTCGCCGGTCTTGGCGTCGACGAGCTTGCCGCCCCGCACCTCGTAGCCCGCTTCCTTGAACAGCCGCACCGCTTCGCGCAGGTTGTCGCGCACCGCCTGCGGATTGCCGCCGACCGGATTGGTAAAAGGCTTGGTGAAAACCTCAGGCGGGACCTTGTCGCGCACCGTTTCCAGGATCTCGAGCTCGCGCCCGGTCGGCAAGCCGCTCGACGCAAGCTCAGTGCCCTGAAAGAAGCTGGCGATGCGCGCGTATTGTCCGAAGAAGATCTGCTTGTTCATCTCCTCGAAATCGAACGCGTAATTGAAGGCGAGTCGCACCCGCGGGTCCTGGAATTTCGGCCGTCGGATGTTGAAGGCGAAGGCCTGCATGATGCCGAAACTGTTGATCGGGAATTCTTCCAGGATGACGCGCTTCTCCTTGACGGCCGGGAAGTCGTAAGCGGTCGCCCAGTTCTTGGCGCTGTTCTCGGTGCGCCAATCGATCGTGTCGGCCTTGAACGCTTCTAGCGCGACCGTCGTGTCGCGGAAATATTCGAAGCGCAGCTCTTCGAAATTGTTGGTGCCGATCGCGACGTTGAGATCCTTGCCCCAGTAGTCCTTCACCCGCTCGAACACGATGTTGCGGCCGGGCTGGAAATCCTTGATGCGATAGGGCCCGGAGCCGAGCGGCGGCTCGAGCGTGGTCACGGTGATGTCGCGCTTCTTGCCGTTCTTGTCGGTGCCTTCCCAATAATGCTTGGGCAGGACATGGAGTTGGCCGACGATCTGCGGCAACTCGCGATTGCCCGGGCCGTCGAAGGTAAAAGTGACCTCGCGGTCGCCGGTCTTTTCCAGCTTCACCACATGGCGATAATAGGCCGCGTAACGCGGATTGTTCTTCTTGAACACCTCGAACGAATAGATCACGTCGTCCGCCGTCACCGGTTTGCCGTCATGCCAGCGCGGTTCGCCGCGCAGGCGGTAGGTGGCCGACGAGAAATCCTCCGGGTGGCTGACCGCCTCCGCAAGCAGGCCGTATCCGGTCGAGACTTCGTCCAGCGCCGAGACCAGGAGCGTATCGTAGATCAATTCGACCCCGGCCGCTTCTACGCCTTTGACGCCGCTCACGACGCTGTTGAAATTGTCGAAGGTGCCGATCACCGCTTCGCGCACCGTGCCGCCTTTCGGCGCCGCCGGATCGACATAGTCGAAGTGCGGAAAGTTCGGCGGATATTTCAAGTCGCCGAACAGCGACAGGCCGTGGCGCCACTTTTTGCCCGCGGTCGCGTCTTGCGCCAGTGCGGTCTCGACGAAAGCGGGGAAGGGCAGCCGCCCGGCGCCAAAAGCGAACAGAGCGGTCGTGAGCAAGGTTCGGCGATCCAAGAGTCGGCTCCAATAAATTGCGCGCCCCAATGTGGGGTGCGCGATCAACAGAGCATGATCCGGAAAAAGTCTGCCCTCGGACTTGATCCGAGGGTGGTTACCGATTTTCCGAAAGGATCATGCTCCATCAAAAATCCAGAGCGGGACAACCTGAGACGAACCGCGCTCCAGGGCTCACGACCAAGGCCGCTGATTATGTACTTTTTGCGAGCGGCGCCAGTGCCCCTCGTTCCGAAGTTTGCAAACAGTTAGCCGCACGCTTTGGGCGAATTTCGAAAACAAAGCGACACTAGCAAACGTATGATTCTAGTGCGGTTTTCGGATTCGAAGTTCCTGCCTAGTTTGCCGTTTGCTGTTAGGAACTTCAAATCCGCCGCACTGGGCACGCTTCCATGCCGCGACGAAATGCGCTTCACATCCGCGTGCGGGCGCTGGAAAACGCCGCAGCGTTAACGCAAACAGAACAGGGAGGTTGCCGAACAGTAATGTTCGGCACGGCTCCGGCTACTTCTTTGGCTACTTCTTTTCCGACTCGCCTTCCTTCTGCGCGGTGGGCAGCGGCAGCGGGCTCTTCGATAGCGAATTGAGATACACGATCACATCGGCGCGCTGCTTTTCGTTCGAAAGGCCGGCAAAGGTCATGGCGGTGCCGGGCACGTCGGCGCGCGGATCCTTGAGCCACTTGTCGAGCTCGTCGAAGCTCCAGGTGCCGCTCTTCGCCTTCAACGCGGCCGAGTAGTTGAAGCCGGGCTTGGAGGCGATCTGGCGTCCGACCACGCCGTAAAGATCGGGGCCGACCTTGGGGCCCTGGCCTTCCTGGAAGTTGTGGCAGGCGCCGCACTGCTTGGCGACCTGGGCGCCGTGCTCGACCGAGGCGCTGGCCAACAGCGTTTCGATCGGCACCTCGGCCGGCTTGGCGGCGTCGCCGTGGCCTGCCTTTTCCTCCTTGACCGCGACCTCGTAGCCGGGCTTGGCCGGCGCCGGCGAATAGAAAATCGCGCCGCTGGCGAGGTGGATGGCCATCAGGACCAGGCAGGTTCCCAGCAGGGCGCCGAGATACTTGTTGATTTCAAAGGAATTCATCGGGAAATGGCTCCGCAGCGGCGAAGGAGGGGCGGCGCAGAAATAGCCGGTTTGCCGCGCGTCTTGCAACCCGTATAAGCGCACGCCGCATAAGCGGTTGGGGCAGCGCCAAAGCGATGGCCGATACGCTCATTCTCATTCCCGCCCGCATGGCCGCGACCCGCCTGCCGGGCAAGCCGCTCGCCGATATCGCCGGCCTGCCGATGATCGTGCATGTGCTGCGCCGGGCCGAGGCCGCCGCCGTTGGGCCGGTCGTGGTGGCGACGGATTCGCCCGAAATCGAAGCTGCCGTGCAGAAAGCCGGCGGGCGCGCGGTCATGACCCGCGCGGACCACGCCTCGGGGTCGGACCGCGTGTTCGAGGCGCTCGGCATTGCCGATCCGGCCGGCCGGGCCAAAAAGGTCGTCAACGTGCAGGGCGATCTGCCGACGCTGGCGCCGGCCGACATTGCCGCAGCAGTGGCGCTGCTCGCCGACGAGGCCGTGGATATCGGCACCGTTGCCGCTGAAATCGCCCGAGCCGAGGAGCGTGACGATCCGAGCGTGGTCAAGGTGGTCGGCAGCCCGGTTGGGCAGGGACGTTTGCGCGCGCTCTACTTCACCCGCGCCACCGCGCCTTACGGCGAGGGGCCGCTGTATCATCACATCGGCCTTTACGCCTATCGCCGGCGGGCGCTCGAACGCTTCGTCGGCTTGCCGCCGTCGCCTCTCGAGAAGCGCGAGAAGCTCGAGCAGTTGCGCGCGCTCGAAGCCGGCATGCGCATCGACGTCGCCGTCGTCGACTCAGCGCCGCTCGGCGTCGACACACCGGAGGATTTGGCGCGCGCGCGCGTCATGCTATCGAAACGCTCATGAAGCGCAGCAAGAAAATCGCATTCCAGGGCGAGTCCGGGGCCAATTCCCATATCGCCTGCATCCAGGCCTATCCGACCTACGAACCGCTGCCGTGCCCGACCTTCGAGGACGCGTTCGCGGCGGTGCGGACCGGGCGCGCGGCGCTGGCGATGATCCCAATCGACAATTCGGTCGCCGGGCGGGTCGCCGACATCCACCATTTGATGCCGACATCGGGCCTGCACATCGTCTCCGAGTGGTTTCTACCGGTCCAGCATCAGCTCATGGCGCCCAAGCGCGCGAGCCTGAAGACCATCAAGACGGTCGAGAGCCATGTGCATGCGCTCGGCCAGTGCCGCAATATCATCCGCGGACTGCGGATCAAGGCGATGGTTGCCGCCGACACCGCTGGCGCGGCGCGCGAGGTGGCGGAAGCCGGCGACATCACGCGCGCGGCGCTTGCGACCAAGCTCGCCGCCAAGATCTACGGCCTCAAGATCCTGCAGAAGGACGTGGCCGACGCCAAGCACAACACCACCCGCTTCGTCATCCTGGCGCGCAAGCCGAAATGGGCGAGCCGCAAGGAGCCGCTGGTGGTGACGACCTTCGTCTTCCAGGTGCGCAACATTCCGGCCGCGCTCTACAAGGCGCTCGGCGGCTTCGCCACCAACGGCATCAACATGACCAAGCTGGAAAGCTACATGGTCGACGGCAACTTCGCCGCCACCCAGTTCTATGCCGACGTGCAGGGCCATCCGAAGGACCGGGCGCTCGAACTGGCGCTGGAGGAGCTCGCCTTCGTCTCGCAGCCGAAGTCGCTCAAGATCCTGGGCGTCTATCCCGGCCACCGATTCCGTGAGACATTTAAGTAGCGTATGAGTCCCCTAAATGGGGCATCATTCCGCGGGAGGGGACTGACCGGCTTCAAAAACGATCGTGCGGGGAGGGCGACCTCCGATGCGCGGCGATGCCGCCTCGGCCGGATGCGAGTGCCTTGGCGGGTTGCGACTGCAGTGGTCGGGCGACAAGGAATGCAGGCGATGAGCACCAACGAAGAACCGAAGATTTGGCGGACGTTGCATTTGAAATTCACGCTTCACGGGGCGGATTCCGAGCAGCTCTCCTCGATGATGCGCGCCGCGGCACCGTTCTATCAGATGTTCGGCACCGCGCATTTTCGCCTGCTGCGCAACGCCGACGATCCGACGAAATTCATCCAGGTGATCGAATACGAAACGCCGGAATCGTTCGAGCTCAACCGCCAATCGCTCGCCAGCGACGCGCGCTTCCAGGCCTATCTGCAAATGTGGCGCGCCATGCTTCCCGGCGCGCTGGAAGTGGACGTGTATCAGGAGATTTAGCGGTTGCTGCGCTCGTCCCCGTGAAGGTGGCCGTCAAAAAGCGCCGTTCACTTAGCTGCCGACAAGCGGTGTTGAAGGCGCTGAGCGAGTCCGCCGCAAGCACGTCAGGCGCGCCTGCGTTTGCAAAGTTCGAGCAAAAAGGCCGCCCGCGAGGATCTCGCAGGCAGCCAGTTCATCGGAACTCCTCAAGTGATGAGGCGCTGTGCGCTATGCCAGCGTCCCTCCTCTTTGGCCGGTTGTTAGCCGCCGGTGCGCGGGTCTTGCGGCGCCGCCTCGGATGAGTTGGTGCCCCCAACCGGGGCACTGGCCGATTCCTTGGTGCACAGGTCAGCGAAGACCACGAGGCGGTCCTGCGTGTAGGTCTTGGTCAGACAGGTGCAAGGCCCGGGCGTAGGGGCCGCAATCGGGCCAGAGACTGCGGCCGCCACCGGCGCCGACCCTTCGTACACGCCGTACCCGCCGTAGCCCGGCCAGTACCAGCGGTGATGATAGTAGCCCCAATGACGCCAATGATTCCAATGACTCCAGTGATTCCAATGGCCCCAACGGCCGGGACGATAGAAGCTGCTGTGGCCGAAGTGGCCGAAGCCGCCACCGCCCATGCGGCCGAAGCCACCGCCGTGACCGCCACCGAAACCGCCGCCGCCGAACCCGTGGGCATCGGCCGCGCTTGAGGCAAGGGCAGAAACGGCAATCGTGGCCGCAGTTGCGAGAGTGAGGATGACTTTGCGTGACATGGTTGGTTCTCCATGGGGTTGAAAGGTACGATACCCATGGGTCGCCAGAGCTTTGAGAAAGGTTCAAGGCGGTCGTACGCAAATCGGCCGCGCGCCATCGCTACCGTGGACACAAACATGCGGTTACTGCTTGCTGGACTGATTGGAGCGATAGGCGGGGCAGCGATAGTGGCTTCCGGGCCGCGATTTCACGTTGGCTCGATTTTCTTCGACGGTCTCGCCGGCTACGTGGGAGCGGCCGTTGCAGGCGCCCTTGTTACGGTTCTTATTGGCTGGGCCCTTCGCAAGGAGTTGGGCTGGTAGGCTAAAGTGTCGTTCGCAATCCGCTGCATGGCGAACATCGGCACCACGGGAACTAAAGCGTCCGGCGCCTAAATCGTCTGATTATACTCGCCGACTTCCTTGTGGGTGCGCAGCACGGCGTCGACTGATTTGAACATCTCGTGCATGCGCGCTTCCGACACCGGGCTTTCGACCACCACCACCAGCTCAGGCTTGTTGGAGGATGCGCGCACGAGGCCCCAGGTCCCGTCTTCGACCGTCACCCGCACGCCGTTGACGGTGACGAGATCGCGGATCGGCTGGCCGGCGACTTTGCCGCCTTTCTTGTTCTCGGCCTCGAAATGCTTCACCACCGCGTCGACCACGCCGTATTTCTCTTCGTCGGCGCAATGCGGCGACATGGTCGGCGACGACCAGGTTTTCGGCAGCGCGTTTTTCAGGTCCGCCATGCTCTTTCCCGGATTGCGGTCGAGCATGTCGCAGACGGCGAGCGCGAAGATCAGCCCGTCGTCATAGCCGCGGCCGAACGGCTTGTTGAAAAAGAAATGGCCGGATTTCTCAAAACCGGCCATGGCGCCGATCTCGTTGACCCGCCGCTTCATGTACGAATGGCCGGTCTTCCAATAGTCGGTCTTGGCGCCGTTCTTGATCAGCACCGGATCGGTCATGAACAGGCCGGTCGATTTCACGTCGGCGACGAACAGCGCATTCTTGTGCTGGCTCGAAATGTCGCGCGCCAGCATGACGCCGACCTTGTCGGCGAAAATCTCCTCGCCCTCGTTGTCGACCACGCCGCAGCGGTCGCCGTCGCCGTCGAAGCCGAGCGCGACGTCCGCCTTGTTGGCGAGCACGGCGTCGCGCATGGCGTGCAGCATCTCCATGTCTTCCGTGTTCGGATTGTAGTTTGGGAAGGTGTGATCGAGCTCGCAGTCGAGCGGCACCACTTCGCAGCCGACCGCTTGCAGCACCTGCGGCGCAAACGCTCCGGCGGTGCCGTTGCCGCAGGCGCAGATCACTTTCAGATGACGTTTGAGCTTTGGCCGGTCGGTCAGATCGGCGATGTAGCGCGCCGGAAAATTCTCCACGAACGTGTAGGCGCCGCCTTCTTTGCTCTGGTAACGGCCGTTGAGCACGATCTCTTTCAGCCGTGTCATCTCGTCGGGCCCGAAGGTGAGCGGGCGGTTGACGCCCATCTTCACGCCGGTCCAGCCATTGTCATTGTGCGAGGCCGTCACCATGGCGACGCACGGCACATCGAGCGCGAACTGCGCGAAATAGGCCATCGGCGTTACCGCAAGTCCGATATCGTGCACTTTGCAGCCAGACGCGAGCAGCCCGTTGATCAGTGCCATTTTGATCGACGCCGAATAGGAGCGGAAATCGTGCCCGGTGACGACTTCGGGCCGCGCGCCGAGTTCATGGATCAGCGTTCCGAGGCCAAGTCCCAGCGCCTCGACACCCATCAGATTGATCTCGCTGCCGAACAGCCAGCGCGCGTCATATTCGCGGAAGCCGGTGGGCTTGACCATCGGCTCGGATTCATACGCGTACGTGTTCGGCTTCAACAGGGGCTTTGGCTTGGGAAACATTGAGATTGGATCCGAATCGAGGGCGCGCGCAGCAATAGCCTAAACGGCGAGCCGCCGGAAAGGTTGCGTGCTTTGTCGTTTGTAATCGTGGCAACTTTCATAACGGCGGCGACAGCCCGCCGCTGAAGATTGAGCTTCCCCTCGCTGGTCGCGAAAGGAAGCGGCGCCGGTCCAAAAAATCCAGCGTCATTCGGTCGTGGCCGGGCCCAGCGGAATAAGCAACGAGAAATTGGTGCCGATCGGGCTTGTGGGGCGCGTTATTTCACCGCCCAATTGTTTTGACAGCGCGGTGACCATGCGGCTGCCAAGCCGCTTGCTGGTCGCGGGGTCAAACCCGGGTGGAAGGCCGACGCCTTCGTCGCGCACCGATATCAAGATCGAGCGCTGTTCTGATTGCAGAATGGCCTGCACCCAGATCGAGCCGCCGGGACTGTCGGGATAGGCGTACTTCCCCGCGTTCGAGACCAGCTCGTTGACGATAAGTCCCACGAGAATGGCGCGGTCGCCGGCCATTTGAATTGGCTCGGGCGCATCGAATTCGATCTCGCAAGGTGCTACCGTCAGCGCCAGGTCGCCGATGATTTCGCGCAGGTACTCGACCAGATCGATTTTCTCATAATCGGCATTGTAGGCGAGGCGCTCATAGGCGCGGCCGACGGCATTGACCCGGCTCGCCGCCTCGTTGAGGCGTTCGCTTAGGGCCTGATCGCCGACCGCGTTGGCCTGAAGCTGCAGCATGCTGGAAACCACTTGCAGGCTGTTCTTGACGCGGTGGTTCACTTCCTTGAGCAGGACTTGATGACGGTCAAGCGCGGCTTGCAGCTTGCGCTGATATTGCTGTTGCTCGATCGCCATGCCGAGGATGTTTGCGGCACCTTGCAAGAAGGCGATGTCGTGCTCGCTGAACTCGCCTTCGGATTTGCTGTCGACTTCCAAGACGCCGAACGGCGCGCCGTCGCCTTGGAGAATGACGTTCATCGCGCGGTGGATGCCGTGCTCGACGAGCAAGTCGGGTGTCCTGAAGCGCTGCTCGTTTTCGAGGTGGTTCGAAATGACCGGCTTACCGGTGCGCAAAGCATAGCCGGCAGGAGAGGCCAAATCGGCCCCCACGCTTGCTACGCCGACGACGCCCTCGCTCCAGCCGACTCCAGCGCGTACGAGAAGGCGGTTCTCGGCCGGGATGTATTCCATCACTTTGCAGTATTCAGCGCCCAGTCCCTCGGCCGTCACACGCACGGTGTGATTGAGCATGCCGATGAAGCTCGTGCGTTGAAGCGCCAGCACGCCCAATTCAGCAAGGAGCTCCTGCTGGCGAATACGTTGACGAAGAGCGCGGGTCGCCAGCTCGTCGGGCTGATCGTCGCTTGGCGCAGCCTCGACGATCGGCTGTTTCTGATCCGGTGATGCGCTCATGTCCAATCACTAGCATATATATTGGCTGCGGCTTATTCGCTGTTCGTGCGGCCGGGACAAGCGAAGGCGGCCGCGTCATCCGGACGGAACTCTGCAATTCACCATCTTGGGCTTTACTCAATTCAAATGCTGGCCAATCCGGCAACGATCATCTACTGGAATCGCGGGGGATGGAGAGAAAGTAACCGACAAAAAAGGGCCTTTGCGATGTTCCAGGTC
>Ga0210401_10003759_pt1 | contig 16081 bp, 10 predicted proteins | sample IncBWH32MmetaG_FD_150866 | JGI IMG/M metagenome (GOLD analysis project Ga0210401, IMG submission 150866) | Forest soil microbial communities from Barre Woods Harvard Forest LTER site, Petersham, Massachusetts, United States - Inc-BW-H-32-M | ecosystem: Environmental > Terrestrial > Soil >... | reverse complement strand
CAAGCACAAATCCTACTGCACGCCCGAAGCTTATCGGGGGGAGACTTGCTGGCTATTTCACAATCGCGGCAATGGCACGTTCGAAGATGTCACGGCTTCCAGCGGCATTTTCGACAGCAGTTCCAAGTCTCTGGGTGTCGCAATGCTCGATGACGGCCAGAGCGGATGGCCCGATCTACTGGTCGCCAACGACACTCAACCCAACAAGCTTTATCGGAACCAGCGCAATGGAACTTTCAAAGACGCTGCTGTGGAAGCTGGGCTGGCTTTTAGCGCCGAGGGCAAAGCCCGCGCCGGCATGGGTGTGGACGTGGGTGATTTCAGAAACTCAGGTCATCCCGGCGTTGCCATCACAAACTTCGATAACGAAATGACCGGACTCTACGAATCTGGCGGCAAGGGCTACGAAGACATCGCAACGCAAGCCGGCATTGGCATGGCCTCCAAGAACAGTCTGGGCTTTGGGTGCGCTTTTTTCGACGCCGACCTGGACGGCTGGCTCGACCTTGCCATCGCCAACGGCCACATCGACGAGACGGTCCGTAATATTCGTGGGAACGTGGGCTACGCGCAGCCTCCATTCTTGTTTCTCAACAATAGCAAAGGAGGTTTTCGTGATGTCGCTGCGGAAGTGGGTGGTGGATTCGAGCAGCCGAGAGTTGGCCGCGGATTGGCCGTTGCCGATTTCGATCGCGACGGCGATCTCGACCTGCTGCTGACAACGAATCACGGGCCCGCCTATGTATATCGCAACGACCAGCTTGCCGGAAATCGCAGCATTCGCTTTCGGCTGGTCGGTACTAAGTCGAATCGCGACGCAATCGGCGCATCCGTTCGCCTCGTATCCGGCGGCCTGAGCCAGTTGCGCACTGTGAAGAGTGGTTCCAGCTATCTATCGCAGTCCGAACTGCCACTCACTTTCGGATTGGGTAGGCACGATCAGGTCGAGCGGGGTGTAATCATCTGGCCGAGCGGTCGAAACGAGGAGTTTAAAAACCTGGCTGCGGGACGATGCTATGAATGCACCGAAGGCAAAGGAATTACCCCGTTGGACGGTTACTAAGCCATTAAGGCCGCGCCACGCTGCCGGCTACATTCATATCAATATCCACCGATTCACTGACGCGCAAAAATAATGTGCTCGGATTCTTCATCCCCCACTTCGCATATGGCACTGCGAAGTGGAGTTTCGCAGTCCATCGATCTCCGGTAATTTCCACATCCGCCGGAGCCATGAGTTCATGATCCGATCCGTGAATCGCGAAGATTCCATGCACGCGCACTGATGATGTTCCCTGCGGCGACAAGGGGCCTTCGACCCGATCAGGATGAAATACGATCTCGGGGTAATGATCGCTTTCCAGAACCTCGCGATGCATTTTTCGATCGCGCATACCGCTGCCACTTTCGCCGCTCCTGGCGTCGACCACAATCTCACCCGTGAGCTGACCTGAGGCAGGTTCAAGGTGCAACGCACCCTGTTTCAATTGGAACGTTCCGCGAACCGTGTGCAGCGCGTCGCCCAGCGTAAAGTTGATCTTTGTCTGTTGCGGGTCCAACCGGAACGCCAAATCTGGAGCGGCAGCCGCGATTCCTGTGGTCAGCAGAATCGCCACTACCGCCAGGAGGTAGAGATGATTTCGACCACGAATTACTTTGGCGGATTGTTTCATCTTTCAAATCCAGCCGGGACCCGACCTCACCATTCCAGCAACAGAAGTTCAGAACAGAATCCCGGCCCCATAGCAGCCAGCAACCCCAGTGTTCCAGGCTCTGGACGGCGGTTCTTCATCACGTCTTCCAGAACGCAGAGCACGGAAGCTGAAGAGAGATTGCCCACTTTGCGCAGACAATCCCAGGAGGCCTTGAGTTGCCCATTGTGCAATCCCAGCGCATCCGCCGAAGCGTCCAGCACCTTCGGTCCGCCGGTGTGCAGAACAAAGCTCTTCAGATCGCTTCGCTGGTGGCCGTTGTCCGCCAGAAACGCGTCCACGTCGCGACCCAGATTCTCACGAATCAAGGTCGGAACCTCCGTCGACAAAATTATGCGAAAGCCCTTTTCGGAGATATTCCAGCCCATCATGTCCTCCGTGGCAGGATAGAAAATCGATCGAGTCGCCAGAATCTTCGGTCCCTCAACTTTCGCAGGCCCCTGCTCCGGCGCGCCATTCGACTCGAATTCCGCACCGGTCACAATCACCGCGGCCGCGCCATCCGCGAAAAGCCCCGACGAAATCAGGTTTGCCACCGACAGATCCTCGCGCTGCAATGTCAGCGAACACAGTTCCACCGATACCAGCGCCGCCGCCTGTTTTGGATAGGCGCGAACATAATCGGACGCGCGCGCAATTCCGGCAGCCCCCGCTACGCATCCCAGGCCAAAAATCGGGGTGCGTCGAATATTGGTGGGAAGTCCCATCCGATTGATCAGCAGAGCGTCAATCGATGGACTAGCAACTCCCGTTACCGTCGTGAACAGGAGAGCTCCCAGGTCAGACGTGTTCAAACCAGCGTTGTGCAGCGCGAGACACAGTGCCTGTTCTCCCAATTCCTGAGCCACCCTGATCCAGATGTCATTCGCCTGGCCCCACGTTTTTATGTCAACGTATTCCTCCGCGGGAACCGCAAGGTAGCGGCCATCCACGGTGACGTTGCGGTGCAGTCGTGCCAGCAAAAGAGGGTTCTTGAGTTCCTCGCCCCAATAATCCTGCAGGCGCTGCAGAAGAACTTTCTGGGAATAGTAGTGCTTCGGGAATGCGCTTGCCGCGCTTGCAATCCTCATGGATCCGGTGTCCTGAAGTCAGTCTCGGCACGACATCCCTTCCGTCCAAACCGAACCCGAAAAACCTTCTTCAGCTTCGATGGTTGGGCGCCCGTGTGGGGTTGCACACGGGGGGAGCTAGCGCCGGAGTAACTATTGTCGCAGAGTTGGCAATTTTTGTTTGCCCCAGACGCCAGAAAAAGATCGGGAATAGGGGGTGGCTGCCCGAGACCGTAGATTTGCCAGTGACAACCCCAGGCTCCAGGGACTGCGCTAGTGGCTAGAAACTGCGATCGAACTGGGCGTATTTCCAACTCCGTACGTGGTAAGCGTGGTCAGAGTCCCGTCGCTCAGGCTAAATACCTGGATTCCCGCCGATGTGCCCTGATTCCCTACAAATAAATATTTCCCGTTCGGGTCGGCTGCCAGGAAATTAGGACTGGCCTCGGTGGCGAACACTCCCGTAGTGGTGGAGGTGCTAAGGATCGTTGGAAGTCCGGTAGAGCCGATCGAATAGGCGGCAATATTGTTGGACGCCTGATGCGCAACGTAAATAAAGTTTCCTGATGGATCAAAAACCATCGCGATCGGAACGGTAAAGTTGTCGTTGATGGGGGAGCCTTGAACCGCTGTCAGCCCTCCGGATGAGTCAATCGTGAAAATAGCGATGGATTGCGATCCGCTATTGGCCACATACAAATGAGCGCCACTGGGGTCGATCGCAATCGCGTTTGGATTAATACCGCCAGTCGGGGTAGGGGCTGTACCCAAAGGTTGCAGCGCTCCGGAAGTGACGCTAAAGCCCTCGATCAACCCCGAAAGCTGATTGGTGCCGCTCGCCGACGTAACGTAAAGAAACTTGCCCGATGGCGTCAGCTTCATGTTCAGCGGAGACAAACCGAGTGTAAACGGAGACTTCGCAACGGGCGCGAGCGTCCCTTTCGTAGAGTCAATCGAAAAAACCGAAATATTATTCGATAGGCTGTTCATCACATAAAGAAAGCTGCCGCCAGGATCCATCAAGAGTAGTTGAGGCTGCGACGCATTCGGCGCCACGGACGTTCGCGGGAACACTTCAGTTGGTATGCCGGTGGTGTCGATCGTAAACAGAGAAATATCATTCTCATTTTGCGCGGCATTCGATACGTACAAGAATTTTCCAGAAGGATGCAGCACCAGAGAAGTCGGGCCGTCGCCCGCGGCAAACGGGCTTCCCGAGACTTGAGTAAGGACACCCGAGTTGGGGTCTTCGCGATAGACAGCGATCTGGTTCGACGCAGGGGTGGTGGCAAAGATGTGATGGTTGGCCGTACTGCCACAACCCATGCACAGCGCAATACTCGCGACGACCCATACCAAAACTAATGCCTTCTGAAGCATTCGGAACTCCTCAGGGAATTTGGAAAGCCGTAGCAATGAAGAACCATAATACTGGGTTGCGGCAAAACCCGCAGGATATGCTAACACTCGCACTGCCCAAAGACTCGCACCCTTGCTGCGATGCGGAGTTTCTGACTCCCGGTTGCACGGTCGCTCTTCAATGTGGATTCGCAGAATTGCGTGAAGAAACGTTCAGTGTGCCGGACTCGGCGACGGAGTTCCAGCAGTTCCTTTCGCGGGAGCCGGGTCTGCCCCGCCGCGCAAGGCCATGCGCAAGCGATCGAGGTACACATAAACGACGGGCGTAGTGAAGAGCGTCAGAGCCTGGCTGACGATGAGTCCGCCAACAATCGTAATACCTAGGGGGCGGTGCAGCTCGGAACCAGTGCCCGTACCCAGCGCCAGGGGCAAGCCTCCCAGCAAGGCCGCCATGGTCGTCATCATGATCGGACGGAAACGCAGCAGGCAGGCTTCATAGATCGCCTCTGCCGGCTTCTTCCCCTGAGTTCGCTCCACTTCGAGCGCCACGTCGATCATCATGATCGCATTTTTCTTGACCAGTCCGATCAGAAGGATGATGCCGATCGTTCCGATCACGTTAAGCTCGTTATGAGTGAGCATCAAGGCCAGCAGTGCGCCCACGCCCGCGGAAGGAATCGTCGAGAGAATCGTGATCGGGTGGATGTAACTCTCGTAAAGCATGCCGAGAACGATGTACACGGTGATCAAAGCCGTGATAATCAGTGTCAGCTCACCCGACAGCGAATCTTTGAAGGCAGCCGCCGTTCCCTGGAAACTCGCCTGTATGGTTGCCGGAAAGCCGATGGTGCTTTGCGCGTTTTGTATAGCTTGGGTAGCCTCGCCCAGAGAGACTCCGGGTGGCAGGTTGAACGAGATCGTCACCGATGGGACCTGCCCCTGGTGATTGACCGCCAGCGGCGTGTTCGAAGGAACAAAATGCGTGAATGCCGCGAGTGGAATCGGATTGCCATTGGACGCTCGCAAGTAGATATTTTGTAATCCTTCGGTGGTCTGTTGATACTGGGGCGCAACCTCCATGACCACGTGATATTGATTCAACGGCCGGTACATGGTTGACACCTGCCGCTGTCCGAACGCATCGTAGAGCGCGTTGTCGAGATCCTGCGGACTGACTCCCAGCCGGCTCGCCGTATCCCGATCGATCACCAGCTTCGCCTGCAGGCCGCGATCCTGCTGATCTGTATTTACATCCTGCAATTCTTTCAAGGTTCGCAACTTCTGCAAGAGTTGGGGAGACCACGTATTCAAGTCATCCAGGTTTTCGCCTTGCAGAGTGTACTGATACTGAGCGTTCCCAAATCGTCCTCCGATGGTCAGATCCTGCGCCGATTGGAGAAACAAGGTGGCTCCCGGAACCGCCGCCAACTTTCCGCGCAGCCGGTTGATCACATCGTCGGCGGAGACCAGCGGACAGGATTGCCAGAAATGAGTCTTCTTGCAGACGCTGCGATCAGGCAGCGCCTTCAACATAAAGAAGAAACGTCCCTGATTCGAAACGGTGTTGCCGCCGGCAAATCCCACCGCCGAACTCACCGCCGGGTCCGCCATCACGATCTTTATGTAGCGCTCCATCTTGTCGCGCATCGCCTGAAACGAAATATCCTGCGCCGCTTGTACCGACCCCGAAATTCTGCCAGTATCCTGCTGCGGGAAAAAACCCTTGGGCACGATGATGTAGAGATAAACGCTGAGGCACGCAACCAGGATCGTCACAACCAGCGTGATCAGTTGATACTCCAAAACCCACCCCAAAGCATGACGATAAGCCGCCAGGGTCTTGTCGAAGACCCATTCGCTCATGCGGTAGATGCGATTGTGCTTCTCCTCGCTGGCTGCCGGGCGCAGGAACTTAGCGCACATCGTCGGCGTTGTGGTGAGAGAAACCAGCAACGAAACGCCGATCGCAATGCTCAGCGTAACGGCGAACTCGCGAAACAACCTCCCCACAATTCCGCCCATCAGCAGCAACGGAATGAACACCGCCACCAGCGAAACGCTCATCGAAATTACGGTGAATCCAATCTCGGCTGCGCCCTTGAATGCCGCCTCCACTGCGTCCATGCCGTGCTCCACATAGCGCGTGATGTTCTCGAGCACCACAATGGCATCGTCGACCACAAAGCCTGTAGAAATCGCCAGCGCCATCAGCGACAAATTGTCCAGGCTGTAGCCCAACAGGTACATGCCTCCGAAAGTCCCGACCAGCGAGAGAGGTACTGCAATGCTGGGAATAATCGTCGCCCGCACGGTTCGCAAGAACGCGAACACCACCAGGATCACAAGAATGATCGAGAGCAGCAGAGTGAATTCGATATCCTTTACCGAAGCGCGAACCGTTACAGTGCGGTCCATTGCGATGGTCAATTCGATCGCCGGAGAAATAGAAGACTGCAGGTACGGCATCAGCGCAGTCACGCGATCGACGGTCTGAATAATGTTCGCACCGGGTTGCCGAAAAACAATAATCAGGACGCCGGGCTTACCGTTAGCTAAACCGATGTTGCGAACATCAGAGACGGAGTCCTGCACATCGGCTACATCTCCCAGGCGGACCGGTGCTCCGTTGCGGTAGGCCATGATCAGCGGTCGATACTGATCGGCAGTGAACAGCTGATCGGTGTCACTAAAAGACGACGAAGTGCTCTGGTTTGCCACTTGGCCCTTCGCGTTGTTTGCATTGGCGGCGTTAAGCGCGATTCGTACAGTGTCAAGCCCCACACCGAGTTTGTTTAGCAGCATGGGGTTTACTTCCGCGCGCACCGCCGGTTGCGCTGCACCGCCGACAAACACCTGTCCGACGCCCTGCACCTGAGCGAGCTTCTGCGCCAGAATCGAATCCGCCGCGTCGTACATTTGCGGCACCGTCATGGTGTCAGAGGTCAACGCCAGAATCAGAATGGGGGCGTCCGCTGGGTTTGCTTTTCGGTAGCTCGGATTGCTCGGCAGGTTCGCGGGAAGCTGGCTTCGCGCCGCATTGATTGCCGCTTGCACATCGCGCCCCGCGGCATCGATGTTCCGGTTCAAATCAAACTGCATCACAATGCTGGTCGAGCCCAATTGGCTCGTCGAGGTCATCTGGTTGACCGCGGCAATGCGGCCAAACTGCCGCTCCAGCGGTGTAGCTACCGCGGACGCCATCGTTTGCGGATCGGCCCCCGGCAAGCTCGCGCCCACGCTGATGACGGGAAAATCGACGCGAGGCAGCGAAGCGACGGGCAGGTAATTAAAGGCGAGAATTCCCGAAAGCAGCAGCGCCGCCGCCAGCAGCGAGGTCCCAATCGGACGCCTTATAAATGGAGCAGAAATGCTCATACATCCATCACAATCTGTCATCCCGGCCGGAGCTTCGCATTCCTGAAGGGATGGAAAGCGAAAAGGAGAGACCTATTGCTCTAATCTCCAGTAGCCTCGTGCGGAATTGGATTCCCGATCTTGTAGCGGTCAAAGCGGTGTGCCAAACGGTCAAACCACAAATAAACCACCGGCGTCGTATACAGCGTCAGCAATTGACTGAGAATCAGTCCGCCCACGATCGTAATTCCCAGCGGCCGCCGCAACTCCGCGCCAGTACCCGAAAGCAGCGCCAGCGGCAACCCGCCCAGCAGCGCAGCCATCGTCGTCATCATAATCGGGCGGAAGCGCAGCAGGCAGGCCTGAAAAATCGCTTCTTCGGGCGGCTTATGTTCTTCGCGCTCCGCCTCCAGAGCAAAGTCGATCATCATAATGGCGTTCTTCTTCACAATGCCGATCAGTAGAATGATTCCGATCAGAGCTACCACGGTGAGATCGTTGCCGGTCAACTGGAGTGCCAAAATCGCGCCTACACCCGCCGACGGCAGCGTCGAGAGAATCGTGATGGGATGAATATAACTCTCATACAGCACGCCCAGCACGATGTAGACGGTGATAATCGCGGCGAGAATCAGGAACGGCTCACTCGCCAGAGAATTCTGGAATGCAGCTGCCGTCCCCTGGAATGATGCGTGAACACTCGGCGGCAGCTGAATATCTTTCTCCGCCTGTTGGATCTGGGTGGTCGCGTCACCCAGCGACGCTCCCGGCGCAAGGTTGAAGGAAAGTGTCACCACCGGGAACTGGCCCTGGTGATTGATGGAGAGTGTAGTGTTCGTCGATTGAATGCGCGTGAACGCGGTAATAGGAACCGGCGCTCCGCTGGTGGAGGGAGCCAATGCGTTGGCGGTGGGTGCACCTGTATTCGGCAATGTGCTGCTGGGGCGAATGTAAACGTCGTCCAGGTTTTGCGGACTCCGCGCAAAATTTGGCAGCACCTCCAAAACTACGTGGTACTGATTCAGCTGCGTGAAGATGGTAGAAACCAGCCGCTGGCCGAACGCATCGTAGAGTGTGTTGTCGATCGCCTGCGGGAAAATTCCAAGTCGCGACGCGGTATCTCGATCAATCGTGATATTGGACCTGAGCCCGCCATTGAGTTGGTCCGTCGCTACATCAATCAGCGCCGGCGCCTGATGTAATTTATCCACCAGCTTCGGAGTCCACTGCGCCAGCTCCTGCGCGTCCGCATCTTCAATGGAATACTGGAATTGCGTGCGGCTCACGCGATCTTCCACCGTTAGATCCTGCACTGGTTGCATGTACAGAGTAATGCCATCCACCTTTGCCAGTTCGGGCTGCAGCCTCCGGATGATGGCGGATGCGTCGCTGCTGCGTTGATCGCGCGGCTTCAAGTTGATCTGAATGCGTCCGCTGTTGGGCGTCGTGTTCGTGCCATCGACACCGATAAAGCTGGACAGGCTCTCCACGTCTTTGTCTTGCAGAATGACCTTCGCCAGTTCCTGCTGGTGCGTCGACATCGCATCGAAGGAAATATTGTCTGGCGCTTCGGAGATGCCAAGAATCACTCCCGTGTCCTGCACCGGGAAAAATCCCTTGGGCACGATCACGTAGAGGACCAGGGTCAGAACCAGGGTTCCAAAGGTTACAAATAACGTAATCGTCTGGTGCTTCAACACAAACTTCAGGGTGCGTCCGTAAAACCCGACGACCCGGTTGTAGTAGTCTTCCGTGACGTCGTAGAAGCGCCCCTTCTCGCCTTCCTTGCGATGCTTGAGCAGTTTGGCGGACATCATCGGCGTCAAGGTCAGCGAGACTCCCGCGGACACGAGAATTGTCACCGCCAACGTGACCGCGAACTCGCGGAACAGCCTTCCAACAATGTCTCCCATGAACAATAGCGGGATCAGCACGGCGATGAGGGAGACCGTCAGGGATACAATCGTGAACCCAATCTGCCCCGATCCCTTCAAGGCCGCATCCAGCGGCGAATCGCCGGCCTCGAGATAGCGGTCGATGTTTTCGATCATGACGATCGCATCGTCCACCACGAATCCGGTAGAAATGGTCAACGCCATGAGCGTGAGGTTGTTCAGGCTGTATCCCAACAAATACATCACGCCGAACGTACCGACGATCGAAAGCGGCACTGCAACGCTGGGAATAATGGTGGCCCGGAGGTTTCGCAGAAAAAGAAAAATGACGATTACGACCAACACGATGGTGAGCGCCAACTCCAGTTCAACATCTTTCACCGACGCCCGAATCGTCGTAGTCCGGTCGGTGAGAATCTGAACCTTCACCGCCGTGGGCAGCGAGGCCTGCAACTGCGGGAGCAACTTCTTGATGCGATCGACCACGCTGATGATGTTCGCCCCGGGCTGCCGCTGCACGTTCACGATCACCGCTGGCGTCAGATTCATCCACGCTGCCAGGTGTGTGTTTTCGGTTCCGTCGATCACGTTGGCCACATCGCTCAGTCGCACCGGCGCGCCATTGTGATAGGCGATCACGATCGGCTTGTACTGCTCGCTGGAGAAAAGCTGGTCATTGGCGCCGATGGTATAGGACTGGCGGGCTCCGTCGATCACTCCCTTAGCCTGGTCCACATTGGCCTGCGCCATCGCGGTCCGAATGTCCTCCAGGCTCAATCCGTATGAAGCGAGCGCCGTCGGGTTCACCTGCACCCGCACTGCAGGCTTCTGTCCGCCGCTGATCGAGACTAGTCCTACGCCCGGTAGTTGCGAGACCTTTTGCGCCAGCGCCGTGTCAGCGAGATCCTCCACTTTCGACAAGGGAAGAGAATCGGAAGTCATGGCCAGCGTAAGAATCGGCGCGTCCGCCGGATTCACCTTGTTGTAGATGGGAGGATTCGGAAGATCGGTGGGAAGATACGTCGATCCGGAATTAATCGCAGCTTGCACCTGCTGCTCTTCAACATCGATGTTTTGATCGAGAGCAAACTGCAGCGTGATGACAGAGCTGCCAAACGAACTCGTGGAGGTCATCTGGCTCAGTCCGGGAACCTGCCCGAACTGCCGCTCCAGTGGCGACGTCACCGATGATGCCATCACATCCGGATCGGCGCCCGGATAAAACGTCACCACCTGAATCGTGGGATAGTCGACCTCCGGCAGCGCCGACACCGGCAGTTGTAGAAACGCAACCCATCCCACCAGCAGCACGCCCACCATCAACAGCATGGTCGCCACCGGACGGAGAATAAATAACCGCGATGGACTCATGGCGCAGAACTTCCTGTAGCCGATGCGCCGGAAGTGGCGGCCGGACTTCCGGAAGCCGAATTGCCGGAGCCAGGGTTCCCGCCACTGCCAGTATTGCGCGGTTGTATCTTGCTTCCGGTTTGCAGCTTGTCCTGTCCGTCGGTCACCACCGCGTCACCTGGGTTAACGCCGCTGGTTACGACCGTCGTGTCTCCCTGTGTGAGCGATATCGCCACGTTGCGCGCTTCGACCGTCTGGTCCGATTTGACCGCATAAACAAACGTGCCCTGCGGACCACGCAAAATTGCGGCGGTCGGCACAACGGTGGTGTTTTTTCGAGTCTCGAGCAGCAGATTTGCATTGACGAACTGGTTGGGCCACAGCTGATTGTCCTTGTTGTCGAAAACGGCCTTCAGCTTGGCGGTCCCGGTTGTTTGGTCGATTTGATTGTCAATCGTCTGCAGTTTGCCAGTCGCCAGCTTGCTTTGATCGTCCCGGCTGAAGGCGTCCACGGCAAGCGTGCCGTTCTTCATGTGCTGCGACACGGTTTGCAACTGATCTTCGGGCAAAGTGAAGATCACTGCGATCGGCTGCAATTGCGTCAGGATCAGCATGGGATTTGTGTCCGAAGCATGCACAATATTTCCCGGATCCACTTGCCGCAATCCGACGCGTCCATTAAAGGGTGCCGTAATATGGCAATAAGTGATCTGTAGTCTCGCGTTATCAATCTGTGCCTGATCTGTGCGTACGGTTCCATCCAGCTGATCCACCGTAGACTTCTGGGTATCGACCTGCTGCTGCGCAATGCTGCCGGAGGGAATCAGCGTGGTATAGCGGTCCAGGTTCAACCTTGCATCCCGCAAGCTAGCCTGATCCCTGAATAACTGCGCCTGCATCTGCTCGAGCTGCACTTCGTAAGGCCGCGGATCGATCACGATCAGCAACTCCCCTGCCTTAACAGTCTGTCCTTCCCGGAAGTTGACGGTCATGATTTGGCCGTCGACGCGGCTCTTGATGTTCGCCGTGTTGAAAGCGGTCACCGACCCCAAACCGGTCAAATAGACCGGCACATCCCGCTGCTGCACCTTCGCTACCGCGACCGAAACCGCTCGCGGACCCGACGCCGCTTGCGCTTTCTTCTGGGCGGAGTCGGCGCTCGAACAACCCGAAGAAGCAGCGCAAAGGAGAGCCAGCCCAACGGTAAAGAATGACGGAAGAAGGCGGAAGAAAGTTGCCGGCTGTTTGTAAGCGGAGATTTTCAAAGTTTTAGTCCAGCTCCAGTTCGATTGGTCAGAAATCGGCGGACAAGCTGCCGTTCTTTAGACGTATGCATGGTCGACTCGGTTGCGGAGCATCTGCCCGGAAAACAGCATCTATCGTCTCATGCCGAGGGCTACGCTACTGTCGAGTCTCAGGCAGGAACCGGATTAATGATGCAATAGTAGAACCGGTACTTAGCAAGGATCAACTGTGGGGTGGGAGCGGGTCAAGCGCGGGGCGAAGGTTTTACAAATCTTTACCCGCGTTGACCCTGTGTTTACGTTTGTACCGGTTGCAGTGCCGATGGAACCGGATGCCGCGCCTCATACGCCGCGATCTCCGCTTCGTGCTGCAGGGTGAGCCCGATGTCGTCCAATCCATGGATCAGGCAGTGGCGGACGAATTCATCCATCGGAAACTTCGCGCAGAATCCCAGATCATCGCGAACTTCGCATCGCTCCAGGTTGATCGTTACTTCATACTCATTTAACTCGCGGGCCCGGCGCATGAGTTCCTCGGTCTCATCCTCCTCGAGACGAACCGCGAGGAAGCCGTTCTTTACGCTGTTGTTCGCGAAGATGTCGGCGAACGAAGACGAGATCACGGCTCGAAATCCGAAATCCGCCAGCGCCCACACTGCGTGCTCTCGCGATGATCCGCAACCAAAATTTTTCCCGGCGACCAGAATACTCGCATGCTCGTATCTCGGTTCGTCCAGAACAAAGTCCGCATTCTTCTTCCCATCCGCGGAGAATCGCCAGTCGTAAAACAAGAATTGTCCAAAGCCCGTCCGCTCGATTCGCTTCAGAAACTGCTTCGGAATGATCTGATCGGTATCGACATTCACCCGATCCAGCGGCACGACAAGTCCGCGATGCTCACGAAAAGGCTTCATCGTGCTTTCCCGTCCTGCATTTGATCGCCGATGCCAGCTCTATGAATCATTGAAATTTCCAATTCCGAATGTCCGTAAAATGCCCCGCAATCGCCGCCGCAGCCGCCATCATTGGACTTACCAGGTGCGTCCTTCCACCACGTCCCTGCCGCCCTTCAAAGTTGCGATTGCTGGTGGAAGCGCAACGTTCGCCTGGTTGCAAAATATCAGGATTCATCCCCAGGCACATGGAACATCCCGACTCGCGCCACTCGAACCCCGCATCCAGAAAAATCTGGTGCAAGCCCTCGCGCTCCGCCGCCCGCTTCACCGTTTGAGACCCCGGAACTACCATCGCCCGAACCTTCCCGCTCACGTGATGCCCGCGCGCCACACGCGCCGCGGCGCGCAAGTCTTCAATGCGCGAATTGGTACACGAACCGATAAAGACACGGTCGACATCGATTTCTTCGATTCGTTTTCCCGGCTGCAAATCCATATATTGCAACGCGAGTTCGGTCGCTCGACGATCCGATTCACTTAAGCTACCGGGTTCCGGCACTCTTCCGGTCACCGGAGCCACCATCCCCGGATTCGTCCCCCATGTCACAAACGGACAGAGCTGCGCCGCATCCATCTCCACGATCCTGTCGAAGTTCGCGCCATGATCCGTCGGCAATCCGCGCCACGATTCAAGCGATCTTTCCCACTCACTATCCCGGGGAGCAAATCGTCTTCCCTTCACATACGCGAACGTGACTTCATCGGGAGCAACCAAGCCGGCCCGCGCGCCGGCCTCGATACTCATGTTGCACAGCGTCATCCGCCCTTCCATCGAGAGCGCCCGCACTGCTTCGCCGGCGTATTCGATCACATGCCCAGTAGCCCCATCGGTGCCGATCTGCCCGATAATTCCCAACGCCAGATCTTTCGCCGTGACGCCTTCGGCAAATCGTCCACGCACGTCGATCTTCATCGTCTTCGGCTTCTGTTGAGCCAGGCACTGCGTTGCCAGGACGTGCTCTACTTCTGACGTTCCAATGCCAAACGCCAACGCGCCGAATGCACCGTGCGTGCTGGTGTGGCTGTCGCCGCAGACGATCGTCATCCCCGGCTGCGTCAGCCCCAGCTCTGGCCCAATCACATGGACGATTCCCTGATCCGGCGAATCCATGTCGAACAGGCGCACGCCGAATTCCCGGCAGTTGGCCTGTAGCGCCGCGATCTGCTTGGCAGCGACGAGATCGGTGATGACCGTCCCACGCGGCTCGGTAGGAATGTTGTGGTCCACCGTCGCAATCGTTCGCAGGGGTTGCCGAACTTTCCTGCCCGAAGCCCGCAAGCCATCGAACGCCTGCGGAGAAGTCACTTCGTGCACCAGGTGCAAGTCTATATAAACAATGGGAGAGCGGCCGCCCGGCTCAGCCACCAGGTGGGCGTCCCAAATCTTCTCAAATAACGTTCGCTTTCCAGACATGGCTTGGCGATCCGGGTGTTCCGAAACGCAGATTTCAGTTTTTCACAGAGCGCCAGAGCGCGGCAAGCGCCCGATCCTGGCAGCCTATAGCCCCGGCCCTGAGAAAATGCGCAACCCGAAACGGTGACGGAACTCTAATCGTGTAAAAAGCGAGAGGTGTAAATTGGCTTGGCCTCACGAGCAAACCGATCCGAAAGGAGACCGCCGGCGAAGATAATTCGAATGAGCGAACATTCCCCAACATTTTTAGGGGAGATGAAGGAAAGTTTTGCATCCAGGGCTCGCGCACGCGACAATTTCATGCGAAATATTTATAATTTTGTGTTTTCATATTGGTTCTAGAAAAATCGGCCCAGGGAACTCTGTGAGTTTCTCTGCACCGTAACAATTGCTCGGCAACATACGCCAAACTTGTTACGTCATATTCTGCGTTTCTTTCTTGTAGCTAACACGTAAGTCATGCCGCAGATTTTTCATCGCAGCACCAACACCATGTCCCGCGCCACCATTTTCGGCGCGGTATTCGTGGTTGCCGCCCTCGGCTGGGTCGCGATGGAAATCCAGCGCTCGCCGTACGTCACTTACGCTGGCGTGCGCAAGCCGCAGCCCGTCCCTTTCAGCCACCAGCACCACGTCGCAGGACTCGGTATCGATTGCCGCTACTGCCACACCTCAGTCGAGAATTCCAGCTTTGCCGGAATTCCGCCGACCAAGACTTGCATGAATTGCCACTCGCAGATCTGGACCAACGCCCAATTACTGGAGCCCGTCCGCGCCAGCTACCGCACCGGCGAATCCTTGCAGTGGACCCGCGTCAACCAGCTCCCCGACTTCGTCTTTTTTAATCACAGCATCCACGTGACGAAAGGCGTTGGCTGCAATACCTGCCACGGCCCCGTCGACCAAATGCCGCTCATGTACCAGCAGAATTCTCTGCAGATGGAATGGTGCCTGAATTGCCACCGTGCTCCGGAGAAGAATCTGCGCCCGCGCGACCAGGTCTTCAACATGCGCTACCAGCAACCGACAAGCGCGAGTCCGGTGGAAGTCGATGGACAGAGTTTTACGGACCAAGCGGACTTGGGTATGGCGCTTGTCAAGAAGTACAACGTGCGCAGCGTGAACGACATTACCAGTTGCAACACATGTCACCGGTGAGAACGAACTATGCGAACCTGCCATCCTGAGCGGAGAAATTGCTTCGCGAAGCGAAGCAATTTCGGAGTCGAAGGACCCCGCGACGGCGTCCTTGTTCACCGCGGACGCAAGGCGTTTTCCCTGGGGCAGCGACGTGACCGTGAGAATGCCTTGAGGCCGGGCTGCAGAGTTATAGAGCGCAAGGGGTCCTTCGACTGCGCGAGGCTTCGCTTCGCGAACTCGCGCTTCGCTCAGGATGACAGTTTTGAAAACAGCCATGTGTAGCCAATGAAGATGCAAGAACAAGACAGACGCGAGCCCCATGAGGCAAAGAAAGAAGACGTTTGCCCCAGCAAGAAAGGCAAACTCGATCTCTACTCGCTGCGCGATCAAATCAATGAGGCGAACGAGAAGGCTGGCCCGGAATACTGGCGCAGCCTCGAAGAACTCGCCGGCAGCCCTGCCTTTCAGGAAGCGCTGCATCGTGAATTCCCCAAAGACGCTTCCGAGTGGGTCGATTCTGTATCCCGCCGCGGCTTCCTGAAAGTGATGGGCGCGTCGATGGCGCTGGCCGGCATGACCGGATGCGTGCGCCTGCCGCTCGAACCTAT
>Ga0210401_10003758_pt1 | contig 16083 bp, 12 predicted proteins | sample IncBWH32MmetaG_FD_150866 | JGI IMG/M metagenome (GOLD analysis project Ga0210401, IMG submission 150866) | Forest soil microbial communities from Barre Woods Harvard Forest LTER site, Petersham, Massachusetts, United States - Inc-BW-H-32-M | ecosystem: Environmental > Terrestrial > Soil >... | reverse complement strand
CGAGATCGACCTGCTCTTCCGCCTGGCGCTCCTCAAATTCCTCTCCTTCGAAATGGGCAATCAATTCTCCAACCTCATTCTCGAAGGCAAGGAGTGGATCCGCCAGCGCGGAGAACACTTCGAACGCAGCCAGCAAGCCCACGTCATGAAAGCCCGTCTCTCTGAACTGCAGTCCACGCGCCGGGCAGTCTTCCGCCGCGTCGGTCAACAAGTCGCGCAAATCGTTTCCGACGTCGAAGAAAATGTCATTTCTAAAACTCGTCGCGCCCTCTTCGGCGAGGATTTCGCCCCCTTCTACGAGCTTTGTAAGAACCGACTGATCTTCCTGGAAGGCATGAAGGACGACGAATTCTTTCTCGAACACTACGTCTTGCTCGGGAATTACGTTCGTGATCCCGACCGTTTCGAAGCCATGGACGCTCTCTTCCAGGAATTTCTCCGCGAAGCTGGCATTACCCTTGGCCACGATCCTTCGCACACCGAAGCCACGCAAGCGCACACTGCTCTCCTCGAATCCGTTCAGATCATCCGCAATGACATCGCCACCCTGGAAGAACAACGCGAAAACACGCGCAAGCGCCTCGACCGCGGCGACAGTTTCCTGACCAAATTCCTGAACTCCGGCGATCCCGCCGACCTGAAAGCCTCGCTGAACGACATCGAACAGCGCCTCAAACATCAGGAGTGCAAGTTGGAGGAACTGGGCCCGCAGATTGACGGCGCTCGCCAGAAACTCGATTTCTTCGTCAAGGATCAATCCGGCAAGCTCGGCGCTTATCTCAACGACCCGGAAAACGCCAGGCGCCTGTTCGACGCCAGCTCCGCTTCGGAAGAAGAAGCGCCCATGCGCGCGCGCTTGCTGGCCCAGCTACTCGATCGTCTGGAAGTGCACGAAATTCTCTATCACGTCATCGCCAGCTATGAAATTCGCTCCATCGCTTCCGATTACTGTCCGCCCGTCCACCTCCAGCAGCTTCGCAAGGCGCTGGTCTCCAAGGACGAGCTGAAGCAGGTCGAGCAGGTTATCAAGCAGGTCCCCGCGAAAAAACTCTCCCTTAAGGCTCTCGAGGAACTCTCGAAAAAAATCCGGCGCTATCCCCGCGAGGAAATGCAGGCGTTCGTCCTGCGCTTTGCCACTGACTTTCTCCGCCTGCGTCGCGATCTGCGCGATGCCGACCATCTCGCCACCTGCATGGAGCGGATCAACCTCGTTACCACGGAGAAAGCCCGCGAGCTCTCGCGCTTGAACAACCGCCTCTATGAATGCGTGCTTCCCGATGAAGCCAAGCCGCAACAGGACAACGTCATCTCCCACGTCATCATCAAGGCCGACGTGCGCGGTTCCACCCGCATGACCCAGGACCTCCTGTCTCGCGGCCTGAATCCTGCTTCCCATTTCAGCTTGAATTTGCACGAGCCCGTCAAGAAACTTCTAGACCGCTACTCCGCCAAAAAAGTTTTCATCGAAGGCGACGCCATCATTCTCGCTATTTTTGAAACCGAAGCTACCATCGCCTATGCGCGCCCTGTCGCCAAAGCCTGCATCCTCGCGCGCCAGATTCTTTCCGTATGCAATTCCTACAATGAGCGCGCCTCCGACAGCGATCTACCCGCGCTCGAACTCGGCCTCGGCGTCGCCTTTCAGGGCTCCGCCCCCACTTACTGGACCGATGGCGATTCGCGCATCATGATTTCGAAGGCGCTCAATCTTTCCGACCGGCTCTCCGGCTGCGCGAAACTGGCCAAGCGCATGCTTTCGAAACAGAAATCCCATTTCTCCCTCTTTCAGTTTTTGAACACCATGGAAGGTGCGTCCGCCGAAGAGTTGGACGAATTCCTGGTCCGCTTCAATCACAACGGCATCGAACTCAACGAAGAAGGCTTTCAAAAACTTTCCGAAGAAATCTCGCTCGACTCCATCGAAACCAAGCTCGAAATGCCCTGGGGCAAGGAAAACGTCACTCTCCACTACGGAGAAGTCCCTCTTGGCGAATCCGTCGAGTTGCTCGTCCTCCGCAAAGGCCTCGCTCGCCAGCTTCTCCCCGACGGGAAAATCGGCGCGGCCTCTTCGCACCCTTACTACGAAGTCTGCACCAGCCCCGCCCTCTACGACCTCGTCGCCGCCCTCATCCGCACCAAACAAGCCGCCGAACTGGTCGCCGCCCGCGCCTGACCAGGGCCAAAGTCGCCGGCTTTTCTGCTTACCTCCGCTCACGTCGCACAGCCGTTGATTCTCTCTTTGCAGGGGCTACTTCGAGTCACTACTCCTCGCCTCCTCCCCGTACCGCCGCAGGCATCCCTGCCTACTCATTCCATTCTTTTCCCCGGCACGGCCACAGTTACCGCAATCTTCCCGGGCTCACCTGTTCGCCCCCAACGATTTCCTTTACTTGCGAGCACTTCTGGTGTAAAAAGCGTTGCAAATCGGGCCTTTCTAGCTGCCACGGCCTGTGTAACGACTGTCTTCAAGAAAGCCCCTTGGTTTTGGCCACTCATCCAGGCCAACGTCTCGTCGTCAAAAGGACGCGCAGTCGCTGAAGTAAACGGACTGCGTTAGGAATCATCACCGCCCCCCTCAGGAGGTGACTGATATGTGCTTCGAAACTTTGTCGAGGTTATTTCGGCTCGCGATACCGACGTCCGTTTATCTCTGTGTGGCAGTTCTCTGCGGTTGTGGCGGATCCGGGTCCAGCACCACTTCCCAACAGATTGGTGTCATGCTCTCCCAGACCTCCGCTTCCGTCCAGGTAGGCATGCCGCAACCGTTCACGGCAACGGTCAGCCCAGGCTCGGCGCCGCAGAACGTTACCTGGAGCCTTTCTGGCCAGGGTTGCCAGGGCTCTGCATGTGGAACCCTGAGTGACCCTACCCAGAACCCGGTAACCTACACGGCTCCGATGGCCGTGCCCAACCCGGCGACTGTCTCCGTGATTGTAACCGCACTCAGCGATCCCACCCAACAAGCCTCTGCGACCATCACCATAACCTCGCCAGTGATTACGATGGCTGTGGTGGCTGCCACCGCCAACATTCCGTTAGGCGCCGCGCGACCGTTTATAGCGCACGCAGACGGCGACCCTTTCGATCAGGGCGTCACCTGGACGCTCTCCGGAGCGGGCTGCAATGGGACGGCGTGCGGAACCATCTCCGCGACAAAAACGGGGGCACTTGGAAGTGGCTCACCCGAAGATCTGAGCGCATATACTTTCTACACCGCGCCCACTTCGATACCCTCCCCTTCCACCGTAACCCTCACAGCTACATCGGTGACCAATCCCGCTTACTCCGCCATATCGACCATCACGGTCACACCAACCAACAACGGCCTCCTGAATGGGACGTACGCTTTCCTGTTCCACGGATTTGACGCGAACGGCGAATTGGCCGTGGCGGGCCGCTTTCACGCGGACGGGGCAGGCAATATCACTGACGGTATCGAAGACGTGAATAGCGTGACCCTCGTCTCGGCCAGTAGCCCCATGAGTTTTACCGGAACCTACATCATCGGCCCCGACTACAAGGGACAGATGACGCTGACTGATACCCGAGGTGTCGCGACATTTTCTTTCGTCAGCAATTCCGCCGGCACCATGGCATCCTTTGTTCAGTTTGACGACGTATCGGATACCGGGACGCGCGGCGACGGCTCCTTTCAAAAGCAGGATGCCTCCGCCTTTTCTCTCGCTCAGACGAATGGTGATTTCACGATCAACTTGACCGGTGACCTCCCCGGGACTGGTCACACGGTTGTCCTGGGAAGGTTCACTTCCAGCACGACTGGTGTTGTAAGCAAGGCAGTACTTGATTGCGCGACTTCCAGCGCAAGTTCCGCCAACGTTTCGTGGACGAGCTCAATGGGCGTGCCCGATTCGACCACTGGTCGAGGAACCCTGACGCTGAACGCCAACATTCCGGCGCCGTCACTGGGCGCCATCAACCTGCACTTTGCCTACTACATCATCGCGAAAAATCAGCTCTTCCTGATCGTCACCGATGCCCGCGGCAACTCTCTTCCGTTGCTCAGCGGTCCCGCCAATGCTCAGAACCTTGCCGGCGGTTTCTCGAATGCTTCGCTCGATGGAAACATCATTGTTGGATTGGAAGGTATTTCGAATGTGCCTGAACCTCAAGTTGGACTTCCGAATCTTTTTACAGCCGCGGATCAAATTACCGCTTCCCATGGGAGCCTCACGGGCTTTCGCGACGAATACGACGCGAACACAGTGATTTCGAACGCTCCGTTCACTGGAACCTACCTGGTTTCGCCAAACGGGCGAGCAACCATGACGCTTCAAATCGATCCGGCTACCGTCCGGCAGCAAGTCCTTTACTTGACGGATTCGAACACCGGTTTCATTCTCGACATCCACGACAACGAAGTGAACGTTGGCAAGCTCAAGCCTCAGTCTCCTGGACCGTTCAACGCAGCCACCGTCGCCGGAACTTTTGCCCTCGACTGCGGCTTGCCGTTGGTCTCTGACAATCAGACTTGCATAGGACTGTCCACTCTGGATGGCGCTGGCAACGTCACTTCAACGATCGATTCGAGTGATACCATCCAGAACCTCCGGGTTAAGATCCGGAGTGGAACCTACGTCGTCGAAGCGAACGGCCGGGGTACGGAGTCGTGGACAGACGGAACGGTTCTGACTTTCTGGATCGTGTCACCGAACGAATTCTTCACTGATTTCGGGTGGGGGTTTGCGAGGCAGTAAACTACGTCCGAGGTTTCCTCCTCGACCGCTACTTGGCAGCACCGAATATTGTTACCATGCAGGTCACGTCATCGTGCGCCGGGTTGCCGCTCAGGAATGCCAGTACGCTCGCCAGAATCTTGGCCATCCGCACGCCAGCAAGCCGCCGAACTAACCACCGCCCGCGCCTAGCCGATTTCCCTTTCCCTGATCTCTGTTCTCTGATCTATATTCTCTAATCGGCCACTCACCCCTCGCGGCCCACCACTTCCGTTATACTTCCCCCGGAGGCGAAAAGAGTCCGGTGACTTTCCCGGCCTTCAAAGCCGGCGATTCGGTCCTTCGCGGGTCGAATGGTGGATTCGACTTCCACACGCCTCCGCCAAAGTCCTGTTGATTCAGTTGCCTTTGCGGCGAGAAAGAACGAGAAGGAGGCCACAATACGGAGGGGTTGGACCATTCGATCCTTCGGGAACGGTTCCGAACGTCCTGTCAGCGTTGTCGGGAAAAAGCCGAATGCTTTAAGTACACGCTTGGCGCTTGCACTCCTGGCTCACCTTACGGCATGTGGGGCAATTCGGATTTCGAACTGATTGCGATAGGCGGCTAATAGAGGTCGATCGGCAAACAGGCGCGATGCCCATGCGGACTTCAATTGTTGTCCGAATCTTGGCATGACGCGGCAATTCTCCCCGCGCCATCACGATCAAACCGAACAGGCCAAGGAGGTTCGAACACAACCAAAATAGCGCATGACAATTGATGCGACCGCTCTGGTAGCCCTGCGCGTAAGAGCAGCCCATCCGATCACGGTAACCAACCCTGCGCTTTCAGCAACTCTTGAAACCGCGGCTCCGCTCGCAGCGAGTCAAAGCGGCTGTCCACGTTCAACCAGATCAGTGAGGCGTCATTTTGATCACGGGCGTGTTCAAGCGCGTCCAAGGCGTTTTCTTTCTCTCCTAGCCCGGCATAGATTGTTGCCTTTGACGTTTGCCCTGCGTAATTGCCCTCTATTGCCATCGCATTCAGGTCTGCCAGCATTTTGCGCGCATCCGTGCCACTCCCGGACATGGCATAAGCGTGGCCAAGCAGTCCTTTATTATAGGCGCCCGGCCGCCGCTTAACTCCTCTGCCCTGAGGAATTCCGAGATGGCCGAGGCATACTGTTTTTTCCTTCATAGGCCAATCCTAAAACCGCGTGCGCCACAACAAAGTTTGGATCGCGCTGCAAGACCAGATGGCATTCATCAATCGCCGTGTCGTAGTCTCTGGCGAAATAACGAACATAAGCCGCTGCGCTCTGAACCACGGAAGAAAAAGGATCGAGATTGAGAGCCGCTCGAATCTCCCTGTCCGCTTCCTGGCTCTGCCCCATCGAGGCCAGGTAAAGGGCGTACCAATGATGTGCCGGAACGTAACTGGCGTCCAATTCGATCGCGCGGCGGAATTCGCGCTCGGCCGCAGGCCACTCCCATGTCCACATAAACTTTACATAGCCGAGAGAAGCATGCGCCTCCGCAAGCGAGGGATCTAGTTCGAGCGCGTGCTGGGCCGCTTCCTCAGCTTTGACGATGCCCGCGGTGCTGGAAGAGTATCCATAAAACACGAGCATGTTGTAGGAGTCCGCCATTCCCGAGTAGGCCCGGGCATTCTTGGAATCCGCCTCGATGGCCCGCTTGAAATATTCGAAGCCACGATCGAGACCTTCCTTGTTTCTCTGGCTCCAGTAATAGCGTCCCTGTAGATAGGCAAGATGAGAATTGGGATTCAATGAGAGGCTGCGATTCCTCCGCAATGTGGCTTCCGGCGTAGTATGAATTCCAACCTCTCGAGCGATATCTCGGCCAAGGTCGGACTCGAAAGCGATCAGATTGCTGGAGGTGCTGTCATATTTGCGCGTCCAGATTGGCGCATGATCGCGTGTTCGAATGAGCTGAGCGCTGAAGCTGTACTGGTCGAGGTCGCCTCGTATGCTGGTTTCCAGCACATAGTCCACACCCAGCTCGCGCGTTATCTGAGAAAGCGTCTTCTCGCTGTTTTTATAAGTCATCGAAGAAGTCCGCGCGATCACTCCCAACTGACCTAACCGGGGTTTTTTGTACCAGCGGGAGTGAGAGAGAATTCACTCTGGAGGGAAGCTGGTATGCCGATGAAGAAATACAAGCCGGAGCAGATCGTGACACTGCTGCGGCAGGTTGAAGTGGAACTCGCCAACGGGAAAACCACTCCGCAAGCCTGCAAGGAAGCCGAGATCACCGCACAGACTTACTACCGCTGGCGGAAGGAATTCGGCGGATTAAAACTCGATCAAGCCAAACGTCTCAAGGAGCTGGAGCGGGAGAACGCCAAGCTGAAGCGGCTAGTGGCGGAGCTATCTTTGGAGAAGCAAATTCTGAAGGATGTGGCAGAGGGAAACTTCTAAGCCCTGAGCGGCGACGTGGCGCGGTCAGGCATGCACGCGAGAGCTACCAAGTATCGGAGCGGCATGCCTGTCGGCTGCTGGGGCAGTGGAGAGGGACACAACGCACGAGTTAATTTATCGAACCGACGAAGATGCTTTGACGCGAGAGATCGTGACGCTAGCCAGCGAATACGGGCGCTACGGCTACCGGCGGATCACGGCGCTGTTGCGGGATCGCGGTTGGCCTGTAGGCAAGGATCGAGTGCAACGGATCTGGCGGCGGGAAGGGTTGAAAGTGCCACAGAAACAAAGGCCGCGAGGCAGATTGTGGTTGAACGACGGATCGTGCCTTCGGCTGCGGCCGGAGCGAGCGAACCATGTGTGGAGCTACGATTTCGTGAGCGCAATGACGCACGACGGCAGAACGCTGCGGATGCTGACGCTGATCGACGAATACACGCGGGAATGTTTGGCGATCCGCGTGGCGAGAAGGCTGGGGAGGTACGAAGTGATCGAAGCGCTGGCGGACGTGATGCTGTATCGAGGAATCCCGGAAAACATTCGTTCGGACAACGGCCCAGAGTTCGTGGCCGAAGAACTGCGGAAGTGGCTGGCAAAGGTGGGCACGGGGACGCTGTACATCGAACCGGGAAGCCCCTGGGAGAACGGCTACTGCGAAAGTTTCAATGGAAAGTTGCGAGACGAATGCCTGAACGGAGAAATTTTCTATTCGCTGAGGGAGGCACAGGTAGTGATCGAGAAATGGCGGGTGGTGTACAACACGCTGCGTCCGCACTCGGCGCTGGGCTACAGGCCGCCAGCGCCGGTGGCGTTCGCGCCACAAATGGCGGTTCTCCGGTCGCCTACGGCTCCCTGCGACCCGCCATTTGCACCGATGCCCGATGAGGTTGTGATGTAGACTCTCTCATTCGCCGTGGTACAAAAACTCGGGCTGGTCACGGAAAGCTGTGCCGTAACACGACCGAACCTGCGCCTCGCGCAGCCCAGACGATCTGACGTTGTGCCGCGCGCCCGCTTCCTCGCGGTCATTTGCCCCGTCTTTCGGCTAGCCCCGGTTAATCCCCATATCAAGGATCCCAATAGATCGGCCTGCACCGCCATGGTTAGGGTACGCGCCTTCTTCTGAAGCTTCCTTGTCTCTCGACTCGTATATTCGCTTGTATCACTAAACCGCGATCACAGAGCGGTCGTGTAACATTTTCCCTGCCCAACAACGTCTAATGTTTGGCGTATGGCCTGGCACGGTAGTGTGCGAGGACACTTATGATTAGCCGATTTCGAGATGAGTCCGTCCGTAAATCGAGCGAGGGGAACGAGATGCAATTGGCAAACATCGCTATGCCGAAGAGGGTGCTCGGGATTGCTGCGCTTCTCTTCAGCCTGCTCGCGGGTATTGCCTCCATCTCCGCAGCATCACAGACTGCGACGCAGCCGCCTGCCCAAACTCCGGCCGCAGCCAAGCCCGTCGGAACGATTAAGTCCATTTCCGGGAATACCATTACGTTGACTACCGATGCAGGAACCGACGTGACCGTTCAGGTCCAGGACGCAACAAAGCTCGTTCGAATCGCTCCCGGCCAGACGGACCTCAAATCTGCCACGCCTATTCAATTCCAGGATCTGCAGGCAGGCGACCGCATTCTCGTACGCGGCAAACTGGCCGATGACGGAAAATCGGTTCTCGCACTTTCCGTTATCGCCATGAAAAAATCGGACCTCACCGAAAAGCAGGCCCACGAACGCGAAGAATGGCAGAAGCACGGCATCGGCGGGCTGGTCAGCATCGTGGATGCCTCCGCCGGCACGATCACCATCTCACTTCCTGCCATCGGCGAAAAAAAGACCGTGGCCATTCATCTTTCGAAAGATACCGTTCTCCGCCGCTATGCACCGGACTCCGTAAAATTCGACGATGCCAGGCCCGCCCCGCTTGACCAAATCAAGACTGGCGATCAACTTCGCGCTCGCGGCACGCGCAATGCCGATGGCTCCGAGTTGGCCGCTGACGAAATCGTCTCTGGCAGCTTTCGAAACATTGCCGGAATCATTTCCGAGGTCGATGCCTCAGCCGGCAGCATTACTGTTCAGGATCTCGCTACTAACAAACCTGTTTCCATAAAAATCACCACAGAGTCGCAGCTCCGCAAGCTGCCCGCCCCGATGGCACAACGTATCGCCATGCGCCTGAAGGGTGTTCCGGCCGATGCGCCCGCTCAAGGCGCCGCAGGCCCTGCTGCAACCTCCGCCCAAGCCCCAAAGCCCGGCGGTCCGCCCGCTGGAGGCCCCGGTAGCGGTGGCCCTGGAGGTTCCGGTAGACCAGGTGGTGCGGGAGGCGGCGATCTTCAGCAAGCTATACTTCGCATGCCCGCAGCGACTTTAGCCGATTTGCAAAAGGGCGATGCCGTCATGATTGTGGCCACATCCGGCGGTCCAAACGGTATGCCTACCGCCATTACCCTGATCGGCGGCGTTGAACCCATCCTCGAAGCTTCGCCCAAGAGTAGCGCATCCACAATCCTTTCGCCCTGGAGCCTCGGCGGCGCACCCGGCGGAGAAGGGGCTACGCCGTGACGTCCGGCAACGCCAACAAAATTGACTTTCATCCAGGAGAAATGATGAGTTTTCGGTCCGTTCGGCGTGCACTGCTCCAGTTGTTTTTTTGGCTGCTGAGTTTTTTTCTCGTCGGCGCGTCGCGCGCCCAGGTTCCCACCGGCACTCTGAACGGCACGGTCACGGACCCCTCTGGTGCGAGTATTGCCAAGGTGGCTGTCCGTCTCACCAATTCAACTGGTGCCTCACTCGACACCACCACCAACAAAGATGGTTCTTATGAATTCAAGGGACTCGCTCCGGGAACCTACACCGTCAAAGCTGCTGTCAAAAACTTTGAGCTCTTTTCAGAAGAAGGTGTGCAGATTATCAGCGGCCAGGTGCAACAGCTGAACATCAGTCTGGTCATCAAAATGGAAGAGCAAAAAGTTGAAGTCACCGACACTCCTACTAAAGTGGATGTAGACCCTGCCAACAACGCCGGCACGATCGTTATGAAGGACAAGGATCTCGATGCCTTGTCCGACGATCCCGACGAGATGCAATCCGAACTTCAAGCTCTTGCTGGACCATCCGCCGGTCCGAATGGTGGCCAGATTTATATCGACGGTTTCACTGCCGGGCAGCTTCCCCCGAAGGCCTCCATCCGCGAGATTCGAATCAACCAGAATCCGTTCTCCTCCGAGTACGACAAACTCGGTTACGGCCGCATCGAAATTCTCACCAAGCCGGGAACCGATCAGCTCCACGGCCAACTTTCCGTAACGGGAAATACTGCCGGGTTCAACTCCGAGAATCCATTTATTGGGACAGCGGGACAACCGGGATATTATTCCACGCAGTACAGCGCCAATGTCGGCGGTTCATTGGGCAAGAAGGCTTCTTTTTTCACCAACATCGAGCGGCGCAACCTCAACGAACTCTCTATCGTCAACACACCTATTGTGGATCCCACCACGCTGCAAATTACCCAATTCACAGACGCTGTCCCGAACCCCCGCACGCGAACGAATTTTAGCCAGCGCTTCGATTATCAGGTGAGCGCAACGAATACGCTTACCGCGCGATATCAATATTGGCGCAACAACGAAAGCGACGACGGCATCGGAACGTTTAGCCTCCCCTCTGTCGGCTACAACTCCCTTAATACCGAGCAGACTTTTCAGCTCAGCGACACGCAGACCATCAACGCAAGGACCATTAACGAGACGCGCTTTCAGTACGTCCACGACAACAACAATCAGGATCCGCTGAACACCACACCTACTATCCAGGTACAAGGCGCTTTCGTGGAAGGCGGCAGCACTGGGGGCTTGTACAGTGACATCCAGAACCGCTACGAACTTCAGAACATCACCTACATGACTTTCAGCAAGCACTCTCTCAAATTCGGCGGCCGGCTCCGCATCACCGATGAGAACAATTCCTCCAATTCAAAATTCAACGGATCCTATTCTTTTGGCCCGCGCGTTGATCCCACCGTGGCCGGTTGTAACGTCGCCAATCCGCCCAGTACGTGTCCGCAGTTGACCGGTATTGAGGCCTATCAAATTATGTTAACCGGTCTTTCGCAGAATTTGTCGATTCCGCAGATCATTGCAAATGGTGGTGGCGCCAGTTTTTATTCTTTGAACTTCAATCAGCAGGGAAGTGCTAACGCAGGCGTGACTTGGGTGGATGGCGCGCTCTTCATTCAGGACGACTGGCGCATCAAGCCGAATCTGACTTTGAGTTCCGGCCTTCGCTACGAAACACAGAATAATCTCGGCGATCATGCCGATCTCGCGCCGCGTATCGGGCTGGCCTGGGGCATTGATGCCAACGGAAAAAACAAATCACCCAAGACCGTCTTGCGCCTCGGTTACGGAATTTTCTACGATCGCTTTACCGCCGATCTCGTCTTGACCCAGGAATTGCAGAATGGCGTCACACAGCAGCAGTTTCTCGTCGCCAATCCAACCTTCTTCAATGCCAATCAAGCGGTGTTACCGCCGTTCTCCACTACTTCGCCCCAGACCATTTATCAGGTAAATCCCAATCTGCGCACTCCGTACACCATGCAGGCCGGAGTAACTCTCGAACGCCAGCTGACTAAGGCTGCCAATCTTTCCGTTACTTACCTCAATTCGCGCGGCAACCATCAGTACTATACAAATTTCATCAACGCCAACCAGGTTCCTCCCGGAGAAATCGCTGCGCTGCCACCCAGTGAGATCATCTACCAATATCAATCCGCAGGCACGTTCAAGCAGAATCAACTCATTGTGAACAGCAGCGTTCGAATGGGTACGAAACTTTCTCTCTTCGGCTACTACACCTTGAATTATGCGAACAGCGACACCGCCGGCGCTTCCTACATTCCTTCGAATCCTTTCGATCTCGCGCAGGATTACGGCCGCGCCTCCTTCGACATTCGAAATCGCATTTTTTTAGGAGGCACCATCGGCTTGCGGTACGGATTCCGCCTCAGCCCATTCATGATCGCCAGTTCCGGCCCACCGTTTAACATCACTACCGGGCAAGATGTCTACGGAAACGCCGTTTACAATACTCGCGCAACGGCTGGAAATTGCACCGCTGGCGCCACCGGCGTGGTGGATACGGCGTACGGCTGCTTTAATCTGGTTACTGTGCCGGGGATGCCGGTGATCCCGATTAACGAAGCTACGGGGCCGAACCGGTTCACTTTGAATCTTCGGGTAAGTAAGACTTTTGGTTTTGGGGCCAAGAAAGAAACCGCGGCCGCGGCAGCTGGTGGTCCCGGCGGAGGCGGAACGTTTGGCCGTGGCCCTGGCGGCGGTGGAGGAGGAGCCCGCGGCGGCGGTGGAGGAGGGGGCGGGATGTTTGGCGGGAATCCATCGAATAATCGCTACAATTTGACGTTCAGCGTTAATGCACGAAATATTTTTAACAACGTGAATGTGGCGACGCCGATTGGAAACCTCAGTTCGCCGCTGTTTGGCGAATCCAACGGGCTCGCGGGGCCGCCGTATTCTTCATCGACGGCGAACCGGCGCATCGACCTGCAATTGCAATTTAGCTTCTAGCTGAACTCCTTCTGGCAAACGAAAACGCTTTTCCCGATTCAAAACTCAGCCGAGTTACTTCCAGCAGCACTAAAGGTCGGTTCCCGGAATCGGTTTCACTAACGTCCTCCGGTCATCGTAGAATCAAGCCCCATGAAGCGGCGAAAAAAGAAAATCGACAAAGGCAAAGAGGCGCGCCGCGCGGCCCGGAATTCCGGGCTGACGCCGGCGGGCACGCGCGTAATCCCCGATAAACGAAAGCGACCGGCGAAACACAAGAAACAGTTGCTGGATGCCGAAGGTGAAACGTGAAACTGGAAAAGTGAAGCTGGAAAATCTAAAACTAATACTCGACATCCGAAACTCGAAAGCGAAAACTCGAAATCCGAAGTGTCATTCTTAAAACCAAAAACCAGACACCAGCAACCAGAAACTCAAAACTCTCAGCTAAAAACTTGAAACTAAAAAACTGACTACCGAAGACTCAGCAGGCCCGAACCGGGCCTAGTTTTTTGAGCCTCATCCTGGTTTATTGGCGGGAATCACTTCGTCGGGGCGGAAGAGCGGAATCAGGGAGATTCTCTTTCGCTCTGCAAGTTCGGCGGCGATGGTCTCCAAATCCTTTTTATCAAATCCCATGCAGCTCACTTTGATGGAGCCGTCGGTTTCGATCAGGAAGATAGTTGGGACGCTGGTGAGTCCATAGGCGTTGGAGACCAGGTAGCCGTCTGCGTCGTCGATCAGAATCGGGAAAGTTACGCCGTACTCCTTGACGAAACTGGATGTGGATTTGACGTCATCCTGGGAGACGCCAAGAAAGGATACACCGTCGCCGCCGTAACGCTGGTAGAGACGTTCGAGGAACGGGAATGTGAATTGGCAGACGGGGCAGGAGATTTTGAAGAAGGCGGCAACGACGGGGCCGCGTTCCATTAAGGCGCCGAGCGAGTATACCTTGCCGTCGAGAGCGTTGAGAGAGAATCCGGGAGCAATATTCCCGGCAGCGAGATGCGTCATATGGTCCTGTCTTCCCATCCAGCGTGAGAGCCGCCGCAAGATACTCATGGGTTGAGTGTAGCGCAGGGAAGTGGGAAGCGGCAAAACTGGGGAAGGCGTGGGAATGACGGAAAATAGAAAGAAGAAAATAGAAAGTGGAAAATCAAAACGGAGAAGCCGCGGCCGGTCCATCGGGATGGTGGCGCTCCTACTGCTTTGATCGTGGATGCGGGTGTTGAAAATCATGAGTTCTGGTCAGGGCGATTGATCGTCTTCATGTGGCGTTTGAGATGTTTGGAGATGGCCCCCACACCCCGGCATTTTTAAGAAAGAGTGTGGAAGGGATTGAATGGAAAGGAGTTGTGAAACACTCTTGGTGCCAAGAGCGAGAAGAGAGAGGAAAAGAGAGAAAGGGGACTGGTTCCAAAACGGGAAAGGAGGGAGATACAGAGAGGAAAGGGAAGATTTGGCGAGAGTGGGGTGTAAAAAGCACACTATATTATAACACGGTAATAGTCAATGTAAAGTAATATTATACATAAGTACTGGAACTAGGATCGGAATGAGGGGTTACAATAGCTTGTCCCGCGCGTTCCAAGAATACTCTCGTCGTTGACTTCGCGGCTACTGAAACCTAACATGAGCGGCGCACGCCAGGCACGAGGCACAGAATACAGAATATGACTACTCTAGTGAAGTCTCCGTACCTGGTGTTTGCCATCTCTTTCTTCGGGATGTGGCTGTCGGTGCGGCTCGGGAGCTTCTTTCGGAAGAGGCAGTCGGAGTTGGACGAAGACGTGCGCCAGGATCTCGATCTCATAGTGGCCGCCACGCTGACACTGCTCGGACTTATTATCGGTTTCAGCTTTTCGATGGCCCTCGGCCGATACGATCAGCGCAAGAACTATGAAGAGGCAGAAGCCAACGCGATTGGTACGGAATACGTCCGGGCAGACCTGCTACCCAAGGCCGATGCGGCTCGAGTGCGGGCGCTGCTAGTCGGCTATCTCGATCAGCGCATTTTGTTTTATAGAACGCGCGATGAGTCTACTCTGCAAGTGATCGACGCGCATACCGCTGAACTGCAGGCCGAGTTGTGGTCTGCGGTCCGGGCTCCATCCGGGGAGGTGCCGCCACCCATTCATTCCCTAGTCCTTTCTGGGATGAACGATGTGCTGAACTCGCAGGGATACACGCAGGCGGCATGGTGGAACCGAATCCCACTTGCGGCGTGGGGGCTGCTGGTGGCGGTTGCCGTATGCGCCAACATCCTGGTGGGGTATACAGCGAGGCGCGCTGGAGGGGGAGTGGTCCGGTTACTGGCTCTCCCACTGGTGCTATCCATCTCGTTTTTCCTGATAGCTGACATTGACAGCCCGCGTCGAGGCATCATCCTGGTGCGTCCGCAGAACTTGATAAGCCTTGCGCAGTCCCTGCAGGGGCACTAAACGGAGGATGAGTTAGCGCGGAGAGAGAATCAGGGCTGGCACGGACGGGCTAAGACGGGAGTAGCCATATGTTCGGAGGGGTGACAGCGCGAAGCGGGGAAGTGCCGGTGATTGAAACAGAGCGGCTGCGGTTGCGGGGTCACAAGCAGGAGGATTTTGCGGAGAGTGTGGCGATGTGGAGTGATGCGGCCGTCACTCGTTATATTGGCGGGAAGACGCTGTCCGAAGAAGAGGTTTGGGCAAGGTTGCTGCGGTACGTGGGACACTGGGCGTGGCTGGGATTCGGCTATTGGTTGATAGAGGAGAAAGCTACAGGTGCCTTTGTCGGAGAGATGGGATTTTCGGATTGGAAGAGAGAAATGGAGCCATCATTGAAAGGCGTGCCAGAAATTGGCTGGGTGCTTGCAACGCGAGCGCATGGAAAGGGCTATGCGACGGAGGCGGCGCGCGCGGCGATGGCGTGGGGCGATGCGAATGTTCGTTCGGCGCGGCCATCGCTGGGGAGAATGGTGTGCATTATTCATCCTGAGCATACGCGGTCGATTCGAGTAGCTGAGAAGTGCGAATTCAAAGAAGTCTTGCGAACGACGTACCATGGAGAACCTACGGTTTTGTTCGCGCGCTAAAACGCGAGCCCTGGAAGACAAGAACGGGCGAGCCGCTTCCGGGATCGCTGCGCGCATTCCTGGGGCGGCATTGGAGAGCGGTATGCGATACCTGGTGAGAGCGCGAGTAAAGGCGGGTTGCGAGCGGGCGCTGGCGCGCGCGATTGAGCGCGGGACGTTGGGCCAAGGGTCGATTGCGGGTGACGAATACCTGCGCAACATGAATGAGTCGAGAGTTTGCGCGGATGAGACGGTGCGCTGGGTGGAAGTGTGCTATTGCCCGACTCCCCTGCAGGAAGAGCGGCCGTATTGGGAAGAGTATTTTGAGCTGGTAAAGGTGCA
>Ga0210401_10003757_pt1 | contig 16089 bp, 19 predicted proteins | sample IncBWH32MmetaG_FD_150866 | JGI IMG/M metagenome (GOLD analysis project Ga0210401, IMG submission 150866) | Forest soil microbial communities from Barre Woods Harvard Forest LTER site, Petersham, Massachusetts, United States - Inc-BW-H-32-M | ecosystem: Environmental > Terrestrial > Soil >... | reverse complement strand
AAGCAAAATCGGCGTGAATGGGCATTTCCAGAATGCAGCGCTTACCGTCAATCGTGCGCTCTTCCTTTCCGGAGGCAACCTCCGTGCCGACGCCAACGGTGGTGTAAAACCCGAGAAGTCCCGCGGCGGCCGCGCGCATTCGTTCGCACAGAATGCCCTGCGGGACAAGTTCCAGCGTCACTTCTTTAGCCGCGAGCCGTTCCTGGAAATAGTTGGAGTGTGGGCCAGGAAACGATGCGGTCACATGGCGAATGCGATCGAGCTTGAACAAAAGCCCGAGTTCGCCGTCGCGCGTCCCGCAGTTGTTACTGATGGCCACGATGTCCTTCGTGCCCTTGCGCGCCAGCGCTGCGATCAAATTGTTCGGAAAGCCAGCGCCGCCGAATCCCCCAAACATGATTCGCGCGCCATCCGGCACGTCGGCGACTACCGCGTCGATATCCGAATAGATCTTTCGCTTCATCCAGCGCCCGGGATGCGCATGATTGTGTGGATCATTTCTAAGGCAAACCGCTCAGCTACCCGCCGCAACACGCGCCGCTGTCGTGGACTGCAAACGTAATTTCTTCAAGAGTCCGCTTTCTTGCAACCAAGCACCGGTTTGCGTGCCGCTCAAATCGTGCTGCAACATCGCGCGCAAATCCGATTCGTCGTCTACGTCCATCTCCAGCCGCACGTTTCGCCGCTTGAGGACCCGCGCGCTTGCGCGTTCCGCCTCCTCGCAATGCTTGGCAAAACTTCCATTACCGAAATGCGAGGGAAACAGCGTCGGCGGCGTCCGCAAAATCGCATTGGTCCCGGTTCCATCGCGCGACGGTACGATGACCAGCGCCGGCGCGGCGCATTCCGCAACGAGCAAGTCGTCGATGTCGCCCGATTGAACCAGCGGCAAATCCAGCGGCAACCGCAATACCCCGGTCATACCGCGTTCCTCGCACTGCCGAGAAGCAGCGTCCACAGACACACTCTCCGAGATTTGTTTCTCCTCCCGGATAATTTCCCAGCCATTTTCGCGCGCAGCTTGCATTGCGGGTTCGTAGTTCGTCACCACAAGAATCTTGTCGGCGTGTTGCACGCCTCGAACCGCGCGAATCGTATCCGCGAGCATGGCGTGCGCCAAAGCAAATCGCTCCTCCGGCGTTAGAACACTGGCGAGCCGCTGCTTTGCGTTTCTAAGGTCCTTGATTGGCAGCAAGAGAGCGCGCATCGAAATTTCAGTACGCGCCTTCCGCGTATGGTCGATGTTTCTTTTCTTTTACTAGCGTTAGCGCGGCGGCCGCGCGAGTGTGCGTCGCCTCGGACACGGCCCGCTCGCCACTTTTGGACCCTTCCGCCGAATCGAAGGTGCGCCGAATCTTGTAGGTCGTGCTGCGCTCGGCTGGCACGCGCCCAATCGATAGAATCATTCGCTGGAATTCCTCGGGTGAGACGAACTCGCCAAACGTGGCGCCCGCTGCTTTCGAAATGCTCTCTTCCATCAACGTGCCGCTGAAGTCGTTGGCCCCCGCCTTCAGGCACTCGAGTGAAACCTCGAATCCCAACTTTACCCAAGACACTTGCAGATTCTCAATCGCGCCATGGAGCAACACGCGCGACAACGCATGGACGCGCAAATGGTCATCGCGACGCGCACCGGCTCGAGCGCCACCATGATTGTACAGCCTCGTCTTTTCATGAATGAAGCCCAACGGCACAAATTCCGTGAAGCCGCCGGTGCGTTTCTGGATCGAACGCAGCAACAGTATGTGTCGCGCCCAATCCGCGGGTTCTTCCACGTGGCCGTACATCATCGTGGAGGTAGTAGGAATTCCCATTTCGTGCGCGGCGGTGATGATTTCGACCCAGCGTGCGACCGGAAGCTTGTTCGGACTGAGTTGCTGCCGCACGCGATCATCCAGGATTTCCGCGGCAGTTCCCGGAATACTGCCAAGTCCTTCCTCTTTCATCATGCGCAAGTAATCGTGCAGTGGCATTCCGGTCTTGTCCACGCCGTAAGAAATCTCCATGGGAGAAAACGCGTGAACGTGCATGGCGGGAATGGCGCGTTTGATGGCGCGCAAAAGATCACGGTAGAAAAATCCGTCGAGATCGCGCGGCAAACCGCCCTGAATACAGACCTCGGTCGCGCCACGGTCCCAGGCTTCCTGAGCCTTGCGAACGACATCTTCCTTGGAGTGCGAATACGCATCGGGAGCGCCTGGGCCTCGCGCGAAGCCGCAGAAGCTACAGCCAACAAAGCAGACGTTGGTGAAATTGATGTTGCGATTGACGACGTAAGTGATCGTGTCGCCCACGGTTTCGCGCCGCAGCGCGTCAGCCACAGCTATGAGCGCTTCGAGTCCGGAACCTTCGGCGGTGGCGAGACGCAAACCTTGCTCAAAGGAAAGCTCGGCACCGTCGCAGGCCGCAGCCAGATAGTCGCGCACATCGGCGGGACAATCGGTCAGCGCGGCGGAGTCTCTAAGTTGTGCTGCAGTGCTCATAGACGAGCCGAAAGCGGCCGGGGTCGGCAACGTGCCAACGAAATGTATCGTACCAGAGACGCCGCCGGTTCGTCAGAATCCAAAGTCGAACGACCAGGCGGAGCATCGGCTTCACACCGATTCGCTGCTCGGTACGCACATGTGGTCGCGCATTAACATAGAAATGACCATAGAAATGAACACAAAAATGACAAATTCTGCTCAGCGCGGCGAATCAAATCTATGGCGATGATAACGAACCGTCGGGTACCATGAAAGCGAACCATGAAACGCGGTAATCTCATCCTGCTTCTTGTGGTGGCGGCCGTGGGGCTGGCGGTTGCTGCTGGCGCATCGATTTTGCACCACGGGCTGAGCGCGCGGGCCACCCCCACCGCGATGGAAGCGATGATCGCGCGAAACGTACGACGCCTGGCTATTCCCGCGAACGCGCGCAGCGAGCACAATCCCATCGCCACGTCGGACGAAACGCTGAAGGAGGCCCGCGCACACTTCGCGGATCATTGCGCTACCTGCCACGGCAACGATGGCAGCGGCGACACGATGTACGGGAAAGGTTTGTACCCGAAGCCACCCAATCTTCGTTTGGAGGAGACCCAAAAGCTTTCCGACGGCGAACTTTTTTGGATCATCGAAAACGGGGTTCGCTTCACGGGCATGCCAGCTTTTGGTGGAGGCCCCCACTCGCAGGACGATAGTTGGAAACTGGTGCTTTTCATTCGGCATCTGCCGCAGCTGACGATGGAAGACCGCGTCGAGATGGAGAGCGAAAACCCGAAGGGGCCGCATGAGCACGAAGAGGATCGAGAGGAACAGGATTTTCTGCGCGGTGAACCGGTGCAACAAAAAGCTGCACCGAAGCATCATCACTAACTGGGGTAATGCTGACTGCCATTGGGATTGGCAGGGGGCCTGACCTGCTCGAGTGCTGGCTGAGTCACGGAGAAAACTTTATGAGGCAACGAATTATTTCGCTCTTGGCACTGGTCATCTTGATGGCGAGTGTCGCGCTCGCTCATGGCGACAAGAAGCACGTCATGGGCACGTTGGAAAAGATCAACGCCGACTCCGTGGTGGTGAAGCAGGCCGACGGGAAGTCCGTCGAGGTGAAGCTCGTTTCCGCGACGATGTACGTTACACGCGACGGCAAAGCCGCGAAACTTTCAGATTTAGCTATAGGGGATCGCGTTGTGATTCATGCCACGCCACAGCCGGACAGCACTCTGTCGGCAGACGAGGTCAAATTTTCGGCGGCAGGATCGACCAGCGCGGCCAAACCACAGCAGTAGCGTTTCGTGCGGCCGGGGCGGAAGGAACTTGCCGTCAGGGCATCAAAATCCCGGTCGGAACCCCGCAGCGTATCTCCGTGCGATCAGTTCCGGCCTCCCCTCTATAAAACTTATTAATGTTGGCAGATTCGCCGCACTGGTACGCCTGGGGGATAGCCTCGGAAGCGTCCACTTCGCATGCTAACGTTATCCTCCGGGATGGGTCTCCTTGCCTGATCCTTTGCAGCCAATTCGCGATTTGCCGAACGACCCGGCGACGGCAACTAATCGCGCCGACCTTTCGACCATCGCCTCAGGAAATTCGGGGCGGGAAGCGCCGCAGCCGTCGGAAGCCGACGTGGTGCACGCACTGGTCGAAGTCGAACAGGCGACGAAGAAATCAACGCCTCCTGGCGGACCAATCGCGCCGAATCGCTCTGCCCTTCCACAATCTGGGCCTTCACGCACCTTGGGAGTCATCCTTTATCTTTTGGTGGGATTCGCTCTCGTCATGCTGCTTGGCTGGACCGTGCAAAACGGGGCGCGGAGAATTCATTCGTCGGTGAACTCGATAACCGACTGGGGTAATGGCGGTGGGTTGCAGAGCGGAGCGACAGCGACAGGGAGCAGCTCATCACAGCAAGCCGACGCGGAGAGCCTCTTGGAGCGGCTGGCGTCCGGAGATTCGATAGCTGCCGATCAAATTCTCAGCGAATCCGATCGTTGGATTGGCGAAACGCAACGCACCGCAAAAGCGAACCAGCTTGTGAATGCGGCTCTCAATCAGCGCGACCTTCACTTGCGCGAGGCTGCGCTGCAGGCAACGCTGGCGCTTGATGGAGTTTCGCGAGACGCCGGCGGGTTGAGTCGATTGCAGCTTTCACTCGCCGACCGGAACACGCGGGCGTGGGCGCTGTGGATGCTGGGAGCGCTGGGAAATCGCGAGGTCGAGCAGAAACAACGCTTCGTCCAAACGTTGAGAGGATATCTCGATGACCCGGACGCGCGGACGCGTGCGGGAGCGGTCTATGCCCTCGGACTTGTCGCTACGGATGAAACCGTACCGATGATGTTGGAGCGCTTTCGCAACGATCCTTCACCAGTTGTACAGGAAAGCGCCGCTTGCAGTTTGGCCGAAGCAGGAATGTATACGCACGAACAACGTATGGAAGCGGCTGCGAGCTTCGTGGCATGGATGGACGGCGCACAGTTAAGCGCGCAGCAAAAAGGTTGGATTGAGCACGCGTTGCGCGATATTTCCGGGCTGAATTTCGGGACGGACGCACCGGCGTGGCGGCAGTGGTACAGCGGGACGCGCTGAACTTGCGTGGCGAATGCTAGTTGAGGCAAGCCGCAGTGGCCGTTACGCGCGGAATCGCCCCGTACCTGATTTCGCTTCGTGCTCCCGCAGAGTTCTTCTTTCTTTTCGCAAATGCAAGGATATTTCGCTAGTCGCTGACCAGATGGCAGGAGTGCGTTTTCAGGACGATCCAGATGGACTTACCCACGATGAGTTCCAACGCGCGAACGGCGCCGGGCGTCACGTGAACCGTAAACATTACTCCAGCTTCAACGCGCGCGACGACCAGCTTGCCGCGCGGCTCGAGCGAGACGATCTTCCCTTCCAGGATGTTGCGGGCGCTGAGTCCGACAGGCGGTTGCGTTGCGAGCAAGATGTCTCCGGCACGGATTGCGATCTTGACGGGATCGTTTGGCATGGCGTAGCCAAGTGGCACCTCGATCTCGCTGGCGCCTTCCGCCAGGCTCACGCGCATCACGCCGTCGGCTTCGCGTAGCTCGACGACTGTGGCGTCGAGCAAATTTTCAAAGCCCGCGGCTTGGGCGAGTCTTTTTCGGCGTGGCGCGTCGAGAACTTCGTGGGGCCGCCCTTCGTTGATGACTCGGCCGTGATCGAGAACCACGACGCGCTCGCCGAGGGCGTCGACTTCGTCGCGCGTGTGGGTTACGTAGAGGATTGGGATTCTTTGCGCGGCATTCCAGGCGCGCAGATCGTCGAGAATGGACGCTTTTAATTCCGCGTCGAGCCCGCTGAGTGGTTCGTCGAGCAGAAGAACGCGTGGCAAGGTAACGAGCGAGCGTGCTAAGGCGACGCGCTGCTTTTCGCCGCCCGATATTTCTCCGGCGCGCCGCTTGCCTAAATTTTCGACGCGGAATGCCTGCAGAATCTCCGCGATTCGCTGGGTGCGTTCATCTGCGATCAAGTCCGCTAGGCCATAGGCTATGTTTTCCACGACGGTCATGTGCGGAAACAATGCGAGTGATTGGAAAACGTAGGCCATACGGCGGCGCTGGGTGGGAACGTTCACGCGAGCTTGGGAGTCGAAAAGGATGTCGTCGCCGATTTTGATATGACCAGCGTCCGGGCGCAGCAGGCCCGCGATGCAATCCAGCAACGTAGACTTTCCGGCGCCGGAAGGGCCGAAGAGAATAGTGATGCCGGACGGGATTTCGAGCGATACGTCCAGCACGAAAGACGGGGGGTTCGCGGCGCGCCGCTCAATGAGAACGCGTAGCGAAAGGGGCTCGGCGCTTATTTCGCCGGCCACGGTGACCACATTAGCCCGCCGATGCGGCGATTCAGTCCGTACACGATGGAAAGCACGACAAACGAGAAGACGAGCAGGATGAGCGCCAGGCGATTCGCTTCCGCGTATTCAAGGGATTGCACGTGGTCGTAGATGTCGATTGAAATCGTGCGGGTGCTGCCCGCGAGGTTGCCGCCAACCATCAGGACTACGCCGAACTCGCCCAATGTATGGGCGAAGCTCAGGACCAGCGCGGTGACCACACCTGGAATCGACAGCGGCAGAATGACGCGGCGGAACGTGCGCAGAGCGCCGGCTCCGAGAACGGCGGATGCGTCGAGCAGCTTGCGATCGATGCTCTGAAACGATGCGATTAGCGGCTGCACGGCGAACGGCAAACTGTAGAGCACCGATGCGAACACCAGTCCGGTGAAGGTGAACGCCAGGCCGTGACCAAATGCCGCTTGCCAGAATTTTCCGAGTGGGCCTCGCGTGCCCATCGCGACAAGCACGTAAAATCCGAGAACAGTTGGCGGCAAAACCAGCGGTAACGCTACCACGGACTCCACCAGGAATTTGCCGCGCCATCGCGAATACGCCAGCCAGTAGGCGAGCGGCAATCCGACCGCAAAGAGAATTGCTGAGACACAGGCGGCAAGCCGAATGGAAAGGAGCAGGGATTGCATGGTCAACAGACGCGCTGTGGCCTGGAAGACGCCGCGCATCGCTTGGGATTGTTCATGGCTTGGGCGCGACGTTCGGGTCGGCCGATGGAACGACGAATCCGTACTTCGCGAGCGTTGCGCGACCCGGCTCGCTTTTCACAAATTCGAGAAATGCGCGCGCTGCATCTTTGTCTTTCGCGCTTTTCAGCATGACGACGGCTTGTTCGATTGCTGGATAGGAGTCGGGCGGAATCTCCCAGCGCTTGCCGTCTTTCATGGCGGGCGAAATGGCGAGCGATAGTGCGATGATGCCTGCTTGCGCGTTGCCAGACTGCACAAATTGCGCGGCCTGGGAAATGCTTTCGCCGAAAACCAGCTTTCCCTGGACCTTTTCGTAGATTCCGGCGCCCTGCATGGCCGCGACCGCGGCGCGGCCGTAAGGAGCGTGCGCCGGATTGGCGATGGCGATTTTGCTCACGCTGGCGTCGAGAAGGGCGTTCCACTCTTGCCTGACTACGTCAAGCTTGGAATCCGGAGGCGTCCAGATGACGATGCGGCCAACTCCATAGGAAAAGATCGAGCCGGGTTCGACGAGGCCGGCGCTCTGGAGCTTCTTCGGGTAGTCGATGTCGGCGGAGAAAAAGAGATCGAAGGGAGCGCCGTTTTGCAGCTGCGAAAACAAATTGCCGCTCGAGCCGTAGCTGACGTGGATCGCGTTTCCGGTCGCCTTTTCAAATTGATGGGCGAGGTCGGCCATCGCGAACTGCAAATCCGCCGCGGCGGCTATGCTGACTTCGTGCTTTTGAGCGCAAGCTTGGCGCGAGCCAAAAAAAAGACAGAGCGCGAGGATTAGAGGGAGGCAGGTAGCGCGGCGAATCGCGTTATAACAGATCATGATGAGCCCTTAGACGAATGTTGCTTGCGTTCACACCCTCAAAATCATCACTTCGGTGGATTTGATCAGTGCGGCGGCGCGCTCTCCAGGCTTCAGCCGCATCTCTTTTGCGGCGTCCGCGGTGATGATCGCGGTGATGTGCTGCTCTCCTATCGCCATGGTCACTTGAGCGAGCAGGCCGCTGTACTTGACCGCGAGGACGCGGCCGATGAGTTGATTGCGGCCGCTGATCTTGCGAAAATTTACCCGGCGCGTCTGAATGTCCCCCCGCTCCAGAGATTTCGGAATCAGGCGGTCGATTTCACTTTCCGGGACGCGATGATGGCCGCCCGGCGTCTTCGCAGTCTTAATCTTCTTGCGATAGATCCATTGCTTCAGCGTGGGATAGCTAATGCCGAGAATATTTGCCGCTTCACGCGGCGCCAGAAGCCGCTGCACGATTGCACCTCAGGTGCGCCGGTAGAATAGACGGTTTTGATGCATACTATCAATACGTTTTTATACGGTTCACCGGGAGCCAGCCCAAGGGGAAACGTGCGCATCACGACTGGTGCGTTTGCGACTTAATTTCGCAGGGGCTTGCCCGTCTTAAGCGTGTGGGCGATGCGCTCTTGCGTTTTCTTTTCGCCGCAAAGCGAGACGAATGCTTCACGTTCGAGGTCGAGGACGTATTGCTCGCTGACCATTTGCGGCGCGCTCAGCGAACCGCCCGCCAGAATGTTGGCGAGTTTGCGCGCCACGTGCGCGTCATGCTCGGAAGCGTAGCCTCCGCGCTGCAGGAGATGAATCATCATTTTCGCGGCGGAAAGGAACTGTTCGCCTAGGACTTTAATCTGTGTGGTTTGCGCGCCTTCCTGCCAGCTCGCGGCAGGCGGATTGTATCCGGCACGCGCGAGGGCGAGCGCGACTTCCTTGGCGTCGGCGACAAGGCGATCGCGGTTCATGGAAATGCCGTCTTCGCGTCGCAAAAATCCCAGGTCGCGACACTCTTCGGCGCTGGTCCCGACCTTTGCCATAGCGAGCGCCTCGAAGGCCGGCTTCAGCGCGTGAAATAAATCCAAATCTTCGCCGCCGGCCGCGTGTTCATTTGCGCGAATCAACATCTCTTTCGAGCCGCCGCCACCCGGAATCAATCCGACGCCGGCCTCGACCAGACCCATGTACGACTCGGCCGCCGCCTGAATTCTCGCGCCATGCAGGCCGACTTCGCAGCCGCCGCCGAGCGCCATTCCCTGCGGCGCGACGACGACGGGCTTCGGCGCGTACTTGATCGCCAAATTCGCGTTCTGAAATTGCTTCACAGCCAGGTGCAGTTCATCCCACTCCTGCTCCTGCGCGGCCACCAGCACGAGCATCAAATTTGCCCCGACGGAAAAATTCGTGGCCTGGTTGGCGATGACCATAGCGTCGAAATCGGAGTCGAGCCGCTTCAACCCTTTGTGAATCATGGCTATCAAATCAGCGCCAATCGCATTCATCTTGGAGTGAAATTCGCAGCAGACGACGCCGTCGCCAAGGTCGATCAGGCTAGCGCCGGAGTTGCGATCGATTTGGCGGCCGGCGTCCTTCAACGATTTGAGAATGACCACGCCGTTTGGCTCTTCGACCTTCTCCGTCCCACCGCTCGCGATATCGAAAACAGTCGTCTTGCCCTTCTCCGATTCATAGAAACTCGGGCGACCGCTCGCCAACAGCCTTTCCAAGACGGGCGGCATCATGCGGCCCTCTTTTTGCACACCAGCGGCGAATGCTTTTACGCCAATAGCGTCCATCAATTGGAAAGGTCCAAGCTCCCACGCAAATCCCCAGCGCATGGCGCGATCGACGTCGGCGACGCGATCGGAAATTTCCGGCACCCGCCGCGCCGCGTAGAGGCACGTTTCCGAAAGCAGGCCCCATAGGAACTGTTGAGCCTTGTCGCTTTTCTGACCTTCCAGGACCGGACCGATCAAAGAACGCAACCGCTCGGTCGTGTCCTCGATCGTCTTCCCATTCTCCAGCGAAGGAAATCGCGCCTTTTGCCGGGGTCGATATTCCATCGTGTTTACGTCGAGAGCAAGAATCTCTCTTTCGCCTTCGCCTTTAACGCGCTTGTAGAAGCCCTGGCCGGTCTTGTCGCCGAGCCATCCACGCCGCGCCATCTCTTCGACCAGCGCCGGCACGCGATACATCTCGCGGGATTCATCATTCGGCACGGTTTCGTAAATATTTTTGACCACGTGCAATAGCACATCGAGCCCAACGAGGTCCGCGGTGCGAAACGTGGCCGACTTAGGCTGCCCGATCGCCGGACCGGTACAGGCATCCACCTCCTCAACCGTCATTCCCATCGCACCCAGCAAGCGCAGCGCATTCAACATTGAGAACGTGCCAATGCGGTTGGCGATAAAGTTCGGCGTGTCCTTCGCCACGACCACACCCTTGCCCAGCCGACGGTCGCAAAACGCGCTCAGCGTCTCCAGTACTTCCGGTGAAGTCCGCGGCCCAGGAATCACCTCCACCAATTTCAAATAGCGCGGCGGATTAAAGAAGTGGGTGCCCGCCCAATGCTGCTGAAACTCTTCGCTCATTCCCTCCGCGATCAAATGCACAGGCAGCCCCGAGGTATTGGTGGTAACAATGGCGCCAGGCTTGCGAAACTGCGCGACGCGCGCCAACAGATTTTTCTTGATCTCCAGATTTTCGGCCACGACTTCGATAATCCAGTCGGCCTCCGCGCAACGCCCCAGATCGTCGTCGAAATTTCCAATGGCAATGCGTTCCGCGAGCGACGCGGTGAAAAACGCCGCAGGCTTGGCCCTTTTCGCTGCCTCCAGGCCCGCGCGAACAATCTTGTTTCGCGCATCAACAGGCGCATCCTGAGCCACTCCAGGAGGTACAATGTCTAGCAAGATGCCAGGCAGACCAGCGTTCGCAAAATGCGCGGCGATCCGCGCACCCATGGTTCCAGCGCCCAACACGACAGCCTTCTCAATGCGACGCTTCATCGGTTAGCAGCCTCTTGAGGGGATTAGCACCGTAGGACAGGTTACAAAACCGGCATGCAGCGGTCAAACAAGGGCCTAGCAGCCTCGACTAGCACTAAACTGTAAGTGAGATGATGGACGACAAAGTTGCCGTCGCAGTGGACTGGCTGAAGAACGCCACGGACAAGATCCGCGCCTTGGCCAGCGGCGAAGCGCGCTCCCCAGGGGAACGCCCCCGCGTCGGCCTAGCTCTGGCGGGAGGCTTTGCCAGAGGGATCGCGCATGTCGGTGTGATTCGCGCGCTCCGAAACGCCGGCGTTCCGATCGATGTCGTTGCGGGAACCAGCGTGGGAGCCTTAATCGGTGCCTGCTATTGCGCCGGCGTGCCGCTAAACGACATGCAGCGCATCGCCCGCACCACCACGTTCGCGGACTTCGGACGATGGACGCCGTCATGGCTCGGCCTCGCCAACAATCTACGCATGGAGCGCTATCTCGAGCGCTTCACGTCAATAAAGACTTTCGAGGAGCTCACCACTCCGCTGGCCATCGCCGCCAGCGACATCAATGAGGGCGTGTCCGTCTTTTACACACGCGGGCTGCTTGGGCCGCCCATGCGCGGATCATGCGCGTACCCGGGCCTGTTCGTGCCCATACAATTCGAGGGTCGCACCTTGGTCGACGGGTTTCTTACCTCGCCGGTGCCCGTCGAAGGAACGCTGCTGCTCGGCGCCGACATCACCATCGCCGTCTATCTGGAAGCCGGGAGCTTCTCGACTCCTCGAACCGCTGCCGACGTCATCAGCCGCTCTTTTTCGATCATCCAGCGCCACGCCGATCTCGCCTGGCGACAACAGGCCGATGTCATCATCGAGCCGGATGTGAAGCCCTTCGTCTGGGACGATTTCACGCGGACCGATGAGTTGGTTGCTGTGGGAGAAGCCGCAGCAGAAGCGGCGCTCCCGCAGATTCTGAAGGTTCTCGGAAGCGAAAAACGAGAACCGGCGGCCTGACTTGCTCCTGCAGTTTCCGAAATTTTTCCAAATTTCAGGCCGGCGTCACTTCCCCGCGTTGTTACTTCCACTGTGTTACTTCCACTTGCAGCCCCTGCCCTTCGCCCTTTCCTCGCTGCGTCAGCCACGCTCCAAAGCTCTCCGCAAACCTCTCCGGCGTCACGCGAAAGCTGGCCTCGACTCTGCCCTCTCCGACCGGCAACGTATCGTCAAACTCCGCGGCATTCGTAAAGTTTCGCATGCAAAATTGATCAAGCCACTCCAGCGGGCACACTCGGCGTTCACCGCGAATTACCACGTCCACTTTGAATTTCTGCGAGTACATTGGGAAACTATAGCATTGCAATAGATGGCGCGGCTTTGCCGGATTGCCGTAGTCAGGTGGCTATAATTCTGCCGTCTGAATTTGAACCACTGCTGCATGTTACTTTACGTTAACTTCTGTCCTTAAGATTCCGCTCATTCAGGATAGCTTATCGACAACATATAGTTCTTGCTAGAGCAACCTTGGGCAAAAAATCGATCCTTCAGCGGAGTGCGCGGTTCGGGGAGATTCCCTTGCGCAAAAAGCCCATGAATCAGGACGCTCGGCTCCCTCTTCAGTTCGATCGCCTGCAAAAGCAGCGGAGATGCACAAGGCGCGTCTCTGGTGGCGCGATGAATTCTGGCCGGACCAGGCCGGCGATTATTTGAAAATTGAATTGGCGCATGGCAAGAAGGAGAGCCGCTGGTTGAGGCAGCTGCCTACGTACTGGGGAATGGCAACTTCCTTCGTTTTGGACGGCACCTTGAGCGAAAAGGCCTTCCTCAACGCGGAGTTTTCGCAAGAGATGTTCCGGATGTTTGCGAAGGTGCGCCCATTCCTCACGCGATTACGCAAGCGCACCGGCAATCCTGACTTCATGGCGAACGTCGAGCGATTCATTCTGAAATCGAAGGAAGCGCGCAAGCGCCTCCGATTGGAATCGCAACGTTTGACAGCTCCGCGCAAGGCCAACAAGTAGCCACAGCTGGAAGGTTCGCGCCTTGGCGTCGCGAATTGAGGTCTCCAGGAAATTACCCCGGTCAGTTCGGCGATCGCCAGCTACCCGCCGCCGCGAACAGTTGCAGTCCTACCGCAAACTGATCATTGTCGACCGGCACGCAGTAAACCACGCGCGCCCGCGAACGGAAGTTCCCCCCCAGTGACCTTAGGTTCAGGCGTTCGTTCGGCTTCCACGGTTTGCTGGTTAACACCCGCGCCCCCCGAGGGCTGATATTTTCCGTGATCCCCCCAGTCGCCGGTATGCGAACGTCCAGGCTGGATAGGTCTACGTTCACCTTCAAGGGAGTACGATTTTCGGTGCGCTTCGAAGCAGGGTCCATAGGGCGCGCGATAGCTTTCGGCTATGCTTCCGGCTAAGCCAACATTGCAAAAGGTTGAAAGTGTCGGGCCCGGGCAGCGAGATGATAACCCCGTTCGTGCCCAGGCCGTCAAGATTTCCACACTTCCTCTCGTCCTGGGTGTCCGGCAATGCGACACGCCATCCCATGAACGGACAGTGGGTCCGTTGGCTGTCGTTGGAAATCCACCATAAGCCATTGTTCTTCAATCAGTTTCTCACCCGCAGTGGTCGGCATCTGAATTGCCACAGCTTCGGAGGGGTTGTTTTCTCTATCCGATACCCAAAAGGTTTCTCTGCCAGGAGCGCTCATGAAGAAGACGGAATGGACTCGGGAAATCCTTTCGACATGGCCAAGTTATGAGTACGTGAAGCAGAAGGAGAGCACCGGTTGGCGCCTGGCAGCTGTCGAATGGCACCGCGAAACCGACGCCGAAACCCCGGGCGAAGTCCCCGAGGGTTCGCGTTTCGGTGAAGAAATCCCCTACGGTACCCGCATAGCCGGCGATTGCTTGCACCTGGAGGAGAACCCCTCCGAGATGGAAATTCTAAATTGCCTGGCGGAAATGGTTGTTCAGGATCTCTCCTACCCGCGAATGGCAGAGGGCCTAAATCGGCGAGAATTTCGCACCCGCGAAGGAAAGCCATGGACCCCGCTAGCGGTCTTTAAGCTGACGCCTCGCCTGATCGAAGTGGCTCCACGCATTCTGTCCGGCGCCGAATGGGAAACCCGCAAGAAGCAGCTGTCCCGAGTGGCCTGGAACTCCTAATTCTCCGATGTAGGGGCGGAGCTTGCCCCGCCCGGGCCGACGCGTCTTGCTCAAAACCCGCCCCCTAAGAATTGGTGGCCATTCCTACTCGCGCAAAACGCTCTCAAGCGAGTCGTAAACCGTCAGGCCCCCGTTGTAGTGAATGAATCCCAACTTTCTGAACTTGTTCATAAAAAAATTTACCCGCGACCTCGTCGTCCCAACCATGTCCGCCAGCGTGTCCTGCCCGATTTTATCCAGGATGGACGCAGCCTCGTCGCCCTGGCGGCTCCGCGCCAGAAGCAAAAGTGTTCGCGCCAGTCTCTTTTCGCTGAAATTGAACATATGATCGATCAGATCCTGTTCGATCCGGCGGTTTCGCATCACCAGATAGTTAATGAAGTGCGTGGAGATGGCCGGATCTTCCTCCACCATCTTCAACATCGCCTTCCCCTTGATGATGTTTATTTTGCTGGGTACCAGCGCGATTGCTGATGTCGAATACACCACCGAACCGGTGACACAAGCCTCTCCGAATAAATCGCCTTCGCCAAGTATCCCTAGCACCGCGCCCTTGCCGCGATTGGAAACTCGCGTGAGTTTCACCACCCCTTTTTCGATATAGTGGACATCCGTGCAGTCTTCTCCTTGCGAGACGATGGTCTGTCCGGCTTTGAATTCCTTTATTTTCTTGGATGGAAGCGCGCTGGCAAAGAATCCCGGTGTAGGGAACCCGTTTCGCCGCCTTGATTTCATTTCCCCCTCATTTGAGCGTGGCAATGGCCCTAGAAATCCCCTCGTCGACACGTCGACCCACGAATTGCAATTCGTAGCCGACTTTCCCTGTTCGCTGTTGCCCACCTTCTACCCTTCGTTGCTAAGTTCGTCTGTTCAATATTGAACAGACAGTGCCCGTCCATCCCGTTAACCTATTGCGCTAAACCATCCCGTTAACCGCCGGCACGTTAACTGCGGATGCGGGTCTCGGGATCTCGCGGGTTATGCCAATATGAGGCTGGGTTTCGACATCTTCAGGCGCCTGGATGACGGCAGCCCGTTGTGGGTCGCTCAGGTAAGCTCGATTGCCGAGGCTCAAGCGAGACTCGAAGCCTTGCGACAGTATTCTCCTGGCCGCTACTTCGTCCGCGACGCGGAAACCGGCCAGTACATTGCCCCCGGTGCCTGCGAGAAATCCACGGGCCGCTTGGAGCAAGCGTAGCTAAACGCTCAGAATGGCGTTCAACCACGCGGCTATTTTGGGCCGCTGGGGAATCCATCGGAATTCTGGGATGTTCCTAATACTTCTTGTTTTGGCGTGTAGGAAAAGTATTCAAGCGTGTAGGAAAAGCCTGCGGCGTACCGTATTCACTTTACTTCGTATGACGATCCTGGAGATTCTTCGCACCCGCGAAGTCTCGTGGGCTGCAACTTGCACCGGGGCCCAGTTGAGGCATTTGCCACCGAACGCCGCGCCGAACCAACTCCGCATCGGGGGCTGATAATGGCACTCGAAAGTGCCTTACTACTTCAATAGCCCAAGCTGCCGGGCGTGCTCCGCGCACAGAAACAAATTCAGGTAGGGGTTGAGCCGCGAATTCCAGTCATTCCAACGGCTCTCCCAGTCCAAGCGCCGGAAATCACACATGCATTCACTCAGCACCTTGATCGGGCGCGAGCTGCTGCCGTGCGTTTGCGCATCGAAAATGAAATCCGCTCGGCAACGGAGCACGACTTCGTCGGCGGCTTGAGTTTTGCTCATCAGTTGGGACCAGCGATCACTTTTCGTCGCGCGTACCTAGCAAATAAAGTAATCCCAGGGCAAAAGTACACAACACCGCTCCCTCAAATAGACTCTTCGTTTGCGGCGCCTGCGCTCGCGTGAATGCATCGTAGAGAACAAATACGCCCAAGGACATCAGCGCCAAGGTGGTCGCCATCGCGGCTTGCTGTAACGCCCTGATCATCATGACGCATCGGATCGGGGAAGCAGGCAATTTATCGCCAAGGGCACAACGACTAATTGAAGGCTCACATTTACCGCCCTTGCGCCACGGCTAGCCCCGGGATCAGCATCTGAGCCAGCCGCGTATGCGCTGTAATGCGGCTTAACGTATGGTGGCCT
>Ga0210401_10003755_pt1 | contig 16091 bp, 14 predicted proteins | sample IncBWH32MmetaG_FD_150866 | JGI IMG/M metagenome (GOLD analysis project Ga0210401, IMG submission 150866) | Forest soil microbial communities from Barre Woods Harvard Forest LTER site, Petersham, Massachusetts, United States - Inc-BW-H-32-M | ecosystem: Environmental > Terrestrial > Soil >... | reverse complement strand
AAACGGCAATGGCGCAGGACCGGAGGCCAAGCGACGCCAGCCGCATGTACTGTCTGGCTCGGATGCAGATGGCAATGAGGTCGAGAGGCCAAACGCAGGGAAGCATTAACGTTAGTTTCTTTATCCTGTTGAAGCGTAATGGGTTAGGTCACAAATGCCCTGTGAGTGACGGGGCGAAGCTGTGAGCGGCATCGCAGTCGGGCGGCCCGAAAACTATGGCGACGCACATAACTGACTCGTTAGCACCTTTGATGGGCGACGCCCGAAAGGTTGCCAGTTCGCAAAACACCGCGACGACTATCACCGGCGCCGAACGGCTAGAGGCGGCGGAGGAGTGGCCCGGGGCAGCGCCGGAGCATTGCGAGGCGAAATGGTACGTCGCATATACGAGCGCGAACCACGAGAAGCGCGTGGCCGAACAGCTGGGTGCGCGAGCGATCGAGCACTTCTTGCCTTCGTATGCGTCTGTCCGACGTTGGAAAGACCGGCGAGTGACGCTGCAACTGCCTTTGTTCCCGGGGTACGTGTTTGTGCGCATGGAGCTTCGGAATCGACTACAGATCCTGCAGATTCCAAGTGTCGCAAGGCTAGTTGGCTTCGGCGGAGTGCCAACCCCCCTTCCCCCAGATGAGATCGACTTGCTGCGAGCAGGGCTTGACAACGGGGTTCGCGCAGAACCGCACCCGTATCTGAATGTTGGCCGACGAGCGCGTATCCAGCACGGACCGCTCGCGGGGTTGGAAGGAATTCTGATGCGTTGGAAGGGGAGTTGGCGGGTGGTCTTGTCGCTCGAACTGATTCAACGTTCGGTCGCCGTTGAAGTCGACGCTTCAAACCTCGAATCGTTGCGTTAGCAGCATCGCCCGGCGCTCAGGTTGATCCCACGCGCGTTTGCTCAATTCGCCCACCAGACAAACTCGACGCTGATGATTTGCGACATGAATAAAATGAGAGCGATTGTTTCAAAATGGTTCCCTGCCGGTTCCGTGGCCAGGAGTGTTTCCGTCTTGGCGGGTGGAACTGCGGCGAGTCAGGCTTTGGCTGTCGCCGTGACTCCAATCCTAACGCGCATCTATCGCGCTGAGGACTTTGGCTATCTCCAAATCTATCTCTCCATCGTAATGCTCGGTTCTCTAGCTGTAACTCTACGCTATGAGCTGGCCGTTCTTCTTCCCGAACAAGAAGAAGTGGCAGCGAGTACGGTTGCAGCGGCACTTTGCGGGGTGGCGCTAATGACCGTCATCCTGACGCTTGCAACGTGGTTGGTGTATGTTCGTGACCTGTTGCCATCTAACGCGGCCGGTCTTCGGGCTTATCTTTGGGTCATCCCCGTAGCCGTGTGCGGCGCAGGTGTGTACCAAGTTCTGAGCTCTTGGGCGCTTCGCCTACGAGACTATACAAAGGTTGCGAAGACTCGCCTTACTCAGGCTGTCGGACAGCTTGGAACGCAGTTGGGCGTCGGTCTGTGGCACGCCAGCCCGCTTGGTCTGCTTCTCGGAGATGCAGTGGGGCGTGCGGGTGGGAGTCTGACTCTCGCAAGACTGTTGCGGTCGAGAAGCTGGCATGCGTTCCGATCGATTTCGTGGCGCACAGTCTGGAAAGCCGCCCAGCGTTACCGTCGGTTTCCACTTGTATCGAGTTGGTCATCTTTACTAAACATGGGAGGCTATTCCGTGCCTCCGCTTCTGCTGGCTGGAATCTATGGAGCGAAGGTACTGGGCTGGTTTGCGTTGGGTTACCGGGTATTGGGCGCACCAACGCTTCTGATCGGACTTGCAGTTTCTCAGGTGTATTCGGTCGAAGCAGCAGCCTTCAGTTGTTCTGATCCCAAGGCGTTGCATAGTCTCTTTCTGCGTTCAATCAAGCGACTCGCACTTCTCGGCACGATCCCCTTTTTACTGTTCTTCACTTTCTCACCATCGATCTTCGCGATCGTGTTCGGCGAATCTTGGCGAGAAGCTGGTGTCTATGCGCGTCTTCTTGCGCCAATGCACTACATCGCGTTCATTTGTTGGCCGCTCACACAGACGCTGAATGTCCTTGAACAACAATTCTGGCAGCTTAGTTGGGACGTGTCGCGGATACTGATCACCTGCGGATCCCTATGGATTGCCTTGCACTGGGGAGGTTCGGCGCGAGTTGCCATCGGCGCGTTTTCGGCGGCAATGTTCATTACATATGCCTTTCATTTGGCCCTCTGTGAACTTGCGATCCGAAAGAGGATCCGTGAGTTCCAAACGCTCGACTGCACTCGGGCCGTCGCCGTTCGGCCGGAGTATGCGGAGCTGAAGGAGATTTAGCCGGCGAGTAATCCCAAAATGTCGCAAGCAGATATTGACAGGGCGAAGCAGGGGAAAAAGAAGCGAACAGGACAGAGAACGCTTCTAGTGGCAGGAATCCTCACTTACGTTGCCTGCTTCCAGTGGATCTACATTCACTACTTGTACCCGGAGTTCGGATATTTCGGATACGATTACAATCCGCCGGGAACGAGTTATTTAACTTTGGCTTGGGTTCTTAGCGTTCTGCCGACCCTGTGGATGCCACTGCAGCTGAGGCGCCCCTCCCAACTAGCGTACTGGATTCTCTACGTTACCGTCCTAATTCCGTCGATGTTTGTGCCTTTGTACGCCGGCCTCGAGCAACCGAGCCAAATCAGCGTGCTAATGCTCGTCCTGTTTGCCGGCTTCGTCGTTACCGGAGCTAGTTATCTCATTCCACGGTTTCACGTTCGACCGGCGCAGATGTCGTCACGTGCCTTCTGGGCCATTTTCGGCTCGATCGGTTTGGGGCTCGCGATTTGGATGATTGTTGTTTTTCGCCATAACATTCATATTGTGTCGTTTTTGAACGTATATGATCTGCGGGATACCGCGAGCGAGATCGAGCAGGGTACTTATGCTAACTACACATACATGGTGCTCTCCGGAGCGATCGATCCTTTTCTGATGGGCTGGGGGTTGTTTTACCGCAAGAAGTGGATGTTCATGATCGGAGCGCTCGGTCAATTGCTTGTGTACAGTGTAGTCGGGACCAAGAGCTCGATCCTGTCTGTCCTTTTCGCTTGGGGGTTTTACGTTCTCTTAAAAAACGGTCGTTTGAAATTTGCAATTAAATTGATGTCTGTAATTCTGGCAGTTAGCGGAGGTCTCTGCCTTTCCTACGAATTTTCTGGAAACAATCCTGATTCCATAGGACTGTTGGCAGAATCTGTGGTTTTTCAGCGCACGTTAAGTACCGGCGGGTTGGTAACCGCTCAATATTTCGACTTCTTTCAGAAGAACCCGGTCACGCACCTCTCAAACGTAAAAGGATTCGATTGGTTCATGCGTTATCCATATGAATACCCGATTGGACAGGAAATCGGACTGGCCTACGCGGGTACGCTCGGCTTGGATGCGACAGCCCATTTCTGGGCTACCGACGGAATAGAAGCATTTGGGCTCATCGGAATTCTATTTGTGTCCGCATTGTGCACACTGGTCTTTTGGGTGCTCGATTCTGTGAGCAGAGACCGGGATCCGCGTCTCGTTGCACTGCTGATCTCATTCGCTGCACTGAATCTGGCGAACGCCTCGATATTTACGTCCCTGCTATCTGGCGGGCTTGGGCTGTTAATCGCCTTGATCCACTTTATGCCGATGGGAAGCAAAAACTCGACACGAACTGTCGCTTGTGCTTCATGCTGAACCCGCCGACCTGACCATGAAAGTAGCGATCTTGTCCGAGACATTTTCAAAAAAAATGGGCTATCTGCCGAATCTGCTTCCCAAATATTTGGCACGACTCGGCGTCGATGTCCACCTCATCGCCATGGATCTGTCTCCATACTATTACGCAGCGTCATTTGAAAAGACATATGGAGATTTCGTTGGTGCTGGTGGACTTACGCCTGGAACCGTGGAATTTTGCGACGGATTTACGCTACACGTTCTGTCACACAGGAAACAGTTTGGTTACATGCGGATGGTAGGTCTTCGCAAGCGGCTACGTGTGCTCAAGCCGGATATTGTCCAGGCTAGCGCAGCGATTGGCTGGATTCCGCTGGATGCCGCACTTAGCATTCCATTCGCCCGGTACCGTCTGTTCACGGGCTCCCATATGGCCTCATCGGTGTTTCCATTGGCGAGAAGGAACTCTCCTTGGTGGGCACCTGAACGTCTCGAATGTGCGCTTAAGCGCGCGGTCCCCGGTCGACTTGTCAGTCTTGTGACAGAAAAATGTTACACGCCAACAGAAGACTGTGCTTTGATAGCCTGCCGATACTTCGGTGTGCAGCCTTCCAAAGTCGAGGTCATGTACTTGGGTATTGACACGGACTACCTCTATCCCGCAATTTCTCCACCTTCTCTCGGAGAAAGGTCCAGGATGCGGGCTCAACTCGGTTTCCAGTCCGACGAGATCATTTGCATTTATACGGGGAAATTTACCGAGGATAAAAAAACACTTCTACTTGCCCACGCTGTCGAGCAGCTTCGAAATGAAGGGTTGAAATGCCGGGCCCTTTTCATCGGGAACGGCCCCGACCGAGAACTTTTGCGAGCGCGCCCGTGGGTTAGCGCATTAGAATTCCTGCCATTTTGTCAATTGGGATCTTACTACCGCGCCGCCGATTTGGGCGTCTGGCCTGGGAACGAGAGTACTTCGATGCTCGATGCGGCCGCCTGTGGCTTACCGATCATTATGAGCGACGAAGTGTTTTATCGTGCTCCGGTTGAGGGAGAAGATCAGGTATTTCGTAAGGACAGCATTGAAGACCTGAAGCGAGCGATTCTGGCGCTTCGTGACAGCGAGAAGAGGCAAGCATTAGGGTTGAAGTGCGCAGCTAGAATGGCCCGAGATTTCAGTTGGGAATCGATAGCTCGACGACGATTGCTCGACTATGAAGCGGCTTTGGGACTGATGCGTCCAAGCAAAGCAGAAGGTGCTTGCGTTGTGGGGCAGGGTAGCGGGCTTTCAGACAGTTTGGAGAAATTCCCGTTGCGCGACGAACTTCCAGGGCGGAGAGAGCTCGGTGATTAAGAAGCGACTAAGATCGGCCTACCAGAGACTCAGGAGTGTAACTGCGGATCGCGGCGAGACGGCACTCCTCTTGCTCGGGAAGCAAATGTCTTGGCAAGTATCTGAATTCCCGCCGAACACAGATTTTAGAAAGGTCGGATTCAAAGTATTCTCGCAATGGGATGAGGATGGAATCATTCAGTATCTGATCAACAAGATTGACATACCGAGCAAGACGTTCATCGAATTTGGTGTAGAGAACTATGAGGAAAGCAACACTAGGTTTCTTCTACTGAACAACCATTGGCAGGGAATGGTTTTGGACGCCAGCGAGGCCGATATTCGCTACGTACAGACCGACAGAATTCATTGGGAGTTCGACTTGCAGGCCGAGCGGGCATGGATCACAAGAGATAATATCGACTCTCTGCTTAAGCGAGCGGGTTTTCCTGAGGACGTCGGCGTGCTCTCTATCGATATCAATGGCAACGAATACTGGATTTGGGAGGCGATTCGCTCGATCCAACCTCGCATCGTGATCGTCGAATACAACAGTTTATTTGGCCTGCATCCTGTCGCTGTTCCCTATAAGGAAGACTTTGACAGGACTGGTGCACACTACTCGAACCTCTATTATGGCTGCTCATTGGGGGCGCTGCAGCACCTTGCAAGTAGGAAGGGTTACATTCTTCTGGGTTCGAATGTATGGGGACACAACGCGTTTTTCGTTAGGGCAGACGCAGGGTCGGTCTTCAATCCTGTGGCAGCGGCAGTTGCCTATGTACGTAGTAACTTTCGGGAATCCAGAGGCTTGGATGGCAAGCTCACTTACGTTCGCGGCGACAATCGACTGAATCTTATACAGGATCTGCCGGTGGTGAATGTGATCACCGGCGAGCAGGCGCCTCTGAAAATATTTGTCGGTAGGACCTGAAACTTGATGGTACATCCATGACCAACTCCTAGCGGAAATCCGCCCCGAAATCCGAGTTAGCCCAGACGTCCGATCCGAAGACATCACAGCGAACCTGACCAGCCGCAGACACGCGATCGTTGTACGTAACCATGGGCAAGTACTCTGCGGGACGCATGATCTTTAGTGGCATCGGCGAGCAAAGAGTAAAGAACGTGTATTACCGGGAGACGTTCCGTTCGATGACGTAGTGCAACTCCATGTGAGTTCCAGCCTGCTGGTGAAGGTCTGAAGCGAGCAGCGTTCCGGTGCTCGAGGTTATGACGGTGGGCGTGCCTATCGTTGCATCCAGAATTCCTCCATATGAGGCACTCACACTACGATTGAATCTGTGTGATCGGCTGAACATCCACCAACCCGCGCCTATGCTTTATCGATGTTCGATGGCCGCTGAAGCGCGGTCAAAGCGGGCGCCGCATAACCGAGCGAGAATCCGAAAGTACTGTTGGGGACACAGCACAAAGCGAACGCATCTACTCGAATACTGGACGGCAAATTCGGTTGACTCTAGGAGGTCTTGTTTCAATGTCTAGCCAAAAAAACCCAACTGTATTGCCCCCGCTGCGCGGAACCATTCCTTTTCTTGATCTGAAAGCGGAATTTCAAGACATGCGCGCGGAAGTGATGCAGGCGGTCGAAAAGGTTCTGGAAAGTCAGCATTTCATTCTCGGTCCCGAAGTCGAAGCCCTCGAACGAGAAATCGCAACGCTCACCGACTGCAGGTATGCCATCGGGTGCGCATCCGGCTCCGACGCTCTGGTCCTCGCCCTGATGGCTTTGGAGATTGGGCGGGGCGATGAAGTCATCACGACTCCGTTTAGTTTCTTTGCCTCGGCTGGCTCGATAGCCCGAGTAGGGGCAAAGCCCGTGTTTGCCGACATCGATTCTCGTACGTTCAACATATCCCCACAAGCCGTTGAGAAGGCGATTACCTCCCGCACTCGCGCAATTATACCCGTTCACCTTTTCGGATTGCCCGCGGACATGAGCGAAATCGAACAAATCGGGGCGGCCCACAAGCTGCCCATCATCGAAGACGCCGCGCAGGCGATTGGCGCTCGATATGAAGGTCACGCCGTGGGCAGTATCGGCTCGATCGGCTGTTTCAGCTTCTTCCCCTCAAAGAACTTGGGAGGCGCCGGCGATGGTGGCATGCTCACGACAAAAGATCCGGCTCTCGCAGATCGGCTGCGTGTTTTGCGTGTGCACGGCGCCTATAAAAAGTATGACCACGAGCTGTTGGGCATGAATAGCCGTCTCGATGCGTTGCAAGCCGCGATTCTTCGCGTGAAGCTCCGTCACTTGGACGGGTGGGCGACAGCACGTCGAACGAATGCCGATCGCTATCGGGATCTTTTCCGCGAATTCCGCGTGCAAAATGTCGTGGAGGCACCTGAAATTCCGCGAGGGCGCACGCACGTGTTCAACCAGTTCACCGTGTGCGTGAAGGAGCGCGACGAACTCAGCGCCCATTTAAAGCACCGGGGAATTCCGACCGAGATCTACTATCCGAAGGCGTTGCACTTGCAACGGGCCTTCGCGTATCTCGGTTACAAGGCCGGCGACTTTCCACGGTCGGAGGAAGCGAGCCTCGCGGTTCTCTCGCTTCCCATCTATCCAAAATTGAGGGAAGAGCAGCAGCGCAACATCGTTGCCGCGATCGCAGATTATTACACCGAATAGGAGATCACACGAATGCCTCGATCTGGAGCAGCACCGGGTGTGCCTCGAGTTGGTGTTTTGGGCGCGGGTTACTGGGGAAAGAATCTTGTTCGGAATTTCCACGCCCTCGGAGCTTTGAATATCGTTTGCGACATCGATGGACAGGTGCGCGAGCGAATTCGACGTGACTACGGTGTCGCAACGACGGCGGACTATGAAGCCATTCTCGACGACGAAAGCGTTAGTGCTGTGGTCATTGCTGCGCCAGCAGTCGCGCACTACGCAACAGCCATGCGGGCCCTCGAACATGGCAAGCACGTATTTGTAGAAAAACCACTCGCCTTGCACTGTGACGAAGGCAAAAAGCTAGTCGATTTTGCCAATAAGAATAAGCTCGTCCTTATGGTGGGTCATATTCTCGAGTACCATCCAGCGATCACCGAACTTAGCAGACTCGTTCGACAGGGCGAATTGGGAAAGCTCCAGTACATTTACTCCTCGCGGCTGAACCTCGGAAAGCTTCGGACAGAAGAGAACATCCTGTGGAGCTTTGCCCCGCACGACATCGCGGTCATCATTCGTCTCCTTGGCGAGAGCCCTGTTCGTTGCTCGGCACAGGGTGGGTCTTACCTCAACCCTCCTCTAGTCGACACGACGCTCAGCACACTCGAGTTCCCGAGCGGCGTGAAAGCACATATCTTCGTCAGCTGGCTCCATCCTTTCAAGGAACAAAAACTGTGCGTTGTCGGGAGTGAAAGGATGGCGGTCTTTGATGACTTGGAACCGGAAAAAAAGCTCGTCCTTTATTCGCATCGTATCAATTGGGTGGAGCGCAAGCCGGTGGCCGAGCGCGGCGGGGGACAGGTTATACCAGTTCCGAACGATGAGCCTCTCCAACAGGAATGCCGCCATTTCCTCGATTGCGTGAGCAAGGGGTCGCGTCCCGTTACGGATGGAGAGAGCGCACTCTCGGTTTTGCGAGTTCTCGACGCCTGCGAGCGCTCTCTTAGGGAAGGCGGCGCACCGGTTCCGTTCGTTCAAGAGGCACCCGGTTTTTTTGCCCATCCTTCCGCGATCATTGATCAGCCTTGCGAAATCGGCGACGGAACCCGGATATGGCATTTCTCCCACATCATGACGGGATCGCGCATGGGCCGCGGCTGCAACTTGGGCCAAAACGTCGTGATCAGCTCCTCGGTAACGATTGGCAACAATGTGAAAATTCAAAACAACGTCTCCGTCTATGCGGGCGTGGAGCTTGAGGACGACGTGTTCTGCGGTCCCTCGATGGTTTTCACGAATGTGATCAATCCACGCAGTCACGTGAGCCGACGTCACGAATACAAAAAAACGGTGGTCAAACGCGGCGCGACGCTCGGTGCAAACTCAACGATCGTTTGTGGCGTGACGATCGGCCGCTACGCTTTCGTCGGAGCCGGCGCCGTGGTTACTCGCGATGTTCCTGACCATGCGCTCGTCTTGGGCGTGCCCGCCAAACGCGTGGGCTGGATGTGCGTGTGTGGAACGCGCCTGCCCGGCGGCACCCCTGAAGGACGCTGCCCGAGCTGTGGCAAAGCATACGCGTTGGATTCGAAGTCTTGTCGGGAACTGGAAACGGAACATGACCGAAGCGAATATCTTGTCGCGAGCGACGTGGCGGTTAAGGATTGACCATCAAAACGGCTTATCGCTAGTGCCACCGGTCGGGACGAGGCGTACCTTGCTGAGTTCCTGCTGGCCAGGAGCTGCGAAGTGTATGGAATCAAGCGCGGGACCTCAACCTACGGGAATTGAATGCAATGTGGTCACAACGCAATTTTTCGCAAGATTCGATGTCGCTGCTGGCATCCGCTGTCTGACCATCGTGGAGGCCTTCTTGTTAAGGAAGTTTAGCGAGCCTAGGGACACGAGAGGAGATTGTGCTTATGCCGGTGGCTGAAAGCCGACTGCAGCTTGTGGAACACTTGGCTATGTCGATCTTTAGAACTGGTGAAATGGGCCCGCTCGAGATGCCTGCCCCCCAAGAAAGGTGATCTGCAAAATGCCTGTTTCGACCGAACCGGACCGTAACCAGCTCATCGTCCAGATTGAACCTTGGATCGACGAGAGCGAACTACGTGAGCTTAAGCGGGTCATCGATTCGACTTTCATAGTCGAGCACGAAGCGACTCGAGAATTCGAGCGTTTGACTGCTGAGCTAACGGGTTGCAAGCACGCAATAGCGATATGTAATGGCACATTGGCGCTTTTCGCCAGTCTCAAAGCACTTGGCGTTGGGGCTGGTGATGAAGTAATTGTTCCGAACTTTACTTTCATCGCCTCGTCAAATGCGGTGATTCTAGCGGGCGCAACGCCTGTATTGTGCGAGGTTAAAGGGGACACCTTTTGCATAGATGTTGCACGGGCAAAGCATCTTGTTACCGACAGAACAAAAGCCGTTATGCCCGTTCACTTATACGGTCAAAGCGCCGATATGGGCGAGGTTATGGCCTTTGCGGACAACTACGGGCTAAAGGTGGTTGAGGATGCTGCCGAAGCGATTGGTGTGACCTTCGAAGGCAGGCATGTCGGAACGTTCGGGGATGTGGGCATTATCTCCTATTACGGCAACAAGACTATCACGTGCGGTGAGGGGGGGATCGTGCTGACCAATGACGATGACGTGGCCAAGGCTGTCTATCGCCTTAAGAATTACGGCCGCGAACGGAAGGGGACGTTTGTTCACGACACGATCGGATTCAATCTCTCTTTCACCGACCTACAAGCCGCGATCGGCCTCGCTCAGATGAAGAAGATGCCGGCGATCGTAAGGAAAAAGCAGGCCATCCGTGATCGATATGTCGACGAATTGAGCGATGTACATGATTTGCGTGCGGTCTTTGTCGATCCTCGATGCGAACCTGTTTTTTGGTTCACTTCTTTCCTATGCTCTGATCCGGATGCACTAGCAAAATTCTTGCACGCGCAAAATATACAGACGCGCCGCTTCTTCTATCCCTTGCACCTCCAACCGTGCTACGCGAATTGCAACATCGTCAAGGGTCTGGATGGAGATTTCTCGGTCAGCGAGAGCATTTATCGATGCGGTATCTCGTTGCCGTCGTACTTCCGGCTCAGCGCCGAAGACCAATCCTATGTGGTCCAACAAATCAAGCGCTTCTATGCGGATCGGCATTGATTGCGTCCGAATTGATCCGAGTTACGTGGGTGGGCTGAACACATTCACGCTTGGACTACTAGGCGGATTTGCGACGCTTTCAACAACCGCCCGTTTCCATTTGTATGTCTCGGAAGCGAATCAACACGTCTTTGAGAAGTTTCGAAATGTGAAGCGTTTCGAAACAAGAGTGATTCCCGAGCGGCTCGTGAGCACCAACCGACGAATATGTCGCGTGGCACTGCTTTCTTCGAGTAGCGCGTTCTACAAACGCATCAGCGATCACGTTTTCGAAGGTGTCCGGAAGAGCATGGAATCCGACGCAGATATTCTCTACTTTCCGGCACCTGTGTTGCAGTTCTTCAACGCCAGGAAGCCTACAGTGCTGTCCATGCACGACATTCAGCACGTGCACCATCCCGAGTTCTTCGATTGGTCTCGACGGCTCAGTCGAAGGATCACATATGGCTTGAGTGCACAGCACGCCACGTATTTTCAGGCGAGCAGCGACTTTATCAAGCGTGACTTATTGGAGCATTTTCCGAGCATTTCTCCACATCAGATAGAGGTGATTCGGGAAGGTGTGTGCCTGAGTGACTTTTCGGCTCCCATATCGGATTCGTCGTCGCCGACCGCATATGACCTTCCTAGCCGCTATCTTCTGTTACCTGCGCAGCTGTGGCCACATAAGAACCATGTAACCGTGCTCAGGGCTCTGAAGCAGATTGAAAAACAAAGGGGGCTTAGAATACCCCTAATTATGACGGGCGCACGATTTTCGACCTCCTCACGGATCTTTGATTTTATTGCGAAACAACAGATGAACTATGTCCGTTACCTCGGAAAGGTACCATTTCAGGATTTACGGGAACTATATCAAAGAGCTAGCCTGCTCGTTTCGGCCAGCCTCCACGAATCGAGCAGTCTCCCGGTACTGGAGGCGGCCGCAAGTGGAATACCGATCGTTGCTTCAAGAATTCCGCCGAACGAGGAACTTGCCCGGACACTCCAACTGAACTTGTTTGACCCACTTAGCGTGGATGATCTCGCTCGCGTCATTCTTTCCATTTGGCAAGATGAACAAACCGCGTCAGCTCAGATCGAGCATAACCGCGAACGCATTATCGATTACAGCTGGCAGAGCGCCGCTGAAAGGTTCATGCAGTTGTTTGAGAAAATTATAAACTCACCCGACTGCTGCGGAAACTGACCGTTTCTTGGAATGGAGCCGTGCAAGATGAGATACCTATACCTCTTATAGCTTTTGGGCCTGTTGTGGGACTGATACGCCCTTCAAGTGCGCGTGCGATAGACAAACGCCTGCAATTGGTGGGTGGTTAGTTGGACTCGGCCACGTTTTCGCCCCTCCCGCAATTCCTATTTTGAGTGGAGCGTACAGGTTTTCGGATTTTATCAAGTGAACGAAATTTGCGCCTCGGTCGACAATGGTTATAACCGCGGTGAGTCGTCGGCAACGGCTGCTGGAAACCGTTCATTTCCGTTCTCGCAGCCTTGCTCTGGGAATAATTAAGAGAACGGAGATCGTCGGGGAGCAGAGGGCCGAAATAATAAAACGAGACCGAAGTATCTTTTGATAAGACCGAAAGGGAGCGACAGTCTGAAAATCTTAATCAGTTCTATTCTCTTTTCTCCCGAACCGATAAGTACAGGCAAGTTTACTGGCGAGATGGCCGAGTGGCTTTCAGACCAAGGTCATGAGGTTAGGGTAATTACCACGCCACCGCATTACCCTCAATGGCGGGTTTATCCTGGTTTTGGCGCTTGGAAATTTAGCAGAGAAACTCGCCAATCGGGATCGCGTGAGCCACTGGAAATATTTCGTTGTCCCGTCTGGATTCCCACCAACCCTAGAGGCTGGAGAAGGATAGCGTACCTCGCATCGTTTTCTCTTACGAGCTGCCTCGCCTTCATTCGCCAGCTTCCGTGGGCCCCCGATCTTGTCCTACTCGTTGAACCGACCCTATTTTGCGCGCCGCATACTCTGGTGTTTGGATTGCTCACGAGTTCCGTCTCTTGGCTGCACGTTCAAGATTTCGAAGTCGACGTGGCGTTTCGATTAAATGATTTACCCGCCGGGGGGATTAGAGACTGGGCCGCTCGGATTGAGCGATTACTTTTGCGAAGATTCGATAAGGTTTCGACAATTTCGAATCGTATGCTTGAACGATTGTCTGTAAAGGGTCTTCCCCAAGAGAAGTGTGCTTTCCTGCCGAACTGGGTTGACGTCTCGCAGATCTACCCTTCAGATTGTGGCAAGACATACCGCGCAGAACTTGGAATCTCCCCGGATTCGGTTGTCGCCCTGTATTCCGGAAATATGGGATTAAAGCAGGGACTTGGTCTGCTTGCGGATGCCTGTTCACGCGTTGCCAATCGATCAGATATCAAATTTGTTTTCTGTGGCGATGGTCCGTACCGTAGCGCCTTGGCCAATCAGATTAGGGGATTGCGCAACGCCATTATGATACCGCTGCAGCCTGCCGATCGTTTGAACGACCTACTTAATTTGGCAGACATCCACTTGTTGCCTCAAGTGGCCGGTGCGGAGGACCTCGTAATGCCATCGAAATTGGCAGCCATATTTGCGAGCGGCCGCCCCGTGATTGCAACCGCCTCAGAGGGGTCGGAATTGTCAACAGCCGTTGAAAGCAGAGGCCTGATTATTCCGCCGAACGATCCAAATGCCTTTGCAGCGGCGATTGTGAGACTCGCCGATGATCCTAGTGCAAGGGGCCGTATGGGTGCGAGGGCAAGAGCCTATGCCGTCGAGCAACTGAATAAAGACGCAATATTGAAGCGAATTGAGCGAATAATGCTCCAGGCCTGTGGTCAAGTCGATAGCAAACATCTGGCTGATGGTCGCAATAGACCTGACACCATCGGTGAAACACGCGCAACATCGGCAACCGTTTCCCCGGAAAAATAGAGTTTCCCGATATTCCGTGCCGGTTCAGACGGTCGATGCAACACCCCTCCGGTCATTATGATCTGGCAATACGTTTCAAGCGGACCGATCCTTTAGGTTGCAGTTCGCTTTTACCTAAACAGGACGCCTTTTCTTTGCTCTTGTGCTCGCGGATTATTCTTAGCCCTTGGAATTCCTGGACTTGGGGCTCGCTCCTAGTGTTGCATCGACCTATTGAGACCGCCGCCTTTATTGGGAGTTACGCCGGGGCCGGGAGTACAATCGCCGGTCATGAGAGGCCGATTGGCGTCAAGAAGACTACTCGTTGCTGCCATGAGCGTCGCGGTGCTAATCGCTTTGCCACAATTGCCGGTCTCCGGCCAATCGGCAACTCCAAATTGGGAAGACACTGCTGGTGGCAAGATGTCCTTCGATGTTGCTTCGGTGAAGCAAAATAACGCTCTGATGGGAGGACACAGCAACATACCCTTACCCGGAGACCGATTCAATCCGACGGGCGGCCTTCTCGACATAGCAGACTATCCGCTCACTGCATACATCAACTTTGCCTTCAAGCTCACAGGCGACGAGACGGCCGAAATTCGAACCCAACTCCCCAAGTGGGCGTTAGTAAATCGATACGACATCGATGCCCGCTCCTCCAGCAATCCCACGAAAGATCAATACCGCCTCATGATGCAATCTCTGCTCGCATCGCGCTTCAAACTCGCTGTCCATTTTGAAAAGAGAGACGCGTCCGTGCTGGCATTGAAATTGGACAAGCCGGGAAAATTCGGGCCGAAACTTCGCGCGCATCCACTGAGCGTGCTCTGTCCGACGACCGTCACTGACGCCGCCCAGCAAAACCCGATCAAGCCCGACGGTTATCCCGCGACATGCGGCTATCTTTCCTACGAGCCGTCGCATGCTCCCGGCGAATTCCGCACTGCTGCGAGCGGCGTCACGATGTCGCAAATTGCGTCCTTCTTCAGCACTTCGGAGATATTCGGTACCTACCAGCCGGTGATCGATAAAACCGGTCTCAGCGGGACTTACGATTTCGTGGTCGAATTTTCGTCTGACATGCCCGCCCAGGACGCGCCGTATCCGCAAGACCCGAACGGCCCAAGTTTTGTCAGTGCTCTAAAAGACCAGCTGGGGCTGAAGTTCGACTCGACTACTTCCCCAGTCCCGTTCGTCGTGATCGATCACATCGAAGAACCATCACCGAATTGATTTGTTTGGGCCGTAGCAAATTGCCTCTGTGAATGAGATGGGAATGCGTACTGGCGCGTTTGGATGTTCTTATGGCCTGCTTTTACAAAACTGGTCAGCCGAATAGCCCTCCAGATCACAGTGGGAATCGCGCTAACTCCTGATTAGTCCGCTTCCCGTTCATTTCAAGTAAAACTTTATATGGACGATAACGGCGTTACTCAGGACTTACCGTGTTGTGCTAATTTCGTCAGCACCATGATCACTCGCGCCGAGGACAACACCAAATCGAACGAGCACCCGCGATGAAGAATTGGAACTTTTCGCAGCCTCCTAACTTGGCGGTGATCGTGAATCGAAAGATCATCTGGGGAGGCGATTGGATAGCGCTTGTGTCTCACGATGCGAACGACGGAGGGTGGCAATTCCATAATAACGAACCCGGACCGGTGAGCGAGTGTGATGCAGCGGTTGTTGGTCTTTCTGAGATTGTTGAATTCGATTCGAGCGTTTCTGAACTAGCCGACTTGCCGTTAGGATGGCAAGCGTGGCGCAAATCGCGGTCTTCGCCATGGCAACGCGGAAAAACTGTCAGTAAATTAGAGTGAGTAAGCTTCGAGCCACGATTGATCGCGTACCGGCCAGCGCTCCACTTATCCGGGAACGCCGTTAGTCAGGAGCTTTGTTCAGGTATAGTGAAATTCTATCGAAGATGTCCGCGAGATTGCCGTTTTCCAAATCTGAGACATCCACTCCGTAGATGAGGCGAATCTGTTCTATAAATTTATCATTCGTCACGTCGGTGTGAAAATCCCATAGGCTGGACTGATCCGAAATCCAGGCCCAATCGAGTTGGAGCACCCGCCGAATGAAATCGTTTGCCAATTCTGAGTGGCGTTCCACACGGACCCTGGGACCAAATACGATCGGTCGCTTTTGCGCGTCGTTCATTGACAGCAATTCTATCAACAACCCACATCTCCGATACCGCGTTACACAGTTGGCAACGTTTCGTCCGCTGAAGGAGTCTGACCTTTTACCGGCTAGCGACAAACGAGAGGTACTCACGCATGAACACCCTCTACAAACACAGGCTCTCCGCACTCGCGGTTTGCCTGTCAGTGGTCGTTCTTGTCCCATCCTTTTCAGCACGGTCC
>Ga0210401_10003754_pt1 | contig 16094 bp, 15 predicted proteins | sample IncBWH32MmetaG_FD_150866 | JGI IMG/M metagenome (GOLD analysis project Ga0210401, IMG submission 150866) | Forest soil microbial communities from Barre Woods Harvard Forest LTER site, Petersham, Massachusetts, United States - Inc-BW-H-32-M | ecosystem: Environmental > Terrestrial > Soil >... | reverse complement strand
AGAAGACTGCAGGTCGAAATTGTCGACCGTCACCTCATCGCGAAATTTTCCGTCGCGGGAGGTCAGCACCCGCTTGCACGAGGGCTCGCCTTCCCAGACGTCGGTGCAGCGCACGTCTTCGTAACCCTTGCAACGTATCAGCGCCGCGGTCAGGTGGTGAAACGCCGCGCCAAGTTCCAGTAATCGCTGGCCCGGGTTTCCGTCCGGCAGGCCCTCGAGCGTCGCAACGTAGCGGGCGATATGGGTTTCGAAGTACGACCGCTCGTTGGCGTCTTCCGAAACGTAAAGTCGCAGGAACTGTTCCAGCTTTTGAGCGGTCCCAAAAGGTCTCAGTTGAACAGCGTGCCGCGCCGAGATTATTTTGATCTGCATGGCGCTGCGCTGTTCCGCCGTCATCGTCGCCAGTCCGCGCTCCAGAAATGGCAGCGCGTCGGCTGCGCGGCCTTGGCCCAGCAACATCGCCCCAAGATTCGCCGCGGCCTGCACCTCGTTCGGATTCATTTGCAACGCGATGCGGAAGCAGGTTTCGGCTTCCCCCACCTCGCCTCGACGAAATTGCACCGTTGCCAGATCGCTCCAAACCTCGCTTGATTCGCCGTCCGCCAGCGCCTGACGCAGCAACGCCAGCGCCTCCTCGAAACGCCCCGCTTCGTAAAGCCGCAAAGCCAGCGCGTGCGATTCCGCGGAGTTCATGCCCCACCCCCATTGCCGCCTTCGCGCTTGCCCACAAACCGCAGCACTCCCGTCAAAATCCGTCCGGTAATCGCGTCGCACGCATCGCTCAGCAGTTCCGGCCGCTTGGTCGCAATTTCCGCCAGCTGCCGGCTTGCATGGACGTAAATCTCCGCGATCTTTTTCATCCGCCGTTTCATCCGCTGGCCAAGCTCAGGCCGCAAATCCGGCCAGAGGTTTTGCCTCAGCTGGATGCACATCTCCGAAATAGCCTGCGCATACCACAGCACGTGGTCCGTGGTTGGATACCTGTCCGCGCGTTCGAGCGTCACTCCATGCCGGCGGAAGGCATTGCGGTAATAATTCTCGTCATGCCAGTAGCCGACGGCGTAATTGGCCTCCGGAAGGCGCAGCCGTGTGCAGAAATATTCCATCGCTTGCGCGCGTGAGAGCAGCGTGATTCCCGGCAAACGGTAATGGTGGTCGCCCGTCAGTTGATCCGGCGAAAGTTTGTTGCCCACTTGCACATACACCGCGCCATCGGGCCGCAGCATCCGGCACAAATGCTCGATCGTCAGCGATGGGTCGGGCACATGCTCCATCACATCCTGCGCCAGTACAATGTCGAAGCTGCCCAGTATTTCCGGCGCTTCCGGCCTGCAGACGTCGTATTCGAACACCTTTGCCGGGTAGCCCAGCGATTCCAGCCGTTTGTTGCTCCACTCCACGCGATTCGGATCGACTTCAATCCCCGTCAGGCTCGCGGCGCCCGCTTCTTTCATCACGATCAGTAGCCCGCCATATCCGCAGCCCACGTCGAGGACGTCTTTACCCTGGATCTCCGTGCGTGCCGCGATCAGATTGGCGATGTCCCGGTCGCGTTTGATTTCTTCGCGCATGTACTGGTAGTACGCCGGCAGATCGATTCCGCTGTCGAGATAGCTTGTGTACAGGTGCTCCATAAAGTTCGGCGGGAAATAGCGTGGATCGTCGGAAGGTGGAAGGGAATCGGCCGGCGGAAGCGTGGGAGTGGTCAAGAGTGTCGCGCTGCTGTGTGTCATGCGGGAGTCCTTTTGCTGCTAGTAGATAGTCGTCCGCCGGGATCTCCGTTGGAAAAGAAGGGAAGCCAGCCCCGGTGAAGCGCCTCACTGAGGGTCGGTGTGTCGCGGCGAACGATGAGATTCGCGGCTTCCAGCAAGTCGCTGACGATATGTGAAGGCGCGCCACCGATAACCCCGTCCTGGAAAAACGCGCCTCGTTGCACCAGCAGGCTGCGGCATCCGGCACGCGCCGCCGCTTCCATGTCGCTAATGGAATCGCCGACCATATATATCTGCGCGGGCCATGCCTGGTGTTCTTCGATCGCCTTCAGCAGAAGTCCGGGTTGCGGCTTGCGGCAGCTGCATTCGTCGCCCGGAGCGTGCGGGCAGTAATACACATTCCCGATCGTGCCGCCGGCCAGCGCCACCTCCAGCAACATGCGCCGCGTAATCGCCTGCAACTCCTCCCAGGTAAGCAGGCCGCGGCCCACGCACGATTGGTTGGAGACTACCAGCGCGGTGTAACCGTTCTCTCTGAACAACCGCAGCGCGGCAAGAACTCCCGGAAGAAACTCGAAGTATTTCCACTGGGTGACGTAGCCATCCGCGATACGCCGGTTGATGACGCCATCGCGGTCCAGCAACACATAACGTTTCGTAGTATCGCTCATGGATCTTCCTGGCCGTTTCAAAGTTCCGGCCCCAGGGCAATTTCCGCTTCCACAATTTCCGCGATCGCATGAATGATGAACGTGTGCGCTTCCTGAATGCGCGGCGTTTCCCCGGATGGCACGCGCAGGCAGACATCCACGCATTTCGGCAGCTTCCCGCCCTCCGCCCCCGTCAGGCCGATGGTCTTGACGCGCAACGCGCTGGCAAGCAGCGCCGCGCGCAGAATGTTCTGCGAATTTCCGCTGGTGGAGATGCACATCAGCACGTCGCCCGCTTGCGCGAAGGCCTCCACCTGCCGCGTGAACACGTCTTCAAATCCATAGTCGTTGCCGATGGCGGTCAGGGTGGAAGTGTTCGCCGTCAGCGCCAGGGCAGGCAAAGCGCGCCGCTCGATCCGATAGCGCCCCACGAATTCCGCCGCAAGGTGTTGCGCGTCCGCCGCGCTTCCCCCGTTCCCCGCGATCAGCAGGCGATTCCCGCGCCCCAGCGCCTGGCCGATCATCTTTGCCGCTTGCGAAATCCCCCAGATCAGGTCGCCATCGTCGCGCATGGCTTCATGCACCTGGATATTCGTGGAAAGAATTCCTTGGATCAAAGTCTCACTGGTTGCCGTTGTTGCCATGTCCGTTTCTTCTCCAGGTTTGCAGTCCGTGAAATTCAAAGCTGAACTCCGTGGGAACTCCGCCCAATTTCCGCACGGCCTCGGCCACCTTGTGCTTTTTCTCGTATTCGCAATAGAGCATCAGATAGCCGCCCCCGCCCGCGCCGGTGATCTTTCCTCCTAACGCACCGTGGCGCCGCGCCTCCTCGTACATCTCGTCAATGTGCGGATTGCTGATCTTGGGCGACATCTGCTTCTTGAAGTGCCAGGCTTCGTCGAGCTTCACCCCGAAATCCTCCAGCCGCCGCTGCAGCAGCAGATTTTTCATCTCAATCGCCAGTGTCTTCTGGTGTCGGAGCCCTTCCATGGCTTTTTCGTCGTTGTGTTCGTAACGTCCCACCTGGTCCTGGATGATGCCGTCGCTCAGGCGCGGTTTTCCCGTGTAGCAAAGCAGAAGGTTGTGCTCCAGTTCGTTCGAAGTGTCTCGATGGATCCGCAGCGGGTTCACCACCACACGATCCGCACCAAATTCAATGAAGTTAAATCCTCCAAACGCCGCCGCGTATTGGTCCTGCATCCCACCCTGAATGCTCAATTCCTTCCGTTCGAGCTGGTAGGCCAGTTCCGCGGTCTCATAATCCGTCAGCGGCAGGCTTTTGAATTCACGCATCAGCCCAATCAGGTTCACCATGAGGCTCGACGAAGATCCCAGCCCGGAGCCGGGCGGCGCGTCTGTTTGCAGAAAAAGGTCGAACCCTTTTCCGTCCTGGGTTCCGAGCCTGCGAATCGCCGCTTTCGCCAGATCCAGCTTTCCGTCATAGACGAGGTTTGACCGGGTATCGAAATAAAAAAGCGCCCCCAGATCCGCGGACTCGATATGTATCTGTTCATCAGCCCGCGCCGTCAGCGTCCCCCACGAGTATCGTGTGATCGTGGCGCTAAGCACGCAGCCGCCTTCGCGCTCCATAAAAGGAGCGATGTCCGTGCCGCCGCCGGCAAAGCTCAACCGCAGCGGCGCTTTAGCCCGAATGTGAACCGGCACACGCGTACCTCTGTGGAATCGCCGTACAGGCCCGTTCGTAATCTTCCGGAATCCCGATATCAAGAAAAAATCCAGTGAACAGTTCCGCAAACAATCCGCGGCCCGTCAGTTTTGGCAAGACATCTCGTTCCAGGGAAACGGCGGGGGGCGCTGGCTCGATTTCGGCAAAGATGCGTTGGTCCACGCAGCAAATGCCTCCATAAATCCAAACCGGCTCACCGTTGCTGAGCGGCTCTTGCGGCTTCTCCCGCAGTTCGGTTACCTGGCCGTTCGGCAGCAGCATCACGTTCCCGTAACGACCGCCATCCTGCACTTGAATCAGCGCAAGCGTCGCCACCGCTCCTGCGTTCGAATGTTTTGTAAGCAGCCGGCCGTAGTCAATGTCCAGCAGCGTATCGCCGTTCAACACCAGAAACGGATTGCTGCGCAGGAGAGGTTGCGCGTTTTTTAGCGCTCCGCCCGTTCCCAGGCTCACTTTCTCTTCGGCGTACTGAATCGTCGCCTCAATTCTCTCGCCCTGCCCAAAATGAGCGCGAATCAATTCGCCACCGTGGCCGGTGCACAGAACAATATTGCGTATTCCCACGGCCACAAGGTCGCAAAGCAGGTACTCCAGGAATGGCCGTCCGGAAATCGGTGCCAGTGCTTTTGGTGTACCCCTCATCCGGCTTCGCAGCCGAGTGCCCAACCCTCCGCACAGAATCACGGCCTGAAGGTTAGGAAAGAGATCCCCAAAGTCCGAGAGTATCGAAGGTGTTCCAAAGCGACCCATTCGTTTCGTGCTGCCGTCTCCTTCTTTCAAGTTCCAATCCGAAACTCATTTGCCGGTTTGATTTGTTCCCGCCGCACTTCACTCGTCCCAAGTTTCACTTCTGCTCAATCCAAAGCACTTCCTCGATTCCAGTCCCGGCTCCGGTCCGTTTCATTCAGGCCCCCATGCAATCTGCACGAATTGCTCCAAAAGAAAAATCTTAGAAAGAGCCTAGCCTGTACTTCGCCCTCGTAATACTTGCCGCGATTCCGCCGATAACCTCAATGGAGAGACGCGCGGCTCAAAGTCGCACCAGTCATAGGCAACCGACATGATTAAGCTGACTCGATTGAACAATCACCCCTTGGTCGTCAATTGCGACCTTATCAAGTCCATCGAGAACGCCCCGGACACGGTGCTCACGCTCGTTACGGGCGACAAAATTATCGTTCGCGAATCCACCGAACAGATTCTGGAGCGGGTGATCGAATTTCGCCGCGCGGTTCTGGCGGGCCTCGCTCCTTCGCCGGCAGATCTCCCCACTGTTGCTTCGCCCGCGCCCCCTGCCGCAGTAAAGGACGGAGACCTCTCCTGAGGAGCGTATGGACAAAAGCAGCTTTTTGGGCGTGGCCGTTGCGGTGACCGGGATTCTTCTGGGCTTGATGCTGGAAGGCGGGAAGATCGCGCAAATCATTCAGCCGACCGCGGCGATCATCGTTTTCGGAGGGACTTTAGGCGCGGTCATGATCCAGTTCCCGCTGCGCGTCATTTTTGCCGCTGGCCGGCGGCTCGGCCAGGTGTTTATAGACAATACCCAGAACCCCAACCTGCTGATTCAGGAGATGGTCGGTTACGCGCAGAAAGCACGCAAAGAAGGGATCATTTCCCTCGACGCGGAACTCGTCAGCATCGCCGATCCATTCCTGAAGAAATCTCTCATGCTCGCCGTCGACGGTACCGAACCCTTGGAAATCCGCACTATCATGACTCTGGAACTTGATAACCAGAGCGAGCACGAAGAGCACCTGCCGCGCGTGTTTGAATCCGCCGGAGGTTTCGCGCCAACCATCGGCATTATTGGCGCCGTCCTTGGCCTTATCCAGGTGATGCAACACCTCGACGACATCAGCGAAGTCGGCCGCGGCATTGCGGTGGCCTTCGTCGCCACCATTTATGGCGTGGGTTCGGCAAACCTTTTCCTGCTCCCCGTCTCCGGGAAAATCAAGATGCGCATCCGTCAGGAACAGATTCGCCGCGAAATGATGCTCGAAGGCGTCATCTCCATCCTCGAAGGCATGAACCCCAGGATGCTTGAAACGAAGCTCCAGAGTTTCTTCGCTGAAGCCAATCAGGAAGCCATGAACAAAAAGGCCGCATGAGACGCCGGCGAAAAAAAGAAGAACCACGCGTTTCGCACGAACGCTGGCTCATCAGCTACGCCGACTTCATCACCCTGCTCTTCGCTTTCTTCGTCGTGCTCTACGCCTCTTCACAGGTGGACAAGCGGAAAGTTGGCCGCCTCGCCATGGCCATTCAGGTCGCCTTCCAGGAACTGGGCGTCTTTGATACTTCCAACACCCACATCCCCCTCAGCGACATGGAGGCAATTCCTTTCTCCAACGTCCAGGCCGTTGAAAACGTGGAGCGCACCGCCGACATGGAGCGTGTTGTGCAACCCATGAAGGGCATCCTCTCTCCCACTTCCGCTCCCACGCCCCTGAAAGACATTCAGGCGGAGCTCGAGAAAGCGCTGGCACCGGAAATCAAAAGGCACGTCGTGGACATCAAGCCCAAAAAAGAAGGGCTGGTGGTTAGCCTTCGCGAAATGGGATTTTACGAGAGCGGTTCATCCACCATGCGCGCTTCCTCCGTTGAGGCTGTTGACCGGCTGGCAAAGGTAATTATCCCGCGCACGGAAAGCCTCCGCATTGAAGGCCATACGGACAACATCCCCATCCACAACTCCCATTTCCCCTCCAATTGGGAACTGTCCACGGCTCGCGCCACAGAGCTCGTGCGTATGTTCATCGTCCGCTACCGTGTGGAACCCAATCGCCTCTCCGCCGCAGGATTTGCAGAATTCCACCCCGTGGACGACAACGATACCCCGGAAGGTCGCGCCCTCAATCGCCGCATTGATATCGTCATTTTGAATCCCGCTCTTCAGGAACGATCACCCTTTGCAACTCCGGCTGCCGCCCCTGTCGCCGAGCAGCCAGCCTCTGAGCCGCCCGCTACCCCCTCTGCGCCCGGGGTTTCTCCCGCGCCTGCGAGGCAGTAATCAATCCGCCGCGTTTTAGAAAGCGTTAGTTGACAGTCTCGTCAGCGGGGAGCAGACTCGCGTTACCCCCTTCCAGAAATTTGTCCTGAGTGAGCGACTATGCGCCTTCTTGTCGCTGAAGCCGACGCGTCTTTGGCGGAGTTTCTTCAGACCCGGCTCCAGCAGGAACACTTTGCCGTACAACTCGCCTCCACCGGAGACCAAATCGCCCGATTTGGCGAGAAGAGCCTCTTTGATCTGATCCTCCTGGATCTGAATCTTCCTGGCGTGCCTGGCCACGACTACTTGCGCCAGTTGCAGACCCGCTGGCCGGAAGCCCCGGTGGTGTTGCTATCGCCTGCCAGCTCGGTGGAGGAACGCGTCAAGGGCCTGGACGCGGGCGCGGACGACATTATCGTCAAGCCGTTCGCCTGGTCCGAGCTGGCTGCCCGTATCCGCGCCGTTCTGCGGCGGCGCAACCGTCCCGCGCGCGAAGTCTTCCAGTTCGAAGACCTCGAGGTGAACCGCGTCTCCCACGAGGTTCGCCGAGCCGGCCGCGCTGTCGAGCTAAGCCCCAAGGAATACGCCCTTCTCGAATTCCTGCTCCGGAATCCCGGCCATCCGGTCACGCGTGCGGCAATCATCGAAGAAGTCTGGCGGATCCACGGCGATTCCATCACCAATGTAGTGGATGTCTACATCAACTACCTCCGACGCAAAATCGATTCGGGCGCCGATCACCCCTTGATTCGCACGATCCGCGGAGTAGGCTACCAAATCGGCGGCAACCACCATGCAAGCTAAACGCCGCTTCTGCCAAATGTAGTGGCCGATCTTCAGATCGGCCGTCACACCCTCCTCGACACAAGTAGCAGCCACTTTCAAGTGGCCCAGCCTTCCTTAACTCCAACGCTACCGGCTAGCAGAGAACCCTACTCGGCTTCCTTCCCGGTCGTCTGGGCCGTGGCTCCCGCTGCCCCGTGGGTTTCCGTTCTTTAAAGCGAAAGCTAGGTAACACATTCATAACAATGGTCTTACTGAAGACAACCAATTCGATGCGGGTACGGTTCCATTTTGACTTTCCCCCCTCCTATGCAACTATTTTTCCACAAGGGGGTTATACCCCCTAGAGCGCCGCCCAGCGTCCTACTACTGACGGCCATTTGGTCCGTACAAAGTCCGGATCGCTTTCCAGGGGAATCGAGTATGAAGCCCAATTTGATCGCCAAACGCCTGATTGCACTGTTCTTCGGACTGGCCGGTTTTCTGTTTCTGATGAGCCCGGTCATTCGGGCCCAGGCGCAAAACAACGTCGCTCAGGACAACGTCGCCAATGTCCCTCCCCAGGACAATGGTGAAATGATGCCCAGCGCCGACGACTCCCAGGATCCACCTTCGCGCGTGGCGCGTCTCAGCTTTTTGGACGGTTCCGTCTCCATGCAGCCGGGTGGGGCAGGGGATTGGGGCTCCGCGGCAAAGAATCGCCCTCTCACCATTGGTGACAAGCTTTGGACCGACAAGGATTCCCGCGCCGAACTTCAGGCAGGACAGGCCTCAATTCACCTCAGCGGCATGACTGCGCTTTCATTTCTCAACCTCGATCAGAACATTATCCAGGTGCGTCTGGCCGAAGGCCATTTGAACCTCCGCGTGCGCGAACTCCGCCAGGGCGAGACCTACGAAATTGATACTCCGAATTTGGCCTTCACCGTCCGCGAAGCCGGCGCTTTCCGAATCGATGTCAACGAGAACGGCGACTACACCAGCGTCACTGCCATTCGCGGCAAGGGTGAAATCGCCGCCGGCGGGCAGACCTATCCCGTCAACGCGGGCGAACGCGGCGATGTCAGCGGCACCGATCAGAATGTGAAATACATTCCGGGCTCCGCCTCCGAGCCGGACCCGCTCGACCGCTGGGCGCAGGAACGCAACATCAAGGAAGACCAATCGCCCTCCGCTCGCTACGTCAATCGCGATACCGTTGGCTACAGCGATCTCGACGACTACGGCACGTGGAAACAAGATCCGGAAGCCGGCAACGTCTGGGTTCCCAACAATGTTGCCCCCGGTTGGGCGCCTTACAGCGATGGCAATTGGGCGTATGTCGCGCCTTGGGGCTGGACGTGGGTCGGTGCAGAGCCTTGGGGTTTTGCTCCATATCACTACGGCCGTTGGAATAACTTCGGCGCTTATTGGGGATGGTGCCCGGGCCCGATCTACGCTCCGCCTTTTTATGGTCCGGCGTTCGTCGGTTTCCTCGGTGGTGGATTTGGCTTTGGAGTCGGTTTCGGATTCGGTTGGGGAGGCGGTTATGGCTGGTTCCCGCTTGGTTGGGGCGAGCCGTTCCGTCCCTGGTATCACGGTGGCCCGGGATACTGGAATCACATCAACGTGTACAACACGCACTTCAACCACTTCAACGATTTCCACAACGTGAATAACTACCGGAACTTTAACTACCGGTATGCTCACAACGCGAACGCGGTTACTACCGCATCGCACAACGCTTTCGTAAACGGCCAGGCGATCAACCGCAGCGCCACGCACCTTTCGGCCAATTCCCTGCGCAACGCGCGGGTCACCGGCGGCGTTAACGCTTCGCCGACGCACTCCAGCTTTATCGGAGCGTCCAATATGCACGGCCGCGTGGCGACGCCTTCGGCTAGCGTGCAGAATCGCAGCGTGGTCGCGCGCTCCACTCCAGCCGCGGCCGCTTCCCACATGCCGGTACACACCATGAATTCCGGCTCCTTCTCCGCAAATCGCGGCGGCAGCAGCCCTGCCGGCAATTCCGCCCGGACCGGCAACAGTCCCCAGGGATTCAACAGCGCCCGCCAGTCGCAGCTTTCGTCCAATCGGCCGCCTTCGGCGTCGCAGTCCCAATCGCAGTCCTCGCGCCCGACCAGCAATTTCAATAACAATGCTTCGCGGCCACAAAGCTCTACAGGACGCAGTTGGAATGCACAAGGCAACATGACGGATTCCGGCCACGCCCCACAGGGGTTTGGCAGTTCCAGCCGTTCGGCCACCACGCAGACCACGCGCATGAACTCCAGCAATCGTCCGCCCTGGGCTGGCAGCGGCAATAGCGGGAGCGCCTCCAATGCTCCGCGCAGCTACTCTTCTTCCTCATCTGACGCCAATCGTTCATACACGCCGCCTTCATACAGCGGCAATCGCTCCTCGGGGAATTACAACTCTGCGCCGAACCGGAGTTACTCTGCACCGCGTTCGTACTCTTCGGCTCCGCGCGGTGGAGGTTCTTCCTCACCGCGCGGTTATTCGGCGCCGCGCGCTTCAGGTGGAGGCTTCAGCGGCGGATCGCATAGCGGAGGCGGCGGCGGATCCCATGGCGGCGGAGGTGGGGGCGGGTTCCACGGTGGAGGCGGTGGCGCTTCCCACGGCGGCGGGGGCCATCACTAATTCAGGCATTCTCTGAAATTCAGCAAGCCCGTTCCATCCTCTCGGAGCGGGCTTTTTTTTCAAGCTCTTCTATCTCTTGCCCTTTTAGGAACGTCGCCGCCTGCCGTTACAACTCTCCGCCCCTCCCCGTGTTAAACATAATGACGTAGGAAGATTCAACTCCAGGTTCCGTTCGTAAGGAAATTGCCAGATCGTCCGAAGTGGTTCCTTCCGAACGTCGGAGTTCTTCCCGGCCCATCCCAGGCACCACACAACACCCGGAGCCGAAAAAGCGTCAGGAGAGAAGAGAACAACATGAATACTCGTGCACGGAAGTGGCTATTCCTCGTACCGCTCATCTTTGCGTTTGTTCTGGCCACCACAAAACCGGCAGTGGCCGACGACGATGACAAGGATGATCCCCCCAGCCGCGTAGCCCGCTTGAGCTACACCAACGGAGAAGTTTCCTTCAGTCCCGCCGGCACCGATGATTGGGTATCCGCCGTCGTGAACCGCCCCATGACCACGGGCGACAAGCTCTGGACCGATCAGGCAGCGCGCGCCGAGCTCCATGTAGGTTCCGCCGTCATCCGCCTCTCCGGCCAGACCGGTTTTTCCTTCCTGAATCTCGACGACCGCATAATGCAAATTCGCATCACCGAAGGCACCATCAGTCTGCATGTGCTCCGCCTCGACGATCAGGATTCCATCGAAGTAGACACGCCCAATCTCGCATTTTCCGTCTTGCGTCCCGGCCGCTATCGCATCAACGTCAATGAAGCCGGCGACACCACTGTTGTCAATGTTCCGGAAGGCACAGGCGAAGTCACTGGCGGCGGCTCCGCCTATACCATTCATCCCGGTGAGCGGGGCGTCTTCACCGGCACCGATTCGTTGGACGCGGACATGCAAAATGCCGACGGCGACGACGATTTCGATCGCTGGTGCACCCAGCGCGACTACCGCGAAGAACACGCCGTGGCTCGCCGCTACGTTTCCGACGACGTGATCGGTTACGAAGATCTCGACGATTACGGCGGCTGGCGCCCGGTTCCGGAATACGGCACCGTCTGGTTCCCGCACGTCACCGTTGTCGGGTGGGCTCCCTATCGTTACGGCCACTGGGCCTGGGTATCGCCGTGGGGCTGGACTTGGGTGGATGATGCGCCCTGGGGCTTTGCGCCCTTTCACTACGGCCGCTGGGTCAATGTTCGCGGCGCTTGGGGATGGGTTCCGTGCCCGCCACGCGTCGTCGCCGTCGCTTACGTGCGTCCGGTGTATGCGCCCGCGCTAGTCGCATGGGTTGGCGGTCCGCACTTTGCCGTGGGAGTCGGGGTTGGCGCTGGAGTCGGCGTGAACGTCGGCTGGTTCCCGCTCGGCCCGCGTGAAGTCTACGTGCCCTCCTATCACGTCAGCCGCACGTACATCAACAACGTAAACGTCTCGAACACCACGGTGAATCAGACCGTCGTCAACAACTATTACAACACCACCGTGGTCAACAAAAACGTAACCAACGTTACCTACGTCAATCAGCGCGTCTCCGGTGGCGTTACCGCTACTTCCGGACAATCTTTTACCTCGGCTCAACCCGTAGGGCGCAACATGGTCCACGTCGATGATCGTGAAATGGCCACCGCGCAGGTCGCTGTCAGCGCACCCGCCGTTGTACCGCCCAGGCAGGCCGTTCTCGGCGGAGGCGCCGCAACCCGTTATCAGCCGCCCGCGGCAATCCAATCGCGCGCCGTCGTCGCCAAGACCGCTCCTCCCCCTGCGCCCTTGCCGTTCGCTCAGCGTCAGGAGGCCATCAAGGCCAATAACGGCCAACCCATCTCGATTTCACAGGCTCGCCAAATGCAATCCCAGCAGCCCCATAACAACATCATGCCGGTCCGGATTGCTCCGCCGGCACGGGTAGCCGCGAACCCTCAGCCCGGATCCCAACCCGCGAACGTTCAGCCGGGAAATGCGCAGCCCGGCAACAGGGGCGTGCAACAAAACAACAATCGTCCGCCGAGCGCGAACGTCAATCCGAACGCGAGCGCGCCCGTAAACAACAATGTGAACCCGACTGCCCCGGTGAATAACAACCGGCCGGCCAACGCCAACGTGAATCCGAATGCCAACGCAAACCCTAATGCCAGCGCTAACGCGAACCCGAATGCGTACAAGGATCGGCCGCAAACTTCGCGCCCGGCCAACAACGTGAATCCGCAACTCGAACAGAAGCATCAAGACCAGATCCAGCAGCTGCAGCAAAAACAGGATCAGGAATATCAGAAAGTGCAGCAGAAGCAATATCAGGAGCAGCAGAAAGTCCAGCAACAGAATGTGGACGCTGCCAAACAGCAACAGGTCCAGCAGAAGCAGCAACAGCAGCTTCAGCAGGTCGAACAGAAACACGACCAGCAGCAGCAACAGTTGCAGCAGAAACAGGAGGCGGAGCACGCGCATTCCGCGCCGCCTCCCGCCAAACCCGCCAAAAACGAAGACAAGAGCAAAGATAAAGACAAGGACAAACCGCCCCACCGCTGATTCCCGGGGGATTCCATGGAATCCCCCGCGTAGCGGCCCCGACCCGGTCGGGGCCCCGGTGGCCCAGCTGGCCCAATAAGCCCCGTTCACCATTCCGCGCGCTCCGCGGACTGCCGTGATCGTAAGAACTGTGCGATGTGAAAAGAGCGCTCACCCAGGTGAGCGCTCTTCCTCCTACTCCAGCTTTGTCATCCCGAATTCCCGCTTGCCCTGAGCGATTTTTGCGATGGGCGGTTTTGGCGGGATGAGGGATCTGCTTTTCGTTCTTCGGCCGCTGTAAAACTGCATGCCTGCCGACCTCCCAACTTCCGCGCCTGTGTTATCTTGAAAGAGAAGCCGCCATGGCCATCTCTTCTCTCGATCCCTTAACCTTTCGCCGAGTCGCGGGCACCTTCGCCACCGGAGTCACCGTAATCACAGCCGAGCGTGCACCGGGCCTGGTCCACGGCATGACCGCCAATTCCTTCACGTCGGTTTCGCTCGAACCTCTTCTTGTCCTCGCCTGTGTCAGCCATGACGCCAGGCTTCTCTCCTACCTCAAATCCCAGCGCCGCTTCGGCGTCAGCATCCTGCGCGAAGATCAGCAGGCGCTCTCCGAGTATTTCGCCAAACTCGAACAGACCCCGGAAGAGCATGCCCTCCTCGGCATTCGCTATCGCTGGACCTCCAGCGGCATTCCGCTCCTCGACGGCGCCCTCGCGGAACTCGCCTGCAACGTCGTCGCCGAACACCCCGCAGGCGATCACACCATCTTCCTCGGCGAAGTCGAAAGCATGGAATGCCACGACGGCGATCCTCTGCTCTTCCACCGCGGCCAATACCGCCGCCTCGCTCCGTAATCCAGCTGGTATGTATGGGAGGTTTAGGGATGAGCAAATCGCCATGGCTATGAGAGATATCACGGAACTGATGAACGCCTATCGAGAGTGTTCGCGAAACCTGTGGAATGTCTATTTCTCTAAACGGAAAGACATTGGCGATGCTCTAGATGTTTTTGAGCAGATTCGAGAACTGCTATTTGATTCAATCGTCCTAAGCGAACTTTCTTATGAGGGAGAGGCTGAAGGTGAGGATATACCTCCACCCGTTCTGAGGGTGGTCCCGGGATCAAGCTCGTTGATTCTGATCCAGCGATTGAGTGGACCGGGAGAGGCACGATACTGGGATCAAGAGAAGGATATGATCGTTGGTCCGGACGATATCGCACTGGCGTTTGTCGACTATTTCGACTTTTTCCAACCCCCAATCAAGGACTTTCATTACTGCCTCTGCAAAATTCTGAGCTTTCCGAACCGTTCCGAGTATGTAGGGAGAGAGGCGCTCTTGCAGGCATCAGACGCCAAGGTCTTTCACGACGAGGATGCGGACAAGAGGTAGGCTTGTACCCTGAGTTGTTGTGATTGTCTAACGTGCGAGGCTCGTATCCTACCGCTCGGAACTTCCGCCCCTCCTCTCTGGTCAACCGCCCGGCAGCCAAAGAGAAAAACGAACACCTGCCGCGAGTGTATTTCCTCAGCGATAAGCATCCTTGCGATGGCGGATGGCAGTGACTTCAATGGCGTTGTCGTTTTTCAGATCGAAGAAGACCCGGTAATCGGCGCAGCGGAGACGGAAGCCGTTGAGTGGAGGCCTCAGTTTTTTCACATCCCCGGTTCGACTCGCGAGATATCGGTCCATGCAGTAAAGAATCTGTATGGCGGGTTCGCGGTCGATGGCGCGGAGATTGGCGCATGCTTCCGTAGACCAGTGGACCGTGATGCGTTCGGGCCCCGGCGGTTCGGTCACTTCTTCAGGCCGAACTCGCCCAGAATTTCCTCGTGAGGAATGCCTTCACCGTGGGCGAGCGAAGCGCGGCCACGCTCCAGCGCGGCCGCTGTTTCAGGCGTAAGTTCTTCCTCTTCCACCGCGGCTAGGGCCAGCGAGCGGGACAGCGGTTCGACCATTACTTCAAGCAGAGTGCGTACCGCGTTCAGCTTTTCGTCAGGCAGCATGTCAAGCAGCGCGTGGGCTTGCTGCCGTTCTTCCTGGGAGTTCCGTTTCAAGCTCTTTTCCTGCCCCTGCTCCGCTCGAACGATGCACTTCCACCTTCTAATCTCTGTTCCTACCGTTCTGAGCTTCCGCTTGGCCGCGCCGGCTCCGCGGAATCGCCCAATTCCTTGCGATGGCTCTTCACTTCGCGCAGCGCGTAGATCGCCTTATTCTGCGATTCATAATACGTCCGCGAACTGATCTCTCCCAGCAATCCCATCGAAATGAACTGAATCCCGCTCACAAACAGTGCAATCGAAAGCAGCAGCAGCGGCCCGTGCTCGGTCATGATGTTCTGGTGATAGAAAATCTTGTCCCCCACCAAAAACAACCCGAGCAGAAATCCGCTTCCCGTCCCCGCAAGCCCAAGCATGCCGAAAAATTGCAGCGGCCGCGTCGAATAATCCAGCAGGAACTTCACCATGATCAAATCGAAGAACACGCGGATCGTCCGCCCAATTCCGTAATTGGACTTTCCGCTCTTCCGATCCGGATTCGAAATCGGCACTTCCGCAATGCGCGCTCCCGTCGAACTCGCCAGCGCCGGAATAAACCGGTGCAGTTCGCCGTAGAGCTGAATCTCCTGCAGAATCTCGCGGCGATACGCCTTGAAGGTCGTCCCAAAATCATGCAAATCAATCCCGGAAAGCTTGGCCATCAGCCAGTTGGCGATCTTGCTGGGCACCCGGCGCATCAGCCAGTGGTCTCTCCGCTGGTAGCGCCAGCCGCTCACCAGGTCGTAGCCTTCCTCGATCTTTTCCAGGAAGCGCGGAATCTCTTCCGGGTCGTGCTGCAAATCCCCATCCATCGAAATAACGACTTCCCCGCGCGCAAAATCAAAACCCGCTTTCAGCGCCGCCGTCTGCCCAAAATTCCGGCGCAGCCGCACCACATTCACGCGCCGGTCATGCTCGTAAATCTCCGTAAGAACCTTGTAGGTGTTGTCTTTGCTGCCATCGTCCACAAACACCATCTCGTAGGGTTCCCCGATCGAATCCATCACCTCGGTCAGCTTCATATACAGCGTCGGGATGTTCTCCTGCTCGTTGAAGAAGGGAACCACGAGGGAATAATGAATAGGCGTGTCACTT
>Ga0210401_10003753_pt1 | contig 16098 bp, 17 predicted proteins | sample IncBWH32MmetaG_FD_150866 | JGI IMG/M metagenome (GOLD analysis project Ga0210401, IMG submission 150866) | Forest soil microbial communities from Barre Woods Harvard Forest LTER site, Petersham, Massachusetts, United States - Inc-BW-H-32-M | ecosystem: Environmental > Terrestrial > Soil >... | reverse complement strand
GACGGTGGGCGGCACCCAAGCCTGCACCGCGTCGAACATCTTCAACCCCCCGGCCGCCACCGTGGCCACCAGCGCGGCCCTCATCCTGCCGCTGGACGGCGCCACCGCGGTGCCGGCGCAGCCGGTCTTCGTGTGGACCCCTGCCAGCTACAAGGGCAGCCCCATGGGCATCGACTACGAGCTGGTCATCAGCCAGACCAAGAGCGGCGACACCTGGGCGGACATCAAGAGCATCCCCACCGGCCAGACCTTCTACCAGTGGACCGGCAACCCGGTGCTCGTGCCCGGGACCACCTACTACTGGCACGTGGTGTCGACCCTGCACAGCAACGCCCAGCCCGTGGGAGGCCAGACCGGCAACGGCTGGAGCGCCATACGGAGCTTCACCGTCAGCTCCGTCGGGGCCACCGGCGGCTGCGCCTACAAGCTGGCGGACCTGGACACCTTCGTGAAGGCCCATGACGGGGACGCCTCCGCGGCCCTGGCCGGCTTCACCCTGCAGGACGTCCTTCCGCCGACCATGAACGACCCAGACCTTTGCGCCATGCTCGCGTCGCCGCAAGGCCGCTTCGTCGGCATCACCATCACCAAGCGCTAGCGCGCCCATCCGGAGGCTCCCACCATGCGCAGCTTAATCCTACTGACGGCGGCGATCGGGCTCTTTGCGGCCGCGCCGCTCCATTCCGACGGCACCAAGGGCCCGGCCAACGCCGGCGTCATCCTGGCGGTGTCCGGCAAGGCCGAGGTTTTCGCGGCCGGTTCGGACCAGTCCCAGCCGCTGCAGCTGGGCGGCACCCTGCACGTCGGCGACCGGATCAAGACCGGCGCCAACGGACAGGTCCGCGCCACCCTGCTGGACGGCACCCGCCTGAACATCAGCTACAACACCGACATCACCCTGCGTGACAAGAACAGCAAGGGCAAGACCAGCGCGCGCGGCATCGCCAGCATCAAGATCGCCCTGGGCGAGCTGTGGGCCAAGGTCACCAAGAAGGACAGCCAGCTGGAGTTCGAGACCCCGGACGCGGTCGCCGCCGTCAAGGGAACCGAGCCGGGCTTTGTGGTGCAGGACGGGGTGGACGCCCTCACCTGCATCTACCTGCTGAGCGGCGCCATGCAGCTGAGCAACGGCAGCGGCCAGGCCAACATGACCCCCATGACCCAGGCATGCCTCAGTGCCAAGAGCAAGCTCACCCAGGCCCTGGTCCAGGGCTGGGACGGCAAGAACGCGCCCAAGGACAGCAACGACACGGCCACCAAGGCCACGGTGCAGCTGCAGTACAAGAACGCGGACGGCGTGGTGAAGTCGGTTGAACTGGACTATTCCAAGTAAGGGCGTAAGGCCCAAACGGCGGGGACGGATGAGGACGATGAAGCAAAAGACACTTTGGATGGCCCTGGCCCTTTCGGCCCTGGCCCTGCAGTTGACGGCGGCCGCGCCCGCCCAATTGATACACACCCCGGTCCTGGCCGGTTCGGCCGGCCAGGACCTTCAGATTACGGCCACCCTGGTGGGGGCGCCCTCCAACGCCAAGGTCCGCGTTTATTTCCGGCCCCGCGGCAAGGAAATTTTCCGGTCGTTGGAATTGGAAGGCGCGGCCGGCTCGCTGTCGGCCAGCATCCCCGGTGACGCCGTGGAGGCCGACGGGTTGGAGTACTACTTGGAGGCCGCGGTGTTCGGGGGCGCCGGCAAGACCGTGCTGGCGACCTACCCTCCCATGAATCCGGCTCTCTCGCCGGTCCAGGTGGCGGTGCACCAGGATTCCACCCCTCCGGACGCCCTGGTGCTCAACCCGACCGACGGGTCCACGGTGGACAGCTCCGATCCTGTGCTCAGCGTGGCCCTCAACGATGACGACAGCGGCATCGACCCCGCCAGCGTCGGGGTCATCCTGGACGGGAAGCCCCTCCCCAGCCCCACCAACGGCGAGATCAACCCCTACACCCTGCAGCTGCACGACCTGAAGGACGGAGCCCACAGCGTGGTCTTGCGGGCCAAGGACAAGGCCGGCAATCTCACCCGCCTGGCCTGGAGCTTCACCGTGGCGGCCACCTCCGCCTCCAAGGCCCCGGGCATCAAGGCTTGGGTGGTGGACGGCAGGGTCGGCTACGAGACGGCCTATGGCCTGCCCATGCCCAGCCCGAAGCTTTCCACGGACTACCTGCCGTACCAGCCCTACGGTCTCAACCGCGGGGACCTGGACGTGCACCTGCGCAGCGACACGGACACCCTCGGCCTGAAGGTCCACCTCACGGACGAGGAGCGCGGGGACGAGCAGCCCCTGGACCGCTACACCGGCACCTGGAGCAACCGCGAGGGCGTGCTGACCCTGGGCGACGTTTCCAACATCACGTTCACGGAGCTGACGGTCTACCAGTTGCCCGAACTGCGCGGCTTCGAGGCTGACCTGCGCTCGGGCGCCCTGGACGGCAACCACAGCCGATTCATCGGGCTGTGGGGCCAGACCCAGCGCCCCATCGAGGGCGGCACCACCAACTTCAGCGGCGTGTCGTCCACGGCCACTTACGGCCAGTACCTCTACGGCGCCCGCTGGGAAAGCGGCGGCCCGCATTTCCAGGTGGGCTGGAACGCGGTGACCATCAACGATGACCAGTCGTCGCTCAGCAACCCCGGCCAAAGGCAGCCGAACTACAACACCATGATCAGCTCGGACTGGATGCTGGCCGCGCCCGAAATACACCTGGCCCTGACCGCGGAAGGCGCCGTGGACTACTATGCCAACGGGACCGACCCCAACGACCTTTCCGCCGGCGGCTCCTACCGGGCCAATGCCCTGTGGAACATGCTCCCCTGGGGCACCAAGGCCAGCTTCGAGTGGCGCGACCTGGGCGGCACCCTGAGCAACCTTGCCAGCCTGGCGAACAAGGCCGAACCTTCCATCCCCAACGGCGTGCCCATCCCTGGCGGCTACTCCAGCATGGGCAATCCCGGCCTGATCTCGGACTACCGCGGCTTTGAAAGCGAGTTCGCCCAGCGCCTTTACGACGGCCAGCTGAACGTGGACATCAACTACAACAACTGGCGGGACAACCTGAACGGCACCAAGGACGCCACCACGGTCACCAATTTCATCAGCGCCATCGTGGGCATCGCCCCCCTGCATTGGCCCAATTTCAGCCTGGGCTTCAGCCAGAGCCACGCCATCGGCACGCCGTACGACGTGGAAGGGCTCTATTCGGACATCGTGAACAACAACTACAACGCCGGCGTTGGCTACACAGCGGTGAAGCAGAACGATGGCCTGCAGGACTTCACCACCTGGACCTTCAACCTGAACTACAACCTGACCCAGCTGAACGACCTGGACACGATCCGTTCGGCCCAGGACCTGCTGGCGTGGAACCTGGTGGGGATCGCGATCTACACCCACCAGTCCAACACGGTGAACGTGACCGCGGGCCTGGGGCAAAGCAGCAGCCCCGCGGCGACGCTGGAGTCCCTGACCATCACCGCAGGCACCCCGTTCCTGATCCCCCTGCCCAACCTGGCGACCAACACCACCAACCTGGGGGCGCACTGGGTGCACCAGTGGGCCGGCACGCCCTACGACAGCAACCTGGGCTGGGACCTCAGCAGCAACGACAGCTCCGGCGACGCCACCGGCGCGATCAAGGCCACCAAGATCGACAGCCTGCGCAACACCTACAGCGGGCTGGCCGGCTACAAGCTTGGCCCCAACCAGCGCATCAGCCTGCAGCTGGCCTATGCCATGGTCAACGCCAGCACCATGGACAGCGCCACCAATAATGTGACCGTCAACGACAACTACGGCGAGCTGTACACCGACCTTCAGTACAACATGAATTTCTGATGACGCCAGGCGAGCGCCAAGCGGGCCCCGGGAAGCGTCCCGGGGCCCTTGTCATTGGGGGCGGCCGCCGCCAGCTGGGCCTGGACCCGGGCTACGGCCGGCTGGGCTACGCCGTGATCGAGGAACGCGGCTCGCAGTGGACCCTCTGCTGCGTGGGCGTGGTGGAGACCCCGGCCAAGGCCCCATTCGAGGAGCGCCTGCTGGCCCTGCGCACGGCGGTCGCCGGGCTGTGCGCGGATTGGCGTCCCCAGGAGTGCGCGCTGGAGACGCTCTATTTCAGCAAGAATGTGAAGACCGCCATGGCCGTGGCCGAGGCCCGCGGGGTGCTGCGCCTGGCCCTGGCCGAAGCCGGCGTGCCCGTCCACGAGATCGCCCCCAACGCCGTGAAGCTGGCCCTCTGCGGCAGCGGCAGCGCGGTGAAGGCCCAGGTGGGCAGGATGGTGGCCAGGCTATTGGGTCTTAAGGCCGCGCCGAAGCCGGACGACGCCGCTGATGCCGCAGCGATCGCTTTGGCTGGACTTAGAAGCCGCCCGATGAGAGAACTACAGCGAAAGCTAAAGGTAGCTAAGCGAGTTTAGACCGAGGCGCCCGCCGCATCGCAAGGCGGGCCTCGAGGGCTCACGAGCAGGGGTTCTCTGCATGATCGCCATGGTGCGCGGCACGCTTTTGGAAAAGGGCGTGGATTCGGTGGTGGTCGAGGCCGCCGGCCTCGGCTACGAAGTCTTTCTGCCGCTCCCCGCCCTGCAGGCCTTGCCGACGGTGGGCGAGGAAGTGCGCCTCTTCACCCATTTCCATGTGCGCGAGGATGCCCAGGTGCTCTTCGGCTTCCTCACGCCCGGGGACCGGCAGGTGTTTTTGCTGCTGATGACGGTCAAAGGCGTCGGGCCCAAGGTGGCGCTGGCCATCCTCAGCCACCTCAGCGGGCCGGCCTTGGCCGCGGCGTTGTTGAAGCGGGATCTGGCCACCTTGGTCAAGCTTCCCGGGGTCGGGAAAAAGCTGCTGAGCGGCTGGGGGTGGAACTGTCCGACAAGGTCAAGACCCTGGGCTTGGATTTGAATGCGGCTTCCATCGCCAATCCAGCCTTTGGCGCCCTGGCAGGCCCTTGGTTGCAGGCCCAGGCCGCCCTGGCTGCCCTGGGATATAGCCAAAATCAGGCTAAAAATGCCGTGGACTCGGCCCACAAGCAGTTGGGGGACGAAGTGGTTTCGGTGGAAGATATAGTAAAAGCCGCCTTGAAAGCGGTGTAAGCCTCTGATATAGTTGTGACGGTGGTTACAACCAAGAGGTCAACCGTGGGATTCTTTACCAACAAACCTGACAAGCCCGCCAAAATGCGCGCGCTAAAGGTGTCGCTGGAAACGAATGCCAAGGCCTCCCGCAAGACCGGTTCAAAGCCCGCCAAAGAGGCCAAGCCCATGAGCTTCACCGAGTGGGTGGAACATTACGCCAAGATGAGCAAAGGAAACCCGGTCTAGGACCTGGGTCAATTTCTTCCATCCCTGAGGGGCCGGCTTTGGCCGGCCTTTTTTGCGCCATGACCGAGCCGTCCAAAACCTGGGAAGACGACCAGCATTGCTTCCTCTGCGGGCACCTCAATGAATCCGGCCTGAAGCTGGATTTTGGGCCCCTGGAAGGCGGCACCTTCGGCACCCGCTGGACCGCGGAGAAGCGTTTCCAAGGCTATGCAGACGTGCTTCACGGTGGTATCATCTCGTCCATTCTTGACGAAGTGATGATCAACCTGCCCTGGAAACAGCACGATGCCCCGGTGACCACCGCCGAGCTCACCGTGCGCTTCAAGCGGCCGGCCCCGATCGGGGCCGAACTGGTGTTCAGCGCCTTTGTCGTGGAACGCGGACGCCGCCTCTGGCAGCTACGCGCCGAGTGCCGCGGTGGCGACGGCACGCTCTATGCCGAAGCCACGGCCAAAGCCATGGCCATCCAATTCCAGCCTTACCAGGGCCCCCGGCCCTGAGAAGCATTTCTTGAAGGACGCCGGTCCGCCGGCGCTCTGAGACAAAAGGAGAGAGAACGCATGGGTTCGGGAAAAAAGCGCCACCGCCAGAAGATCAAGACCCACAAGCGCAAGAAGCACCGCCGGAAGATGCGCGCTGAGCGGAGGAGGCTGGGCAAGTAAGATCCGCCCGGACCCGCGAAAAGAACTGCCCCTGGGCCCTTGGCCCGGGGGCTTTTCTTTTGCCATACTCGGACCATGCCCACTCAGCCGCGCGTCATCCTGCACGTCGACATGGACCAGTTCTACGCCGCGGTCGAGATCAAACGGCGGCCGGAGCTGGCCGGCAAGCCCGTGATCGTGGGTTCCGACCCCAAGGCCGGGCGGGGCCGCGGGGTGGTGAGCACGGCCAGCTACGAGGCCCGAAAGTTCGGCGTGAAGAGCGCCATGCCCATCAGCGTGGCCTGGCGGCTCTGCCCCCAGGGCGTGTTCCTGCCCGTGGACATGGCCGCCTATGTGGCCGAGAGCGGGGTCATCCACCAGGTCTTCGAGTCCATGACGCCGATGGTGCAGCCCATCAGCCTGGACGAGGCGTTCCTGGACGTGAGCGCCTCCACCATGCTCTTCGGCGACGGCCCGGCCTGCGCCCGGCATGTGCAGGCGGAGATCGCCCGGCGCACCGGCCTCAGCTGCAGCGTGGGCGTGGCCGCCAACAAGTTCGTGGCCAAGGTGGCCTCGGACCTTAAGAAGCCCGGGGGCATCGTGGTGGTGCCCCCAGGCGGCGAGGCCGCCTTCTTGGCGCCGCTGGCGGTGGGGAGGCTTTGGGGGGTGGGCAAAGTGGCCGAGGCCCGGCTCCTGGGCATCGGCATCAAGACCATCGGCCAGCTGGCGGCCTGGCCCTTGCCGTCCCTCGAGGAAGCCTTGGGCCGCGACTGGGCCGGGCATTTCAAGGCCCTGTCCCTGGGCCAGGACTCCCGCAAGGTGGAGAGCGAGCACGAGGCCAAGAGCGTGGGCCGGGAGTGCACCTATGGCCAGGACACCCGCGACCCGCTGCGGCTGCGCCGCACCCTGGCCGACCTGGCCGAGGACGTGGCCTCCAGCCTGCGCCGGCACCAATGGCTCTGCGGCCGCCTGCAGTTGAAGTACCGCTTTGAGGGCTTCGAGACCCATACCCGCCAGCGCGCGCTGCGCCCGCCGACCGACCACGGTCCCGAGCTCTTCCACTGGGCCTGGGAGGAGCTGCAGGCCGTGCTCAAGGCGGATCCGCGCCGCCTGCGACTCATCGGGATCAGCGCCCAGGCCCTGGAAGGGGAAGCCACGGCGGTGCAGCACGAGCTCTTCGGCGCGGACCGGGAAAAGCTGCGGCGCCTGAATGCCGCCGTGGACAAGGTGCGCGAGCGCCACGGGGATGAAAAGCTCAAGCGCGGAAACCAAGAATTTTAGGCGTATTGGACGATCGTTAGGCCTGGATCTTTGGGCAATTTTACGTTCAATTAACCTCCACGCATTCACGCCCACCCAAGGCTTCGTTAGGATGTCGAGCCTGTCGGAATGGGACCCGCCCAGGGGCCCTTCCGCTCCAGCCAAGCCTGGCCGTTTTGGCCGCGACTTCTTTGGTGGACCATGAAACGTCTTTTCACGACCCGGATTTTTTGGATCTTGTTCATCGCCGTCTTTGCCGAGCCCCTGGCCGGCGCCAAGGTGGCCGTGGTGCTCAGCGATGATCGGCCCGCCACCCGGGAAGCATGGAGGGCGGTGCAGGAGGTGCTGCCGAACGCGGAAGCACTGGCGCTGACCGGGACCAGCGGCCACATGGGCGGCGTGGCGGTGGTGGTGGCCCTCGGATCGCCGGCCATCGTGCAGCCCTACCCATCCTCGGCCAAGATGGTCGCCGCCCTGTTCATGGATCCGGACTTGCCCATGCCCGAGGGCGCGGTCCAAGTCAGCTCGCTTCCGGACGCCTTCCTCTTCCTGGGCAAGATCCATGACCTGGTCCCGACCCTGGCGACGCTGGCCGTGTTCACGGGCTCCGGCGTCTACCAGCCCTATATCCACTATCTGGAAGCCGCCGGAAGGGTCACCGGAACCAAGATCCTGGTGCGGAACGTGGAGAGCCCCTCCGACCTGGTGGGCGCCCTGCGCGGGCTGCAAGGGAAGGCCGAGGCCTTGTGGCTGGCGCCGCTGCCGCTGCTCCTGGACCAGAAGAATTTCCAGTTCGCATCGGACTACTGCCGCAACACCAAGCTGGCCTTGATCGCGCCGGTGCCGGAACTGGCCGGCGCCGGCGCCCTGGCCGGCATGGCGCCCAGCGTGCACGACCTGGGCCGGGCCGCCGGCCTGGTGGCCAAGGACCTGGCCGCGGGAAAGAGCGGAGCCCGGTCGGTGAACGCCGACGGCATCAAGGTCACGATCAACGCCACCGTCGCCGCGGCCCTAGGCCTGAAAGTGGGGCCCGCGGACGGCCAGATCGTCCCCTAGGCCGGGTCCCGCGGTCTTTTGGCCTTTCATTGGCCGCGCCGCCGGGGAAGAATAGCCCATGCGCCGCTGCCCCGACTGCCAATCCCCCAATCCCGATGAAGCCCGCTTTTGCATGGCCTGCGGCTCGGCCATGCCCGGGGCCGCCCGGGCGCCGTGGATCCGCCGGGACGACCTGGGCTCCTGGCGCGATCTTGCGCGCAGCGCCCTGGCCCTGCTCCCGCTGCTCGCCTTCCAGCTCAGCTTCCGGGACTGGCTGACCGCGGGTCCGGTGCGGGTGGAATCCCAGTTCCTGGCCTTCCACGTCTGCGAGGGGCTCCTGCTCGGGGCGGGCCTGGCTTGGACACGGTCCGAAAGCCTGCTGGGCCGCTGGCTCGGCTGGATCCTGGCCGGCCTGGTGGGGGGCCTGCTTTCCGAAGGCCTGGAGCTCTGGTTCATGTACAGGCAGGTCTTCAGCGGCCTGGCCCTCTGGGTTTGGGCCGAGATGGGCCTGAAGGACCGCCCCTCCCTGGTCTACGAGCTGCTGCAGGGGCTGCGGCTGCTGGGATTGGCCCTGCCGCTGTGGGCCAATGATCTGGCCGCGGAACGGAGGCCGGCGCGCTGGCTGCAGACCCCGCTGTGGGTGGCCCTGGGACTGCTTTGCGGGTCCCAGCTGCGGGGGGCCTTCCTGGCCTGGGGCGCCTTGGGCGCCTTCAACCCCCTGGCCTGGCAGGCCCTGGCGGCCTGGCTGGGGTCCCGGCTGGCCCTGGCCTGGGCCTTCGGCCCCCGGGGCTTGCGGAATGCTTGACTTGGATCCGGCTCTGTAGGTATACTTCTGCCTCTTTCCGCGGACCCAGCGTCCGCGCCACAAAGTGGGCCCCAGGACTTGGTTCTTCTCCTGGCGGCCCCACCCATGCCCGACCCAGGGCCAGGGTCCGTGATCCCCAACGGATAAAAAACCGATTTCAGCAAGCCCGGGCTTGGACGCCGCCGCGCATGAACGCGCGTGCGCGCCCAAGCACCGCCCATTCGACGGAGTACCGCCATTTCCCTGAGCCTTCGGATCAACGATCGCATTCGCGTGCGTGAGGTGCGCCTGATCGGCGCCGGTGGTGAGCAGGTGGGGATCGTGCCCACCTTCAAGGCCATGGACGCCGCCCGCGAGCAGGGCCTTGACCTGGTGGAAGTTTCGCCGGACGCCCGCCCGCCGGTGTGCAAGATCCTGGACTATGGCAAGTACAAGTACGAGCACGAGAAGCGCGAAAAGGAAGCCCGCAAGAAACAGCACATCGTGGTGGTGAAGGAAATAAAGATCCGCCCGAAGATCGGCGAGCACGACCTGGATGTGAAGCTGAAGCACGTGCGCGAGTTCTTCGAGGAAGGCGACCGGGTGCGCCTGGTCATCACCTTCCGCGGGCGGGAAATGGCCCATCAGGAGCTTGGCCGGACCATCCTGGCCAAGGCGCTGGACAACCTGGCGGACGTCTGCCTGGTTGAGCAATCGCCGAAGTTCGAAGGCAACAACCTGGGTTGCCTGCTGGCTCCCAAAGCACCCGGCAAGGCCGCGCCAAGCAGGCCCAAGCCGGACACCGCGCCCGAAGCGGCTCCCAAGCCGACGGTCGCCCAGTAACAGGGAAGGAAAAGCGTCATGCCCAAGATGAAGACCCATAGCGGGATGAAGAAGCGGGTGAAGATCACGGGGACCGGAAAGGTGATGTTTAAGCGCACCGGCCTGCGGCACCTGAACATCCGTAACACCAAGGCGAACAAACGCCGCAAGCGGAAGATGGAGACTCTGATCAAGAGCTTCGAAAAGACCGTCTACCGCATGATGCCCTACGCGTAAGAGAGGTGACCCATGGCCCGCGTTAAAAACTCCAAGAACAGCCGCGCCCGCCGCAAGAAGGTCCTGAGCAGGACCAAAGGCTTTGTCGGCGGCCGCAACAACCGCCTGCGCCAAGCTCAGGAAACCCTGAAGCGCGCCGGGACCTTCGCGTTCCGCGACCGCAAGCAGAAGAAGCGCAACGCCCGCGCCCTGTGGATCACCCGCATCAACGCCGCGGCCCACGAGCACGGCCTGAACTACAGCACCCTGATCAGCGGGCTCAAGACCGCCGGCGTGGGCTTGGACCGCAAGGCCCTGGCCGAGCTGGCGGTGGCCGATCCGGCCGCCTTCGGCAAGCTGGCTGAACTGGCCGCCAAGAAGTAGGCGGCTAGGCACTTTTTTAGAGGAAGGCCCCGCCGGCCGACGCTGGCGGGGCCTTTTTTATGAAGCCACTCAGTTCGAAGGATAATCCCTCCATCAAGGCCCTGGGCAGCCTGCTCAAGGACGCGTCCGCGCGCCGCGCGGCCGGCAGGGCCGTGGTGGAAGGCCCCTTGCTCACGGCCGAGGCCCTGAAATCCGGGGCGGCCCGGGAGCTCTGGGTCACGCCCCAGGCCTTCCAGGGACCGGATGCCCCCGCGCTGCTGGCGCTCGCCCGGTCGGCCCGCCTGCGGGAGACCCTGCTGGAGGAGTCCGCCCTGCGCCGCGTGGCCACCACGGAGACGCCCCAGGGCTGGCTGGCCGTGGTGGAACCCAAGGCCCTGGACCTGCCGCCCAGCCCGGCGCTGTGGCTGGCCCTGGACGGGCTGCAGGACCCCGGCAACCTTGGGACGCTGCTGCGCACCGCCTGGGCCTGCGGGGCCAGCGTGCTCTTGGGGCCCGGATGTGCCGATCCCTGGGCCCCCAAGGTCCTCCGCGCCGGCGCCGGGGCCCAATTCAAGATCGCCATCGAAAACACCGAAGCGCTGCCAGGCGCGCTTCGCAGGCTGGCCGGGGAAGGCTTCAAAGTCCTTGGCACAGGGCCTCGGGCTGCCATGCGCCATCAAGACGCGCCCCTGGATTCGAAAGTGTGCCTGGTGCTGGGCGCCGAAGGCCCGGGATTGAGCCAGGAAGTGGCAGCGGCCTGCCAGGCCATGGTGTCGATTTCTTATCCCGGCACAGCGGAAAGTTTGAACGTAGCGGTGGCCGGAGCCGTCTTGCTATTTGAATGCTTACGGCGGCATGGATGATGGCCGGGCTCAAATACTGACAAAAAAATTAAAAGAAATTCATGGCTATACCTTGAAATTCATTCCACGCCTTGGTATAGTCCCAGCAAGGATGAGGCGATGAACCCTGACAAAAAGAAATCTTCTTCAAAGATAGAGCTTTTCTGGAGCCACTTCGAAAAAAGCGGCTCCATACAGGCGTATTTGAGGTTCCATCAATCCCGGCAAGATGGCATGAAGGATCAGGCAAAATCGACGTCCAAGTCCAAGAATTCGTCTAAGAAATTAGTCAAGAACAAGTAATCGGGGATCAATGCGATGCATGGCCCGGCTTTGGCCGGGCTTTTTTTGTGTGGTGCGGAGCCTCGGCTGCTAAAATCCGCCAATCCTATTTTCTGGGCAAGCATGTTCGATCAAGTCGCGTCGTTGGAAGCGCAAGCGTTGGCGGAGCTGACCCAAGCGCCGCTCGATCCGGCCTGGCTGCAGGAATTTGAGGTGCGGGTGCTGGGCAAGAAAGGCGGCCTGACCCTCCTGCTGCGTGAGACCGGCAAGCTTCCCGACGCGGAACGCCCGGCCTTCGGCGCCCGCGTCAACGCGGCCAAGGCGGCGGTGCTGGACCGGCTCAACGCCTTGCGCGGCGAGGCGGAGTCCCAGGCCCTGGCCGCGCGCCTGGCCGGCGAGCGCCTGGACGTGACCCTGCCCGGGCGCCCGGCCCCGCTGGGTTCGCTGCACCCCCTGTCGCGCATGCAGGCCGAGATCTGCGACGTGTTCCAGCGCCTGGGCTTCAACGTGGAGAGCGGGCCCGAGCTGGAGGACGAGTTCCACAACTTCGACGCCCTCAACGTGCCCGCCGACCATCCGGCCCGCGACGGCATGGACAGCTACTACGTGAGCGTGGAGGGGAAGCAGGGTGTGGAGCGCAGGGTGCTGCGCACCCACACCTCCAGCGTGCAGATCCGGGTGATGAAGAAGCGCAAGCCGCCCATCCGCATGGTGGCCCCCGGCCGGGTCTACCGCCGCGACGCCGTGGACGCCACCCACGGGGCGCAGTTCCACCAGTTTGAGGGACTGGCCGTGGACGAATTCGGCAAGGTGCGCCTGAGCGACCTGAAGGGCACCCTGGAAAGCTTCACCCGGCTGATGTTCGGCCGGCGCCTGGGAGTGCGCCTGCGGCCGAGCCATTTCGGCTTCACCGAGCCCAGCGTGGAAGTGGACGTTCAGTGCTTCCAATGCCAGGGCAAGGGCTGCGCCCTGTGCAAGCACTCCGGATTCATCGAGATCGGGGGAGCGGGCATGGTCCATCCCAACGTGTTCCAGGCCTGCGGCTACGAACCCGACGCCTACAGCGGCTTCGCCTTCGGCATGGGCGTGGAGCGCATCGCCATGTTGAAATGGGGCATCAACGACATCCGGCTCTTCACCGAGAACGATCCGAGGTTCTTGGCGCAGTTTTAGGTCAGGTTCAAAGGCAGGTTGGGACCGCGGCCGCATTCCGGAGCACGGCATCCCATTCCGCATTTGTGCTACTTTTTTCAAAAGTTGTGTGTCGAAGCTTTGACAGCGTCGATCCCCCATCTATAATTCCAAATCTTTTGAACGCAGCGCTGTTCCTGCGCCGCCGCAGAACTCGGGGGGGTTCCGACCGTGGCACCCAAACTAAATCCTAAACATTTCAGCAACGCCGCCCTGTTGCTTATGGTGGCAGCGCTTGCAACAGGCTTTGCGGCGCCGTTGAACGCCGCCGCGGCCACCTGGACCGGGCTGGGCGCGGACAACCTTTGGAGTGACGCCGGAAATTGGAGCACGAACACCGTCCCCGCCGGGGGTGACACCGCCACCTTTGACCAGACCAACCCTTCCAAGAACTGCCAGATTGATGTGGATCCTGCCGGCGCGGCCATCGCGCTTGCGGCTGGCTATGCCGGCACGCTGAGCCAGGCGGTGGATGCGAGCGTGGCTTCGGTCACCCAGCTGGGCGGCGTTTGGGCGGCTGGGAACCACGGCCTGTCCGTGTCAGGCGCCTACACCCTGCAGGGCGGAGCCTTTCAAGGCGGCGGCGGCGCCCTCTCCGTGGGCAGCCTGGTGCAGAGCGGCGGCAGTTTCACGGGGGCGGGCGGCACGCTGACGGTGAACGGCCCTTACCTGACGGTGTCAGGGGGCAGCTGCAGCCTTGGCGGCGGCACGGTGGTCCTGGCCGGCAACGGGGTTGGAAACACGGGCATTGAATTCAATGCGCCGGGATTGACCATCCCCGGCGACCTCATCATCCACAACAACGTGAACCTGGACACGCCATTGACCGTGGCGGGGAACCTCACCTGCACGAACACCGCGCCCTACGTGGCGCTGTGGGCGATGGGCAACACCGTGACGGTGGGTGGCAACCTGGTGGTGGGCGGGACCTATCTTTTCAGCTACCGCTGGGCGTCCGGCCAGCTGGTGCTGAACGGAAGCGGGGACCAGGCGTTGAATTGGGGCGGGGACAGCTCCGCCGGGGTGCAGAGCCTGTTGATCAACAAGCCGTCGGGAAAGGTCACGCTGCAGGCGGACCTGGTCCGCCAGGTCATGTCCGGCCTTTCGGTCAACGGCGGCACCCTGGACCTGGCGGGGCACAGCGTGGCGGTTCCGGGCGACCTCGGCAACGCCGGCACCCTGAATCTCGACGGCGGAACGTTGTCCCTGGCCGGAAATTTCAGCAACACCGGGACCGCCTCCTTGGGCAACGGGACCTTGATCCTGACCGGCGGCAACCAATCCATCAGCGGCAGCAGCATCTTCAACAACCTGAGCAAGACCGCGTCCGGCGCCCAGACCCTGACCTTCCAAGCGGGGCAGCAGCAGACCGTGACCGGGGCCCTGACGCTGCTGGGCGTGAACACCCTGACCAACCTGGCGCTGCGCAGCAGCAGCCCGGGCAGCCCCTGGAGCATCGACCCCCAGGGCCAGCGCAGCCTCTATTTCCTGGACCTGCGGGACGCGCACAACACGGACGCCTCCGTGGCCACCGTATGGGACAGCCTCAATTCGGGCGGCAATGCCGGCTGGTCATTCCAGCGCCGCAGCGTCTGGACCGACGCCTCGGGAGACCATCTTTGGAGCGACGCGTCCAATTGGTCGGACGGGGTCCTTCCCACCCAATTCGCGGTGTTCGACGCCACCAGCGGCGATTCATGCAGCCTGGATAGGGACCTGGCCGGGATCGCCGTGAACATCCTGGCCAGCTACACCGGGACGCTGACGCAGCAGGTGGACGCGGATCCATCGTCAATCACCCAGCAATCCGGCACCTGGGTGCCCGGGGGCCACGCCCTCACCGTGACCGGGGCCTACACGCTGCAGGGCGGGTCCTTCGCTGGCGCCGATGGCGCGGTCACCGTGGGGAGCCTGGTGCAAAGCGGCGGCTCCTACATCGGCAGCAGCGCGGCCACGACCGTGAACGGGCCCTATTTGACGGTCTCCGGGGGCAGCTGCAACCTGGGCAGCGGCACCCTGACCTTCGCGGGCAACGGCGTCGGGAACACCGGCATCGAGTTCAACGCCCCCGGGTTGACCATCCCAGGCGATGTCATCATCCACAACAACGTCAACCTGGACACGCCCCTGACCGTGGCGGGAAACCTGACCTGCACCAACACGGCGCCCTATGTGCAGCTTTGGGCCGCGGGCAACGCGGTCACCGTGGGCGGGGACCTGGTGGTGAGCGGGAGCTACCTCTTTGAATACTACGGCGCCGCGGGCCCCGTCGTGTTGAACGGCACCGGCAACCAGGCCCTGAGCCTGGGCGGGGACGGATCCGGCGCGATCCAAAGCCTGGCCTTGGACAAGACCGCCGGCACCGTGGTGCTGGGCGCCGACCTGGCCCACGCGCTGAGGGGCGGGCTGACCATCAACGGCGGCACCCTGGACCTGGCCGGGCACAGCCTGGCCGTACCCGGCGACCTGAACAACGCCGGGACCCTGAACCTGGACAACGGCTCGTTGTCCGTGGCCGGCAATTTCAGCAACAGCGGCTCCCCCGCGCTGGGCGCCGGAACGGTCATCTTCACCGGGCCCAGCCAGACCGTCAGCGGCAGCAGCGTCTTCGACAACCTGAGCAAGACCGCGTCCGGCGCGCAGACCCTGGCCTTCCAGGCCGGCAAGCTCCAGGTGGTGGCGGGCGCCCTGACCCTGGCCGGCGCGGGGCCGAACGCCCTGCTGGCACTGCGCAGCAGCGCGGGCGGCAGCCCGTGGAACCTGGACCCCCAGGGGATCCGGGCCGTGGCCAACCTGGACGTGCAGGATTCGGACAACGTCAACGCGCAGATCCTCAACGCCATCGGCAGCGGTTCCGTGGATTCGGGCGGCAACAGCAACTGGGAATTCGTCCCGCCCTCGCCCACGCCGACCCTGACGCCGACCTTCACGGCCAGCGCCAGCCCCAGCGCCACGGCCAGCCCGACGGCCACGGTGACGCCGACGCCAAGCTTCAGCCCCACGGTCACGGACACGGCCACCGCCTCCCCGACCTTCAGCGCCACGCCCACGGCCACGCCCAGCTTCACCGGCAGCCCCAGCCCGACCCAGCTGCCCCAGGCCCTGGTGGTCACCTGGACCGGGGCGGGCGCGACCAACCTGTGGAGCGATCCGGCCAACTGGGACACCGGCACGCTGCCCATCAGCGGCGGCAGCGCCAACTTCGACGCCATCAGCGCCAAGCCCTGCCAGATGGACGTGAACCCTGCGGGGATCGCGGTGAACGTGGCGGCGGGGTACTTGGGGACGGTGACGCAGGGCGTGGACGCGTCGCCGGCGTCGCTGGCGGAGGCAGGAGGCGGCTATGCGCAGGGC
>Ga0210401_10003752_pt1 | contig 16099 bp, 15 predicted proteins | sample IncBWH32MmetaG_FD_150866 | JGI IMG/M metagenome (GOLD analysis project Ga0210401, IMG submission 150866) | Forest soil microbial communities from Barre Woods Harvard Forest LTER site, Petersham, Massachusetts, United States - Inc-BW-H-32-M | ecosystem: Environmental > Terrestrial > Soil >... | reverse complement strand
TTGGTTCACCAACTAGGCGAACTGTTCCTCCGGGCTGTGCCCGTAGCGGTCATCGTCCTCCTTTTCTACGTCATCATGCGGTCGATTTTCTTCCAGCCATTGCTGAAGGTGATGGCGGAGCGCGACGCGCGCACGATTGGCGCGCAGAAGGCAGCGGAAGCGGCGCAGGCCGCGGCCGCGGAGAAAGTGCGGCAGTACGAAGAAGCGCTGCGGCAGGCGCGCGCGAAGGTGTACGCGGAGCAGGAAGCCGATCGCAGAAAGCTGATGGATGAGCGCACTGCGGCGCTTAAGGAAGCGCGCGGCAAGGCGGAAGCGGAAGTGAACGCGGCGAAGGAACGCGTGGCGGGCGAGTTTACCGGCGCGAAAAAAGAGATCGAAACAACCACGGCGCAACTTGCGGCGGAAATCGCGCGCCGTGTTCTGCAGGCGCCACCGGCGCCAGGAACCCCGACGAGAGAGGCTCGATGAAGGGTAAGCGGAGCATCTACCACGGCCTTGTTGTGTGTGCGCTTGGCCTGCTTTCAGCGGCGGCGGCTTTCGGAGCGGAAGCGGGCGGCAGTTCGGCGGAACATTCCTCCGAGTTGATTTTCAAGTGGATCCACTTCGCCATCCTGGCCGGGCTGCTCTACTGGGTATTTGGAAAGCTACTTCCGCCGATGTTTCGGCGCAACGCGGACAATATCAGCTCCGCGATTAGCAAGGCGACCGGCGCCAAGGCCGAGGCGGAACGCAAGCTGCAGGAAGCGGTAACGAAAATGGGCAACCTGGAGCGGGAGATCGCGGAGTTCCGCGTTCAGGCGCAGCGCGACGCGGCGGCGGAAGTGGAACGTTTGCGCGCGGCGACGGTTTTGGACGTGGAGAAAATTCGCGCGGCGGCCCAAGCGGAAATTGAAGCGGCCGAACGCGCGGCCCGCGTGGAATTGAAAGAACTGGCGGCGAAACTGGCTGTGGATGGCGCGGAATCGCTGGTGGCGAAGCAGATGACGCCGGCGGTGCAGGAGGCGATGATCAGCAGCTTTGTGCAAAGCCTGCAGGGGAGGCCGAATTGAGGTCGGCGAGCCTGCAATACGCGACGGCGCTGGCGGACATCGCGCTGGAACAGGGCGCGGCGGAGCCGGTGAGGAAGCAACTCGAAGATTTTGGCGCGGCCTATGCGGAGTCCGCGGAACTGCGCAGCGTTTTGAGCAGCCCGGCGGTGGAACTCGCGGCGAAGCACGGCGTGATAGAGAAACTTGCGACGCGCATGGGCGCGAGCCGCACCGTGCGGAATTTTCTGTTCGTGGTGGTGGACAACCAGCGGACGCACCTGTTGCCGGAAATTCTGCATACATTCGAAGGCGTGATCCGGCAGCGGCAAGGCGTTGCAGAAGCGGAAGTGTCGTCAGCAGCGGAGCTAACCGCGCCGCAGAAAACACAGTTGCAGCAGACGCTGGAACGCCTGACAGGAAGAAAGATTCAAGCGAAGTATTCGCTGGATCCGGCATTGCTGGGCGGTGCCGTGGTGCGGATCGGCGACACGATTTATGACGGGTCGGTGCGGAACCGGCTGAACCAGATGCGGGCGCAACTGGCCGCGGAATAGGCCTTCGGGAACGGAGCAGGCATGGCAAATATCAAAGCAGACGAAATCAGCAAGATACTTCGCGAACAGATCGCGAACTACGAGCAGACGGTTTCCGTGGACGAGGTCGGCGCGATCATCAGCGTCGGCGACGGCATCGCGCGCATTCATGGCCTCGAAAAGGTAATGGCCGGCGAGATGCTGGCGTTTCCCCACAACGTATTCGGATTGGCGCTGAACCTGGAAGAGGAAGAGGTCGGCGCGGTGCTGCTGGGCGAGTCGTCGGAGTTGAAGGAAGGCGACGTTGTAAAGCGCACGAATACGATTATGTCCGTGCCCGTGGGGCCGGAGCTGATCGGGCGCGTGGTGAATCCGCTGGGATTGCCGCTGGACGACAAAGGGCCGATCACGTCGAAGATCCGGAATCCGCTGGAAAAACTGGCGCCTGGAGTTCTGGATCGTCAACCGGTGCGCGAACCGCTGCAGACCGGCATCAAGGCCATCGACTCGATGATTCCCATCGGCCGCGGGCAACGCGAGCTGATCATCGGCGACCGCCAGACCGGAAAAACCGCCGTCATTCTGGACACGATCATCAACCAGAAGGGCAACGACATGATCTGCATTTATTGCGCGATCGGGCAGAAACGCTCGACGATCGCGCAGGTGATCAAGGCGCTGACCGACGCGGGCGCGATGGAGTACACGATCATCGTGGCGTCTTCGGCGGCGGAGCCTGCTTCGCTGCAATATATCGCGCCGTACGCGGCTTGCGCGATGGGCGAATATTTCCGCGACAACAAACGCCACGCGGTGACCTTCTACGACGACCTTTCGAAACACGCGCAAGCGTACCGCGAAATTTCGCTGTTGTTGCGGCGGCCTCCCGGACGCGAGGCGTTTCCGGGCGACGTGTTCTATCTGCACTCGCGCCTGCTCGAACGCGCGGCGAAGCTGAACGACAAGCTGGGCGCGGGCTCGCTGACGTCGCTGCCGGTGATTGAAACGCAGGCGGGCGACGTTTCCGCGTACATCCCGACGAACGTGATTTCGATTACCGACGGGCAGATTTACCTGGAGTCGGATTTGTTCAACGCCGGCATCCGACCCGCGATCAACGTGGGCATTTCGGTCAGCCGTGTGGGCGGCAACGCGCAGATCAAAGCGATGCGGCAGGTGGCGGGCAGCTTGCGCCTGGACATGGCGCAGTTCCGTGAACTGGCGGCATTCGCGCAGTTTGGCGCGGACCAGTTGGACAAGGTAACGCAGGCGCAGTTGCAGCGCGGGCAACGCTTGACGGAAGTGCTGAAGCAGGACCAGTTCGTGCCGCTGTCGGTGGAAAAGCAGGTGCTGGTGCTGTACGTGGCGACGAGCGGCGGGTTGGATAACATTCCGGTCGGCGAAGTGCGGCGGTTTGAGAAGGAATTCGTGCAATTCGCGGAAACGAATTACGCCAGCGTGCTGAAGGATATTGCGACCAAGAAGGCGCTGGACGACGGGATTAAGGCGACGATCAAGACGGCGCTGGACGGATTCAAGGAGCGCTTCACGGCCGCGCTGGCCGCGACGGCGAAGTAGGAGCCAGGCTTAAGCAGAAACCATGCCCACACTACTCGATTTCCGGCGCCGCATCCGCTCGGTGAAAAACACGCAGCAGATTACGCGCGCGATGAAGTTCGTGGCCGCCGCAAGGTTGCGTCGCGCGCAGGAGGCGGCGCTGGCGGCGCGGCCTTATGCCAAGGAACTGGTGCGCGTGCTGCGTTCTACGATGGCGCGGATTGAATCGCCGGAGCATCCGCTGCTTGCCAAGCGAGCCGAGGAGCGCATTCTGGTGCTGGTGCTGGCCGGAGAGCGCGGGCTGGCGGGCGCGTTCAACACGAACATCTTGAAGAAGGCGGCGGAGTTTTACCGCAGCAAGGCCGGCAAAAAGATCACGGTGATCCCGATCGGCAAAAAGGGCCGTGACGCGCTGCGGAGAGCCGGGTTCACGTTTGCCGGCGAGTATGTGAACGTGTTGTCGAAGGTGAATTTCGGTATTGCCCGTGAGATTTCGAAGCTGGTGACGGATTTGTACGTGGAAGAAAAAGTGGATGCCGTGTACATGGTCTTCAGCGAGTTCAAGAACGTGATTTCGGCCGACCTGACTGTGGAAAAGCTGCTGCCGGTGGAAAAGATTCCGACCGGCGAGGAAACGGAAGCCGAGGCCACGTCGTCGCAAATTGATTACATTTATGAACAGCCAGAACAGCAGTTGCTGGCGCGGTTGCTGCCGCGGTATGTGGAGACGCAGGTTTTACGCACCATGCTGGAATCGTGCGCGGCGGAACATGCCGCGCGAATGACGGCAATGGAAGCGGCAACCAAGAACGCTGGAGAGGTAATTGAAGGTCTGACGTTGCACATGAACAAGGTGCGGCAAGCAGCGATCACCAAAGAGATCATCGAAATTGTCAGCGGCGCTTCATACACCGCGTAGGAGCAGAAATGGCGGAGCAACAAGTCGGACGAGTTATCCAGGTCATCGGGCCGGTACTCGACATTCAGTTTGAGCAGGGGCATTTGCCGGCGATTTATAACGCCGTGCGCATCACGAGCGAGGGATTCAACCTGCCGGAGCCGCTGGACGTGACCGCGGAAGTGCAGCAGCACCTGGGCGAAGGGCGCGTACGCACGGTGGCCATGGAGCCGACCGAAGGCATGGTGCGCGGAATGAAGGCCGTGGACCTGGGCGAGCCGATCACGGTGCCGGTGGGCCGCGCAACTCTTGGGCGCGTGATGAACGTGCTCGGGAAACCAGTAGACCAGTTGGGGCCGATCAAGAGCGACACGAGATTTTCGATTCACCGGCCATCACCGGCGCTGGACCAGCAGTCCACATCGCTCGAAATGTTTGAGACGGGCATCAAGGTTGTGGACCTGATTCAGCCGTTCTTGAAGGGCGGAAAGATCGGATTGTTCGGCGGCGCGGGCGTGGGCAAGACGGTTTTGATTCAGGAATTGATTCACAACGTGGCGATGCAGCACGGCGGCGTGTCGGTGTTTGCGGGCGTGGGCGAGCGCACGCGCGAAGGAAACGACCTGTGGCTGGAATTCCAGGAGTCCGGCGTCGTGGTGCCGGGCAATTCGGAAAAGTCGCGCGCGGCGTTGATTTATGGGCAGATGACCGAGCCGCCCGGAGCGCGTTTGCGCGTGGGCCTGACCGGCGTAACGGTGGCGGAATATTTCCGCGACCAGGAGCACCTGGACGTGCTCCTGTTTATCGATAACATTTTCCGTTTCGTGCAGGCGGGCTCGGAAGTTTCGGCCCTGCTCGGACGCATGCCCTCCGCCGTGGGTTACCAGCCGAACCTCAACACGGAAATCGGCGAGTTGCAGGAGCGCATCACTTCCACCAAGAGCGGTTCGATCACCTCGGTGCAGGCGATTTACGTGCCCGCCGACGACTACACGGACCCCGCGCCGGCCGCAACGTTTACGCACCTGGATGCGACGACAAACCTGAGCCGCCAGATCGTGGAGCGCGGTATTTATCCCGCGGTCGATCCGCTGGCCAGCTTCTCGCGCATTCTGGATCCACGAGTCGTGGGCCAGGAGCATTACACCGTGGCGCGCGCAGTGAAGTCCGTGCTGCAGCGCTACAAGGATCTGCAGGACATCATTGCGATTCTGGGCATCGAAGAATTGTCCGACGAAGACAAGCGGACGGTGGCGCGCGCCCGCCGCATCGAGAAATTTCTATCGCAGCCGATGTACGTGGCGGCGCAGTTCACGGGCCTCGAAGGGAAGTACGTCAAGATCGAAGACACCGTGCGCAGCTTCAAGGAGATCGTGGAAGGGAAGTACGACGAAATCCCGGAGCAGGCGTTTTACATGGTCGGCACGATTGACGAAGTTCTTGAGAAGGCCGAGAAGATGAAGGCGGGCGTCTAGGACTCGAATGCTTCCTGAATCCATCCAACTGATCGTTGTGACGCCGGAGCGACAACTGCTGCGCGAAAGTGTGGTGGAAGTTACCGTGCCCGGACTGGACGGGCAACTGGGAATTTTGCCGGGGCACGCGCCGCTGATGACGGAACTGGGGATCGGGGAGTTGGCTTACCGGACGAGCACGTCGAGCCAGCCGGTTGTGCTGGCGGTGATCAGCGGATTTGCGGAAGTGCTGGGCGATCGCGTGACGGTGCTGGCGGAAACCGCGGAGCGCGCGGAAGAGATCGACCTGGCGCGCGCGGAAGAAGCCAAGGCGCGGGCGGAGAAACGCCTGGCGGCCGGGGATCCGAACATTGATTGGGATCGGGTGAACATCGCGCTGCAGCGTTCGATCATTCGCATTCAGATAGCGCGAAAATATCGCGGCGCCCCCGTGGAATCCCGCTAGACCCTGTAAGTTTCCCGCCGTTGGCGCGGCGATGAGACGCGGGTGTGGCCGACGACATCAAATGCGGTGGAGTGAAGCATGGAACCAATCACGATTTACAGCGCGGGATGGTGCCCGGACTGCCGCCGGGTGAAGAATTTCCTGAAGGACCGCGGCGTGGAATTCCACGAAGTGGATATTGATAGAGATGAAGAAAGCGAAGAACTGGTCCTTCGCGTGAACAACGGAAAGCGGAAGGTGCCCACGCTGAAAGTGGGTGAGCGGTATTTTGCGTGCAGCCCGTTCAGCGCGCAAAAACTGGCGGACGAGTTGCGCATTCCGCTGAATTCCTGAAAAACACGGGCGCGTCAAATCCATTCACAAATAGCGCGTTCTAAAGCGGAGATCTGCGCCCTATTGCGCTTGGAAAACGTCCACTGTTTTATTCTTCTGTTCTGGAGAAGACCCGGCTGGGCGATGGTTTTCAAGTGGACGCTGGCGGTGGAAATTTGCCGGCGGAACGGGGCGGCTAGTTGGAAAAGCCGCGGGTCCATGTCTGCGTCACGTGCAGTCTCTCATCGAGCAGCAGGATGTCGGCGTCGGCGCCGGGGCGCAGAGAGCCTTTCTTGAATTCGATGCCGAGCAGAGTGGCGGGATTCAAAGTGAGCATGCGGAGCGCGTCGGCGAGCGGCACACCGAGATTCACGATGTTGCGCAGCGCGCGGTCGAGCGTCAAGGTTGAGCCCGCGAGTTTCCCTTCTAAATTCCTGCAGACTCCTCCGGATACGGTCACTTCAAAACTTCCGAGGGTATATTTTCCGTCGGGCATGCCTGTGGCGGAAATGCCGTCGCTGACGAGAATGACGCCCCCGGAGCCCTTGGCCTGTAACAGGAGGCGCATCGCGGTTTCGTCGACGTGCACGCCGTCGGCGATCAGTTCCGCCGTGACTTCGGGCGTGGTGAGCACCGCGCCGATGACGCCGGAATCGCGGTGCGAAAAGGGGCGCATGGCGTTATAGACGTGGACGGCATGATGCGCGCCGCGAGCGATGGCGGCGCGGGCTTGTTCATAGGTGGCGTCGGTGTGGCCGATGGCGACGACGAGGCCGGCCTTGCGCGCGGCGTCGATGCAGGGTATTGCGCCCAGGAGTTCCGGGGCCAGGGTGAGGATCCGGGCGTTGCCTTTCGCAGCGTCAATGAATTGTTCGAGCAGGTCGGCGGAAGGAAGTTTCAAAAACTCCGGGGGATGCACGCCGCGCCGCGCGGGGCTGATGAAGGGGCCTTCAAAATGGATGCCGAGAATATCGGCGCGACAATCATCGGACCGGTGTTGAGTGGAAATGTATCCGGCGATGCCCTCGGCGCTGCGGCAGATGGATTCGGGGCTGGCGGTGACGGTGGTAGCGAGGAAAGAAGTGGTGCCGTGGGTGGCGACCATGCGCGAGACGGCCTGGAGCGCGTCCTCGGCGGCTTCCATCACGTCGTGGCCGCCGGCGCCGTGAATGTGAACGTCGAGGAAGCCAGGTGTGGCGATTTTATCCGTGGCGATGATTTCACGCGCGCCTGCGGGCAAGGTGACGGCGCTGCGCGGTGCGACGGAATCGATAACGCCATCGCGAAAGAGAACGGCGGCATCCGAAATTTCCGTAGATGGAGTGAAGGCGCGGGCAACATGAAGAAGAGTTGTGGACATGGCGACCTTTTATCGTAACGGAAATTCGCCAGCGGAGCGAGGCCTCCGATTTGTGAGTCATCCCGGAATTGCAGGTTCCCCGGGCAGACATTGCCCTCGGAACGGCAGCGATCCGGGTTTCCGGCACTGGTTGAGCAAAAATGCGGGTGTTCGGGAGCTACTTTGCCATTTCGATGCTGGCGAGTTTGAGGGCGCTGCCGTCGACCGAGCCTTTGACGACGACATGGTGTCCGGCGTGAGGCGCGACCTTGTCCTGGGCGTCGATGGTGTAAACCTTTTTGTCCGTGTCGTTCACGAATACATATTTGGCGCCGTGCTCTTTCACGCAGCGCGAGGCGCACTCCGCGCCGGCTTGCCCGGCATTTTTCGCGCCGCACATATCGTCGGAAATCCAGCCGGTCCAGGAGCCGTCGGCGGGTGAGGCGATGGAGGCGGCGAGCAGGGCTAGTGCAGGTAAAAAGAAGAATCGAGATTTCATCGGAGAGTCTCCCAAAAAGTGCAGTATCAGTTTCGGCGCGGACAAATTCAGGCTCGCACAATGTGAGGAACGTGTCCAGTAGACGAGAAAGTTCGACGGTTAATTGCAAAGCGACCAGGATTGAGGAGTCTTTTGAGCGTTACAAAACCCGGCAACGGATCACGGCCGACTCGGGCTTTCGAACGCTATCACAAGGGGAATAACCGTCCCGACGATTGTTCCTCCCACCGCGACAGCGGTGAACGTGCTAAAGCTGGGAGGCTTCGGGGGCTTATTGTTCAGAGTCTGCGTGGGTCCTTGACAAGGCTGGTGCTGATGCGATTCGTGATAATTATCCGCGTCGGGAGACACCGACGTGCGCTCGCTGACCGAAGAAATCGGGCGGACGCGAAACGCCTTTCCTTGCTCCACCAGTTGCGATGCCGAGCCGACTTGCACGTTGGCCTGACCGCGCTGGCTCTGGATCATGAGATTGCATGGATCGTCAACCGAAACGCGCCCGGTGCTCGCCTGGCTCACCACCGGAGTGATTCGTACATCGGAAGCTACAATCACAACGTTCGGCTGTCCGGCCGGCTTGTTGTAGGCCAAAGTCCCCCGGTTTAGAGTGACGATCACACCGTAAGGGGCTTGAAAGATATGTCCCGACGAACTAGCTTGCAGCTCGATGGAGAGATTGCCAACGCGCACCTGCAATACTCCGCCGGCATCGGTAGAAAGGTAATCACCGGAGAAAACCGTGGCACCTTCCGTGCCGGGAGAGCCCCCGAGGTGCGCGGACGATGCCTTGGTGACCATTCCAAGAGAAGTATTCGCAGCGGGAGTAGTCTGCGCGGAGATTTCCACGCTGGTGGAATTGTTCACGGCGGATAGGACGGCCTGCGGCGCGGGTGCAGGGGTTGCCGGCCCGCTGGCGTTTCCAGTGTGCGCGGTGCTTATCTCGCCGACGCCCACTTGAACACAAACTCCCGCCAGGTTGCAGAATCTTACCCTGCCTTCGAAGACGATTACGCTCATCGTGTTGCCGTCGTAGGCCACATAAAAATCGGTGCCGATCACGCCGGCAACGCCCGCGGGAGTGCGGACTTCGAATTTACCATCAGGCTTGGAAATTTTCTGCGCCTGGATGCGGATCTTGCCGAGACCGACGGCAAGTTCCGTTTGCTGAGCGCCCGCGTCGTGCTTGGCAACCCTCAAGTTGGAGTCGGATCCGAGATTCACGACCGAGCCATCGTCGAGGGAGACGCGAGCACGGCCACTGGCGAGCGTGTTGACGACGTCCTGCCAGTAGACCGGGGCTTTGGTGTCCGCCGAGATCGATTGGCTGCCGCGCACGATACTAACGGAAGGGATCACTCGAGAGAGTTCTCCGGCGCGCTGCTCGGGGGTGTCCGGGAGGGGAAATGCCGCGGCGGGGAGCAAGACCAAAGCAGCAAGCGCACAGACGCATCCGCGCGCGTTCGACGAAAAAATCTTCATCAAGCACTCCTGGAATTCGGCGATTTTGCTCGTAATGCCCGTGGGGGGATAGAAGAACGAGTGCTAACGTACACGGAAGGGTTGAAGACGGCAAGCAGCAGTCTTATTTCCGTTGCTATCCGGCGAGCGTTGGTGGGCGTGGCCGATCCGGGATTTGCATTAGACGCCGGCCGTCAGGAGCTTGTATTCCGCGTGGCCAAAATAAGTTCGTGGCATAATCAAGCCACATGTGCAGGGGAAAAAATCGAAAAAATTCGGGGAAGAATGTGTGCCAGATGGAATTGAAGCGGGTGGAATCTCCAGTGTGGCTTGGCTGTGGGCCGGAAAAATGAAGGCAAACTCGAAAATGATCCAGCTTGCCCGTTTGTTTGCCAGAAAATGTGTCGAATTCCGATGCACCGGACTCATCCGAGGGGAGGTGGTGTTGGCGGTGGGACTGGCCGTTGGAGCTGCGGGATGGGCGCAGGGCGTGGCACAGGGGCCACCGCCGCCCCCGTCGGCGAAGACGATCAAGTGCAAGGATCGCGCGGTGCCGAAATTTGAGGACATCACCGACAAAGCCGGCATACGCTTTTCGCACACTTCCGCGCCGGAGAGCCGCTACATCATTGAGTCCATGAGCGGCGGGGTGCTGCTGCTGGATTATGACCGCGATGGATGGCTGGACATTTACTTCACGAATGCGCCGACGGTGGAGTTGGCATTGAAGGGGCAGCAGGCGCGCGGGGCGCTTTATCACAACAACCACGATGGAACGTTTACTGATGTCACCGACAAGGCAGGGATCGGGAAGCCGTGCTTTGCGATGGGCGGGGCGGTCGGCGACTACGACAACGACGGCTGGCCGGATATTTATGTGACCTGCTACGGCGGCAACGTGCTGTATCACAACAACGGCGACGGCACGTTCACCGACGTGACGGCGAAAGCCGGCGTGCGCGACGGGCGATTTTCCACGGGCGCGGCGTTTGGCGATTACGATCGCGACGGCTTCCTGGACCTGATGGTGACTAACTATGTGGACCTGGATATTCACCACCCGCCCGCGTTCGGCAGCAGCGTCACCTGCAAATACATGGGGATTGATGTGCAGTGCGGCCCGCGTGGATTGAAAGGCGCGGGCGATTCGCTGTTTCACAACAATGGCGACGGAACGTTTACGGATGTTTCGAAGAAGGCCGGCGTAGACGATCCGAATGGCTACTACGGGTTGACGACCGTGTGGGCGGACTTCAACAACACCGGCCGGCCGGACATTTATGTGGCGAACGATTCAACGGCGGGATTTCTTTACCGCAACGATGGAAACGGAAAATTCACGGACATTGGGCTGGAGTCCGGCACGGCGCTCGGGGAAGACGGGCACGAGCAGGCCGGGATGGGCGTGGCGCTGGGCGATTATCTGCACACGGGCCGGCCTTCGCTGGTAGTGACGAATTTTTCTTTGGACAACAGTCCTCTCTATCGCAACGACGGGAAGTGGGATTTTCAGGATGTTTCGTACCCCTCGGGGATCGGGTTGCCGTCGGTGCCATTTGTGAAGTGGGGCGTGGCGTTTGTCGATCTGGACAATGATGGCTGGCTGGATCTGGTGACCGTGAACGGCCACGTGTATCCGCAGGTGGATACGCTGCAGACGGGGGCGCGCTATCGCGAGCCCAAGCTGGTGCAGTACAACCAGGGCGACGGGACGTTTTGCGATGCGAGCGAGGAATCCGGGCCGGCGATTACGGAGCCGCGGGTTTCACGCGGGTTGGCGGTCGGCGATCTCTTCAATGACGGCAACATGGATCTCGTGGTGGAAGATTTGCAGGGGAGTCCGATGGTGTTGCGGAATCCCGGGCTGCCGGGGCGCCACTGGGTGAGTTTCGAACTTGCCGGGACGAAGAGTAATCGCCTGGCAATTGGCGCGCGGCTGAAGCTTGTTGCCGGGGGCATGACGCAGACGGAAGAGATTCATAGCGGCGGGAGCTATCTCTCACAGAATGACCTGCGCGTACACTTCGGGTTGGGAACCGCTGCAAAAATAGAGAGCCTGGAGATACGGTGGCCTTCGGGCGCCGTGGAGACGCAGAAGAATCTGGCCGCCGACAAATTTTACAGCGTGCTGGAGGGTCAGGGGATCGTGGCCGTGGAAAAGATTCGACCAGTGACGGCGAGGAAGCCGTAGGAATTCCTTTCGTAACGTGAGTTTTCGAGCCCACTCCTCTTACTGTTTTGGAGAATGCTTTGGCTGAGGTTCTTCGAGGCGCAAACTGCGCGCCTCTCAGGGTGACAAGTTTTTGGTCAGTGCTTGATTGTGATCGAGTTGTAGCTTTCCAGATATCCCTGTTACGGAACAATGGGCAGCACGAGGGCTGAGGGGTGTTCTTTGTCATGGTAGATGGTGTTGGTGGCGGATTGCATTTTGGTGGAGATGGCCTGGGTTTCGCCGGTGTTGAGGTTGCGGTCGAAGCGGGGGAAATTGCTGCTGGAGATTTCCAGGCGCAGGCGGTGTCCGGCGAGAAAGACGTTGCTGATGGCCCAGAGATCGATTGTGAGGTGATAGACCTCACTCGGCTGTGCCAATTCCGGTCGCTCCGAGGAATTGCGATAGCGCAGGCGGAGGATGCCCTCGGTCAAGTTCTGCGCGAAACCGTTGGGCCAGACATCCACGAGTTTAGCGGTGTAATCCGTGTCCTTCGCGGAAGTGCCGACGAAGAGATCGAGTGAGACCGGTCCGGTGACTTCGGTGTCTTTGGTGAAGGCGGAAGTGGTGTACACCAAAACATCTTTGCGTTCTTCTACAGGGCGCTGATCGCGGGGGCCGGGCGCGAGATGGGCCGAATCACAGCAAAGCGGGCCGCCGATGGTGGGCACCGCGTTTGCAGGATCGTAGAGATAAGAATCGTTTGGCTCCGTAGTCGGATTCTGAGTATTCAGCTGACCGTCCCCTGTGGAACCATTCGCTTTTCCCGCAGACTGGAGAAAATATTTCGTGGATTTGGCGCGGGCAAGCGGCCAATCCGCTTCGTCGCGCCATTCGTTTTTCCCCATGACAAAAATGCGGACGGGTTTATTGCCGGCAAATGCGTTTGCCTGGCCTTTCAGCAGGTAGTCATACCAGGTGAGGAGCAATTCATCCATGTCATATGGCGCGGAGGGGCCGAAATCCACGTCGCCGATTTTTCGCTGGTCGGAACCACCCGAGTGGCCGCCGAGTTCCACCAGCAGGTGCTGGCCGTTGCGCGCGGCGTCGCTGCCCGCCCGGGTTTTTAAAAGCGTGTAATTCCGAAGAGAGCCGCCGAGAAAAATGTCGTACCACGCGGCGATATGAAGGACCGGCACCTGAATGTGGGAATAATTCTCTTCCAGCGAGACGGCTTTCCAATAATCGTCGTAATTCGGATGCGCCAGCCAGTCGCGATAGTAAGGAGCGAGGGACTGGGGGTCCAGTTGCGCGAGAATGGGGTAGCTCTCGAGCGGCAGTGTGTCTTTCCAGTTGAGCGCATTGGTGTCCTGTGCGGCACGGCGCACCAGAGTGTTCTGCGCCAAACCGCTGGCCCAGGATTGATTGAACCACTGCTCGAAGGCGCCGCCCTGGTAGGTCCAATTCTCGTGGTAATTGGAGGCGGTTTCGTAAGGCGCGATGCCCGATAGATGCGGAGGACTCGCGATGGCGGCGAGCAACTGCGTGGCGCCGACGTAAGAGCCGCCGAACATGCCGACTTTGCCGTTCGATTGCGGCAGGGCCGCGGCCCATTCGATGGTGTCGAAGCCGTCCTTCGATTCGTGCCGGAAGGGATTCCACTCGCCCTCGGATGTGAAGCGTCCGCGGACGTCCTGCACCACGACGATATAGCCGCGGGCGGCGGCCTTCATACCGAAGGGGCGCGAAGTGTTCTTGTCGTAGGGAGTGCGCTGCAACAGGACAGGGTATTTTCCATCGGCCCGTGGGCGATAGATGTCGGCCCTGAGGATGGCGCCATCGCGCATCTTCGCGGGGACGTCCCGATCAACAATCACCGCCTCGGATTGCGCGCGAATTGCCGGGGAGAGAATGCAGAGGGAGACCAGGGTGGCGGCGAAAGCGGGCAAAAGGGAAAACGGAGTTCGAGAGATTCTTGGCATTATGCCTCCGTGGCGCATCCTAAAGCGGGCAAGGAACGCCGTCAACTTCGGCTTCATAATCGGCGAATCGCGCTGGTGGCCGAAGTCGGCTACAATGCTTGGCGCCAGCGCCAGATCAAACTTATAACGAGAAAAGGAAAAGCAGATGAGAAAATTGGGGATTGCAGGATTAACGTCGCTACTGGCTTTTGCCCTGTGTGCGTACGTTCAGAACGGAAAAACGCACGCCGCAGACGCCGCCACGGGCTATAAAGTTTCCGGGAAAATTCCGGTGACGGGCGAGGGCGGCTGGGATTACCTGGTGGTGGATGCCGAAGCGCGGCGCCTGTATCTTTCGCACTCGACGCATGTGGTGGTGTTTGACGTGGATTCTCACGCGGTGGTGGGGGACATTCCGGACACGCAAGGTGTGCACGGGATTGCCCTGGCGCCAGAGCTGGGACGCGGGTTCGTCAGCAACGGCCGCGCAAACACGGTGACCATTTTTGATCTGAAGACACTGAAGACGATCGGCACGGTTCCCACGGGAACGAATCCGGACGCCATATTGTATGACGCGGTTACGAAGCGGGTGTTCGCGTTCAACGGGCGGAGCAAGGATGCCACGGTGATTGATGCGGCGGCAGGCACGGTGCTGGGCACGATCGCGGTAGGAGGCAAGCCGGAATTTGCGGCGGCCGATGGCAAGGGCAGCGTGTACGTGAACGTGGAAGATACCAGCGAACTGCTGCATATCGATGCGTCGAAGATGACGGTGCTGCACCGCTGGCCGCTGGCTCCCTGCAAGGAACCGTCGGGGCTTGCGATGGATACGAAGGCGCGCCGGCTGTTCGCCGTCTGCGACAACGAAATGATGGCCGTGGTGGACGCGGATTCCGGAAAAGTGGTGGCCGCACCCAAAATTGGCGAAGGTCCCGACGCCGCGGCGTTCGACCCCGGAACAAATCTTGTTTTTTCATCCAACGGGGAGACCGGCACGTTGACGGTGGTGCATGAGGACGCGCCCGACAAATACTCCGTTGCAGAAAACGTTCCGACGAAGAAGGGCGCGCGCACGATGGCCCTCGACCTGAAGACTCACTCGCTCTACCTGCCGGCGGCGGATATGATTCCACCGACCGAGGGGCATAAGTGGCCAACAGTAAAGCCTGGAACGATGGAACTGCTGGTTGTGTCGAAGTAATCCAGAAGCGAACTTCTGCCGGTTTCCCTCCGGGTTGCATGCCGCGAGGGAACCGGCAGACTGATTTTTTGGGCGATTCAGCGTGGAGCAAGGCGATGGACAAGTCCCCTGATGCCCCCGGCGGGGCGGAGGAAACGGAAGTTGCGCACCCGGTGGTATCGCGGTTTCGATGGATCGGGTGGTCGAGTCTCTTCCTGGCGATCGTGCAGAGCGTATGCACGATCTTTGTGGCGCTCAGCGGATTGCGACTCCTGCTGGGTGCGGCCGCATTCGGCGCGGCCATTGGAGTGATGAAAGTCGCGGACCAGAGAATTCACATTGATGCGGTGCGAATCCCGATGGTGATGTTCGCGCTGGCGGGCGCTGTGTTTAATTTGTTGGCGTTGTGGCAGGTGCGCCGGTTGCGGGGGCGGGCAGCATCGGCATGGCGGCAAAAGACAATTTCGCGAAGCAAATTTGCTTCGGAGGGAGTGCAGTTGGCTCTATCGGTTTTGACGCTGATTCTGCTGGCAGTGGAATCGTACTATCACCTTCAAAACACCCACCATTTATAAAAAGCAGGCAGGAGAAGTTTACGTGGAATCGCTCCTGGATTCCGCTGTTTCACGAATGGCCTTCTCCAGGCGCGCGTGCAGCCGTTCGCTGTAACCTACCGGTAGTTCGTAAATACGATTATCCGCGGTCAGAACCAGGATGTTGCGCGTGGAGTCCAGAATCGCGGAGCAGACTTCGCAGTTCTCCAGGTGCTTCTCGATGTCCGTGAGCAGCTTGGGGTCGAGCTGCTTATCGAGATATCCGGAGATGTGTTCCCAAACGTTTTTGCACTCCAGCGTCATTGAAACATCCTCCCGAAGAAGCCTTTTTTTGCCGGAGCAGCCGGACGCAGAGTGGGGGCGAGCAATTTTTGCAGCATCATGCGTGCGCGGTGCAGGCGGACTTTCACGAGCGGCACATTGATGCCCAGTGCGCTGGCGGTTTCTTCCTGGTTGAGTTCCTCGAGGTCCCGCAGCACCAGCACCTCGCGGTAAATGGGAGGCAGTTGATCCACGGCCTGGCGCAGAATCTGGCGCATCTCTTTTTTCTCCAGTGCCTCGGAGGGAATTTCCCGCCAGTCGGTCAGCACGGCGGGGGTGAAATCGCCTTCGCGGTCTTCTCTGCCTTCGTCGAGCGAGTCGACGGGAGCCGCTTTGGCCTTGCGCAGCCGCTGTCGCGCCTCGTTCATAGCGATCGTCACGAGCCAG
>Ga0210401_10003751_pt1 | contig 16100 bp, 14 predicted proteins | sample IncBWH32MmetaG_FD_150866 | JGI IMG/M metagenome (GOLD analysis project Ga0210401, IMG submission 150866) | Forest soil microbial communities from Barre Woods Harvard Forest LTER site, Petersham, Massachusetts, United States - Inc-BW-H-32-M | ecosystem: Environmental > Terrestrial > Soil >... | reverse complement strand
ATGTGGACCCGCGGATCAGGAAGATACTGTGCTCGGGCGTTTCTTAATGAGAAAAGCGCCAATCGTTACAGCAAGTGACAGAACGAGCAGGCTGCTGTCACGAAGCAAAGTCCAAATTGTCAGCGGCTCGTCGTTGCCGAAGCAGCCGCACTTGATCTGAATGTGCAGGATCAATGCCCGCGTCATCGCGCCAATGAAGACCAGCAGCAACGCGCTTGTAATCGACCCGGCCCATCGAAGCCCCAGTCCCGAAATTAGCCAAGCTCCCAGGACGGCTTCGAAGATTGGGAGAACCCGTGCCATTATCTCGACGGCCCACAGAGGAAGCATGTTGTAGGAGTCGATGGCCATGGCAAAGAAGAAATGGTAATCGCCGAAGTGCCAGCTGCCGTTGAAATGAAGCTTGGTATACGCAGCAACAAGGAAAATCGCACCCAGCGCGACGCGGCCAACAGCGAGCAGAATGGGTGGCCACGCAGCCGCGCGCGGCGAAGTTTCCGACGGTATGGCAGTGGTGGCCATGCTTATTGGCGCAGCAGATAGTCAAAATAACTTTTCAGCAGCTTGTAGTCCACGCCGCCGCCGGGAAGGGCTTCGGTCTTGCCGTGCGCCGTGATGTAGACCGTCGGCGTCTGATTGACATTGCGTTGCATTCCCATGGCGTGATCGCGTTCGATGGAGGCGTTGATCTCGTTGATGTGCTGCGATTCAAAGGCCTGGAATTTTTTGAATTGCGCGGGCGGAAAGTAAGAGGCCATGACTTCGTCAATATTTCCTTTGGCCGACCATTCATCTTGATGATCGTACAGGGCCCGCTCAATCGCTTCAAATTGCCCAAATTCCGCCGCGGCATTCGCCAGCCGCGCCGCCTGGCGCGCGTACGGGTGCATATCCAGCGGAAAATCGCGATGAATCAGATGGACCTTGCCCGGAATCACATAGTCGTCGATGACCTGCTTGACCGTCGTCTCAAAAAATGTGCGGCACGCCGGGCATTGGAAATCGCCGAAGACCTCCATAGTGATCGGAGCACTTGGATTTCCGATCATTTTTTGAAATGTCGGGTTCGACGGCGCCGTGGCGACTTTTGCGGCAGAAGGGGCGGCGGGCTTTGTCTGTTGCTGTGCGAATGCTCCCGATCCTGCAAAGCACAGCGCAGCCAAGGTTAGAAACCTAAATGGGCGGACAGGAAGCGATTTCACGCGACGATCTCCTTGGGATTTTGTGAGCATAATATTCTAACCCCAAATCGGGTTGGTATGCACTTTTAGACGTGTGAAAGAAGGGCATGGTTTTCCGTTGGGCACCCCTTGCCGTGCCCATTCGGGCAACTTTGGCCAGCCCGCTTGACATATGGGGCGAGGAATAAAGAAGAGTCTGAGATTGTGAAGGAGGCTGGATTGGCGGATAGAGAATCTTGAAAAGCGGGGAAGAATGGCTGCAAACAACTGCAGACAATATAGATATAATGCAGTCAAAATACTTGACAATAGTACACTCAATATGTAGAATACGTGCGTCTGAGGCACTCATGCCGGTTCGTATCGGGCGAGTTTTGGAGGAGGCGAGGCAGTTATGAGCAAAATTATTGGTATTGACTTGGGAACCACCAATTCGGTGGTTTCCGTGATGCAGGGTGGTGAGCCGGTTGTTATCCCCAACCAGGAAGGCGGACGGACCACCCCCTCGGTTGTGGCGATCACCAAGACGGGGGAGCGACTGGTCGGGCAGGTGGCCAAACGGCAGGCGGTGACCAACCCGGAGAATACCGTTTATTCGATTAAGCGCTTCATGGGCCACAGGTTTGATGAAGTGGCGGAAGAGGTTAAGCGCGTGCCCTATCAAGTCACCAAGGGGCCGCACGACGACGCGCGCGTTGATATCTTCGGCAAGGCTTACACGCCGCCGGAACTTTCCGCGATGATTCTGCAAAAGCTGAAGACTGCCGCTGAGGATTTTCTGGGCGAGAAGGTGACCAAGGCGGTTATTACGGTCCCGGCGTATTTCAATGACAGCCAGCGGCAAGCCACCAAACAAGCGGGCGAAGTAGCCGGTCTGGAAGTGCTCCGCATCATCAACGAGCCAACCGCCGCGGCGCTTGCCTATGGCCTCGACAAGAAGAAGGACGAAACCATCGCGGTCTATGACCTTGGCGGCGGCACATTCGACATTTCCATCCTGGAAGTGGGCGAAGGCGTAGTCGAAGTGAAAGCCACGGCCGGCGATACGCATCTGGGCGGCGATGACGTGGATAATCGCGTAGTCGATTGGCTGATCGCGGAATTCAAAAAGGACCAGGGCATTGACGTCAGCAAAGATCGCATGGCCGTGCAACGGCTGAAGGAAGCCGCGGAAAAAGCCAAGATCGAGTTGTCCCAGATGCAGGAGACGGACATCAATCTTCCGTTCTTGACAGCGGACGCGTCCGGGCCGAAGCACCTGCAATTGAAACTGACGCGGGCGAAGCTCGATCAGTTGATGGAAGACATCCTGCAGCGAACGATCGGGCCGACCAAGCAGGCGCTTTCGGATGCAGGCATCACGCCGGACAAAATCGATGAGGTGGTCCTGGTGGGAGGCTCGACGCGCATCCCGCGCGTGTTGCAAATCGTCAAGGATCTGTTTGGCGGCAAGGAACCGCATAAGGGCGTCAACCCGGACGAAGTCGTCGCTGTGGGCGCAGCGATTCAAGGCGGAGTGCTGGGCGGCGAGGTGAAGGACATTCTGCTGCTCGACGTGACTCCGCTCTCGCTGGGCGTGGAAACCCTGGGCGGCGTGATGACGGTGCTCATCCCGCGAAACACCACGATTCCGACGCGCAAGTCGGAAGTGTTTTCGACCGCGGCGGACAATCAGCCGTCGGTGGAAATTCACGTATTGCAGGGCGAACGCAAAATGGCGCCCGACAATCGCACGCTCGGCAAATTCCACCTGATGGGAATTCCGCCAGCGCCACGGGGATTGCCGCAAGTCGAGGTCACGTTTGACATCGACGCCAATGGCATCCTCAATGTTTCGGCGAAGGATCGCGCGACGAATAAGGAGCAGAAGATCACGATTACAGCTTCGACCGGCCTCAGCAAGGAAGAGGCCGAGAAGATGCGGTCCGACGCCGAGGCTCACGCCGAAGAGGACAAGAAGAAGCTCGCGGAAATCGAGGCGCGCAACATACTCGACAACCGCGTCTATCAGGTCGAAAAGCTCATCGCGGATAATCGCGACAAGCTTTCCGAGTCCGATACGAAGCCGGTGGAAGAGGCTGTTGCGGCGGCGAAGTCCGCGCTCGCGGGCGGCATCCTCGACCAGATTCAGTCGGCGACACAGAAACTCGAGAGCGTATCGCACAAGCTCGCGGAGGTGCTGTACAAGACCGCCCAAGCATCAGGCGCGCAGGCCGGAGCCGGAGGCTCCAGCACGGATGGAGCGTCAGGGGCGCCGAAGGGCGCAACGGGCACGCCGCCGGAAGGCGAAGTGATCGACGCCGAGTACGTGGACGTCGATGAAACGAAGAAGCCGAATTAAGTGAAGACCGTGTAGCGCCCGCCTTTCAAGCGGGCATCCGGTTCACCGAGTGCCCGTCCGAAGACCGGCGCTACACGAATTTGTACAGGAGCCAGCGTTGACGACGTATGAGGGCATCAAGCGGACCGGGCCGCCGCACGCCATTCAAAAGCTGCGGGAAGATTTGTTCATGATTCAAATCGTCCTCTCGGAAACGCCGACGGCGGACTGGAAGCGATTGTTTTACGAAACGCAACAGGCGCCGCCGCCCGATTTCCCTCCCCGCGCCGTGGATATCAGCGGAGCACTCATTCGATTCCGGTCGGAGGTCCCCAGCGTGGAAGCGCGGACGGCCTGGATCGACCGATGGATCGAGCGCGCCAATCAGAAGGAAGCGGCCATGGGTGGAAAGCTCGACGAAGAACGGAAGCGGCGGCGCGACGAACACCAGCGCGAGCAGCAGGAATTGGCCGCCATCAACGCACATTGGGAAAAGTTGTAGGGGCACGACATGTCGTGCCCCTACAACGGCAATTGTCTGCAAGAGATGATGCCGTGATGTTCACGAGTCACCGGCCACGAATCACGAGTCACTGAATTTCATATGGCTACTTCAACCAAACAAGACTACTACGACCTCCTCGGCGTCTCCCGCAAGGCGGCGCAGAAGGAAATTCGGCAGGCTTACAGGAAACTTGCGCGCAAATATCACCCTGATCTGAATCCGGGCGATAAATCCTCGGAAGAAAAATTCAAGCAGGTGCAGGAAGCTTACGACGTTCTTTCGGATGCCAAGAAACGCCAGATGTACGATCAATTCGGCTTCGAAACTCCGGGTGCTGGAGGAATGCCTGCTCCGGGAGATGCCGGCAACGTTCACTTTGATTTTGGCGGGTTTGATTTCGGCGGCGGACCAGGCGCAGGTGGCGCAGGACCGAGTTTCAGGGATCTATTCAGCCAGTTTTTTCGGGGCGGAGGAGCTGCAGCCGAAGCCCCTTCGGGAGTGGAGCCGGGTTCGAGCCTCGAATACCAGATTGAAATTAGTTTTTGGGAAGCTGTTCGCGGCACTGTAAAAAAGCTGACCATGTCGCGCCTCGATACCTGCGGCGAATGCCACGGCACGGGCACCGTCGGTCAGCCGCAAACCTGTACGGCATGCGGCGGTTCCGGTCAAGTCACGCAAACGAGCGGGAAGATGCGTTTTAACCTGACCTGCTCGCGCTGCGGCGGCACGGGCCGGCTGGGAAACATGTGCCGTGAGTGTGGCGGCGATGGGCGCGTGCGGCGCACGGACACGATTGAAATTCGTATCCCTGCTGGGGTGCAGACCGGTTCGCGCGTGCGCGTGCCTGGTCGCGGCAACGCGGGCACAGCGGGCGAGCCGCCGGGGGACCTCTACATCATCACGGACGTGCAACCGCACCCGTTTTTCGACCGCCGCGGTGACGACATCTACACCACCGTTCCCATCACCGTCGCCGAGGCCGCGCTCGGCGCGAAAATTGAAGTGCCCACGATCGACGGGCGTTCCCTACTGCGGGTACCACCGGGAACGAACAGCGGGCAGAAACTGCGTTTGCGGGAGAAGGGCGTTCCTTCGGCGCGAAATCCCGGGCAACGGGGCGACCAGTACGTCGAATTGCAAGTCATCGTGCCGAAGCCGGTGGACGAACGCGTGCGCGAGCTCTTGAAGGAATTGCAGAAAATCGCACCGGAAGATCCGCGCAAGGATCTTTTTGACCGTGCCAAGGCGTGAGGAGCGCAGTCGTGAAGCGCGTAAATCCCAAACGAAAAAAGGCCCGAGCCGGGTACATGATTTCGGCCGTAGCGGAGTTGTACAAACTGCACCCTCAGACGCTGCGCCTCTACGAGCGCGTAGGGCTGCTCAAGCCGTCGCGATCCGATGGGAACACGCGTCTTTACACGGACTCCGATTTGGAGCGGCTGGAAGTCATTCTCACCCTGACGCGTGAGATGGGCGTCAATCTGGCGGGAATCGAAATCATTTTGAACATGCGCGAGAAAATGGGCGAAATGCAGCGCCAGATGGAAGCGTTCACCGCGTTTGTACAACAGGAACTGGCGCGCGGACTCCGCTCCGCAGCCGTGCGACCGCAGGAGGATGCCCTCGCGCGCGTTCCTCCGCCGAAGGTCATCCGCGTCCATAAGAACGAAACCACAGATAAACACAGATGAACACTGATAAAACCTAAAATCGTGCATAGAGTTCCCCCGACGAAACAAAATTCGTTTTTAATTTTTGGTTTTTCCTTCTTGGTTTTTGGTTTTTGATTCTTAATTGTTTATCAGTGTTTATCTGTGTTCATCTGTGGTTCCAATTTTTTCCACACCGCGAATGCTTTCCACAGCCCGAGACAACTTGCGCAACTTTAGCCGCGCGCCTATGCTGGCCACATGGCGCAAACGGATTGCCCGATATGCGGCGGAACGGGATGGAAGACCGTCAACCGCGTCGCGGAAGAAGAAAAATTGCCGCGCGGCTCGCGGGAAAAGTCCATTGAGGGCCTGTCCGCCGGACAAACGGGGACCGGCGCAACCAAGCGTGTTTGGGCCGTGCCATGCGATTGCACGGGCAAGGATCGCAACGCGCGAGTGATCGGGCGCGCGCGCATTCCCACGCGCTACGAACACTGCGACTTCGACAATTTCGACAAAGACCTCTATGACACCGGGACCGATTGGGCCGCGTGGAATCGCAGCCTGGAACAGGCGAAGCTGGTAACCGAAGCATTCGCCCGCGATTATCCGGCCGGCCCCGACACGGGACTCCTGTTGATGGGGCCGTGCGGCGCCGGAAAAACGCATCTCGCCGTGGCGGCGCTCCGGCAAATCGTCTTGCGCGGGCACACCGGACTGTTTTACGACTACCGTGAGCTACTTAAGGAAATTCAGGGAAGCTACAATCCGGAAAGTCAAACCAGCGAACTCAGTGTCCTTGAACCGGTGTTGACTGCCGACGTTTTGCTCCTCGATGATCTCGGCGCCGGCAAACCTTCTCCGTGGGCGCTTGAAACGGTCGGGCACATCCTCAATTCCCGGTACAATGAACGGCGCATCACGCTTCTGACCACAAATTATCTCGATAATACCGGCCCGACTCCGATGCCCGCATCGCGGAGACCACAGCTTCCCTCCGGCCAGGCCGTCTCTGCCGCGCGCGAGGACACTCTCACCGACCGGCTGGGCATGCGCATTCGCTCCCGCCTCTACGAAATGTGCCGCACAATCGAGCTCTTCGCTCCCGATTATCGCCGCGAAGTCCGCCAGGCGGGGCGCGTAAGGTCGTGATTCGAGAATTTGGCAGTTGCTTGGGAACTCGATTCATCCGCTAAAGTGTTGTGGGACAGCCACTCTTGGTTGTTCCCGCACAATTTCGCAGGCCTTAATTTAGGGGACACCCAAGAGTGGCTGTCTTACCCAGCTTTCATTGACACAGGCCACAAAGCGCGGGTATCATCGCCACGGTGCGGCCACCTGGGTGGGAAGCCGCGCTCCCTTCCTTGCACCTCCCCGTGACTCGGAAGATAACCCGAGCATTACCCGTACGGAGCGAGGCAAGGACCTCACTGGAGGCAGTAAGATGTTTTCCGATAATGAAAACCCCGGCGGTGAGCTTTCCGCCGGACAATCCACATCCGCCGAAACAGCGGCGTCGGACCCAACCATAATTCCAGACGGTCAGCAGGTTGAGCCTGCTGCGGTTCAGGAGCATGAATCAATTGCCGCCCTGGCCACACCGCCTGCCGAACCGGCAGTTGTGACCGTTAATCCAACCGAACCCGTAGCCGCGCCGGATGGCGTTTCCGCCGTCGAACATTCTTCCGTAAGCGATGCGGTAGATACCGCGCTGGATTCGGGCGAGGCTTCCACGGAATCAACGGCCGAAATGGAAAAGCTCATGGAGCAATACGCCGTGCCTCATCAGGCGCCGGCGGAAGGCGAGATCGAATCCGGCCAGGTCGTGGCCATCACCGACCTGGGCGTGGTTGTAAACCTGGGAGTCAAGACCGAGGGTTTGATTCCCGCGCAAGAGTTCGCGGAACTCGACGGTCCATTCCCTCTGGTGGTCGGGCAGCCGGTGGAAGTGCAGAGGACCGGCGATCGCAAGGAAGGAATGGTTTTGCTGTCGTACCAGCGCGTTAAGCGGCGGCGCGCCTGGGGAAAGATTGAAGAGGCCTACCGGACGAAGGCCGACATCGTTGGAAAAATCGTGGATCACATCAAGGGCGGCCTGGTCGTGGACATCGGCGTACGCGCTTTTTTGCCTGCCTCGCAAGCCGATCTGCATCCGGTGCGCGATCTCGATGATTGGAAGGGCCGGGAACTCACTGTCCGCGTGCTGAAGATGAATCGCAAGCGCGGAAACGTGGTCGTCAGCCGCCGGGCCATCCTCGATGAACAACAAGCTTCGCAGCGGCAAGCCATGCTGGATTCGATGGCGGAAGGGCAGATCGTGCGCGGTGTAGTCAAGAATGTCACGGGCTATGGCGCATTTGTAGATCTGGGCGGAATCGACGGACTGCTGCACATTACGGATATGTCTTGGGGCCGCGTGGCCAGCCCGCTGGACGCAGTTTCGCCGGGCGAGGAAGTGGAAGTCAAAATCCTGAAGTATGACAAGGAAAAGGGGCGAGTTTCGCTCGGGCGCAAGCAATTGCTGCCCGATCCGTGGGCCTCGGTCGTGGAGCGCTACGAAAAGGGCAAGAAGCTCAGCGGCAAGATCATGGGGCTGACGGATTACGGCGCATTTGTGGAATTGGAGCCGGGCATCGAAGGCTTGGTGCACGTCAGCGAGATGAGCTGGTCCAAGCGCAAGCAGCATCCGTCGAAAATCGTTAAGGTGGGCGACGACGTCGAAGTCATTGTGCTCGGCGTCGATTCCAACGAGCGGCGAATTTCACTGGGGATGAAGCAGGCGCAGTCCGACCCGTGGCAAGTGCTCGCGGAAAAATATCCGGTAGGCACCGTGGTCACCGGAAAAATCCGCAACCTCACCGAATTTGGGGCTTTCCTGGAGATCGAAGAAGGATACGACGGCCTCATTCACGTCAGCGATATTTCCTGGACCGGGCGAATCAAAACTCCTTCGGAAGTTTATAAAAAGGGGGACACGGTCGAAGCAAAAGTGCTGAAAATCGACCAGGGATCGCGGCGCGTTTCGCTCGGTGTCAAGCAGGTCAACGACATCTGGTCCACCTGGTTTGAAAAGCACAAAGTCGGCGACCTGGTTCGCGGAAAAGTTTCTCGCGTAACGACATTTGGCGCGTTCGTAGAGCTCGCCGACGGGATCGAAGGCCTCTGCCACATTTCGGAAATTGACGACCGCCGCGGCAAGGGTGGCGACAAGCCGCAAGGGCCCCCGCGTCCCGGCGTACGGCAGAGCGGGTTGCTCGATCCTGGGCGCGATTATGAATTCAAGATTGTCAAGATCAGCCAGGACCAGCATAAAATCGGGCTCAGTTACCGTGGCGCGCAAAAGCAGGCGGAACGCCGCGACATGGAAGATTACCGGTCGACGAAATCGTCAGCGAAAGCCACGATCGGTGATGCTATTATGGCCAAGCGTTCCCTGTAGCAGGTCCGGCGGTCCCCCGGCCGGAGTGTAAATAATATTTCCCTTAAGCGTCGTTTGGTGATATGGAATTGCCACCAAAGGCAGCCCGCTCGGGGGAGTTTTCTCCATCGAGCGGGTGACGTGTTCCCGAGGCACGTCCGGGCCCCTTACAAAGTGGTGTTATTTTTAGGAGCAGGCGGAGCATAAATCAATGACCGATTCCACCGTGACAAAAGCGGACCTGGTAGAAGAAGTGGTTCGCGTCACAGAACTTCCACGCAAAGAATCCGAAGCTGTCGTCGAAACGATTTTCGAAAGCATCATCGGCGCGCTGCAAGGAGGCGACCGCATCGAAATCCGCGGCTTCGGCAGTTTCCGAACGCGCCAGCGCCGCGGCCGCACAGGGCGCAATCCCAAGACGGGCGCCAAGGTCGAGGTGCCGCCCAAAAAGATTCCTTTCTTCAAGCCCAGCAAGGAGCTGAAGGATCACGTCAACACCGGCGCGCCTGCGGCCCCTGGCACGGGTTCCGCTCCGGCTGTGCCGCCAAGTTAGAAGCGCGCCGCGGATCTCATCCCTTCGCGGTCCGCGGCCAATATTCCCTATGGATTACCTCTGGACGCCGTGGCGCTACAAGTACATCGCCGAAGCCAAGAATCAATCGGGTTGCGTCTTTTGCAATGCTCCCGCGGCGAATCGTGACGAGGAATGGCTCATCGTGCAGCGCGCGGTGAAAAATTATGTCATTCTGAATCGATACCCGTACACTTCCGGACATGTATTGATCGTTCCCTACGCGCATACCGCGGATTTTGCAAACCTGGAACGAGATACCGCCGCGGAAATGATATTGCTGTCGCAGCGCGTGCAAGCGGCCATCGATGACGTCTACCATCCAGACGGATTCAACCTGGGCATGAATTTGGGCCAGTCTGCCGGTGCGGGGATTGCCGATCACCTGCACATGCACCTCTTGCCCCGCTGGACGGGTGATACGAATTTTATGACGACCGTCGGCGAAACGCGCCTCGAGCCGGAAGAGCTTTCCACGACGTACACGAAACTTCGCAAGGCGCTGGTTCTGTAGCGCCCGCCTTCACGCGGGCATCGTAGATTTGAGCCAATGCCCGCCTGAAGGCGGGCGCTACATCTTTCCAGGAGCTGTCGTTGAACTTCTCGCTCACCGAAGAACAACAATTATTGCAGCGCACGGTGCGGGAGTTCGCCGAAAGCGAAGTGAAGCCGCACGCGCGCGAGATCGACGAGACGGGACATTTTCCGCGCGAAACTTTCCGCAAAGCGGCGGAACTGGGGCTGACGGCCGTGGCGCTGCCGGAATCCGAAGGCGGCGCTGGGTTCGACCACGTGTCCTATTCCATCGTCATTGAAGAAATTTCCCGCGTGTGCGCTTCCACCGGCGTGATTCTTTCCGTGCAAAATTCGTTGTACTGCGATCCGATCCACCGCTTTGGCACGGAAGAACAGAAGAAAAACTTTCTCTTGCCCTACGCGCGCGGCGAAAAAATCGGATGCTACGCGCTGACCGAGCCGCAAGCGGGCTCGAACGCGGCGGCGCTTGCGACCAAGGCCGTCCGCAAGGGCGAGCGCTACATCATCAACGGCACGAAGGCGTGGATCACAAACGGCGGCGTGGCCGACGCTGCGATCGTGTATGTGAATACGGATGCGGCGAAAGGCGAAAAAGGGATCACGGCTCTCATCGTCGAGCGTGGCACGCCCGGCTTCAAAGTGGGCAAGGAAGAAAAAAAACTCGGCATTCACGCCACGGCCTGCACGGAATTGTCTTTCACCGATTGCGAAGTCCCCGCCGCGAATCGCATCGGAAACGAAGGCGAAGGCTACAAGATCGCGCTTTCGACGCTCGACGGCGGTCGCATCGGTATCGCCGCGCAGGCCACCGGCATCGCGCAAGGCGCGTTGGAACAAGCGCTGGCCTACGCGAAAGAGCGGCAGGCATTCGGCCATCCCATCGCGGATTTCCAGGCGATCCAGTTCATGCTGGCGGACATGGCCACGGAAATCGACGCCGCGCGCTTGCTGGTGCGCAAGGCGGCATGGAAGTCGGATACGGGCGGCCGCTTCACCATGGAAGCATCGATTGCGAAGCTTTTCGCCTCTGAGCTGGCCACGCGCGCCACGCATAAAGCGATTCAGATTCACGGCGGCTACGGTTACAGCGCCGAATATCCGGTCGAGCGTATGTATCGCGACGCCCGCATCACGGAAATTTATGAAGGCACGAGCGAAATACAGCGGCTCGTGATTGCCGCGTGGGTGTTGAAATCTTTTTGAAACCACAGATTCACACAGATAAACACGGATCATCACGCACGGCCAAACCGCGGTAAGTAGTTCCGTAGAAAATATTCATCTCGAATCGCCATTCGCATTGTTTGAGCATTGCCGTTCGCGGCTTGTAATCCGAAATTTGAAATTTCGGATCTTCAATTTCGATTTTTACCTTTCCGCGCTCTCGGGCGCGTCGTATTCTGTGGAAGTAGCACTGGTCTCGAATCACGAGTCGCAAATCGGCAATCGCGAGCCACCGCCCTCCCATGCAAGAACTCGATTCCACCGCTGAATTCGACGCGGCCCAGGACCACGAATTTTTTGCGGCACTGCCGGCACGGCCGGCGGTGTTCTCGGTGGAGCCTCGCGTGGAATTGACCGGCGCGAAGCCGTATTTGCTGCGTAGCGCGAATCTTCGGCAGCGGCTCGTGCGCCTCCTTGGGCCGCCCGATGCTGCTTCGAAGAGGTTGAATTTGCGCGAATTTGCGGCGCGTGTGCGTTACCGCGTCGTGGGCTCACCGTTTGAATTGGGTTTTCTGCACTGGCAGTACGCGCGGCGGCTTTGGCCTGCGGCCTATCGCGAACGCCTGCGATTGCGGCCACCCGCCGTGCTCAAAGTCAGCCTCTCGAACGCGTATCCACGCTGTTACACTACTCGGCGCATCAGCGCGAATGGATTTTATTTTGGGCCATTCGCGTCCCGCCGCGCGGCCGAAACCTTCGCTTCCGGCTTTCTCGATTTATTCAAAATCCGTCGTTGCCAGATCAAGATTCGCCGCGATCCCACTTTTCCCGGCTGCATCTATTCGGAAATGAAGATGTGCCTTGCGCCTTGTTTCGCGGGATGCTCGAAGGAAGATTACGACGTGGAAGTGGGACGCGTCGTCGCATTCCTCGCAACGGGCGGCGCTTCGCTCACGGCGGAACTCGAGGGCGAGCGCGAGGCGGCCAGCGAAGCGCTTGATTTCGAGCGCGCCGCAGCGGTTCATCGCCGGGTCGAGAAAGCGGCGGAAGCGCTGCGCGGATTGCCCGATCTGCCGCGGCGCCTTGAAGACCTCAACGCGGTCGTTCTTCAGCGAGCCGCGGAAGAGAGCACGGTGGCTGTGTTCGTGGTGCGCGGCGGGCGCATCGAGGAGCCGCGCATGCTGCGCTTCGCGGAGCTTGCCAGCGAGCCCCGCTCGGTCGAACAAATCCTGCGCGAGTGGCTCGAAGGCACGGCGGATCCAGTGGAACATCCCGCGAAGGCGACATCTTCGCAACAAACCTTCCGCGAACTGGAAGACCAACTCAGCTTGTTGGCGCGCTGGTTCCATAAGAAGCCGCGAGTCGGGGAAATTTTCTTTCGCGAAAACACGGCGCGTACTTCCGCTGGCGCGCCGCAAGACGAGGCCAGCCTGCGCAGCAACAGTGAGTGGCCCTATCGCCGCATCTTGCGCGCGTGCTCGCGCCTGCTCGCGCCCCCAGAAGAAAAAAGTTAACAGTCGAGAGTTAGGAGTTGATGGGTGATTCTGGCAACCACGCCATTCGTTGTAGAAGGGGGGTAGCGCCGGCGTCCCGCCGGCAATTTGAGTATCCGTATCGCGGTGTAAAACTGCCGGCGGGACGCCGGCGCTACTAAACCCGCTCTACTCTTCCTTGATCCGAATATTCCGCCAAGCAATTTTCCCGTCTTCGGACTGGAAGCCGATGTAACCGGGATCCGTGTAGTCGTGATGGGTGACTTGCGAGACCAGCACTCCGTTCAGATAATTCCAAATCTTTCCGTCCTTGGAAACGATTTCGACCGCGTTCCACTCGCCGACCGGCCGCACGGCCCGCTTACGCGCTTCGGTATCGACTGTGTATTCCGTGCTCTTTCTGGACGGCCGAATGTCCAGAATTTCCAGGTTCATTCCCTGCACTTCAATCATGTCTGGACTAACCCTCAATTCCTGCATGAAAAGCAGATACCCGCTGTTACCGTAAAATTCGTCGCTGCTTTCCATGCCTTGATAGGGCTCGAAACGATACTCCAGCCGCAGTGTGAAATTCAGATACTTTTTCCGCGGATACATGAAGCCTAAAGGAGAACCGGTGCAGACCACCGTTCCCTTCTCGATCTTGAACGTGGAGCCGGGCTCGGTCTGGCCGCATCCTTCGGGGCGCGGCGTGCAGCCACCTCCTAGTAGAAATCCCCACCCCGTAAAATCCTTGCCGTTAAAGAGTGCGGTGAAACCCTTTTCGGGCAGCGGCATACCCATCAGCGTGGCGGCATCGGGTTTGAGTTCTTCTTTTCCCGCATGATAACCGTTCTCACGCAACAAGTACGCGGCCATATCCACGTATTCCTCAGTACTGAGCCCACCGCCGTCGTAAAGGGGCATCGAGGTTCGAATCTTATTAAAGAGGCTGCCAACGCTGCGGTATCTCGCCGGGATGGACTCATTGCTGGCGAGATTGATTCGAAGCGTATCGCCAGAGCGCCCAAATCCCCGGCCTGGCGGCGCTTTCATGTCCCTGTGTTCGGGGTTCGCCGGCTCGAGCGCATGGCACATGCTGCAGGAGCCGCGGAAATAGCCCTCGCCGCGTGCGGCCTGCGCCGCGGTGTAGAAACCGTCCGGCGAACCGGTCGCCGATTTCGCGACTTTTCTCTCCACGATCGGCATGCGCTTCATCGCGCTGATATCACTCTTCAGATTTTCCGTTCCGGCGGGGAGGCCGTTGGCCTGAAGCAGATACGCGATAATGTTTAAATAGATGTCCGTGCTCAGGCCGTGCACGTTGTCACCGGGCATGGTCACGTTGACCTTGCTGAACAAATCGCCCACGCTGTAGTAGTCGTGCAGGAAATCATCGCCAATGAGAGCCGGCGCAGTGCCCGCGCCCTTCAAGTTCGCCATGTGGCACTGAGCGCAATATTGCGCGTACTGCTGCTTGCCGCGGCTAGCCTGCGCTTCACTGTAGAAGCTCCGGGATGCATGCGTGGAGTTCGCGGGAACCTGCGCTCGTGCGCCGGATGCGGCAGCCAGTACAAACATGAATGCCGCAAGAAAAAAATCGCGCATGATAAATCCTCCTCAACTCAAGTTCGTGCGTTTGACGGAGCTATTCGCTTGGATTTTTAGTTTAAGTGTCCGGTTAACAATTATCATATTCCGGCAGGGCTGGACAACTTATGCTCGGGCTAATGGCAGAATCATCCAGTGGCACCTGTTCCATGACGCGCGCCGATAACACGTCCCCATGCTCGCGAACTTCGCCATTATGAGTATAATTGCGGCTTTCCAATCTGCGAGGTGAAATGGCCACGTTTGCGACACCGGATGGTACGAAGAAATATGCCGCGCGATTTACCGGGCGCGCGGCGGAGGGGCACTTTCGCGAGCAGCAGGGCTTGTGGCTTTCTTCACTTGGCATAGGAACCTATCTCGGAGAACCCGACGCGCGCACCGACAAAGCATACACGGACTCAATTGTAGAGGCTGTGCAGTCCGGCGTGAACGTCATCGATTCCGCCATCAATTACCGTTTCCAGCGCTCGGAACGTTCCGTGGGCGCGGCGCTAGCGGAACTCGCGCGCGGCGGCGGTTATGCGCGCGAAGAACTCGTGATCTGCACGAAGGGGGGATTCCTCACTCCCGACGGCGACATGCCCGCCGACGCCGGAGAATATTTCAATCGCGAATATGTGGAGACGGGCCTTTTACGTGAAGGTGATGTGGCCGCCGGGTGCCACTCGATGGCGCCGAAATTTATTGCCGATCAGCTCGAGCGCAGCCGCCACAACTTGGGCGTCGAAACCATTGACGTCTATTACCTGCACAATCCGGAAACGCAATTGGGCGAGGTGCCGCGCGAGATGTTCAATACGCGTCTGCGCGAAGCGTTTGAATTCCTTGAATCCGCCGTAGCCGCCGCGAAAATTCATTTCTACGGGTTGGCCACCTGGAACGCGTTTCGCCAGAACGATACCGCGCAGGATTTCCTTTCTCTCGCGGCGGTGGAATCGCTTGCGCGGGACGTTGCCGGAGGATCGCACCATTTTCGCTTCGTGCAACTGCCGTGCAACCTGGGGATGACCGAGGCCCTGACGCGCGCCAACCAGCCGCTCGACGGCGCCCGTGCGCCGGTGGTCGCAGCCGCATCCAAGCTGGGCATCACGCTGGTGGCCAGCGCCGCGATGCTGCAGGGACAGCTCTCGCGAGGCCTGCCGCCGTTCGTCACCAATGCGCTGGGAATGAATTCCGACGCCGAGCGCGCCATGCAGTTTGTCCGCTCGACTCCGGGCATCGCGACGGCCCTCGTGGGCATGAGCCGCCTCGAGCATGTGCGTGCGAATCTCTCCCTTGTTGGCGTCGCACCGGCCTCGCAAGACCAATTTTCCAAATTGTTTCAGCGTGGGGAGAAGGCCTAGGTAGGACAGGCTTTCAGAGCCTGTGTGAAAACTAATACTTCGAACCGCCAGGGGCTAAAGAGTCTGGGTGAGAACTTAAAACTGGCACAATTTTGTAGCGCCCGCCTTTCAAGCGGGCACTGAGGGTCGTGGCGATACGAAGAATGCCCGCTTAAAAGGCCGGCGCTACAAAACCGTGCCGATCCTGAGTTCTCACCCAGACTCTAAAGCCCATCTGGCTCTGTTGACATCCTCAAGAAAGGTTAGCGATGCCTCAGGCGGTACAGATTGAAACTCAACCCGAGCAGCAGAGCTTGACGCTTTTGCGTGCGCAGCGAGCGGCC
>Ga0210401_10003750_pt1 | contig 16103 bp, 14 predicted proteins | sample IncBWH32MmetaG_FD_150866 | JGI IMG/M metagenome (GOLD analysis project Ga0210401, IMG submission 150866) | Forest soil microbial communities from Barre Woods Harvard Forest LTER site, Petersham, Massachusetts, United States - Inc-BW-H-32-M | ecosystem: Environmental > Terrestrial > Soil >... | reverse complement strand
AAAACGGTGAACACTGCCGTTGATCCCGCATTCGTAAAGTAGGAATCCCGGTTCATCTGGAGCCTCGCTGAGCAGGCAGGAGGGCGATCACGATCCACTCTTCTACCAAGCTCTTGCTTCCTGCCGCGACCGAGATCATCATGCAGGAGAGGGATACCATGCGTGTGCTGGTCGTAGAAGACGAGCCGCGACTGGCAGATAATATAGCCAGCGCTATGCGTGAAGGTGCAGGATATGCAGTCGACCTTACGCTCGATGGCGAAGAGGCTTTGCTGTTTTGTGAGACAGTGCCCTACGACCTTATTGTGCTCGACCTCATGATTCCGAAATTGCCTGGCGAGGAGGTGCTTCGCAGGCTGCGTTTGCGAAGAGATTTGACTCCTGTACTTGTCCTTACTGCTGTAGCCGAGACAAGAAGCACAATTGATCTTCTCAATCTTGGCGCGGATGATTACATGACGAAGCCGTTTGATTTAGGGGAACTCATCGCGCGAGCGCGCGCTCTGATTCGACGCGGCAAGGGATTGAAGCAGACACGATTAACCCTGGGCGCGCTTACTCTTGATCTGATCGAACAGACGGTCCGCATGGAGGGAACTGTGGTGGACCTCTCGCCAACTGAATACCGAATTTTGGAGTACTTGATGCACCGGCCGCAGGCAGTCGTGTCCAAGCGTGAACTGCTTGAGCATCTGTATGACTTTACCTGGGAACATCACTCTAATGTCATTGAAGCGCATGTCTCCAATCTGCGTCGAAAGCTAAGGGTTGCTTCGGCAGTCGTGCTGCTTGAGACTTTGCGGGGCCGGGGTTATCGCCTGGCCACCTTCGCTTGAGAGATCGCATGAAGATGACTTCACTGTCGCGCCGGGCCGTCTGCATGGTCGTGCTTGTGGAACTGTTGTGCGCCCTGGCGTTTTCCTGTACCGCACTTTGGCACGAGCGGCGAACGAGATTGCGTTCTTTCGACGTGATGCTGATGGGTCGTTCGGATTCCCTGCTTGGCGCGATACAGGATGCGGAAGATCCTGAAGCAAATGTGAAGATTGACCCGTTGGAACTCAACGTTCCCTCAGACGACATTTACGCGGTCTACAGCCCCAGTGGCCGACTTCTGGGCTCCTCTCCTCGCGCACTCCCCGCGCTCAGCATGAGGCCGAGTAACGGATTCAGCACGGTCCGCATTGGCCATCACCAGTATGGCTTGCTGCAGCGGGAAGCACTTCGTGTCATCGACCGCGAAGAGACAGGAGGTGTCGGATTGCGGCGACCAGTCATCATCCTTTACGCCTCCCGCGTCGATGGTATCTGGCACGAGATCACTTCGGCAGCTGAATTCTATGGTGTGGTCAGCCTGGTGCTGATTTTTACGACGACCACAATCCTTATTGTTCTGGTTCAACGGCTTCTGCGCCCGCTCGACGAACTTGCCGCGGCAGCTTCCGCCGTCAAGGCGAGCTCGCTTGCATTCGAGCCTCCGCAGACCGCCTTACGCCTCCGTGAGTTAAAACCTCTGGTCGACGCCCTTTCGGCGACCATCGAACGCCTGAGGCATGCCTTTGAAATGGAACATCGATTTGTCGGCGATGCGAGCCACGAATTGAAGACCGCAGTCGCCGTGGTCCGATCGACCTTACAGCTGATGAGCATGCGGCCACGCTCAGTGGAGGAGTACCGGCTTGGACTGGATCGCGTGCTGGCCGACAATCAGCGCGTTGAGGAACTCGTCTCCCGCATGCTGACACTGGCACGCTTCGAAGAACGACCCCTGATTGAGCCCGGCCCGGTAAATCTGGTCGAGAGCGTGGAGACGGCGCTGCAACACTTGCACAGCTTCGCCGAGGTACATGGCGTTTCGGTGACAACCTCGCTTGCCTCCGAGGCTCGGGTTCGGCTGACTCCAGAGAGTGCGCAGGTGCTGATCTCCAACCTTGTGATCAACGCGGTACAGCACAGCTCCGAGGGAAGCGTGGTTTCCATTGCGCTTCACCGCCTGAGCGAACCTGAAGCTCTGGCCATTCTCGAGGTGACAGACTCGGGAATGGGAGTCGCAGCTGAGAACCTGCCTCATGTGTTTGACCGATTTTTTCGAGAGGATCCATCCCGATCTCGCCAGACCGGTGGCGCCGGCCTGGGCCTGGCAATCTGCAAGAGCATCGTGGATGCAGCGGATGGCGATATCGAGATGCACAGCCAGAGGGGGCTGGGAACGGTTGTCCGGGCCTCCTTCAGGTTGGCTTAAGCTCAACACCCGATACTCAATCATGGCAGCTTCTGCTCGCCTTGGAGATCTCATGCCAATCCGTTTTTCGCGCCTGTGCATGTTCAGTAGCGTCGCCCTGCTCACCTCTCTTCCACTCGCCGCAACCGCGCAGCAAACCTACCGGGTGCTGGACCATTGGAAGATCGGTGGCACCGGCGGCTGGGATTACCTCACGGCCGATCCCGGCGCCCACCGGCTTTACGTTACTCACGGCCAACGGGTGGAGGTGATCGATTCGACGACCGGCAAGCCTATCGGGGCGATCACCGGCCTCAAGGGCATCCACGGGGTGGTTCTGGATCCCAATGGAAAGGTCGGATACGTCTCCGACGGAGGCGCGAACGCTGTGATCGTTTTCGATCGCCATAGCTTCGCGACACTGGCCAGCATTCCCGCTGGCACCAATCCCGACGGCATGACCTATGAGCCGGTAACCAAAACGGTGTGGGTATTCAATGGCCGCAGCAACAACGTCAGTGTGATCGACACCGGTTCGCGAACAGTCATCTCCACCATCGCTCTGCCAGGCAAGCCGGAGTTCCCACGGGCCGATGGCAAAGGGAATGTCTTCGACAATATAGAAGACAAAAACAGCATTGTGGAGCTGAACGCCAAGACAAAGACGCTTACAGCAACCTGGCCGCTCAAGGATTGCGACTCGCCTTCCGGAATGGCCATCGATACCGCCAACCATCGGCTCTTCTCCGTTTGCGATGGCGGCAAGATGGCTATTATGGACAGCGAGAGCGGTAAGCAGATCGCAACAGCTTCCATCGGAGACGGGCCTGACGCTGCCGGATACAACGCAAAAGCACAGCTCGCATTCAGCTCTAACGGCGGCGACGGAACGCTGAGCGTCATCGACGCAGGGCATGGATACAAGACGATTCAGAACCTGGCTACGCAGAAAGGCGCACGCACCATGGCGCACGACGAATCTGCAGACCGCGTTTACGTCGTAACGGCGGAGTTCGGGCCCCGTCCTGCGGCCACCGCCGCAAACCCGCGGCCCCGGCCTGCGATCCTTCCGGACAGCTTCACCATCCTGGTGATAGGACGCTGAGTCCCGCCACTCGCAAGGAAAGGCCCGCGCGGATGCGGGCCTTTTCCTTTGCGGCAAAATCCACTTCTATGCGGTCATCGGCGCTTTGTGGCGGGTGAGAAGAAAATAGACAACCGGGGTGATCACGAGACTGAGCAACATCGAGATGAGCAGTCCGCCGATAACGGAAATCGCCAGCGGCTGCAGCATCTGCGATCCCGCTCCAAACGCAAGGGCAAGCGGCAGCATACCAGTCACCGCGGCCAGCGCAGTCATCAGGATCGGACGCAACCGGCGCTGCGCCGCCATCAGCATTGCGTCGCGAGCGTTCATCCCAGCGGCGCGAAAGCGCTCATCCGCGTCGAGAAGCAGAATCCCGTTCTTCGCGACGATTCCGATCACCATAATGAGTCCCATAAAGCTGGCGACGTTGAAGGTCTTGCCGGTCAGGAGCAGAGCGCCGACCACTCCGGAAATGGAAAGGACGGATGAGATGAGAATGGCCGTGGGTGCGGCGAAGTTTCGAAACTCAGTAAGCAAGACGCCGAAGACCAATATGAGCGCCAGCAGCAATACGCGCGCCAGCTCCGCGAATGACTTCTGTTCCTCCTGGTAGGTCCCGCCATATTCCACGCGGACGCTTGCGGGCAGGTGCATGGCATTTACCCGGGCCTGCACGTGCTTGACCGCAGAACCGAGGTCTGTTCCTTCCAGGCGTCCTGTAACCACTACGAGGCGTTGGAGATTTTCGCGCCGTATCTCATTCTGCGGCGGCAGCTGCGTGATGGAGGTCATTGATCCCAGCGATGCAGTATGCCCGGAACTGGAGTTGAAAACGGTATTTCGGATGCTGTCGAGCGACTGCCGCCTTTCATCGCCGAGCCGTATGCGCACCGCATAGGGCCGGCCGTTGCTGATGACTGGCTCGCTCACTTCCACGCCGTCCATGATGGAAGTTGCGTCCTCGGCGACCTCCTGCGGTGTGAATCCGAGGCGTGCAGCGAGTTGTGGGTCGACTTGAAAATCCGTCGCCGGACCGCTTACGGTATTGTCGATTCCGTTCTCAACGTCGACCACTCCATCAACCTTCTTGATTTCATTGGCGACGCGGGGGCCCAGTTCATTTAGTAGAGCAGCGTCGGGAGTGAAGATCTTGATCTGAATCGGCTCGGGTGCGTTGGAGAGGTCACCGATATTGTCCTGCAATACCTGCGTGAACTCGACGTCCAGCTGCGGCAGCGTGGTTTTGATCTGTCGGCGGACCTCCGCCATCACCTCATCGATGCCGCGGCTGCGCTTATTCTTCAGTTTCACCGTGAAGTCGCCATAGTTGCTCTCAGTCACGGCTGCCAATCCCATCTGCAGACCGGTCCGGCGGCTGGTGCTTTCCACTTCGGGAGTACTGCGCAGGATAGTCTCGACCCGGTCGAGCACCTGATTCGTGGAGGCGATCGAACTGCCTGCGGGCATCACATAGTCAAGAATGAACCCGCCTTCATCCATCTCCGGGAGCAGGTCGGAACCCAACCCGCGATAGACGAAGAAGCTTCCCAGCGCCAGCAGCAGACAGGCCACTCCGAGCCAGACCGGACGGCGCAGCGACCAGTCGAGGGCACGATGGTGCCATAGCATAACTTGACCCAGAACTGGACCGGGTGCGGGATGCGCGGACTCCGCTTCCGCATGCCGTTGCTTCAGCAGAACCACGGCAAGACCGGGGGTCCATGTCACTGCCAGCAACAGCGAACTCAGCAGCGCAACGGACATGGTAATGGCGAGGGCGCGAAAGAAGCTCCCCGTAACTCCTGTGACGACAATCAACGGTAAGAAGACGACTACAGGCGTAATCGTCGAGCCAATGAGGGGGCGCGAAATCTCGTGCAGCGCCTTGCGCACAGCTTCGATTCGATCTTCCCCAGCATCGCGATGCAATACGATGTTCTCGACGACAACGATCGCATCGTCGATCACGAGCCCGATGGCTGCCGCCAGGCCTCCGAGAGTCATCAGGTTGAAGCTCTGGCCGATCAGCCACAGAACAAGAACGGTTGCAGCCACGGTAACCGGAATCACCAGACCCGCTATCAGAGAGGAACGCCAGTCTCGCAGAAACAGATAGAGGATGACACAGGCGAGCACCAGTCCGATGAGAATTGCGTCACGAACGCTGGCAATGCTTTCGCGCACCAGCTGAGATTGATCGTAGAAAGGCTGCAGTTCGACGCCGACTGGGAGTTTCGCGCGCAACTGTGCCACTTCGGCGGCGACTCCATCGGCGACTGCTACCGTATTGCTCGATGGCTGCCGGGTAATGTTCAGCAGCACGGCCGGTTGTCCATTCGCCGATACATAGGTATAGACCGGCATCGGCCCCTGCACGACGTCAGCGACGTCTCCCACGCGCACCGGAACGCCGGTCGACGTTGTTTTGACCGTGAGCTGTTTCAACCCCTGGGCGTCGTGTGCCTGCGCGCCTACCAGCGCCAACACCAGCTGGTGGTCCTGCTCGTAGAGACCCGGCGAATCGATGATGTTTGAATTCCCGATGGCGTTTGCCAGGTCGAGAATCGTTACTCCGGTTGCCTGCAGCCTGGCCATGTTCGGGACGATATGGAACTCCGGCACCTGTCCTCCCTGCACGACAACCGTGCTCACCCCGTTCACCCGGTTCAGCGGAGGCTTGAGGGTGTAAGTGGCCAGTTCCCAAAGGTCCGACTGCGAAACAGTTTTCGACGTAAGGCCGTAGCCGAGAATGGGAAAGGTCGCGAAGGTGAGCCGGTTGGTGGTGATCTTGGCGGTAGAGGGCAGCGACTGCTGCGCCCGGCTCAACGCCGAATTGACGAGTTCCAACGTCCGGAACATGTCTACCGACCAGTCGAAGAAGAGGCTGACCTCGGCCGAGCCGCGACTGGTAGTTGAGCGCACGGTTTGCAGGCCAGGGACACTGTTTACGGCATCCTCGATCGGCTTGGTGATGGTGACCTGCATCTGCTCGACCGGCATCACGCCGTTGTCGACCCCAATGACTACGCGCGGGAAGTCGGTCGAAGGAAAAACGGCGATCGGTGTCTGGAAGAATGCGCACACGCCGGCAATTGTGAGCGCCAGAGCTACAAACACGATGGTGCGTAGCGCGCGAGCAAGCCAGAATCCGGCCGCCTGACCGGGCGTCACTTGGATCAGAGATGATTGCGAGGCAGGAGGCGAGGCGTCCATCTACTCCTTGCTCCCGGCTTTGTCTTTCTCATCGCCGCCAATCTTTACCTTGACGCCGTCGTCGAGGCCGTACCCGCCTTCGACGATCACGTTGTCGCCCGACGAAACGCCCTCGAGAATCTGGACCCTGGCGGTGGTGCGCAGACCAACCTTGACGGGCCGCTTATGCGCTGTGCCGTCGGCTGAAACCACCAGCACATATGTGCTGCCGTCATCGGCGGGAAGAATCGCTGTGGGCGGCAATTGCACCGCGCCCGGTATGGTTTCGCCGCGGATGACCGCATGCACCGGAGTCCCGACCTTGAAGCGCCCGTTCAGATTCGGAAGCTTCAGCCAGATTTCTACTGTCGTGGAACCCGGATCGAGCGCCGGGCTGATGAAGGAAACGGTAGCCGGCTGCGGGGCCTCTTCCCCAGGCACGCTGATCTCCGCACCGCCGCCAACTCGGAGCTTCTGCGCCGTGGCCTGCGCGACGTGAAGCTTGGCAAGCAGTGACGAAGTGTCCATCACGGTGATAACCGGAGTGCCGGCAGCAGCCGTCTCCCCGGGAAACAGAGGCCGGTCGGTCACGATGCCGTCGATGGGGCTTCTCACACTTGCATAGCTGACTTGCGCTTCCGCGCTTTCCATGCGCCCGCGCGCGGAGGTTAGCTGACCCTGAGCCGCCTCGGCGTTGGTCTTCCGCGTCGTTTCCTGCACGCTGCTGAGGTGTTTGACGGCTGTGGCGTAAGCAGCCTGCGCCTGCACAGCTGCGGCAATCGCAGTGTCGGTGTCGCGGCCGGCGATCGCGCCCTCGCTCAGGAGTCGCTTCCTCTCTTCCGCGGTGCGATTGGCAACATCCAGATTGGCTTTTGCCTGGTCCACATCAAGCTGCGCCTTCTGCACATCTTCAGGAATCGTGGCCAGAGTAGCTGCTGTATATGCCGCCTGCGCCTGGGTAAAGCCGCCTTTCGAGTCCATTGCGCTTCCCTTCAGGTCGCGGTCTTCGAGGGTGAGCAGCAGTTCCCCCTTATGTACACGCGCGCCACGCTGCACGTACTCGGCCGTGATCGGAGCGCTGATACGCGAAGCGATCGCAGCTGAGGCGAGCGGTGCGAGAATGGCGTCTGTGCTGATTTCTTCTGCCAGTGGACCGACGATGGGATGCTCAGCCTGCACGGCGACGGCAGACTCGCCTCCGTTATCATCCGCGGCTGCCCCCTCCTTTTTGCAGCCGCTCAACACAAGTGTGCACGCGACGATCAAAGCGACCGCAGCGGGCAATCTGAAAGATCGTTGAACGGATCCAGGAATCATCGTTCAGATCCTTCCCGTCAGTGTTTCCAGTTGCGCCAATGCCTGCTGGTAGCGGACCATAGCGTCGACTCTCGCGTTTTCAGAGGAGATGAGTGTGTTTTCGGCATCCACTACGTCGAGCACCGTCCCTTCACCGTCGACATAACGAAGGTTGGTGAGGCGAAGACTCTCTCGTGCCGTCAGCACTGACGCATCGAGGGAGGCAAGTTGCTGGCGAGCGATGTCCGCTTCGTTGTAAAACTCTGAAAGATCCGCAAGCAGGCGGCGCTGCGCCGCAGTGAGAGCCACTTTGGCAGCATTGGCGCGAATGTGGGCTTCTTTCACTTTGCGTTCCGAGGTCAGCCAGTCCCACACCGGGATATCGACTGTGGCGCTCGCCGAATAGCCAAGATTGAGGGCTCCGTCGGGCCCGTGCCTGGCAAACTGAGGAGCGTCAATGCCGTACGTATAGTTCAATGCAAGATCAGGCAACAAGGCCCCTCGTGCGCTAAAGACCTCGGCCTCGCCGGCCTGCAGTGCAGCGAGTGCGCTGCGCAATTCCGGATTATTATTTCGGGCTGCGGCTTCGATGCTCTGACGTTCCGGCAACATTTCCGGCGCCGAAAGCGGTGCCAGAGTGAAGGCAGTGGAAGGGTCAGGAAAAAGCAGGACGCCAAGTTCCAGCCTGGATTTGTTCGCAGCCAGATTCGACTCCAGAAGGTCGCGCTGACGCTGCTGCTGACCCAATTGTGCCTTCACAACGTCGGCGTGCGCGGCCTCACGAGCAGATTCTCGCTTTTGAGTGATATCGAGGAAGTGGTTTGCCTCGTCCAGAGCCCTTTGCGCAATTGTCGTTCGCTCTATTCCTGCGTGAAGGCCGTAGTACAGCGAAACCACCGTGAGAACCAAACCGCGCCGAGCAATCTCCAGTTCTGCCTGCGCGCGTGCAGCATTTGCGTCAGCAAGGCGCACAGCGCCCACCTGGGCCAACCCCACAGTCTCGTTTACAACGCCCTGGCTGTAGTACTCATGCACTGCGTTGTTGGCGATGAAGACAGGAAGCGACTGGTTCACTCCGCCCTGCGTCGTCGCGGCCGAAGTCCGGTTGGACTGTGTGAAGACGTACTGGTTATGGTATGCAACGGTGGGCAAGAGCCCCGCGCGAGCATCCTTGCGTTCCAATTCAGTTGCATACATCTCCGCCGCAGCAGCCGCAAAGGCGGCTTCGTTTGCTTGTGCGCGGCGAATCGCCTGGTCCAGCGTCAACCCATCGTTTGCCGCCGGCGCCGCGTCCTGGGCTTGCAGACAACCGCAGATAGGTATCGAGAGAAAGACAACAGCGATGAGGCCGGTCTGAAAGCGAAAGAGCATCGCCCTTGAACTTAAATAACTTTGCTTAAGACATCCTGAAGGCAGCGCAGCCCTTCCAGACAGGTGGGCGTTTCGTCAACTGGCGATAACAGGGGCGAGCAACTCCGTCGAAAATCACTTCCTCCCGGGAGATGCGTACTTCGACGGTGGCGGGTTCAAGCTTCTTCTCCTGCAGCAGATAGAGCTGATAGCGACGCAGCTGCGCCGGACCTAACAGCTCAGGGAAGCGATGGAAGTACTCGGCAAACTGCTGTACTGCACCGAGGTAGCTGCGGATCGTGGACGGAGCATAGTTGCGCCGCTGAAGTTCGTTGAGCATGGGTTGACGAAGTGGGTCACGGGAATCTCCTCCTGTGACTCGCACGCCCAAAATCCTTGCGCACCCGCTCATTACGCAACTCTCCATCCGCCGCGCCAGCGCCTTCGTTCAAACGGGCTAACCGAAGACAATTCGCATGGACGATAAACTAAACGGAAGTTTGCCCCTGATCATCATGCGTCCCGGGCAAAGGCTTGAATAGAGTAGTTACTTTTCCCGGTTGATGGCCAGTTTGAACGTGTCCACGAAGCTGCATCCCGAGGTGAGGTCGATCTGATCCAGCGGCGACGGGGCAGTGGTTGCAATGTACGCCGACCCGCTAACAGGCGTTGGACTGTTAAAGGGGAAAACATCGATGATGTTTTGGCTGTTGAACAGATTGATACTGAATCTGATCTTCGACCAGTCGAACAGCGGGCTTGTCCTCGTTCCGAAAAACGACTAGCGCACCTTGACCGGTCACTACATATCAATTGGTCACTACATATCAATTGACGGTTAGATGGGATGAAGGTCGACCCCGATCAGAGCTAGCGCTAAGCTGGCGTTGATCAACGTACTCAAAGGTGCAATCCCTGAGGATGGAGGCTGACCCGTGAAAAAGCAAGGCAATTCTTTGAAGCAGTGTGAACCCTTCAAGGAAGCGAGTGAAATTCGCGAGTGCCGAGGCGACGGGACGCAGGCAAAGTGATGGCGGACCTGGTTTCACAACTGACGAAACAGTTGGAAGTGAAGAGTGTCCCGGTTGCTGAAGGAGCAAAAGGCGGGCGCGATTCGTTCTGGCTGCCGCTGCCGATGAATCTTGCGGATAGCACGGCAGTGTATGCGACTGCAGCCAGGCGTCACAAAAGTGGTCGCCGAACAGCAGCTGAACGAATTGAATGTGCGCCTGGCTGCTGAGCACCCGCACGACTTTCCAAAAGGCCATTTACGCACTGTGCTGCTGAATTACATGGATATCACGCAAGCCAGCGGAGTTAATGAGCGCGAGCTTGCACCTGCTTCTTGCCGCGGTTGGACTTCTTTTGCTCATCGCCTGTTGTGAACGTTGCCAATCTGAGGCTGGCCCGTACGACAGCGAGAGCACGAGAGATCGCAATGCGGCTGGCAATCGGAGCCGGCAGAGGTCGCCTGGTGCGCCAGCTACTAACGGAAAGCGTGATCCTGTCGGTTTTGGGTGGCGCGCTGAGTGTGCTGTTTGCCATCGCGGCTACACGACTGATCGTTGCACTGATTCCACCCGACTATGTGCCCGATGAGGCACGCATCACCATCAACGGATACGTTCTCCTGTTTTCGTTTGCAGCATCGATGTTGACTGGCATCCTCTTCGGTCTTGCGCCGGCTCTGCGTTCTTCACGCCCGGATCTGGTCGATACATTGAAGGACGGCGGAAGCGGCTTCACAGCGAGCGTTCGCGGGCAGACGATGCGAAGCTGGCTGGTCGTGGCCGAAATCTCTCTGTCTGTTTTTTTGCTGGCGGGCGCCAGTCTTGCTATCCGCAGCTTTGTTCAGGTGCTTCGTACCGATTCAGGATTCCAGCCAGAAAGAGTCCTGCGGATGGACCCTTCCGTCCAAGCAATATAAAACTCTGGAACAACGCAACATGTTCGATCGAAATCCGCTGGAAAGCCTCATTAGCATGCCCGGCGTGCAGTCGGCTGCTCTCGGAAACGGCGGAATGCCCTATAGCGGATGGCGATCGTCATACTCGCTCGAAGAGATTCTAGCCGCAGATGACCACAAAATTAACATTTCACTAATCAGCGGCAACTTCGCAGACTCTTGGCATTCCGTTGAACCGCGGGCGCGAGTTCACCGAGGCGGAAGTCGAGAGCGGAATGAACGTGGCCCTTGTGAATGAGAGCGCAGCCAGACTCTGGCCCGCGGGCGAAGATCCTATTGGCAGGCATATGCAGATTTGACTCTCTTACACAGCCAATGCCGCCATCTGTGCTTAAGGCTCCAGGAAATAGCTCGGATGTCACGGTTGTGCGTGTTATCGGCGACACAAAGAATAATGGGCTGGGATAAGCGTCCGCCGCCCCAGCGGCTTCGTTCAAGTCGGCTTGTGGGAAGTGATCCACTTGCACAACGACTGAGCAGACCGGCAGATCGAAGCGCGAGGAAACGGTTCTCCTTAGAGAAAGTGCGACCGAGTCGCCTTACGTTCATCTTTTAATTGCTCCCCTTTGGGGGGGCGAATCCCAGGACTTTTCTGCCTACAAAGACGCTCACGCATCGCGACGCTACGAAGGAGGGATGAGCTCATTCAGTGGCCATCTTCCCTCCATTCCTCGCGCGTATTTTCAGAGCGTTTCGCTATCGTGACTTCCGCCTCATGTGGATGGGCGCCTGCGCTTCCACCATTGGTACGTTCGTCCAGCAGTTCGCCCAGAGCTGGCTCATCTACGATCTGACCAAGAAACCCTTCTATCTGGGCCTGGACCTGTTCCTGGGCCAGCTTCCAATCATGATGTTTTCCCTGTTCGGTGGTGTCTTCGCGGATCGCCTGGACCGGCGAAAAATGCTTCTCGTCTCGCAGTACATCCAGATGGCGAGCGCCTTTCTGCTGGCGGCGTTGTTCGCCGCAGACATGGTCAAGGTCTGGCACATCCTCACACTCTCGTTCGTCGTGGGTTTGGGGCAATCCTTTGGCGGACCAGCCTACTCGGCTCTGTTGCCGACCTTGGTGGCCTCGGAAGACCTGACAAACGCGATTGCCATGAATTCGATTCAGTTCAACCTGGCCCGTATCCTCGGCCCGACGATCGGTGGGATTGCGTACACCACGCTCGGCGCAACTTGGTGTTTCACGCTGAACGGCATTTCCTACATCGCAGTGATCGCCACACTGCTCATGATCCATGTCACATTCGTGCCCGCAAAGACGCAACAGCACGTTCTGACCAGCATGAAAGAGGGCATCCAATTCATACGACAACGCGACGGGATGAGCGCGTTAGTGGTACTGGCGTTTTGTACAACGCTCTTCGGCTTTTCGCTCAATGGATTTCTACCCGTCTTTGTGCAGAACATCTTTCATGGAGGTCCAGAGACGTACACGCTCCTGCTGGTGTCCTCCGGCGCAGGATCAATCTGTGGGGCGTTGATCGTCGCGGCCATGGAAAAGTTGAAGGGTCAGGGCCGTGTCACGCTGTTGATTTTGATCTCGCTCGGAATCTTCACCGCTGGTTTTGCTCTGTCCAAATGGCTTCCTCTCTCGTGCGCGCTTCTCTTTCTGGCTGGTGCTGCCATTATGGCGTCCGCCTCCCTGATGCTCTCTCTGGCGCAACTCATTGCAACCGATGCGATGCGTGGCCGGGTGATGAGCGTGTACAACCTGGCTTTTCGGGCGGGCTTTCCCTTAGGTGCCCTTGTGCTGGGGAACCTGATTCCCATCTTCGGAGCCTCGAAGGCTTTGACGGGAGCGGGGTTCGCGCTGGTGACGGTAGCATTGTATTTTTTCTTGGTGAATCGGGACGCGACATTACGGCCGGCTTCCCGTGCGGATGCAATTCCCGGAGATTGAGAGTTCTGCTGCATTAAGCTGCGCCAAGGGATTTTTGACCGTGGACGAGACGCGCGCACCTCATTGAGTGATTTGATAATTTACCGCTCATCGAGATCCACCACGAGCCCCGGAGCGGTTGCTGGACTGAGGCCCGTTTTCCGAGACTAATCTGTTGATCAACGGTCTCAACTTCATGACCTCGATATGTTATTCGCGGCCATAGACACGCACACTTTAAACACGTTGTCGCGAACCTACTAAAGCGAATCTGGAGTCTCACACGGAGCCCATCCGATCTTCTAGGTTTTCGCCCTCTATCGCTATTGGTCGAACTCTGGTGCGGCGAAACCATCCCACAAAGACATCTCTGGCCGGATGCGGGACTGGTGAACGAAGGTTTGCGAGTCTTTAAGGAGCTTGCTAGATCCGCCCTAACCGATGTGCTGCTGGCCACGGACCTTCACGCTGGGAACGTTCTACGGTCTCAAAGAGAGCCTTGTGGTGATTGGCCCAAAACCATTCACCGGCGATCGCGCATACGATCCCGTCCAGCACCTGATGAATTGCGAAACACGGCTTCATCGTGATCCGATTGAGCTGGTCCGCCGCGTTGCCGCTTTTGAACGATCTGGCTTCCGACATCATCCACGCACCCAGCCCTTGCAAAGCGACCTACGCAAGGGCGCGAAATCGGTGGTGCCATTAGCGGATAGGGCCATTGGCAATTTGCAGCAATGGCTTATTGGAACCTATCACGGCGTGAGTCGCAATCAACTGCAGGCTTACCTCGATGAATTTGTTTCTCGCCATAATCGGCGCGAGCATCCAATGGCCGCTTTTCAAACACTGCTGGGCCTCGGAGCCGGACACAAACCCGCACCCTACAAGCGGGTAAGGGGCGCGAAGGATCTGGCCAAAAATGCACATCGCACACCAACCACAAGATGTCGTGGTTAGCTGAAACAACCGGATAAGCAGAAGTCGTCTAGGGTCCGGCGACATTCCGCAGCCTGAATTGTCAGTTGTTGCCAACAGTCGTTATGGAGCGTCGCAGGGCGGTTCCCGCCATTCCGATTACAGGAACTGACATCGCAAGCTGTGATGCATCGAAATATGCGACGGCTCGGCAAGCTATGACCGAGGTCTCTCTGGAGCTTTGTGCCCGATATGGAGCGTGGTTCCGGTGTGCTGGCGATTTGAGATGTGGTGGCGGCTGGAGACAGCTTGACCCCGTTGGAGAGTTTTCTAAACCGATGGCACCCGGGCCGAGGCCGTCGATTCCATACAGGAGAAAGGTCGATGGCTAAAAAGAGGGTGAAGGGCAAAACGCTGGGTGGGTTTGCGGAGACCAATCACGATGCGGCTGAAATCGATGTTGGCAACGCGCAGCATTGAGTGGTTGTACCGGCTGGACGGGATACCGTATCGGTACGAATGTTTGGTTGTTTTACTGCAGATGTGCACGCTTTGGCGAATTGGCTGATGAAGTGCGGAATCAAGACCGTGCGATGGAGTCCACCGGGGTTTACTGGATAGCCTTGTACGAAATATTAGAAAGTCGGGGGTTCCAGGTCTGTGTCGTAAACGCTCGCCAAGCCAAGAATCTACCAGGGCGCAAGACGGATGTAAAAGATTGTCAGTGGCTCAGCAATTACATACCTATGGACTGCTGACTGCTTCTTTCCGGCCCCAAGCAGAGATCATCATCTTGCGGCGATATCTCCGCCATCGCGAAACGTTGGTGCAGGAAGCGGCCACCTGCATTCAACGGATCCAGAAAGCACTCACTGAAATGAACCTACAGCTGGCAAATGTGATCAGTGAGGCAACGCGGCAGGATTATCTACACGAGGTCCAGCACATGCGTGAATTGAGGACAGGTCTTGTCCATCGCGCAGTGCCGAAGCGCTTCGTGCCTATGGATTGCTCGCCGGCTCAGTGCCCCGTCGCTCGTACCAGCCGAGCACCCGCAGCGCCCGGAGCGTATTCCACCGGCTCGGCTGTCCTACCGATTCGTTGAACGGCAGAGCGATCGCCTCGGTGTACGAGGCATCTAGGAGCCACCGGCCGCCAAACTGCGGATTGTAGGCCTGTCGCCTGCTCTCGACCATGCGCACGGCCTCCTGCGTACGCGCGTCGGGCTGGACCCCGGCGTCCCGAAAGTAGTCGAGCGCACGGAGGACGTCGTAATGGTAGCGAGGCGGGAAAGCGAACTGCAGGAACTCCGGATTCGCGACCTCGCCGGTCGAGAGCCGCCGGAAGAGAGCGCGCCTGAGCAGATACTCCTCGCCACGCTTTCGGGCGGTCGCGATCTCCGGCTCGATCTCCGAACTAGTCCCGACGGCGCGCTCGTACTCGAGCAGCCCCTCCAGCACGCAGATCGTGCTGTGGAACGACGAGCGCGTGCTCTGCGGAGCCTCGCAGTTCCAACCGCCGTCATCGAGTTGCTCACCGACAAGCCGGCGCGCAAGGCTCTCCGTCGGGCGTCCGAAATACGCGCCGAGCGCGAGCGTACCTCCGTTGATGCATGGTTCCACCTCCCCTTCGAAGAAAGGCTTCGCGCCGTGTTGCTTTTCCCATCGGAAACCCTCCTCAAGACGAGCGACCGTCGATTGAACCTCCGGCTCGGCGGGGTCGACGCCGGTCGCGCGCAGCAGGAGCAAGCTGTAGAGGGTCGGCAGCCAGTCGGGGGCATCGGGCCGATGCCACGAGCCGTCTGCCCCTTGGCAGGCGAGAATTTTGGCGGCGATTCCTTCGCGCGGGACACGGGCGCGCTCCGCGACAATCTCGGCCGGAGAGGCGTCGGTGAGATCGCGCATCGCCTGCCAGCGGATGGCCGGGTCCGCATCGAGCAGCCAATCATCGACCAGACAATCGGGGGTGTCCACGCCGAGATATTATCATCGGCGGCTCGGGCTTCTGGGCGGTACGGGTGAACGGCCCTACCCCTCCGGAACCAGCCCTTGAAGTCGGCGCACCAGACGCGGTTCGATTTCGTTGGCGTGCGCCAGCGGCTGCGTGTACGGCTCGGTGCGGCGGCGCTTCTTGCCTGCAATCACCAGCCCCGCCCGTTTGACGATCTCCCCCATGGTGCTGGTTGCCG
>Ga0210401_10003748_pt1 | contig 16104 bp, 9 predicted proteins | sample IncBWH32MmetaG_FD_150866 | JGI IMG/M metagenome (GOLD analysis project Ga0210401, IMG submission 150866) | Forest soil microbial communities from Barre Woods Harvard Forest LTER site, Petersham, Massachusetts, United States - Inc-BW-H-32-M | ecosystem: Environmental > Terrestrial > Soil >... | reverse complement strand
CCTTCCCGATTTTCGCTATCGGCTGCAAGCAGATGCTGCTCCTCTATCAGGCGATCAAGATAAGACGCTGTCATCGCCCAGGCGTCGCCCTGATTGCCGACCTGGGTGTGAACGATCGCAATCGCGCTTCGCGTATCACCTTCGATCAATTCGGCGCTGCCAAGCATCGCCGGCGTATTGGCAAAGCCGGCAACATCGGTCAGGAACCGGCCGATCTCGATGGCAGGATTGACGCCATTTTCGAGCTTGCGGAACAGCTTCACCACGTAATCGGAATCGACCAGCACGGAGCTGGAGAGAGGCGCGCTTTCGAGCAAGCCGATGCGTTCGGGCTGCCTGACGGCCTTGCCCGCGAATTTTCCCGTCGGCCTGAATTCGAGTTTCAGGCCGTTTTCCTCGATCGTAAGTTTTTGCGCGAGATTACGCAGCAATAGTCCGATGAAGATGGTGTCGGCGGCTACGTCCAGCAGCGTGCCTTCGCGGGCGCCCTGACGCACCGCCGCCAGCGCGTTCGGATTATAGTGTTCGCGGTCGAAACGCACCCACTCGATTTGCATCGGCAACACGTAGCGGGTCTTGGCTTCGTCTTCGGCAGGCTGGAAGAACGCAAGCCACGGCCGGTTGTCGCCGATATCGCAAAATGGGATCGCCGATGTCAGGATAGGGTGGATCGCGGATGCGTCGTGGATCGGATACCAGCGGGAGCGGGCGAGATGCCCGGGCAGCACGTCGCATTCGAACAGGCTGCGGGTGCGAGCGAGCGACACCCATGTCGCTCCGACCGGGACCACCAGCGTTTCGAATTCGGGGACGATCGAAGGTGTGGCGGGCTCCGACTTGTCGCGGTGCTGAAGCTGGAACCAGTAGAAACCGTAAGGCGCCAGCGTGATCATGTAGGGCAGTTCACCGATCGCCGGGAAATGCGTGCGCCCAAGCATTTCCAGCGGCACGCGATCCTTGAAGGCGGAGAGATCCAGTTCGGTCGCCTGCGCCGAGCGGGAAAGGTTCGCCACGCAAAGAATGACCTCATCGCCGAGCTGGCGGACATAGGACAATACCGCGCGATTGGCCGGGCGGATGAAGGTTAGGCTGCCGCGGCCGAATGCGAGCGTCGATTTGCGAACTGCGATCAGTTTCTTGGTGGCGCTGAGCAGCGACGACAGGCTGCGCGACTGCGCCTCGACATTGACTGCCTCATAGCCATAGACGGAGTCCATGATGATGGGCGCGTAAAGCCGCGCGGGATCGGCGCGGGAAAAGCCGCCGTTGCGGTCCGGCGTCCACTGCATCGGCGTGCGCACGCCGTTGCGGTCGCCGAGATAGATGTTATCGCCCATGCCGATTTCGTCGCCGTAATAGATGATCGGCGTGCCCGGAAAAGACAGCAGCAGCGAATTCATCAATTCGATCTTGCGCCGGTCGTTATCCATCAGCGGCGCCAGGCGCCGGCGAATACCGACATTGATCCGCGCGCGCGGATCGTTGGCATAAGTCGACCACAGATAGTCGCGCTCGACGTCGGTGACCATTTCCAGCGTTAGTTCGTCGTGGTTACGTAGGAATAGCGCCCACTGGCAGTCGGCTGGAATGTCCGGCGTCTGGCGCAGGATGTCGGTGATGGGAAAACGGTCTTCCTGGGCGATCGCCATGTAGATGCGCGGCATCAGCGGGAAATGATAAGCCATGTGGCATTCATCGCTGTTGCCGAAATAGTACTGAACGTCCTCCGGCCACTGATTGGCTTCCGCGAGCAGCACCTTGCCCTTGGCGTACTTGTCCAACTCGGCGCGCATCCGACGGATGATGGCGTGCGTCTCGGGCAGGTTTTCGTTGTTGGTGCCGTCGCGCTCGCACAAATAGGGGATGGCGTCGAGACGGAAACCGTCGACGCCGGTGTCGAGCCAGCGCTTCATCACCTGGACAAGGGCATTGACGACGCGGGGGTTGTCGAAATTCAGATCCGGCTGGTGCGAAAAAAACCGGTGCCAGTAGAACTGGCCGGCTTCCGGATCCCAGGTCCAGTTCGATTTCTCCGTATCGGTGAAGATGATACGCGTGCCCAGATATTTCTGGTCGGTATCGCTCCACACATACCAGTTGCGCGCGCTCGATTTCGGATCGCTGCGCTTGGCGCGCTTGAACCAGTGGTGCTGGTCGGAGGTGTGGTTGATGACGAGTTCGATGATCACCCGCAAGCCGCGTCGCTTGGCTTCGACGATGAAGCGGCGAAATTCCTTCATGTTGCCGAAATCGGGATTGATGGAGCCGTAGTCGGCGATGTCGTAGCCGTCGTCGCGTCCCGGCGAGGGATAGAACGGCAACAGCCACAGCGTCGTCACGCCGAGGTCTTGCAGATAATCGAGCTTTTCGGTCAGCCCTACGAAATCGCCGATGCCGTCATTGTTGCTGTCGGCAAACGCCTTGACGTGAAGCTGGTAGATAATGGCGTCCTTGTACCAAAGCTCATCGCCGTCGAGCGCATCGGCCGCCGCTTCCTTTGTATCGATGGATGACATCAGATTCATCGGGACCGGGGAATGAGCAGAGGCGGGATTATGGTACGGTTGGGGATCCGGATGGCGTGCCGAGCCCCCGGCGGTTTCGGTGATTTTGTTCACGATGATGCCGTCGGCATGAATTGGTCCCATTTCGTTGCCGCGAAAAGGAGATGCTCGGGACTATATAGAAAGCCGCTTCCCACCTATTGGTTCCCGGGGGAACGGCATGGCGGGCGAGCGCGTTAGCCACTTCTATCCTCTTCCCAAATCAGTAGAATTTGCGGCGACCTCCCTCAGATCTCCTTTCCCCCTTCCTGTTCTCTTTTTGTGCAAATGGCGTGCCGAATGGACGTTTATATCAGGGCTAAACAATTAGGCATCCAGACCGAGTTTGTGGACGGTCAGGGTCACCGCCATGTGACGGACGCCACAGCCCTGAAGATTATCCTCGATGCCCTGCCGGAGCGAGTTCCCTCCCGGCTGCTCGACGGGCCGGTGGTCATCCGCGCTGGCGAGGCCTCGCGCACCGAATTCAGGCCTTCCGCAGCGCTTCCCGTCTCCTGGAAGGTCGTGTCCGGCCGGAAGATCGTCGCGCAAGGCGAGGCAAACCAGCGCAGCATCGATTGGCCCACCGATTGGGGCGAGGGGGTTTATCGGCTTCAACTGACCGATGCGGCTTCTATAAGCGAGGAGATCCCGCTGGTCGTCTCGCCGCCAAGGGCTTATGGCGGCGATTTTGATCGCGGCTGGCTATTGGCGGTCCAGCTTTACGGTGTCCGCTCCGCGCGTAACTGGGGCATCGGCGACTTTACCGATCTTTCGGCCCTGATTGAACTTGCGGCGCAGCTTGGAGCCGACGGTGTCGGCCTCAATCCGCTGCACGCTCTGTTTGACGACAAGCCGGCCGATTGCAGTCCCTATTCGCCCAACAGCCGGCTGTTTCTCAACGCGCTCTATATCGATGTCGAACAAATCCCCGAATTTGAAACCGGCGGCAAGGCCGGCAAAGCCGCCGCGCGGCTGCGCGAGGGCCATATCGTCGATTACAAGGGCGTTGCCGAGTTGAAATGGCGGGCGCTGCGCGCGGCCTTCAATAAATTCAAGCTAAAGCCGGGTGCCGGGCGGAGGGAGGATTTTGATGCCTTCCGCGCCGAGCGCGCCCCGTTACTGTCGCGCTTTGCCTGCTTTGAGGTGCTGCGGCACAAGTTCGACCAGCCGTGGTGGGAGTGGCCTGCGGATTGGCGTGCGCCTAACGATGCGGCATGTGCCGAGTTGCGCCGGGGCGAAGAGGCCGTCGAGATCGAATTCGTCGAATTCGTGCAGTGGACCGCCGACCGGCAGTTGCGCGCGTGCCGGGATCAGGCGCGCCGTCTCGGCATGAAGGTCGGGCTCTATCTCGACGTGGCGGTCGGCGTGCAGTCCGGCGGCTTCGATGCCTGGAACGAGCAGACCGCGATCTCGCGTCATCTGTCGGTCGGCGCGCCGCCCGATCCGCTCAACCTCGCCGGCCAGAACTGGGGGCTTGCTGGCTTCAATGCGGCCGGCCTCGAACTGCAATCCTTTGCGCCGTATCGCGACATGCTGCGGGCCTCGATGCGCTACGCCGGCGCGGTCCGGCTCGACCACGTGCTCGGTCTGAAGCGGCTCTATCTCGTGCCGCACGGCTTTGCCGCCGATAACGGCGCCTATGTGCAGATGCCGTTCGAGGCGCTGTTAGCCGCGACCGCGCAGGAAAGCGCGGCGCATGCCTGCATCGTGATCGGCGAAGATCTCGGCACCGTTCCGGAAGGTTTTCGCGACACCATGGCGGCGTGGGGCATCTGGTCTTATCAGGTCATGATGTTCGAACGCGACGATCGCGGCGCCTTTCGTGGCCCCGATCGTTATTTGCCGAATGCGCTCGTTACCTTTAACACCCACGATCTCTCGACCTATGCCGGCTGGCGCTCGTTCAGCGACCTCAAGATGAAGCGCTCGCTTGGCATCGACCCGGGCGAGAGCGACGACGCCCGATGGCACGCGCTGGCGATGCTCGACGACGTGCTGCGCCATCACGCCATCGACGACAACGACCTCTATGCGGTGGCGGCTTTCCTGTCCAAGACGCGGTCGCGCCTGCTCGCGATCTCGCTCGAGGATCTGCTCGGCGTCGTCGACCAGCCGAATATTCCGGGGACCGTGAACGAACATCCGAACTGGCGTCAACGGTTGCCGGTTGCGGTCAACGATATCGCCCATGAAATCGATATCGAGGCGTTGAAAAACGCAACGAAAGAGAGGGCAAACGGCCACGATGTGGGCCGCGCTGCCATCAGCCGGTAAATAGCCAAGTGTCCAGAATAGAAGATTACGGCCTGATCGGAGATTGCGAAACCGCTGCTCTCGTCGGCCGTGACGGCTCGATCGATTGGCTGTGCTGGCCGGCTTTCGATTCGGATGCGTGTTTTGCGGCACTCCTCGGCACACCCAGTAACGGACGCTGGCTGATTGCACCCGCCGAAGACGTCGTCAGCACGTCGCGCCGCTACTGGGACAACACGCTGATCCTGGAGACGCAGTTCGAGACCAAAGACGGCACGGTGGCCTTGATCGACTTCATGCCGCGACGCGGGCACGCTTCCGATGTCGTCCGCCTGGTGCGCGGCGTCAAGGGCCGCGTGAAGATGCGGATGGAGCTTGTGATCCGCTTTGGCATGGGCGCCGACATCCCTTGGGTCAAACGCACCGAAGACGGCGCGTTGCTCGCGATCAGCGGACCGGACATGGCGGTGCTTCGGACTCCGGTGAAATTGCGCGGTGAGGACATGACGACGGTCGCCGACTTCGAGGTGACCGAAGGCAAGACGGTCCCATTCGTTTTCACCTATGGCGCGTCGCATCTGGAACTTCCCGATCCAATCGATCCCGCGCGGGCGTTACAGGTCACCGAGGATTTCTGGCTCGAATGGTGCAGCCGATGCACCTATGAAGGCGATCGCCGCGACCTTGTGATGCGCTCGCTGATCACGCTGAAGGCGCTGACCTATGGGCCGACCGGCGGCATCGTGGCGGCACCGACCACGTCGCTGCCGGAAAAGCTCGGCGGCGCGCGGAATTGGGATTATCGCTATTGCTGGCTGCGCGATGCGACCTTCACGCTGCTGGCGCTGATGAACTCGGGCTACACCGAGGAGGCTTCCGACTGGCACAATTGGCTATTGCGCGCGGCGGCTGGCGCGCCCGGCAATATGCAGATCATGTACGGCATCAAGGGTGAACGCCGCTTGCTCGAATGGGAAGCGGAGTGGCTCCCCGGCTATGAAGGCGCGCAGCCGGTGCGGGTCGGCAATGCCGCTCACGCCCAGATGCAACTCGATGTCTATGGCGAGTTGATCGACGCCTTCCACCAGTCGCGTGTGACCAAGCTGAAGCTGGAAGACGGCACCTGGGACCTCGAATGCGCCGTGCTCGAACATCTCGAGGAAGTCTGGGATCAGCGGGACCAGGGCATCTGGGAACGGCGCGGTCAGGGCCGGCACTACGTTTTTTCCAAAGTCATGACGTGGGTGGCGTTTGACCGCGGCATCAAGAGCGCCGAGATGTTCGGCTTCAAGGCTCCGCTCGACCGTTGGAAATCCCTGCGCGACACCATCCATCGCGACGTCTGCGAAAAAGGTTTCGATTCCCGGCTGAACAGCTTCGTCGAATCCTACGGCGCGCAAGTGTTCGATGCGAGCCTGCTGCTGTTGCCGGCCGTCGGCTTCTTGCCGGGCTCGGACCCGCGCATCTGCGGCACGATTGCCGCAGTCGAACGCCATATGATGCGGGACGGCTTTGTGCTGCGGCATGACCCCCGCGAGGTCACTTCCGAGATCCAGCCGATCGAGGGCGCCTTTCTGGCCTGCACGCTCTGGCTTGCGGATGCCTATGTGCTGGCCGGCGATCTCGACAAGGCGCAAACGCTGTTCGATCGCGTCGTCGGCATCGCCAACGATCTCGGGCTGTTGGCGGAAGAGTTCGATTCCGGCGCGGGACGCCAGACCGGCAATTTCCCGCAAGCCTTGACCCACATCGCGCTGATCAATACCGCGCATAACTTGAGTGAAGCCCGGCACGCCAACGACAAGCCGGCGATGCAGCGGTCGAAATAAGGGAGCTTTCTTTCCCTCTCCCCTTGTGGGAGAGGGTGGCGTCATCGAGTGAAACGAGATGAGGCCGGGTGAGGGGTCTTCCCGTGCAGGCATACCCCTCACCCGTCTCGAATTCGCTTCGCTCTTTCGATCCACCCTCTCCCACAAGGGGAGAGGGGAAGGGGCAGCTTAGCTCGCCGCGTTCCCTTTTAGAATCATCTCCATCGCCTTGGCAAAACCGTCCTCTTCATTCGAAGAGGTGACGTGCGTGGCCTGCCGTTTCACGTCGTCGGTGGCGTTGCCCATGGCGAACGACGTGCCGCTGACCCGAAACATTGCGAGATCGTTCTGCATGTCGCCGATGGTGGCAACCGCGTCGGTCGAAATGCCAAGGCGGTGCGCGATCGTTTGGACGAAGGTGCCTTTGTTGACGCCGGGCGGCGTGATGTCGAGGTAATAACTTTGCGAGCGTATGGCGGTGGCCTGTGCACCGAGTGCTTGCTGCATGGCGGCTTCGCAGCGTTGCAATCCCTCCGCATCCGCGCTGGCGCCGACGATCTTGCAGGCCGACGAAAGATAAGGCGTGAAATTCGCAACGATGGTCGGATCGGCGCGGATCGCGCGCTTTTCGTGCGGGACATACGCGCCGTTAGGGTCGCGGGTGAGCCACTGATCGGTATTGAACAGCCAGATTTCGGCGCCGAATTTTTCGAGCAGTTCGAGGGCGCGCCGCGTCGCCGCCTCCGGGATTAAATGCTGTTCGACCGGCTTCAGTGCCGTATCAACAATACAACTGCCGTTGAAGGCGCCGATGGGAAGCGTAATACCCAAAGGCTCGATCAGAAACCGCATGCCGAGCGTCGGGCGGCTGGAGGTGATCGTAAAGCCGATGCCGGCCTCGTGAAGTCTTTTCACGGCGCCGATGGCGCGCTCGGTGAGGAGCTTTTCCTTGGTCAGGAGCGTGCCGTCGACGTCGGAAACAACGAGCGCGGTTTTGGTCATGGGCTGACGGTCCTGACTTGCCCAGTACTTTGGGAAGCAACCTGGGCGGCAATGTTGTCGACGATGGCCTCGACCGGCGCATCGATGGAAACGGTGAATGGACGCTCGTCGGTTTGCGGCGGCTCCAATGTTGTGAACTGGCTGTCCAGCAGTCCCGGCGGCATGAAGTGGTTCTTTCGCTTGGCAAGCCGGTCGGCAATCAGGGCCTGGCTGCCGTTCAGAAACACGATACGGATATCGCTGCGTCCGTGCACCAATATATCGCGATAGGTGCGTTTCAAGGCAGAGCAGGCCATCACGACATGGCCGCCGGCCTGGCACACCCGGTCGATCTCATCTGCGATCGCCTGCAGCCACGGCCAGCGGTCATCATCGGTCAGCGGGTGGCCGGCGCTCATCTTGGCGACATTGCTTTTGGGATGAAAACGGTCGCCGTCCTCAAAGGTCCATTGCAAACGCTCGGCGAGGGCAGCCGCGATCGTGCTTTTGCCCGAACCCGATACGCCCATCACGATCAATGCGCAGGGCGCGATGTCTGGTCTACCGTTCAATCGATCCCTCACCAACCGCGGCTTGATCCACCAGCAGGACGGTTTCGCCAATGGAGCGCGCCCGATTAGCCGGCAGGCTTTCGTCCGTCGAAAGCTTGGCGAGTATCGCACGTTTTTCATGGCCTGCGAGTTCGAACAGCATTTCGCGGCAGGAGGCGAGCGCGGGCAGCGTGAGGGTCACCCGCGGCACGAAGGGTTCGACATGGGCCTGCGGCACGCCGACGACCCAGCGCCTGGTCTCGTTCAACGCTGGATAATCCGGAAATAGCGAGGCGGTATGGCCGTCGGGGCCGACACCCATCAGCACGAGATCAAACAGCGGCCTGGCCGGATCAAGCTCCTCGGCACCATAGAGGGATTGCAGTTCGCGCTGATAGAGTTGTGCGGCCTGGTCCGGCGTCGCCACATCCGTTGGAATGGGGTGAATGTGGTCTTTGGGCGCGAAACGATCGAGGAAAATCCCGCGCGCCATGGCCATGTTGTTCAGGGGATCGACAGGGGATACGAAACGTTCGTCGCCGATGAACCAATGCACGCGGTCCCAGGGAATGCTTTTCGCGTAAGTGTCAGTCGCCAGCAGCCGATAGAGCTGCTTCGGGCTCGATCCGCCGGTCAGGCAAATCGCGATACGATTTCGATTGGCCTCGATCCGCGCCATCAAACGCTTTGCGGCCGCATCCGCGAGCGCAGCCGGATCGGCGACGACAATCCGGTTGATGGGGGTGGGGGACGGCATGCGATTTAATCGAATTTGCGCCAGTTGCGGCCGTCGCGCTTGAGCAGTTCGTCGGCGGCATCCGGCCCTTCGCTGCCGGCCTTGTAAGGCTGCAGGCCTTTGGCGCCGGCTTTTTTCCAGGCGTCCAGAAACGGTTGAACCGCCTGCCAGCCGGCCTCGACGCTGTCAGCGCGCTGAAACAGAATGTTGTCGCCGATCATGCAGTCGTAGATCAGCGTCTCATATCCGGTAGACGGTTCGACCCGGAAGTAGTCCTTGTAGCGGAATTTCATCTCGACGCCGTCGATATTGATCGTCGGACCCGGCACCTTGGTGTTGAACTGAAGCGTAATGCCCTCGTTAGGCTCGACCGCGATGACGAGATAGTTCTGCGATAGTTTGTCAACGGGCGTATCCCTAAACATCGCAAACGGCGCCTGCTTGAACTTGATCGCGACTTCCGTGCGTTTCATGCCGAGCGCCTTGCCGGTGCGCAGGTAAAACGGCACGCCGGCCCAGCGCCAGTTGTCGATCGTCAGTTTCAGCGCGGCATAGGTCTCGGTCGTGCTGTCGGGCTTCACGTCCTCGGTCTTTTGATAGTCCGGAATTTCGACGTCGCCATTCTTGCCGGCTTGGTATTGGCCGCGCACCGAATTCTTCAGGGCCTCTTCTTCGGTCTCAGTCTGGATCGCCGCCAGCACCTCGGCCTTTGCCGAACGAACCGCATGCGCTTCGAATTTCGCCGGCGGCTCCATCGCCACCAGCGACAGAAGCTGGAACAGGTGGTTCGGCACCATGTCGCGCAGCGCGCCGGTCGCGTCGTAGAAGCTGCCGCGATGACCGACGTCGAGCTTTTCATCGACCGTGATCTGCACATGGTCGATGTGGTTGCGATTCCAGATCGGCTCGAACATGCCGTTGGCGAACCGCAGCACCAGAATGTTCTGGACGGTTTCCTTGCCGAGGTAGTGATCGATCCGGTAGATCTGCTGCTCATTGGCGATCTTGAGCAATTCGTCGTTGAGCGCCTTGGCGGAAGCCAGACTGGTGCCGAACGGCTTTTCGACCACAAGCCGCCGCCACGAACCGTTTTCTTTCAGCATGCCGGTGCGGCCAAGCTGTTTGGCGATCGGCGCGAATGCGGATGGCGGCGTCGCCAGGTAGAACAGACGATTGCCGCCAGTCTCGCGCCTGGCCTCCAGTTTGTTCAATTGCTCGGCCATGGTGTCGAACGAGGCCGGATCGCTCGGATCGGCTTCGACGCTGGTGACGCATTCGAGCAGGCGCTTGGCGATCGCTTCATCGACGGGACGCGCCTTGTATTGGCGCAAACCTTTCAGCAGGCTTTCGCGCATGTCCTCGTTCGACATGCCGTTGCGCGCGACGCCGACCACGCAGAATTTTTCGGGCAACAGATCGGCCGCCGCGAGATTGTATAGCGCAGGCAGCACCAGCCGGTGGGTCAGATCGCCGGTGGCGCCGAAGACCACGAACGAGCAGGGATCGGGCTTGTGTTTCTTCGAAGATGGCGCTGTCACGAATGCGGCTCCTTGTGGCCGCCAAATCCCTCGCGCATCGCGGAAAGAATTTTTTCCGCGAACGTATGCTCCTTGCGCGAGCGGAAGCGCGCAAACAGCGCCGCGGTCAGCACCTCGGCCGGGACGGCCTCGTCGATAGCGGCATTCACGGTCCAGCGGCCCTCGCCGGAATCCTCGACAAAACCGGAATAGGTCCCAAGCGTCGGATTTTTCGCCAGCGCCGACGCGGTGAGATCGAGCAGCCAGGAGGGGATCACGCTGCCGCGCCGCCACACTTCGGCGATATCGGCAATGTCGAGTTCGAACCGATGATCCTGCGGCAGGGCGTCGATGTTGGCGTTCTTCAGGATATCGAAGCCTTCGGCATAGGCCTGCATCAGGCCGTATTCGATGCCGTTGTGGACCATCTTGACGAAATGCCCTGATCCGATCGGGCCGGCGTGAAGATAACCTTGCTCGACGCGTGGATCACGTCCCTGCCGTTCCTCGGTGCGCGGGATGTCGCCGAGGCCGGGCGCCAGCGTCTTCAAGATCGGGTCGAGACGTTCGACCACCGGCTTGTCGCCACCGATCATCATGCAATAGCCGCGCTCGATGCCCCAGACGCCGCCGGAGGTGCCGACATCAACATAATGAATGCCGCGTTCCCTGAGTTTCTTGCCGCGGCGGACGTCGTCCTGCCAGAACGTGTTGCCGCCATCGATGATGACGTCGCCGGCTTCCATCAGCTTGGCGAGGGTCTCGATGGTGGTTTCGGTGATATGGCCCGCGGGCAGCATCACCCAGGCGGTGCGCGGCTTTTCCAGCTTGCTGACGAACTCTTCCAGCGTGCCGCTGCCTGCCGCGCCTTCCTTGGCGATTCCCGCCACGGCCTTGGCGTCCTTGTCGTAGACCACGGTCGAATGCCCGTGACGCATCAGACGGCGGACAATATTGCCGCCCATCCGTCCCAACCCAATCATGCCGAGTTGCATCGTGAGGTCCTTAGTTGAGTGCCTGCCGGATCGCGTCGTCGAGCGCCTTGAGGCCGTTCTTGAGATCGCCCTTCAGATGCACGCGCAACGCGCGCCGGCCGCGTTCGGTCAGCACGCCGAAATCGCCGCGCGCTTGAGCTGCCTTGATCACGCCAAAGCTGGCCTTCTGGCCCGGTACCGGCAGATCCTTGGCATCGTCGGCGGTGATCTGAAGGAACACGCCGGAGTCCGGGCCGCCTTTGTAAGCTTGTCCGGTCGAATGCAGGAAGCGTGGGCCGAATTCCGCGCAAGTTGCAACGTGACGCTGATCGCGAACCATGAGGCGCGCGGCCTGCAACGCATCGATATGCTCGGCGTTCCGCTCGATATAGGCGAGCAGGGCGACATAGTCGCCGGAATCGACGCGGGAGAAATGGGCCTTTAGCCAGGATTCGAGAGTCCCATTCGCGCCTGCCTCACGCAGATCGCTCGCATTGGCCTTGTCGGTATAGAGATCGGCCTCATCGGTCGAGATCACCGGTTGCTCTTCCGGCAGCGTACCGGACTTTTCGAACGCCGCCGTCAGCTCGCGGGTCTTGATCTTGGCGGCCTCGACGTCCGGCTGGTTGAACGGGTTGATGCCGAGAATAGAGCCCGCTACCGCCGTCGCCATTTCGAAGCGGAAGAATTCCTGCCCGATATGCTCGATCGATTTGATGACGATGCGAACCACCGGATGGCCGGCCTGTTGCAGCGCGTTGAGTTTGGCGTCATGGTCCGCGTCGTTTTCGTTCTCCGTGCGCAGATCGATGAAGAAACGGTCGTTGCCATAGACCGAGGCATCGGTGAGCGTTTCGCCATCGATTGGAACGAGGCCTTTGCCTTCCTTGCCGGTGGATTCGGCGATGAGCTGTTCGGCCCAGGCGCCGAAATCGGCGATTTTTTTCGACGAGAAAATCGTCACCTTGTCGCGGCCTTCGAGCCCCGCAAGCCCCATCGCGAGTCCAAGCTGGACGCCGGGATTTTCATGCGGCGGCACATCCGCGCCGCAGGAGCGCACCATCGCCAGCGTATGGTGGATCAGGCTCTTCACATCGATGCCGGCGGTCGCGGCCGGCACGAGGCCGAACGGCGACAACACCGAATAGCGGCCGCCGATCGTGGGATCGCCGTAGAACGTACGCGCAAACCCCTGTTTTTTGGCGACCTTCTCAAGCGAAGAGCCGGGGTCGGTCACGGCGATGAAACGATGCCCGGCCGCCTCAGTGCCGATGGCCTTTGAAACTTGCGCGAAGAAGTAGTCCTTCATCACGTTCGGCTCGGTGGTGCCGCCGGATTTGCTGGAGACGATGAACACGGTCTTCTTGAGATCGACCGCCTTTTCCATCGCCCGCACCTGTGCGGGATCTGTGGAATCGAGCACGTGCAGTTTGGGGAAGCCGGATTTTTTCGGGAACGTCTCCGCCAGCACTTCAGGCCCGAGGCTCGATCCGCCCATGCCGAGCACGACCGCATCGGAGAAATTCTGCCCCTTCACGCGCCGCGCATAGTCTTCGTAGTCGGCGACGTCGGCCTTGGCCGGACTGTCGAGCCAGCCGAGCCACTTGTTCTCGTCGTCATTGGTCCAGACCGATTTGTCCTTGTGCCAGAGCTTTCGGATCTTGGCGGAGGCGCGCCATTCCTCGGTGCTCTTCTCGACCGCTTTTTCAAGGCCGGGGCTGAGCGCCAGTTTCTGCGCGCCGATGGCGGCGCCAAGTACGGTGGCGCGTTTGTGCGCGACCGCGCCGTAAAGCTTGTCGGCGGCATCCGCGAACAATTTGACGCCGTCCTTGACCAGTTCTTCCGTGATCGCATCGAGCGAGATGCCGGATTTATCGAGCTCGGCGAGGACATGCTTGGCCTCCTCGACATTTTCCTCCAGGCTGTCGCGCGGCTTGCCGTGGTCGCGGAAGGCGTCGAGCGTCGCCGGCGGCACGGTATTGACCGTGTTCGGCCCGATCAGTTCCTCGACATAGAGGACGTCGCTATAGTCCTTGTTCTTGGTGCCGGTGGAGGCCCACAACAGCCGCTGCGGCTTCGCGCCCTTGGCGGCGAGCTTTTCCCAGCGCGCGCCGGAAAACAGTTCCTTGTATTCCTGATAAGCAAGCTTGGCGTTGGCGATCGCGACCTTGCCCTTCAGAGCGGCAAGCCGCTCCTTCTCGTGCGGATCGTTAGCGCGTGCGATCTTCTCGTCTAACTGCTTGTCGACAGCGCTGTCGATGCGGCTGACGAAGAAGCTCGCGACGCTGGCGACATGGGAGGGGTCGCCGCCGCCGGCAACGAGCTTTTCCAGGCCCGCGATATAGGCCTTGGCGACCTCGATATAGACCTTTTGCGAGAACAGCAGCGTGATGTTGATACTGATGCCTTCGCCGATCAGATGCTCGATCGCCGGCAGGCCCTCCGGGGTCGCCGGCACCTTCACCATGAGGTTCTTGCGGTGGACGGCCTTCCAGAGATGCTCGGCTTCCGCGATCGTGGCTTTGGTGTCCATCGCGAGATAGGGCGAGACCTCGAGGCTGACAAAACCGTCATTGCCCTTGAACGCGTCATAGACCGGGCGCAGCACGTCGGCGGCATGCTGGATGTCTTCGATGGCGAGGTGTTCGAACAGGTCCGCGACCGGGCGGTCGCCCTTTTTCAAGGCGCTGCCGATCGGGCCGTCATATTCGTCCGAACTGCCGATCGCCTTTTCGAAGATCGACGGGTTGGAGGTCACGCCCTTGACGCCGTCGGTATCGATCAGCTTCTTCAGCTCACCCTTGGCGACGAAGCCGCGTGCCAAAAAATCCAGCCAGACGGCCTGGCCATGGTTTTCGAGTGCTTTGACCGGATTCATGATGCCCTGTTTCGGTTCGAGCGGAATGGGTTCGACAGCTAGTGTGGCGACACTGACGTTCCTTTAGGTGAAACGAATGTCAGAACCGGGACACTAGGCCGGACATTAACGAGAGGTCCTGCCATCAACAATCCTCAGGCTGACAATGCTTAGGCTGTTCCAGTGACCGGATTGTGGGTGTCCCGCTCAATAACGCCGCGATTGGGAGATCGATCCGTTGGAATACCGCCCTAACCCGTCGCGCCTGATCACTTTTTAGATTTGTGACGAGGCCGGCGTGCCATCCGGTTCTCCCAATCTGCATGTCTGGCCTGCCGTGGCCAAAGCCTTCCGAGCTGTCTTTGTCGCTGCTATCGTACCTCCACAAAAATAAGTGCAGGGGAGGATACTTAGATGCAAAATGAGGATATTCGCGCCACCAGCCGCCGCCGTTTCTTGCAATATTGCGCGGCCTCACCCCTGCTGGCGTCGGGCGCATTCGCCGCCAAGGCCCTGGAAGTGCCGTCAAAACTGCCTGATCCCATGACCTGGGCGCCGCCCGGCAGCATCGATGTGATCAAGAGCCCGAAAGAGGCGATCAACGTGTTCGATTTCGAACCGGTCGCCCGCCAGAACGTGCCGCCGGCCCATTTCGGCTATATGGCTTCCGGGATCGACGACGAGGTCACGCTGCGCGCCAACCGCGAGGATTTCAAAAGATTCCAGTTGATGCCGCATCGCCTCAACGACGTCTCCAAGGTCGATACCTCCATCGAGCTGTTTGGAGTGAAATATGATTCGCCGATCTTTGTGTGCCCCACCGGCGCCAATCAGTTTTTTCATCCCGATGGCGAACTGGCGGTGGCGAGGGCCGCTAAGGCCGGCAATCACCTCCAGATGCTGTCGACCTCGTCGAACTTCTCGGTCGACGACGTCACCAAGGCGCGCGGGGCGCCGGTCTGGTTCCAGCTCTATGCTTCGCCGAGCTTCGAAGTGGCGAAGGCGTTGATCAAGCGGGCCGACGGCGCCGGCTCTCCGGTTCTGATGGTGACCGTGGACCGGATTGCCGGCCGCAATCAGGAGACGCTATTCCGGCTGATGAAGTCCGACACCCGCGAATGCTCGGGATGTCATGACCGATCGAGTTTTGCGGCGCGGGCGTTGCGGCGGCACAATTACGACGGCATTGATTTGAGCGGCATCAAGGGCGCCGGTGAATCTTCCAATCTCGATTGGGACACCGTCAAGCGCATGCGCGACGTGACCAAGATGAAAATCATGCTCAAGGGCATCATCACGGCCGACGATGCACAATTGGCCGTGCAGAACGGCATCGACGGCATTCTGGTTTCCAACCACGGTGGTCGCGGCGAGGACAACGGCCGTTCGACCATCGACGCTTTGCCGGAGATCCTCGCGGCGGTGAACGGACGTATGCCCGTGATCGTCGACTCTGGTTTCCGCCGCGGCACCGACGCGGTGAAGGCGTTGGCGATGGGCGCGCAGGCGGTCGGCGTCGGCCGTCCTTATTTGTGGGGATTGGGTGCCTTCGGCCAGGAAGGCGTGGAGCGGGTGCTTGAACTCGCGCGTGTCGAAACCAGGGCCGCCATGCAGCAGTGCGGCGCGAAGTCAGTGAAAGACCTCAATGCGAGCTATGTGCGCCGGGTGACTTGAGCGCGTCGACTTTCTTTCGTCATGCCCGGCCTTGTGCCGGGCATGACGATTTTTGGGTCCCCACAGAAAGAAGTTTGGGTCTCCACAGAAAGAAGTAAGACGTCGGCGCTGCTGTCTGATGGCATCGGCGTCCGATCCGCCGTCACCGCGTCGTCAAATCAGGATTTATTGAAAGGACCGCGGCGGTTCGTGTTTGGCCGTCGCGTG
>Ga0210401_10003747_pt1 | contig 16115 bp, 12 predicted proteins | sample IncBWH32MmetaG_FD_150866 | JGI IMG/M metagenome (GOLD analysis project Ga0210401, IMG submission 150866) | Forest soil microbial communities from Barre Woods Harvard Forest LTER site, Petersham, Massachusetts, United States - Inc-BW-H-32-M | ecosystem: Environmental > Terrestrial > Soil >... | reverse complement strand
TTGTAAAGGGAGTTGCCCCAGTCGCACTCAGAGCATGACAGGCCTTTATATTGAGGATAAGGGGTCAGCATGGTCGCAATGGTGCCTTGGAAATTTGGGAATGGAAGCGCGATATTGGGGAATTTCGCCTGAGCAGCCGCGATATTCGCAGGTGTGGCTGAGGCCTGGAGCAGCGAACCGAGAGTGAGATATTGAAGAGGCATGGAATCATCGTAAGCGCCGAGACCGCCATAGCTGGGAAGGTGATGTCCTTCGCTTCCAGAATAGTCTACGCTCAAGAGCATTGCGTTAAGCTGCCGTTGGGCTCCCGCATTCCAGTCAATGTACTCCGGTGCCATGCCGGAAACATTAGGGACGACGAGGGATGGACTTATCGCCCCACTCGGATTCGTGGTCGAATTACCCGCGCCAAAACCGGAGCTCCGGAGCGCGCCTGGAGAAACCGGCGTGGGAACACCCGAGTTCCAGTTGAAAGCCGGCTGACCGGTGACGAATGAAGTGATGGCAGTCGCCGGGTTGTAACCATTCTGGCCCGTCCCTCCCTCATCGTTGCCGCCGCCCAAGGTGTCGGTAGTCATGAACCCGGCTCGAATCACGGTCTTGCTATCCGGAGAGTATGCAAGACCGATACGGGGCTGGAAGCCGTGATAGTGCTCCACCACATACGGAGCGCCATATGCCAGCGCCCCAAGGATGTTGTTCGCTGCCGGGTTTGGAAGCGTAGGATTGAAATACGAAGTAGTGTTGTGCTCGTAATAAACTGGGCGATACACATCCCAGTGTAAGCCTAGGTTGAGAGTCAGCTTTGGAACAACCTTCCAGACGTCCGCTGCCCAGAGTGAGTAGTCGGTGAATCGTTGGCCGGTCACGAGGTCGATCGCGCTGGTGTTTGTAACGCTTCCGCTATCGACGTCACCCAACAGGTAGTCGGCAAGAGCGTTGCCGGTGTTTCCAGTCTGGAGTGCGCCCGTTGATGAGAACCCAGCAGTTGAAGCGTTGGAGAAGCTGAAACTTGCAGCCGTGCCGTCAGTTGGGCTCGCCCCTGCCCGGTTGTTCTGAGTTTGTGTAAATTGCCCTCCGAATGTAAAGTTATGATTTCCGTGGACCCATTCAATGCTATCTTGAGCTACGTAGTCATTTAACCATTGTTGGAATGGCGTGCCTCCCCAACTGGCTGGGGCATTCGGACCGCTAAAGCTAATTGCTGGAAATCCCTTCGCCGCTTGGCCATCCCCTGGCAGGCCGGTCAGGCCAGCCTTGCCGGGATAGTCCCCGCTTTGCGTGGTCTGGTAGATGGGAATTGCCAACCGTATCACCCCAATGCCAAAACTATTTAGCAGGCTGGACGAAAAGGTATAACTATGGTGAAGTTCCATGATGAAAGGGAACTCGTCGACAATACCCGGAGACGCGGTATACGGAAGAGGCAGCGCCGTCCCGGTGGGAGTAAGGTTTCCGGTGTAATCGGTACTCCATTCGCCATAAGCAAACATGTACTCCATACGTTGCTTGGCACTGATATCCCAATCGAGCCGCTCGGCTGTCTCCTTCTGCGAAAGGTGTCGGGGCAATGATGCCACGTAGTTGTTGCTGAATCCGGGCAGGGTTGGCGATGGTAGATACGAGGCGAGAGATAGGGACTGTTTCGAGATGTCGTTCGGAGGAATCACGTTGAGCTTTCCGTTGTACGCAAACTGTTGTTTAGTGCATACGGACCCCGAACAGGTTTCCGTAGAGGGATCGTAGATGGGTGTTGGGAGCGCGCTAAAGTCGCCACTGAGCTCCGCTGCGGTTGGAATCGAAAGCTCGACCGGAGCCGATGCGGTGTCGTAACTGTAAAAGTCGACGTTTCCGAAGAAGAAGAGCTTGTTTTTGATGATCGGGCCGCCGATCTCGCCTCCGTATTCGTTCTGGTTGTCCTTTGGGACAAACTTGCCGAAATAGTTACGTCCGTCGAAATCGGTGTTTCGCAGATACTCAAAGAGGCTTCCGTGAAACTGGTCAGTGCCGTGCTTCATCGTGTAGTTGTGAAATCCCTGGCCCTGGAATTGCGCGCTTTCGCCGTTAACCTGAACCTGGAATTGATCGACGGCGTCAACCGATATCGCCATGTAGATCGGGCGCGTATCGCCGGTCTGTGAGCCTGAGAATGTTATGGGAAGGCCTTCGAGGTACAGCCCGTTCACTTCTTGCCTCCCTCCGTTGAACGAGGTGAAATCGGGGCCCGCGGATTCATGAACGACAGCGGCCACACCGGGAGCAAGAGCGATGAAGGCCGTGGGATCGCGCGGGTTGCCTTCAGACATCTCTAAGGGAAGGGTTTCGTAGACTTCGTTCCGTACGGTGGTTCCCAGGGTTGCATCTTGGGTTTGAAGGCCTACAAGCGTCGCATTGACTGTGACACTCGTCTCCTGAGCTGCCAGCTTACCCAGTTCAATGTCTAAGCCCACTGCCGCCAGCGCGTCCAATACAACGGACTGATGAACGATGGTCTCGAAACCTGTCGCCACTGCGCTGATAGTATAGGTCCCTGGCTGAAGCACCAACACATACAAGCCAGATGTGTCTGTTGTGCGCGTAGTTGTGACGTTGGTTGCTACGTTCAGCGCGCTCACAGTTGCACCGGGAACCGTCGCGCCACTTGGATCTGTCACGGTTCCTGTGATCCTTCCGCTGTCTTGCGCAAATGTCAAATGGGCTGCGAAGATCAACATTAAGCTTACCCACCAGAGCCTTTTCACTATCGGTAATTTCATGATTACCTCCGATGCTCTATTCCCACGCAGACAAACATGCTTTTGAGCAGGGCTGTCAGATCCCCTCAACTCGTGCGACACAAATAATCGATTCTCGTTTAGATGTCAACGATTTTTTTCAAAAAAGTAACAAATAATCGATTACGTATAATAAGGGCTTATGGCATCATCAGTTTTTCCATTGCTCAGGATGACGAGCGCTGTAGGGAGCAGGTACGGGTGGCAGTTAGTAGACCTAGGCAGATTCTGATTCTTGTGAACACCTTGGTGGCTATCAGGTGCGGCTGGATCAAGTATTTCAAAAAGTGAGGGTTTGGGTATCCCCGTCATCGAATACGACTGCTGGTTATATCAAAAGCTGTTGACAACACATAAAACCTAATCGATTATATCTTGTATATTGCACCGTTCGAAGCTTGAGCTTCGCCTTGCGGCGGGCGGCTTGTTTTGCGCGGTTCGGGGCTCGGTAGGCTAGGACGTAACAGCTGTCCACAAGGCACTGGCAAGGCAAGAAAGGACTCTGCGGTGGCTCGACGACTCATCGATCTAAGTATGGCCGTTCACAACAAAATGATGACTTTTCCTCGCGTTGTAACGCCTTCATTAACCATGCAGGAGTCCTGGGAGGAGTTTGCTGAACGTGTCGGCGCCGCCAAACATGGTGTCAACTGGCTGACCGCCCACTACAAAATCGAAATAGGCGACCACATCGGGACGCATATGGATTCGCTCCGCCATATGCGAGACGAGCCTTTTGGGCCCGAAAGCATCCCCTTGGAGTATTGCTACGGCGATGCTGTCTGCTTGGATTTCCGACATTTACCGAAGGGCGCTGGCATTAGCGTTGACGATGCCAAGAAGGCATTGTGCAAAATTAAATACACGCTAAAACCCAGCGATATCGTTCTGCTCCATACCGGAGCCGGAAAGATTCAGGACAGCGAGGCGTATTTGACCGATCACGTTGGCATGACGTCAGAAGCCACGGAGTGGTTTCTCGACCAAGGAATCGTCATGATGGGCATAGACGCCGTGACGTTTGATCCTCCCATTTGGGCCATGTTCGAACGCAAGCAGTTTTGGGAGTCGCACCGCGTCATGATGAAACGTGAATACTATCATCTAGAGAATCTTACGAACCTCGACCAAGTACCTTCGTTCGGATTCCGAGTGAGTGTTTTCCCGATAAAATGGGTTCAGACGACGGCAGCACCTGTTCGCGCAGTGGCAATCATTGAGAATGAGAACCATTCCTAATCGGCGTCCGAATCGTGTTTTCGCAGTACTTTTAATCGTTTGGACTCTACTTGCAATCCCTCCTGTGGAGCGCGTGAATTGAAGCTGAAAGAAAAGGTATCAATCGTAACTGGCGCGGGGCGTGGCATTGGTAGAGGTATAGCCGAAGTTCTTGCCGAAGATGGCTCCCATGTCGCAGTGAATTACATCGATGAGCCAGACCAAGCGGAAGAGGTAGCGGCCTCCATCCGCGCTAAGGGAAGGCGATCCATCGCGGTGAAGGCCGATGTTTCCAAACGTAGCGAAGTAGAGGCTATGATCGAGAAAGTTTGGAACGAGCTTGGCCCAATCGACGTGCTTGTCAACAATGCCGGCATTGAAACCATCGTACCGTTTGTCGATTTGACGGACGACCAATGGACTCGATTGACCGACATAAATCTCCGTGGTCCATGGCTGTGTTCCCAAGTGGTCTGTCGCCACGCCATGGCGGCGAAACGATCGGCCGCGATCGTCAATATCGGATCCATTCAGGCCGGTAAGGTCCTGCCAGGGCGCAGCCACTATGCTCCCTCAAAGCTCGCGCTCGAAGCCCTTACGCGCAATGTCTCGGCAGAGGTAGCTCCGGCAGGCATACGCGTGAATTGCGTCCATCCCGGATTGATTGATACCCCGATGACAGCCTGGGTAATGAAAAACGCTGAGCTCTTGCCGGGCATTTTGACCCAAATATCATTGGGCCGAGCTGGCACGCCTCGGGAGATTGGCTCCGTCGTATCGTTTCTCTGCTCCGACGAAGCTCGATATGTAACTGGTCAATCGATTTTTGTTGACGGCGGCTGGGTTGGCAAATGAACATCCGCTAACCAATGAAGATCACAAAGGTTCTGATCGCCGAATGCCGCATTCCCCTCCCCCATACTCTTCGCTTGGGTCCGACTCAAATTACGACGCGCGATTTTGTACTGCTCCGGATTGAGACAGACGCCGGCCTTTTTGGCGAAGCGATCGGCTACACGCGCGGCACGCCGCTGTTTGATTCAATGGAAATGGTGGCCCGCCGCATCATGGGACTCGATCCTCTTATGCGAAGTGCGCTTATGTTCCGGCTGGAAAACACGAACGTGCCCGGCAGGGCCGCGTTCCCCCGCGCGTACTCGCTTGTCGATATTGCCTGCTGGGACATCCTCGCGAAAAAGACAGGCATGCCGCTCTTCGTGTTGCTGGGTGGCTTGCGCGACCGCGCCCCCGTTACCGGAGTCGCTGGCTACTATATGGATCTTCGGAAGATGAGCGATATCACGGACGAGGTGTCGCGCCTTTTCGACGCGGGTTGTCACCGAGTGAAGTTTATGCTCAAGGGTGACGATCCCGATTTTGATCGAAGCTATCTTGAATCCATCACCGGGGCTGCGCAGGGACCCGTCGCAGCCGATGCGCATTGGAGTTGGTCGACTTTGACCGACGCTCAACGATTTTGCGAGGATCTGGACGAATACGACCTCGATTTTCTCGAAGATCCTTTCCCAGCTGCGGACATTCACCTCACGCATGAACTTCAGAGATCTCTCACGACGCGTATAGCCGCAGGAGAGGATGTAATCGGAACCCGCGCATTACTCGAACTTGTCCGGGGCATTGGGGTTTTGCGCGTCGATGCGACAACGTGCGGTGGCATCAGTGGAGCCGTCGAAGCCATTCATCACGCGTGGGGGGCTGGCCGCACTGTATTTCCGCATGTCTGGGCGCCTCTTCACGTTCATTTGGCTTGTGCCTTTCCGAATCTCGAAGGTGCGGAGTTTATCGCGGCCGAAATTGGTGCCGATCCGATTGAGAAACTGCTTAGAAATGTTCCGAAGATCGAACATGGCTATATGCGCCCAAGCGACGAGCCCGGTGTGGGTATTACTTTGGACTGGCCGGCGATTGAAAAACTGTGTTGCCGAAACAAGGTAGTTGACGCCTCGTAGTGCCCCACAATGAACCTTGCTCCTCCAAACCAGACGGGAATCAGCATGGGGCATGTTCACATGATGCTCCCCGATATTTCCGCGGCACGGAATGCCTTTCTGGCTCTCGGCGGTGCATACGCCAGAGAGCTCGGACCGTTTGAAATCATTCCGTTCGCCGGTGCGTACGTACTTCTGAGTGAGGCCGAGTCGTCTGGTGGAAGCGCAGACTCCCTCGTAAGTTCGATTACATTCCGCGTACGGTCACTTCCGGCAACTCTCAAAGCGTGTCAGACCGCGGGACTTAAGATCGCGGAGTCCATATGCAAGTCCCATTGCCGGATCAACCTGCCGGGCGATGTCGTCGTGGAAATAGTCGAGCATCCGACTCTCAGCTATCCAATTCAGTTTTATGCAATTAATTTTTCGTCTGATGTTAGTGACGCTATGGCCTCCTGGTATGGGCGCTTCCTCGGTGGAGAGTTCACGCAAGTCGCCCCGGAAACGATTGCGGTCAAGATTCCCGGGGCAGAGCTGCGGTTTGCAAAGAAGGACTCCCCGGGGCTGCGAACGAAAGGCCGATGCCTCGACCATATCGGCTTTGAGGTGAACGATCTCGGCCGACTTTACGCTAGATACGCGGGCACCGGCATTGAGTTTGAGTCCGCGCCGCGCGTGGCGCTGAACGGTATCACGCGAGTTGCCTTTTGCAATGACCCATGGGGCACGAGAATCGAACTAACTGAGAAAATCGCCGCATTGCTGTGAGATTCTCTCCTCCCAAGGTCGGGCTCCAATCACAGGGGGAGCTCGAACTCGCGGCAACAACCTCATCTCACCGCGCGCTCCTTTTGTCGAGAATGACCGGCCGTCCAAATCCTCCGATCAATGCTCCGCGAAGATCGATAGGTCTATCGCATGCGTACACGGATCAAATCGCTGCCCTGCACTCGTGTTGCTTCCCCAGAAGCCTTGATCGAATCCGGTGGCGGCCGCGACAATCTTGTCTCGGCGACGCAGCTGGATCAGATTGATCCTGAGGGAAACCCCGTCGGCACTGCAGGAGATCTGAGGATTTCGTAGGGAAGCGTTTTAGGAAGGACCCCAACCCGTTGAAAACAAAGGAATGGCGGAGAGAGTGGGATTCAAAGCGTTGCTTGCACGACCTTGCACCGCCTTGCACAATCTTGTTCGGACGCGACAAACAAGGCACTTATTGGAATTTCGACTATCGCTCGATTTTGTCGAGCTTTTCTAAAGGCTAATTCGGCCTGAAAATGTAGCATGGACGCCGAAAATGTAGCACGCCTGCATCCCGATTCGCCCCTTAGCTGTGGTGTTCTCACTCCGAGTTTTTCGAATCGCTATCGGCAAATCCTGGAGATTTCACCCCATGACGATCTTGTCGTCCGACGTATGGGATCGAGGGTTGGAAGGGCGCGTGTAAGCGTTCGCTGACTTTCCGGCGTTGTAAGCGATCGCTTGCATTAAGACCTTGTAAGCGATCACTTACTTTACTAGACTGTAAGCGATCGCTTACAGGGGGACGCTATGAATATTCGAACGCCCGCCGAACTGGGCACCTTAATCCGTAACACGCGTCAAAAACTCGGACTCGATCAGGCTTCGCTTTCGAAGAAGATCGGCGTAAGCCGACTTTGGCTCAACGAAATCGAGAAAGGAAAACCGCGAGCGGAGATCGGTTTAGTGCTGCGAACACTCGATGCTCTCGGTATCACTTTGACCGTCTCGACGCCTGACAAAAAGACAACACCGAAGGCCGACGACACGATTGATATCGACAAAATCATCGCCCGCGCGCGCGCGCCTCGAAAATGAATCCAGAACTCATCGCGTTCGCAGAAGGCTTGGTTATGGGGACGGTGACCAACGGCAAGGCCGGTTTGCTCTCGCTCGTCTACTCGAAGGAGTGGCTGGAATCGCCCCGTGCCTATCCGTTATCGGTTTCTATGCCGCTGGCCGAGGAGGTATACGCGGACCGAAAAGTCCGTCCTTTCCTTTGGGGCTTGCTTCCTGACAGCGACACCGTCCTCCGCGAGTGGGCGCAGCGGTATCAGGTTTCTCCGAGAAACATCTTCGGTCTCATCTCCCATGTGGGCGAGGATTGCGCAGGCGCCGTGCAGTTCATGCGGCCGGAACGGCTCGACGCAGTTCGGCAAGACGCACCACCGGAAATTGAATGGCTCGATGAATCCGGCGTCGCTGAGCGACTGCGCGCCCTGCGCCAGAATCCATCGGCCTGGCGTACGGCGCGCGACACGGGACAATTCAGCCTCGCGGGTGCCCAACCCAAAACCGCGCTCCTCTACGAGGACGGCCGATGGGGTGTCCCGGCCGGCCGCGTCCCGACCACACATATCTTGAAACCACCCGCCAGCGAATTCGACGGCCACGCGGAAAACGAACACTTTTGTCTTGAGCTGGCGCGCGCGTTCGGGCTCCCTGTCGCAAACTCCGAGGTTCGAAAATTCAAAGACGAAATCGCCATTGTCGTGGAACGCTACGATCGCATCCGGTCAGCCAACAGCATCCATAGGATTCACCAGGAAGACATGTGTCAGGCGGCGGGCCTGCCGCCCACACAGAAGTATCAAGCCGATGGTGGCCCAAGCGTACGAACGATTGTCGACCTCCTCAGCAACACTTCGAGAGCACCGGAGGCGGACCGGCAGACCTTCATCGATGCGGTGGCGTTCAATTGGTTCACCGCAGGCACCGACGCGCACGCCAAGAACTACTCGCTCCTCTTGGGTGCCGGCCCGACGGTTCGGCTTGCACCGCTATACGATCTCGCAAGCATCTTGCCCTATCCGGGTATGCGGCCGATTGGACTCAAACTCGCGATGAAGATCGGTGGGGAGTACGGCTTGCGGAACATTGCCCAGAGACAGTGGAAAAAGCTCGCGGCCGAAACGCACGTCAACGCCGAAGAATTAATTGGAACTCTTCTAGCGATGGCCGAGTCGATGCCCGATCACGTCGCTACGGTTCAGAAACGATGCACGCAAGAAGGTCTCACTCACCCCATCATCGACCGCTTGTCGGAGCGGTTGATTGTCTGGGCCAAGGAATGCGAAGAACGGATTATGTAAAAACCAAGCAGATCACTGCACAGTATGACCTTGAGGATTTTCAGCGGGATCTGAAGACCGTTGTGGCCGGTGTTTTGGCGGAGAGGGTGGGATTCGAACCCACGGTTGAGTTTCCCCAACACACGCTTTCCAAGCGTGCTCCTTAAACCGCTCGGACACCTCTCCGGATTGAAGGACCTTGGAAGGCTAACAAATTGGTTGCCACGCAGCAAACGGTTCCCGGTCAAACGCTCGCGATGACAGCCGGAGAGCCGAGCGCAACGCTCCGCGACGCGTCAGGAAAAAGCGGCGAGGATGATATGATGGATGGCCTGCTGGCGGATGGTGCAATCGGTAGCACAGTGGCCTTTGGAGCCATTAATCTTGGTTCGAGTCCAAGTCCGCCAGCCAGTTTTCCGATATCTCGCCGCGTCTTTTCCGGATTTTTGACCGAGTAAAGACACACGCGCACTGGGGATAAAAAACCCACCCAAATCCAGAGAAAAGCTTCAGGCGGCTGACGGCCGTTTTCTTGCAGACAAAGCAGGCTTCGTAAGCGGCTGGAGCTTTCGCGCCTTTTTCAAATAGTCGGAACTACGACGCAGGAGAACTTCAAACTCCGTCTCTGGGATGTTCAAGATGGTTAGTCTGACCTTGGAGCGCAAACTCGCCTCCCCACTACCCATCGGACACACAGCACCCGGGACGCTTCTTACAGTGGCGGCAGAGTATTACTACGGTGTCATCAAGTCAAGCTGTTTTGGGGCCGATTCAGACTTGGAACTCGATCAAGCGACTGCGCAATCACGTCGTGTACGAAATGCAGATCGCTTGGGGAAATTACGTAGGGAGGAAGAATGTAGACAACGTTCCCCAGCGGCCGCAGCAAAATGCCTGACTCCAGAAAAACTTTGTAAAGCGCCGGGCGGATTGTTGAAAAATACCCGGCGTCGTCTACGCGAAGCTCAACGGCTGCCATCGTTCCGATCATGCGCGTCTCGCCTACCGCCGGATGTTTGCGAATCGCCGCAAGTCGTTCCGCGTGAATTTTCGAAATGACTGCGATGCGCTCGAAAACAGGTTCTTCCTCGAAAATCCTCAGACTCGCCGCTCCGGCAGCCGCCGCAATGGGATTCCCCGTGTATGAATGGCCGTGATAGAACGTGCGCGACCGATCTTCGCTGCGAAACGAATCGTGAATCCGATCGGTCGACAGTGTCGCCCCCATCGGCAGCGCTCCGCCAGTCAGTCCCTTTGAAAGACACATGAGGTCCGGCGCGACGTCCGCCAATTCGCATGCGAACATCTTGCCAGTACGGCCAAATCCGGTCAGCACCTCGTCTGCGATGAGCAGCACTTGGTGATCTGTGCAAAGTTTGCGAACTTTTTGCAGAAACTCGACCGGATGAACAATCATTCCGCCTGCGCCCTGAAGCAGCGGCTCAACGATCACCGCAGCAATTTCCTCGTGCTTTTCTTCAAGTAGCCGGGCGAGCTTTTCGACGCACTCGATATCGCAATTCGCCCGCATCTTCCCCACCGGACACCGGTAGCAATAAGCGGAATTCACGCGATGCACAGGAAAAAGGAATGACCGAAATGGCTCGTTGAACGCCGATTCCGCACCCACCGACATCGCGCCAACCGTATCGCCATGATACGCATGCTCGAGCGCAACGATCGACTGTTTCTTCGGCCGGCCCATGTTGCTCCAGTATTGCACCGCAGTCTTGAGCGCGACTTCAACGGCCGTCGAGCCGTCGTCCGAGAAAAAGATGTGATTCAGCCCGGCGGGCACGACTCGACGCAATCGACTCGCCAGAATTTCTGCGGCTTCGTGCGTGAATCCGGCCAGAAGGACGTGATCGAGTTTTTCAGCTTGCCGCGCGATAGCTTCGACGATCGCCGGATGTCCGTGGCCGTGAATGGTCACCCACCACGACGAGATTCCATCAATCAATCGGCGGCCGTCTTGCGTATAAAGATACGGGCCCTGGGCTTTGACAATTTTTATCGGCGCCGGATCGAGCGCCTCTTGCGTAAACGGGTGCCAGATGTACAGACCGTCGCTCATCGCAACGCGCTCCGATCGAAATGCGAACGAAAAGCCCCCAGCAGCGTCGCGCGATTCAGTTTTGCGAGCTGCGGCAAAATGCCGATGACACTGGTTTTGCCGTAATACTCGATCGCTTTGTGATTTTCGACGTCTCGCTTGCCCACCATAATCACGCCGCGCACATTCAACTTCGCCGCTCGAAGCGCTTGGAGCGAAAGCAAGGTGTGGTTGATCGTACCAAGCGCGGTGCGCGTGACCAGCAGCACAGGAAACTTCAGATGCGCCATCAGGTCGGTCATTAGCTCTTTTTCGTTGATGGGAACAAGAGCGCCGCCCGCACCTTCGACAATCAGATTTTCTCTTGCGCCGATTTCCGGCAACGCAATCTTCCGCAGGTCAATTTTCACACCCGCGCGGCGCGCGGCCAAATGCGGCGAAACCGGAGGCACGAAGCGATAGGTCTCAGGTAATGTCCGATCACGAGCAAGCTGCGCCAAGCGCATGACTGTCGAGCGGTCGGAGCCGTCTTCTGTCCCGGTTTGTACGGGCTTCCAGTAAATGGCGTCGAGCGCGGCGCAGAGCATGGCGGAAACGACCGTTTTACCGACGTTGGTGTCTGTGCCGGTGATGAAAAAACGGCTAGGCATGCAAGGAAGCGGAAGAAATTTGCGGCAGCGCCGTCACGGCCTCCTCGATCGCGGCCGCCAGGCGACGAACGTCTTTCAAAGTGAGCGACGCCGTAAGCGAAAGGCGAAGCCGCGAAGTGCCAACCGGAACAGTCGGCGGTCGAATCGCACGCACGGCAAAGCCCGCGCGTTGCAGCTGGTCGGCGACCTTGAGCGCAGCCTCGTTGCCACCGAGATAGACGGGGATAATTTGCGTAGTGCTCGCGCCGCAGTTGAGGCCCGCCGCAGCGAGTTCAGCGCGTAACGCGTCGGAAATCGAGCGAAGATGCGCCCGCTTTTCATCCGCAACTCGAGCCAGCTCGAGTGCCGCATGAATCTGGCCCGCCAAATAAGGCGGCATCGCCGTGCTGAAGATAAACGTCCGCGCGCGATTGATCAGATACTCGCGCAACGCATTCGACCCGCAAACCATCGCGCCCGCGCTCGCAAGCGCCTTGCCGCAGGTGTGAATCGTTGCGAAGACCCTCCGTTCAAGTCCAAGCAAAGCACAGATTCCGCGCCCCTGCGGCCCATGAACTCCTACGGCGTGCGCTTCGTCCACAATCAACTCGGCGCCATAAGCATCCGCCAGATCAGCCAGACGCGCGATCGGCGCAACATCGCCTTCCATGCTGAAGACGCTCTCGGTAACGATAAACTTTTCGCCTCCGTGGTCACGATGTTCGCGCAGTGCGACCTCGAGAAACCGCAGATCCGCGTGGGGATAGATGACCTTCGCCGCGCCGCAGAGACGAATACCATCGATCAGGCTGGCGTGGTTGAGCGCGTCTGAAAAAATCAGGCCTCCCCGTCCTGCAACCGCGCTGGTCAGACCGACATTTGCGGCATACCCGGATCCGAAATAAAGCGCGGCTTCTGCACCCGCAAAACGTGCGAATTCCTCTTCCAGGGATTCCCACTCGCGCGAATTGCCGGATAGCAAGCGTGATCCAGTCGAAGCGACTGAATCGGTTGCGGCAATCGCTTCGAGCACCGCTTGTTTCAGTCGAGAATCGCGAGCAAGGCCCAGATAGTCGTTGGAATAAAGGTTGATGCCGGCCGGGTTTTCGAGCGTGCGAAACTGTGCGCCGTCCCGAAGAGCATCGAGCTCTCGAACGATGCGTTCGGAAACGCGTTTTTTCCCTTCAGAATCAGACACGCTCGAGCGCCCTCATGCCCAGATCTTCGAGAAGTTGGTGATCAGCGGTGGCGGTGGGATTGGGAGTCGTAAGAAGTTTTTCGCCGGTGAAAATTGAATTGGCACCCGCAAGAAAACAGAGCGTCACGCCTTCGCGCGACATCTGCTGGCGTCCGGCCGCTAACCGCACGCGCGATCGGGGCATCAAGATCCGCGCTGTCGCAATCATGCGCACCAGGCGGAACGTATCGACTTCCGCGGCGTTCGCAAGCGGCGTGCCTTCGGCGCGCACGAGCATGTTGATCGGTACGCTTTCCGGATGGGGGTCGAGATTCGCCAATTGCTCAAGCAAACCGATGCGATCCTCCTCTGATTCGCCCATGCCAACGATTCCGCCGCAGCATACAGTGATTCCCGCTTTTCGAACGTTGCCGATGGTGCGCAAACGGTCTTCATAAACGCGTGTGGTGATGATTTCACCGTAAAATTCCGGTGAGGTGTCCAGATTGTGGTTGTACGCAGTCACGCCGGCGTCCTTCAATTCCTGCGCCTGGCTTTCGGTCAACATGCCAAGCGTGCAGCAGACTTCCAGATTCAGCGACGCAACGCCGCGCACCATCTCCAGCACTTTTTCGAAATCCTTACCCTCCGGCACCTGCCGCCACGCCGCGCCCATGCAAAAACGCGTGGCGCCCTCGTCGCGTGCCCGTTTCGCTGCGGCGAAAACCTCGTCCGGATTCATCAAATCCTGGCGCTGAACACCTGTGTCGTAATGAGCGCTCTGCGGACAGTACGCACAATCTTCCGGGCACGCACCGGTCTTGATCGAAAGCAAGCGGCAGAGCTGCACTTCATCCGGCGCATGGAACTCGCGGTGAACCGTCTGCGCCCGAAAAATCAGCTCGGGCAATGCCAGCTCGAAAATGCTCCTGATTTCGTCCCGCGTCCAATCGTGCCGCATTTGCATAATTTCAAGGCCTCTTTTCGTGATGCACCAACCATAACAAACCGCGCGCGAAACAAAAAACTCAGCCTTCCGGACGCTCCCATTGGCCCGATTCTCCGGATCGGAAGATCGCGTCGATCACAGCCATGTTCCGAATCGCATCTTCGAGCGGCACAGGCACGTCCCGCCCTTCGCGGATCGCCCGCGAAAAAGCGTCGCCCTGCACCGTGTACTGATCGCAGATCGGGATCGTTTCCATCGCCGCGCCGCCGCCGAAAAGATCGCGCCCGTCATCGACCATCAAGTAGCACGGCCGGTCGTTTGGCGCGTTGAAAGGAATCTGCAACTCAAGCCGCCCGTTTGTGCCGACAAAAATCATGCGCTGAAAATGGTTGAGTTGCGTGCTGCAGGTAAAGACCGATTGGCCCGACGGAAAATCCAGAATCGCCGAGGTCAGCCGGTCGGTCTTGAATTCGCGATCGCGTTCGAGCAAACCAATCACGCGTTTCGGTTCTTCGCCATAGATGAATCGAGAGAGATTGACCGGATAGCATCCGATATCGAACAGGCCGCCTCCACCCATTTCCAGAATATTGCGCGGATTGTTCGGATCGCGATTGAAGTAGCTGAAGTGGCACAAAATCGAGCGCAGTTCACCAATTCGGCCGCCGCGGATCAACTCACGCGCGCGCAGCCATTGGGGATGCGTACGCACCATGAACGCTTCGCCGATTTTCACTCGATAGCGGTCGCGCGTCTCAATGAGCGTCTTTGCTTCCGCCGCGTTCAAGCTTATCGGTTTTTCGCAGAGGACGTGCTTCCCTGCCTTGGCCGCCTTGATGGACCACGGTACATGCAGATGATTCGGCAACGGATTGTAGACCGCTTCGATTTCGGGATCGGCAAGCAGCTCCTCGTAGGAGCCGTAACCTTTCGGGATTCCGAGCGACCCGGCCGCCTGCTGTGCCTTGCCGAGATCGCGCGAGGCAATCGCGACGATGGTGCTCAGATCGCCGCGCTGCATCGCGGGGATCACCTTCCGCGTGGCAATCGACGCGACGCCCAACACGCCCCAACGGACTTTATTCATGCCGGGAATTTTACCAGTGCCGGAACAGGCTGTGCACTAAGAACGAACCGAAAATCGGGTGCGCAAGAATCGTTCAAGATTTCACCCCTAAAACAAATCCGCCGCAAACGCATCGCGCGCTTGCGGCGGACTGAAATACGTTCCGCGGAGGTGCGAACTACTCGCCTCCCTTGATCACCGAGTTCCAGTATTCATTGACGCCGAAGTAAGGACCGTCGTTCGGGATCGTGGCCAGTACGTAGCGCCGGACAGTAAGAATGTCCACCTTACCGTTCTTCTGGAACACCTGCGTGCCGCTAGGTCCGACGACCATGACGAAGGGCTCGTTCTCTTTCCACTTCTCGCCCACCGCAGTCTGCAGAGCCTTCATGTTGTTCGAATTGAACTGAAGGTTCTTGCCCGACGCGTGCTGCTGCTGCAAGAAGTCGTTCACCTTCGCCTGATCGGCCGGATTATCCGTGTTCACGGTGACCATATCGAACTTGCGCAAGCGATACATGCGATAGGTCGTCTCGAAATCGTGGAGCGAATCTTCGCAATCCTTGCATTTGGTCGACCAGAAGTCGATGATCACGGTCTTGTCGGTGGCGTTCGCAACCAGATTCTTCAGATCGTCGGCGCTGACCTGCGAAAGGCTCACGGGCTCGGCTGCGATCCTGTCCGCTTCCGCTTTCACGTCCGTCGACTTTGCAAGCCACTTGGTAGAACAGCCGAACGCGCGCGTCGTCTCGACCGGCACCGGCGTTCCGGCGAGAATCGCATCGATGGCATTGCGGGCATCCTGCGACTTCACCTTGCGGATGTCGGTTGCATCATCGATGTGACCCTCGTAACGGAGCTTGCGGTCCTGATCGAAGATGAAGATATGAGGCGTGGCGACCGCACCGAACTTGGCCGCGATGGACTGCGTCTCTCCATCATAGAGATAGGGCCAGTCGATGTGGCGGAGCGACGCGCGAATCTTCATTTCCGGAAGCGAGTCGGTCGAATCTGTGTAGCCGAGTTCGTTAAGGCGAATCGCCGACGCATTGTTCGGATTGATTGCGATCAGCTGAACGCCCTTGTCCTTGTAATCCTCATAAATCTGGCGAATCCGGCCCTCATAGGCGATCGAAACCGGGCAGTGATTCGATTCGAAGACGATGGCGATGACCTTTGCCTTCGAATATTCGCTGAGCGTGTGCATC
>Ga0210401_10003746_pt1 | contig 16119 bp, 14 predicted proteins | sample IncBWH32MmetaG_FD_150866 | JGI IMG/M metagenome (GOLD analysis project Ga0210401, IMG submission 150866) | Forest soil microbial communities from Barre Woods Harvard Forest LTER site, Petersham, Massachusetts, United States - Inc-BW-H-32-M | ecosystem: Environmental > Terrestrial > Soil >... | reverse complement strand
AACCGTATTATGCGGCGACGAGAAGGCGGCCCGCCTCTTGGCATTTTTCAGGTCATGATCACTCACACTTGGTGGTTACCCCTCCAGAACCGTGAGCCCGGCCCTAAAAAAACCTAAGGTCACTCAATGTGCAAGCCATCCGGGCATTCGGCGCTTAAGCGCGAACCGAGCCTGTGCTATTCTCCCCTCCAAGCAGCCTTCTGACGCTACGAGCCGCACACACCGGCCATCACAATGATCAAGAATGTTCAAGGAGAATGCCGATTATGAATCCGATCAGACGCAACAATCTTGCAACGGGCGCCGCTGCGACCGCAATGGCCGCAGCGCCGCGCCTGTTTGCCCAGCAGACTGGGCATGGAGGAGCCGCCCTAGCCTTTTACGAAAAAGGCCCCGTCCGCATCCACTATGAGGAGGCCGGTTCCGGCTTCCCGTTGCTGCTCATCGCCGGAGGGGGATTGAATTCGACGATCGCCGGGTTGAACAATCCCTTTAATGCGATCGAGGAATTCAAGGGAGAGTACCGCTGCATCTTCTCGGACTTGCGCAACGCCAATGGCGGTCAGTCCTCCGGCCCCCTCGAGATCGACCGGCCGTGGGATTCCTATACCGATGACCATCTCGGTGTGATGGATCACCTTGGCATCGGTAAATTCATGGTGCTGGGCTTCTGCATTGGCGGCCCCTTCATCTGGAATCTCTTGCGGCGCGCGCCCGATCGCATTGTCGCCGCCGTGCTGGCGCAGCCCAGCGGGTCGCGTCCGGAGATGCGCGACCTTTTCTACGAAAACAATATGAAAACCTGGGGTCCGGAATTGATCAAGCGCCGCCCCGAGATTACTATGGAGACGGTCGACAAATTTCTGACCAAGATGTATCGCACCAACCCCGACTTCGTCTTCACCGTGACACGCGATTTCGTGCGCCATTGCCAGACGCCATTGCTGATCCTGCCGGATGATATTCCAGCGCATCCGTACGCCGTCGCCATGGAGGCCGCAATGCTCGCGCCAAATGCCGAAGTGAGCATCTTCCCATGGAAGGAGCCCAAGGAGCGGATTCCTCTGGCGGTGCGCCAGATACGATCCTTCCTCCGAGCACATCGTCCTGCTTCTGCTTAGAGGGCGGGGCTCATACGACCGGACAGCTAACGCTAGTTGTGCCACGCTGATTGTCACACGTCGCGCGAGACGCGCACGATCAAGCCTTCGCGTAATCGTACAAAAATTGAATGAGCAAAGCGCTCACTTGTTCCGGCTGCTCCTGCTGCACCCAATGTCCTGCGCCATCGAGAAAATGGAATCCGGCCATGCGCGTGCACGCGCTTTTGCGCATCTTGTCGATTGCGCCCGGCGTTTGATAAGCGCCCCAATCGCTTTTTCCGTCGATGAATTGTGAGGGCACATCGATGGTGAGGCCTGAGAACGTTTGCATCTCGGCGATGCTTCTGGCATCGGAGCCTCGACGCACGCGATAGCCCTGCAGGGCGCCGGTGAAACCGGTGCGGCCATACTCGGTCGCGTACACTTCGACCTCGGGTTCCGTCAGCCATTTGCAATTCGCGATGTAATCCGCCGGCGGCATGAATGGCGCGACGGTCGCCGCCATGCCTTTCTCCTTTTCCATCACGTAATAGGTCGGAATTTGCGCCATCTCCTCGGCGGTGCGCGCCTTCAGGGGATGCGGGTGATTGCCTTTGTAATCGGCGCTCTTGTAGAAATAATAAGCGCGGAAGAAGGCGTGCAGTCCTTGCGGCGCATGCAGCATGTCGTCGCCGGCGCCACGGGTGCGCTGATAGTTCTGGTAATACTTCCGCGGCGGAGTGAGTTTGGCGAGTTCAGCATCCAGCTCGTCGTCCGTGATTGCCCGGGGCGGGAGAAGAGCGCCGTTCGCTGCGTCGCCACTCGCGGTGTTTCCTTTTTTTGTTTCGCCATTTGCCGTGTCTCCTTTTTTTGTTTCGCCACTTGCCGTGGCGAAGGGCAACGAGGGCGCGCCTTCAAACGGCGAACTCATGATCGTTAACGAACGGAAAATATCAGGCCTGATCAGCGCGGACCATGCGGCCACTGGCGCGCCGGCGTCGTGCCCTACCACCATCGCTACCGTCCGGTGGCCGAGCGCGTAGACGAGCCCGATCGCGTCCCGCGTCATGTTGAGCACGCGAAAGGGATCCTGATCGGCGTCGTAAGAATTGTCCCAGCCGGTGGTGCGGCCGTAGCCGCGCTGATCGGGCGCGATGACGTGATAGCCGGCGGCTGCCAGAGACGGCATCACCTTGCGCCAACTGTAGGCCAGTTCCGGAAAGCCATGCAGGAGCAAAACCGCCGGCCGCCCCGGCGTTTCGTAGCCTGCCTCCAAAATATGCACGGTCAAGCCGTTCACGTTGGCGATGTGGCGGGAACGGATGCCGGCCGGGATGGTGCCGTTCCCGTAAGGCGGCAACGTTGAAAAATCGGTTTGCACAATATCAGCACGCGCAGGCTTGCCTTGTGCGATCGCCAAGCCGCCCAGCCCCATCGCTGCCGCATATTCCAGGAAAGTCCGCCGGGAAGGGTTAATGGTGGTCCTGGCTATTTTTTGTTCGGCCATGGCACACTCCGCTGTCAAAGATGTTTCCGTAGAGTCCCGAAGATCGCGACCGGTGTCAAGGGAGCAGTGAAAGTCTCCCGCCGAGACGGAAAAGGAAGGGCCCGCTTACAAGCAACAATCGCCGTGAATAAGGGCCAAGGACTGGTACGGCCATACCTTGGATACTACCAAATGCCTACCATAGCACTATCGCGCCGGCCCTCTCCGCAGTCCACGATAATGCACAATGTTACCGTGGCCCAGCAATTCGTTGAAGCGTGCACTGGCTCTCACGCTGGGCCTGATTTCTCTGGGCGTGCCTGGGGCGCGTGCTTCCGGGGCGCCCAAAGTAGCGGGCGCTACTGCCAGGGAAGAACAAAGAAAAGCCGAACTCCAAAATCGCCTCTGCCGGGAAACGGAGCTAGACTGCAACTATGTGACGTCCGTTTTTCGCGACCAGCGATTGATCATCTACCAACCTCCCGCGCCTGCGCCAGAGCAGCCTTCCTCGCGGCCCCCTAAGGAGCGCGAAAGAAATCCGTATTTCACGAAGCGATTTGGGCTGCTCACTCCGGAATCCCTGGAACGGTGCAGATCATTCCTCAGCGAGCATGCCGGGACGGTTGCCGATGCTTATGAAAAGTATGGGGTGCCGCAGGAAATCATTTGCGGGCACTTGCGAATCGAAACAGACTTTGGAATTCCGACGAAACTTTCGCCGCATCCATTCGGCACGCGTCCAGCCATCAACCAGCTTGTCTCCCTTTACGTACGCAACCCTTCTCTGAACGATCAGGTGGCAAAGTTCCTTCGGAGGCAGAAATTTGCGTTCACGGAAATAAGTAAGCTGATCGCGGCTGGAAAGAAGTTTGACTGGGACCTATTTGCAATTCCTGGATCGCCAACAGGAGCCATCGGACTGGTGCAATTCGAGCCTTCTTCTTTCAGCGTCGCCGTAGACCGCGATGGCACCGGCAAGCTCGATCTTTTCGATCCCGACGAGGCTATCCTGAGTCTTGCGCATTACCTCGTAACGCGCGGGTGGGACCGCAATCCCGAACACCAGAGGCGCGCAGTCTACGCCTACTACGGCGGCCACTACGATCAAGATCCCAACAAATATTACATGAAAGCCGTGCTGCGGTATGCGAGTGAAGTTCGTGCCTACCTCAAAGACCATCCTCTTGAACGCGCGAAACTCTAAACGTTCGCGAATGTCTTTGGGTTTTGAGGCTCCGGCCAGTTGGCTGCAAGCCAGTAATGCATTGACCCATTGAGACCACCCCTCTTATCGGAAGGTGGCCCGAGAGCCGAGTTTGCGAAATTGCCACCTTCCGATGAGGCCGTGCATCAGGACCTATCCCATGATGACCGTTCTGAGGTTCTTGCTTCGCGAGATTGCAGCCCCGTTTCATGCGGCAAAAAGAAACCGCGAACTTAGCGGATTCGACGCCAGCAACCAGGCAAAATTTCCAATTGCACCACTACCAAGCATCCCCGATTAGCGATCGGCAGGTGCAAGGAGTGGCGCCAGGGTGTTGGTGGTGGAGTCCTTCGCATGCCCCAGGTAGGGCAGGCCAAAGGCGGCTTCAATGGTCTTCAGCAACGAATAGTGGGAGTAGAAGCGCGTATCTTGCACGCCCCTTACCCCGTAGTTCGTGATGGCAATGAATACCACCCGATCGTTAAAGTTGACCGGATTGTAGCACTCGGCGGGCGGCAACAGTGAGCCGCGGGCCGTGTCCACCTCGGTATCGGGATTGTAGTTGGGGCAGGTTAGAGGACCGTTTCCCTCATCGAACACGACGAAGATAGCGTTGCGGCCGTGCTCCCAAACCGGGCTGCCCGTAATCGCGTTAACGAGCCACCCAGTCTCATCGTCGCCACGCTTGACGGCATGTTCGTCCGTGTCAGACGCGCCGCCGCAGGGTGCGAGCGGGTTACCGAGTCCGTGCATGTCGCGGCATTGGTCGGGCACGATGTACGAGAACTCTGGCACACGCTCGCTCCCGAGGTCGCCGAACAGCTGATCGATTGGGACCTGCTTTGCGAATTGCTTTGGGTTGTCCTGGATCTCAGCCACGTAAGGGAATGGGTTGTGCTTCACTGCATACAGCTTGGCGGTGTTGTTGTCACCAGGCCAATTGGCGAGATGCGTGCCCGATTCAGGGAAGTTCTGCAAGTACGCCCGCCAGTCCTTGCCGGCCTTGACCAACTGGCCCGCAACGGAGGGCAGCTTGATGCGCCAGCGATGCACCGAGGGATTTGCCGGCGGGCCGTAGTCGGTGGCGACCGATGGTGAGTCGTCATCGCTGATGCCTACCGTGCTCCCCACCGGATACGAATGCCCTGTCCCGGAGACGTCAGTCCCAATCCAATCGCCCGTAATCATCGCGACATAATTCGGCAGGCTCGGGTGCCACACCCCATGGTAATTCGGCGCGACGTTGTATTTCTGCGCAAGCGCTGTGATCTGCGGCGCCTGCGGGTTGTCAAGAATGCCGATGCTCCCGAAGCTTGTAAAGCTGTTGTGATTCTCGAGCACGATCACGAACACGTGATCGAGCTTCGGTACGCCGTCCTGCTCTTGCGCACCGTTATTCTGGTCCTGGTTCTGTGCTTGTGCAGCAGGCATACCTACCGCCAGGGCCAGAGTGACTGCTAAGCCGAACAGAAATGTTCTCATTGAACCACCCTTTCTTATCGTGCATGCGTTTTTCCGCACGCAGTTGCGGAACACAACTTGCGTCGGATCCTGCCCAATGCAAATGACGCAACATAGTTACGAAGTCTGAATTATAGGGAGATGGCAGAAATATGAAGAATCGGTGAAATGCTTCCCTTTTGTGCGATTATTAACTGCAGTTTTGCGGCCAGGAATGTTAACGGAGTGAAATGTGAGCTTGGGCCGTTCCTCGGTCATGTGAGCACGAATCTTTCCTTCCCAACTCCTGATACGCCGGGGTTATGTGGCTTTTGAGCCTCATGGGGTAGTTTCCCGCACAACGCCGTTTTCAGGACCTACAAGACCAAGATGAGGAGGTACTGCAAAAAGGGGCAATCGAGTCTGTCCCTACTGGATATCCCCGCCATGGCCCACTGACTGAAGTTTTCGCTGTTCAGTTTCCTGATGCAGGATTTTGGCTCGTTCGAGGGCGACTGAAATACTCGGGCTGATGTTCCCTGCGCCGACGTGCTCCTCAAATTCCGCTTGATGCATCAGGCGGGCGGGCTGTTCGCGCGCGCCGCAGAGGATGAGGCCGCGGCCGGATTCGTGCACAGCGTCGGCCAGTTCTTCCAGAGCCTGCAAGCCAGTGGCATCGATGGCCGTCATGTTTCGCAATCGCAGGACCACAATGGCGGGCAATTCCGGAAGTTTTCGGACGATGTCTTCGATTTTGTCAGTGGCACCAAAGAGAAAAGGTCCGTGGATGCGGAAGATGGTCACGTAAGGCGGGATTTCCTTGTGCTGCAGGATGTGCACCTGGCCTTCTCGGAGATACTCGTCGGTGACTTGCGAGACCGTCGTCGTGGCCGTTACCTTGCGAATGTATACGAGGGCCGCGAGGATCATTCCCGCTTCGACGGCTACCGTCAAATCGGCGAACACGGTAAGTGAAAACGTGACGAGCCACGTGCCGATCTCCAGCGGAGTCAGCTTCAGCAACTCAGGAATTTCGCGCCATTCCCCCATGTTGTAGGAGACGACCAGCAAAATCGCGGCCAACACGGAAAGTGGAATGAACCGCGCCAGCGGCGCTGCGAACAGAACGATTGCCAGCAACGTAATCGCGTGCATCATCCCCGAGACGGGCGTCTTCGCACCGGACCGAATGTTGGTCGCCGTTCGCGCAATCGCTCCGGTGGCGGGCAGGCCGCCAAAGAGCGGTGACATGATGTTGGCGACGCCCTGGCCGACAAGCTCCACGTTCGGATTGTGCTTGGTCCCGCTCATGCGGTCGGAGACGACGGCGGACATCAGCGATTCAATCGCGCCAAGCATGGCGACGGTGATTGCGGGAGCAATCAGCGGGCGCAACAAACCGAAATGGAACTGCGGAATTTTGATTCCAGGGAAGCCGGAAGGAATGCCGCCGAAGCGCGTTCCGATTGTCTCCACGGGCAGCTTCAGCAAAACCACCAGCGCCGTGCCCGCGAACAGAGCAACGATGTATCCCGGCACGCGCTTCACAAAGCGCATGAAAATCAGGATCACAATCAGCGCGAACACGCCCAGGCCGGTTTCCAGGGGAGACAGTGTGTGAAAATTCCGCGCGAGGGTTTCCATCCGCGCCAGGAATTCTCCGGGGACCTTTTCGATTTTCAGGCCAAAGAAATCCTTGATCTGCGTGCTGGCGATAATGACGGCGATGCCATTCGTGAATCCCACCACCACGGGACGCGGAATGTATTTCACCGCGGTGCCGAGACCCGTGATCCCCAAAATGACGAGCATCACGCCCGCCATCAATGTGCACATGAACAAGCCGTCGAGGCCATAGCGCGCCACGATGCCGTAGACGACCACGACGAACGCGCCCGTCGGTCCGCCGATTTGTGTCGTCGATCCGCCCAACGCGGAAATCAGGAACCCCGCGACGATGGCGCAATACAAACCCGCCTGTGGCGCAACTCCTGAAGCAATCGCGAAGGCCATCGCCAGCGGCAGGGCCACGAGTCCCACCGTGACCCCCGATAGCATGTCGGCGGTGAATTTATGCCAGCTGTAATCCTTTAAGGATGAAATCGATCTTGGAAGCCACTCTTGCATATGCGTGTCCCCGGAACCGTCGCCCCGATCCTTCTAATTCTGTAAAAACAAGCTTCGATTATAGCCGGGAAGAATGGAGCGTGCGTTTTTCAGACAGACAAGTTTCGTGAGATAAAACGGTTTCAGATTGCCCCAGTACCGCAGGTTTCAGTCACTAGGTTTTTGTCCTTGCGAGGATCAACTCACACAGGCCAAACCGGATGCGATAGAAGTAATTTATTTTGTCAATACTACTAAAGTGAGAAATCTGTCCTTGGCTTAGCGAAGTCCGGTGGGATAGACCCACATTCCGATTATCAAGACCTGACAACAATTTGTGGGACGATTCGTAACTCTTAAAACCTGCTTATTCCGAGTCACGGCAGAAGCGAGGGTCAAAAGTCAGATCGACAATGCCCATCCTCACATTGCGGCGGATTTGGAAATTATCTAAGCCACGAGAAGGCAGAACGGGTCGGTTCTCTTTGAAAAACGTTTCGAGGGGCTGGGGGTTGAAGACCTCACCGGGCACTACGATCGACCTCAAACGCGCCTCGAGACTTGGATCAAGTCCTCGGATTTCAACGCTGCCAACGCGGAATTGTTTCTGCTCATCCAGGCGCATCACAAGTGAAATCCGCTGAAGGTTATCGTCGATTTCAGTGTCTAGTCTGGCCGTGAAATCAAGGTACCCTTGCGAGCTGTACAATTTTGTAAGACCTTCGATCCCCGCTCTTATCTGTCTTACGCTAAAGATTTCGCCTTCGCGCAAGGGAAATACTCCTCGAAGCTCAGCCTCGAGGATGCCTGTGCCACCCGTAAACTGAATATTACCCACGTGAAATTGAAGGCCTTCGTTTATTACATAATCGGCTACCAAAAATCGTTCATAATTCGAGCCACTGCCAAGAGATTGTGTTCGTGCGGCTATGTCAATCTTGAAGTAGCCCTGATCCTGCCAAGCACTTCGCAACCCGATTTCTGCTAGTCCTTCAACCCAAGCGGGAGAATCAGCGTCCCACTCATTCTCGTTCGCTGTCTTTATGATTTGCTCCACATCGGAATCGGATAGATGGACAGGCCGATCGAACTCGATCCGCTCAACGATGACCTTGCGGGAAGCTTCCGCTTTTTCATTGGCGTTCGCCCCCAATTTTTCGCTTGGACCAGAGGGTGAGGGACAACCTTGGGTGACCGCAGGAGCTTGAGCACGACTGGGCGCACAAATCAGGAGACCGTTCGCTACAGCCAGAAGGCAGATCGTAAACATTGCCCTTCGAGCCATTTCCGTAGAAGTCTATACCCGCAGGAATTAGCTTACAAGATTCATTCATCTGGAAATGGGCTATAGGTCTATTTGAAGTTTGCAATTCATAAAGCGCAAATTCTTTGCGCTCGATATCCGACACGCTCCGGCGCCCACCGTTAAGGGGCTGAGGGTGGCGGCATGCGCCGTCTCGTCGCGTGTTCAAACGCGAAGGCAAGTTCGATCAGCCGGGGCTCGCTACAAGCCGTGCCAGTAAAGCTGACATCGAACGGCGCCGGCTTCGCGTTGAAGCCATCGGGGAAAGAAGGGTTGGGTGCGTTCGGAACCATGCCAAAGGGGACAATCACGGTGGGATAACCTGGCTTCGCCGCGATGGCGTTCCCGGTAGCGGCGGGAAAGAGCAGGGCGTCCAAGTTTTTTTCTTTCAATGCCGCGTCAATTCCTAGTGTGCCTGCCAATTTTAGATCCTTCGCGCGGTCTGCCTCGTACCGCTCGCGATCCGTGTCCACATTCATCTCATCGGAAATATCGAGTTGCGATTGGCCGTACTTCATCGCGCCAGCCGCCTGGTGAGACAGGTTGAATTGCCGCAGCTCGCTTAAGGATTTCACGGGCGCGGAAGGCCCCAAGGATGCGAGCCACTTGTTGAAATCCCGCTTCATGCCGTACTTGAGTACGACCGAGCAGCCGTCGTCCTTGCTTTTTGCATTTTCCTGGCCGGAGCAAGTGTTCCACTTGAGCAGGTTTTGCGCGGAATCCGAGGTTACGACGCTTGGAATGTCGGCAGGATCAACGACGACTGCGCCTTGCTGCTTCAGAACCGCGATCGCTTCGGCCATCACGATTTTTTGATCGCCACTCAGGCCCCCGCGGGGTTCCTTCTCGCCAGGCGGTGTAACAGCGTCGTAATAGAACGCACGGGGGATGCCGATGCGCGCCCCTCTAAGACCGCTAACTTTGAGAAAGCGCGTATAGTCGCGGCCCGGCGGGGGTGCGCATTTGTTAGTCGCAGGATCGTCGGGATCGGGTTTGGCGCCCTCGAGCGCACCAAGCAGTATCGCAGCGTCGGTCACAGTCCTGGCCATTGGCCCCGCGGTGTCCTGATCGGCCGTGATGGGAATGATGCCGTGGCGGCTGATGCGTCCTACTGTAGGCTTAATGCCCACAAGCATATTCTGGTTTGCCGGGGTGAGGATCGATCCCGAAGTCTCGGTTCCAACATTGGCGGCCCAGAAATTCGCCGCCGTCCCAACACCTGAACTTGACCCACCGGTGCCAAGGGCAGGGCGACCATCGAAAGTAGAGTCGCGCGGATCACGCCGAGGGTCGTAGGGATTCATGCTGTATCCTACGAGTGCGTTGTAACCTCCCGGCATCGGAGTGGGCCCGCCCGCGACCCAGTTTGCGAGTTCTGTCATCGTGGTCTTCACAAGTATCACTGCGCCGGCATCTCGCAGGTTCTTTGTGATCGTTGCCTCGTACGGCGGCACAAACGCGTCAAACGCCAGCGCTCCACCTGTCGTCGGCATGTCCGTTGTCTGAATATTGTCCTTGAGTGCGATGGGGATTCCGTGAAGGGGGCCGCGCACTTTGCCGTTGGCGCGTTCGCGATCGAGCCCCTCGGCTTGTCGCAACGCACGGGGATTCACGGTGATGATCCCATTCAGCTTCTTGTTGTAAAGAGCTATTCGGATAAGATACTGAGAGACTAGATCGCGTGATGTTACGCGTCCCTGCCTCATGGCGGCTTGCATCTCGGGAATGCTTGCCTCAACGACGCTGAAGTGCGGCTGCGAACCTCGCACCTTCCCGTTTTCACGTTCGCTCTGCCCGCGCAGAAAAACAGGATTTGATACCAGGAAAAGCAGAAGTAGTAGTTGCCTCATTTACGCGGCATTCTAACCTAGACGGCAAGTGAGAAAAAGCCAGGGTCAATATCGATCAAAGCTCAAGGATCAATCCAATGGGCCAGCAGCAATAAGGGAGGAGATCTCTTGCGTTCGTGACGCCGCAATCGAACAGAAAAGTTCATACGGCGTCGTCGAGGGGATGTCAGGTTCTCGGCTTCCCGCCGAGGTCTACTCATATGACAATTTTATTGAGCCAGGCTCCGGCCGAGCGTACGATGCAAGCCATAGTCTATTCAGGGATTCAGGTTCAGTAGGCTGCGAGACCGCCAGGGGCAGATGTTTCGATTGTTTTGACGTTCGTATTTTCATTCGAGAGGTCTTGAATTGAAATTGTAACCAAGAGGGGAGTCCCCCTAGGAGCGACGTAACATGAGGATTAAGCCGGCAATCTTTCTGATGGCAATCCCTGCCCTCTTCATGACTTCTTCGGTGATGTTCGGACACCACGGCGCCTCCGACTATGACATGGCCACGGTGGTCTCCTGGCACGTGACCGTGACCGATTTCCTTTTTGTAAATCCTCACGCCCTACTTGACTTCACTCGGAAGAACGATCAGGACAAAATCGAGGAATGGCAGGGAGAACTGCAGAGCCCTAACATGCTGTCGAGGAGGAGTCACTGGACGAAGGACACAGTGAAGGCAGGAGACCAAATCACAGTTTTTGGTTGTCCAGCGAAGAATGGTTCGAAGACGATGTTTGTGAGAAAAGTCGTATTATCGACCGGCGAAGAATTATCCGGCACTTGATTTTGGCAAGCAGGTCAGGCTGAAGAACCGACGGCAGCCCACATAGAGAGAAGCGTCAAATGGAAAACGGGAAGATTGGTTGGATTGTGTTTCTTGCGATGCTTGGGTGCTCAACTTTCCTGCTCGCTACTCCCGCAACCAGGCCAGAACAAGGAGAAGCGGATACCGGATCTCATCACTCGGAGATATCCGGGGTGTGGGTGCAGGAGACCAGTAAGGCAACCAGGCCGAATTGGGTCGATTCACAGGGCAATCGCCTAGAAACACTACCTATGACTGCCTGGGGACAGGAGCGATTCAAGGCCAACAGGGCCACTCACGGGTCCAATGCAGTTGCATCCACGACATCGACCGAACCTATCGTGAAGTGTCTGCCTCCCGGTGTCCCGGCCATCTATATGGTTTCCATTTACCCGATGGAGATCATGCAGGTTCCCGGCCGGGTGATCATGTTTTTCGAATATGGGAACTACGTGCGACAAATTTTTACCGACGGGCGAAAACATCAGAGCCTCACTCCGACGTGGATGGGCGACTCGATTGGCAAATGGGAGGGAGACACGCTCGTCGTTGACGTCAGCGGTTTTAATGACAAGACATGGATCGATAGTGAAGGTCATCCGCATTCGGACGCGTTGCGCGTTGTAGAGCGCATCCGGCGCGTGGATCACGACCACCTCGTGGATGAGATCACGGTGGAGGATCCCAAAGCGTATACAAAAACCTTGACGACCAAAAGGGTCTTCGATTTTCAGCCGGATTGGAATATCGCGGAGTTTGTCTGCGAGGATAGTGACATTTTTCTGAAGTTTCAGAAGGACGCCGGAGCGGAAAAGAAATAGCAAGGCAAAACCCCGAACGGAACACAATTGCGGCCAACTCGCCTTTGGGGCCGATTGCATCGTAGAAACTCATCAAAATTCCAGCACGACCGGTTGAAGAATTGTAGGAGATCTTGGTTCCCCTGCCGCCTGGTGGATTGTCGTTGTAGGCCCAAAATTTGCCTGGTGAAACAATCATCTACTAACCCGCATTTCTCACGTCAATTGCAATCGGAATTCGGATTTCGTACAAATGCCATTCCGTGGTGCGGGTTTAGTAGCGCCGGCGTCCCGCCGGCAGTTTTGCGCTACGGCAGGAGTACTAAAAATTGCCGGCGGGACGCCGGCGCTACCAAACCCAAATCTCGATGATGAAGCGCCGACCATCGCACGGATCCCTCAAACCGTCGTGAGAAACCCAGGCCAAGCGGAGCGGTCATTGACCGGCGCGCTCCAACTACCACCGGCGCCCGTCTCACAAACCATCTGCAATATTTTCGTCGTGCAATCGTATACAAAGAGAGAGGCGCGGTGTAGTAGACCGGTAGTAAGGTCCAGGAGGAAGAAATGAAGGCCGCAATCATCACGGGACCCGGCAAAACCCCCATCTACGGAGATTTCAGCGAGCCCACGGCCGGACCGGGAAAAGAACTGATCACCATGAGCGCTTCGGCTCTGAGTCACTTTACGAAGGGTCGCGCCTCCGGCGCACACTACAGCTCTGATCGTGCCTTTCCCGCAGTGGTTGGCGCCGATGGAGTTGGAAGAACCCAGGACGGGCGGCGAATGTACTTCGTGCTGCCTGAGGCTCCCTTTGGGGCACTGGCCGAAATGACTCTGGTCCGTTCGGGACAATGCGTCCAAGTACCCACGGGCGTCGATGACGTCACTGCCGCCGCGATCGTGAATCCCGGAATGTCCGCGTGGGCCGCATTCGCCGAGCGTGCACGCCTGAAACCGGGCGAGACCGTGCTGGTGAATGGTGCGACTGGCATCGCGGGCCGGCTCGCGGTACAAATCGCGAAGTACATGGGGGCGAGCAAAGTGATTGCCACCGGTCGCGATAAAGACGCTCTCGAAGAGCTGAAGGCCACAGGCGCGGATGTGGTCATTCCGTTTAAGATTGGCACTGCGTATCCGGCAGGGGCGAATGAATATGAGAATGCACTCAAGGAGCAATTTGCGAATGGAGTGGAAGTCGTTCTGGATTACCTATGGGGTGAGAGCGCGGAGACCGCTATCGTCGCGGCTGCGAAGGCCGGTAAGGAAGGCCTGCCCGTTCGCTTCATTCAAGTTGGTGGGGCGAGCGGCGACGACGTCAGGCTGCCGAGTGCAGCGCTTCGTTCGTCCGCGATCGTTCTCATGGGAAGCGGCATCAACAGCATCCCATTTTCGAGCTTGCTTTCCGCAATCAACAACGTTCTGCAATCCGTGATTCCCGCCAACCTTCAGATCAATACGAGGAGCGTTCCTCTTTCGGATATCGAAAAGACATGGAACGCGGACTTCGGGAAGTCCCGCGTCGTGTTTGTTCCAAGTTAGCTATCGCAGGAATTTTCCTTGCGCAGTTCGGAACGATATGGCCCCGATTTCCAGCAATGGTTACTCGGATCGTGCCTGAGAAGTCAGGGATTTGGTAAGGGGCCTTCGAGGGGCAGTGGGAAATCCCACCTCTGGAGTTACCTTTGTACGAAAGGGGCCTTAACCACGCTCGACGCGGTGATTGAATCGGTCGCACCACAAGCACGAGACGCATTCCGCCAAGCGCGAGCTTGACGGTTTGCCATATCGCGATCTGGCAGCACGATGGACACGAATTTGGATTCGGACTGGTCCGTTTTTGAGCCACCGGAAGTGCGGAAGATAGTGGTATTTGTAGCCGAACTCACCAGGGGCAGTTGAACGTAGAAGTATTCCGTGACCTCGGTGTCTCCGACTCCCTTTTCGGAACTGAAATGAACCATGTCCGTCTGGATATCTTTTAGGTTAAATGAAACTGTTGTTCGGATATCACTCTTTTGAGTCTTGAGATCCTGCGTGATTGTGGCATTGCACCCATTAAATTCTACTTTGGCAGACTGATCTGTTTGATAAGCGGCGAGGGGCGTAGTCACCGTGTAGGACACAGTTTGTACGTGCTCGGATATCCACTTGAATGTGTCTTCAGGCTTGCGGCGCGCATACGCGCTCAGGCTGCCGGAAAGGATTAGGATCAAAAGCGCCGTAATTTTTCTCATCATGCGAGCATGATCGCAGGCATTGTGCGCCGTGATCCATAGTCGGCAGGTACTTCAAATCTAGTACGAACGTATTTAGTACGCTTCGTGTAGCGTCGTTCGCAATGCATGGTACTTACGGGCTATGGCAGGTCCTTAGTTCGGAAGACACAATTAGCTGAACGCTGGCCCAAGAGTGACGGCAGGGACCTCCCAGCTCGGCCACTGGAAGAGATCGCGGACCCGGAAAATGTCACCAGACTATCAGGCGGATCAAGGCAGGAGGCTATTCGCAACGGGCCTTCTTTTCTTCGGACATGGTCAGATCTGGTTTCACGCCTCTTGGCCGGGGGGAATTTTTAGCCGTCACCCGTTCGTGCCAGCTCAACTGGTCGATGCCACACCATCGAATCAGTTGTTTATTACGATAGATCTCAACAGAGAGCCGATCTTTCGGGAAGTACTCAATTTAACCCAAACAGGCCAGCGTTCCGCTTGATCCAATTTTCGCTAACGAATTTGACTTTTTAGGCTGCTGCAAGCAGATTGCGGGCGGGTGTTGCGGCGGCCACTGTGACGGCCGGGCTTATCGTAAATGGATCGGATCGATTGGATTCCGGCAAGGAACTGCCGGCGCGCATCAGGCCTGCGAGGAGTTCAACCTTATGGGAGTGCGGCTTGCTTTGGAACGGAAATTCGCGAGAATCGGCAGCAGCAAGGTTACGAACAAGAGCGCGAACAGCGTGCCATCGTAGGTGGACATGACGAACGTAAACAAGGGAAACAACAATGTGCCGAATACAAAAAAGCGCCAGGCATCCGGCTGGGTAAGTCCTCCTCCGCAAAAGCTCGCGCTGACCGTCAGCATGGCGGGGCCGGTAATCCATATTCCCAGGACGGCAAACAGGGCCGGCGGCAATCGATCTTCTTGTTTTCGCCACGGCCACCAAACCAGCCGAAAGAAGAGATACGTTGCGGCCGGCAGCAGAAACGTGACGCCGATCGCGTCAGAGTACGAAAAACGGAACCCCGTTATCCAGTGAACTGCAATGTTGGGAGCCCAAAACACAATTCCGCCAAGCAGCATGTGCATGATTGCGTTGGAAGACCGCGCCAGTGTTGACTTCATGGCCATATCGCCCGGCTATAAACTAGAACGTACGGTAGCGACTCAGTTTGACCATCAAGATGCCCGTTCCGTCCCGGAAAGCACCGGACGGAACGGCCGCTACAAAACCGCCATGCGTTGTTGGTGGTAGGTTTTGTAGCGGCCGCCCGTTTCTTGGGCGGGCAGCCTTCCGCTCCATCCAGTACCAAGCTAAGTCACCAACGAACGTACCGCAACAGGGCTTTTCCCTGGAGTGAGGATATACCCTCTTTGATTGAGTCAATTCAAGCGAAGCGGCATCCGGCCGGATCTATTAGAGGAAATCATGCGGCAACGGAGTTCCCGGCTGGCGCGGCCGCAATTTCGGCTTCCACCGCGGAGCCGAGTCTTTCGGGTCCATCTCCCCATCGTTTGCGGAGCCAGCGATTCATCGGTTCGGAATAGAATCGCGCCACGAGTTCACCCAAAACGCCGGAAAAAAGAATAACCGTGAGGAAGAGAACTGGAATCGCCCTCATCGGCTTGCCCGCGACCAGGAAGAAATGAAAAAAACCGAAGACGACAAACATATGCGTCAGGTAAATCTCATAGCTGCGGTGGCCTAATTTCAGGAACGGTGCAAAGGCGCGCGGGCTGCGCCACTTGGTCTGAGCAGCGGCGGCTATTACCATGCACGCAGCCAATGCGAGGCACGTAAAATTCAATCCGTACCGGCCAAGTTCCCAAGAA
>Ga0210401_10003745_pt1 | contig 16121 bp, 14 predicted proteins | sample IncBWH32MmetaG_FD_150866 | JGI IMG/M metagenome (GOLD analysis project Ga0210401, IMG submission 150866) | Forest soil microbial communities from Barre Woods Harvard Forest LTER site, Petersham, Massachusetts, United States - Inc-BW-H-32-M | ecosystem: Environmental > Terrestrial > Soil >... | reverse complement strand
ATCAGGACGATGAAGTAGGGAATCAGCAGCCCGATGTCGAATGCATTCGCGTGATAAAGCCCCTGGAACGTCCGATCAAGGAAATGGTGGCGGATGTAGGGCCCGATGCCTTTCGGGGCAGAGTAGGCCACCAGCGCAGCGAACTGCGGTATGAAGAACTTGCTCAGCAAACAGCTCCTGTACGGCGGGGCAAACGCAGGGTCTGTAAACTCCCTATTCTACCTGAAGAGAAATCAATGGCCGGAGCGGCCAAAAGACTGATCAAGGTTGGTCGGTTGGGGCGGGAATCGCCTTGAGGGCGATGCTCTGGTGACCGCCTTTTTCGACTTTCATTACCTTGTCCTGCGCCTCATAAGTTTTCAAGAAATCGGGGTCAAGATATTCATCGCCCTCCAACACCTCCCAAGCGAGGAACGTGTATTCACCCGGCCGCACGCCGCGCATCGTGAAATGCCCGGCTTGATCCGTCGTGGAGCGCGAGTACCGATCAACCTGCTTTCGAAACTGCGCTGCCGGAATCGCCACAACGACGGCGTTCGCGAGGGGTTCTCCCTTGCTGTTCGCCGCTGTTCCAGCAACAACGCCTGCGCCCGTACTCACCGTGACGTCAACGAAAAGGGTCCCTCCCGAGACATTCAGGCCGGTGTCGACGACCTCCTTCATGCCTGCGGCGACCGACTCGACGAAAGCATCAGCGAGAGCCTTGGAATCTGTGGACACATCGACCTCGTAGAGCGCGGGAGGCACATTCTTCAACTCGAAGCTGCCGTCGGCCTTGATTTTCGTCCCGCTGCGGAACGAGGACATATCGTCACCTTCGAATGCAGTATTGTCGAAGAAAGCTTCCTCATCCTCCATCTGGTGCAGGGAAATCATCACGAGTGACGATTCGGGACGAAAAGATTTTGGAAATCGAACGCGTCCGCGGAGGGTCGCTCCGGGCTGGGGAGTCAACCGCAGATCATCGATGTTGGATTCGGCAACAGTGACGTCCCGGCGCACGATTTGTGGCGGATCGGTCAACACGGTCATCGCCATCACTGTGTACGAACCGGGAGCCACATGAGGGATCTCATACTTGCCATCTCTTCCGATTTCCGCAGCGTTGAACATGGAGTTCGAATCTTTCGCACGAAGGATAACCACTGCCCTGGTGCCCGAAGCCAAGCCATCGACGGTGCCCCGAATATGCGCGGTGTGAACGCGCGCGAGAGAGAAATCCACTGGCATATCGTCGCCGGCGTGCAGCTCAATCGGAGACGCTTGCGCGCGATCGGTGGCGTTCGGGTAAAACGTCGGGACGTACGACAAATCAGGGGACAGTGCAGCGGCGTCCTGGGCATTTTTTGGGGCAGGCACCAGGCTTTGGAAATTCGGCAGCGGACTAGCTGACACGTAATACTTTCCCGGGAACAATCCTCCAATGCGAAATTCCCCCAGGTCGTTGGTTTGTGCCGATCCGTTGGGCTCGAACTTGATGTGTCCGCCAGTTGGCTTGCGTCGAAGAACCGTGATTTCCACGTCGGGCATGGGATCGCCTTCTTCATCGACCACGCGCCCGGTAATGATTGCCGCAGGCAGCATGCGCAGGACCTGATCCTTGATCTCCTGCCCGGCCTCAAACGAGAGCACGATGCCGCTCGAGTGACGGTGCTTGTCGTCGACCTCAAGAAAGCCGGCGCGCTCTACAAAAAGCCGGTACCGTCCGGGCTCGATAGCGGTGATCTTGAAGTGGCCCTCCTGGTCAGAGGTCGCGGTGAAGTTGCCGCTTTGTTCCTGGTTTTCGCCGATCAGTTCAACGATTGCTTTCTTCAGCGGTTCCCCGCCGGGCTCTTTAATCACGCTGCCTTGAAGCGATGCCTTGGCTGCTTCTTTGGAAGACGTAGGCTCCTGGGCGGCGGCACGGACAAGGAACGCAGCCGCGCACACAACGAGGGCCAGAGTCATTCGCATGAAAATCGCCGTGGGCAGGCTAGTTCAGGAAGTAAGTGCGATACAACGTGTCACGCTGCGCAGGCCGGAAGCCGGCATCGCGGATGATTCGGCGCAACTCTTCTTCAGTCGTGCAATTCGTAACGCCGGCCGCACGAACCACATTTTCTTCCAGCATCACTGAGCCTACATCATTTCCGCCGAAGCGCAAACCCATCTGGCATACCTTTAAGCCCTGGGTGACCCAACTCGACTGAACGTTCAGAAAATTAGACAGATACAGGCGTGAGATGGCGAGCACTTTCAGGTATTCCACGGCGGTGGCTTCGTCCCAATGACGCCCGCCGAGGGCGGTGTTGGCGGGCTGAAAACTCCAGGGAATGAAGGCCGTAAAACCGCCAGTCTCCTCCTGCAAGTCGTACAGTCGCTGGAAATGGTTAATGCGATGCTCGAACTTTTCACCCACACCAAACATCATGGTTGCAGTCGTTCGCATGCCGAGTTTATGCGCGGTGCGGTGCACGCTGATCCAGTCTTCGGTCAGGCACTTCAGGCGGGCGATCTTGTAGCGAACTTCGTCATCGAGAATCTCAGCGCCTCCGCCGGGGATCGAGTGGAGGCCTGCATCGCGCAGGCGAGAGATCGTGTCGTATAGGGTCAGGTTGCTGTACTCAGCGATCGCCAGAATCTCGGAGGCGGAGTAGCAGTGCAGGTGAACTTTCGGAAAGCGCTGGCGGATACCGCGCAGCATCTGCTCGTGCCACTCGATCTTGAGGTCGGGATGCAAGCCGCCCTGCATCAAAACGCCGGTGCCGCCCAGTTCGACCGTCTCGCGGATCTTGTCGTAGATCGTGTCGAAATCGAGGATGTAGCCTTCTTTGGCGGCGGGACCTTTCAGTGGACGATAAAATGCGCAGAATGTGCAATATTCGGTACAAAAGTTCGTGTAATTGATGTTCCGGTCAATGATGTAGGTGACCACGCCCTCGGGATGCAAACGGCGGCGAACCGCGTCGGCTTCCATGCCAATGCCGATCAGATCGTCCGACTCGAACATCTCCAGTGCTTGTTGCTTCGTCAGGGTCATAGGTCTCAGCGTAACCCTCCATTCTAACGTCCCCTAAAACGATTCTCCAAGCGAGCGTCGAGACGAGGCGCTCTCACCCGCAGACGGCCAAAATGTCCGGCACCATTTATCGCCCTTCTGCCCCCGTACGCGGAACCGAACGCAGAGCCGTCAGCGCCGCGAGCATTACCACGATCACGTTCGCCACGATCACAGGCCTGGCGTGAAGCACGACCCCATAAATGATCCAGCAGACGGCGGCCAGCGCTTGTATCCAACGCATGGTGGCCGGATTGCGAACGAAATACGACACGGCAAAGATCGAAGTCGCGAGCCATCCGATGAGCTCAGGCACGGGCGCCCTCTCCTCGAACGACTGCGTTCGCGAGATCACTGGCGCCGCTGTCGCGGATGGTGACCACGTCCGTCGCAACCTTGTCCCACTCCTGGATCACGAACCCTTGGGTCTCCAGAAATGCGCGGATCTGCACGCGCTCCCAGCCGACGATCTCCTCAAGGATCGGAATCAGCACGCCCAGCGCGTTCCGGCTGAGGACGGTTCGCCGCGCAATCGGCGCAAGATGCTTGTTCTCCGAGACGGCAATCGTGAAACCGTCGCGCCGGTTGACGTGCAGCATGACGTGCACGTCAGAACTCCCGTCACCCACATAGACGATGCGGTCGGAGCTGATCTGTGCCTGCTCCTGAATGCGATCGAGCACAGCCACTTTGCCGTAGCCCGCGGTGACCTGTTCGATGGCGGCAATCTCGCCCGACGGATGGTAGCGGAACTGTGTGCCGAAGATGTGATCGGCAGGCACGATGTTTTCCAGCGCCGACTGGATGACTTCCACCGGAGCCGCCGAGGTCACATAGAACTCGAAGTGGTAGCCTGCGATACCGGTCTCGAGCACGCGATGCAGAAAGGCAATATTCTCTTTGAGTCGAATGCGCTTTCCAACTTCGCGCAGGTGTTCCGGGCGCACCCGGTCGTGGAACTCGGGGTCGTGCAGCAGAAGATAGGCGAGCTCTCCGCCTTGCTGCACCAGGTTCAGCCTGGCCATGCCTTCGGCTTTGCGCTCGAATTCTTTGGTCGGAATCCCCAGCAGTTCGCTGAGTACATAGCCTGAGTCGTTGTAGCTCAGAGTCTGATCGAAGTCGCTGGCAAATATGTAGTGCTTGTTTGAACGGTGCTTTTCCATGCTTTATTAGATCGAACGAGGTGGGAAAAGGCCAGTAAAAATCTGGTGAACATCCCGTAACTAATTGCGTTCAAAGAGTTACTCGAAAAACTGCTGCCACTGATCAGTTTGCGTGTTGTTTGGACGCCCTGAGCGGAACGTTGGCGGCGGTCTTACCTTCATTGCGATAGCGCAGGTAACTGACCAGAGCGAGGACCCCAGCGATAACCGAGAAAGCAATCAAGACGTACAGCGTCGGCTTCGTGTACCGGTTGAAGAAGCGCTGAAACTGGCGCCCATACAGCACGCCCAGATATGCAAGAAGAAAGTATCGCACGCTGCGTCCTAGCGCGAGTGCCGCCAGGAATTTCTGGCGCGAGTACTGCAGAGCGCCGGCGGCCAACAGGAACGGGACAAAAGGAAACGGCGGTGGCAAAAGCGCGGGTACAAAGATTGCCCTGAAACCCCAGCGCTCGAACCGGTCGTAAATCGCCTTCGCGCGATGCGGTCCGAGACGATGATCGAGCGTGGCCTTGCCGCCTTTACGTGCGAGCCGGTACGTGATGTACCCCCCGAGCAGTGCGCCTACCGTCGCCATTAACGCGTAGTACCACCAATCCTTGTGATGGTGGACGGCAAAGTAGATGGTGAGCACGTCCATGCTGCCCGGCAGTGGAATGATTGAATTATCTGCGAGTCCGAGAAGAACGAGCCCCACGCCCCCTTGATGGCGAATCCAGATCCAGAGCTTCGAAGCGAGAAATATGGCGGCCGGCGTCATGATAGATGGTTTTCGAACGCCGGGTGATTATGCCTGCCGGACCTAGGTGGTCGCAAATTTTGCGGCCTCGATGAATTGCAGTGGAGGCACAGGAGGTAAAGCTCCACACTCAGCGGCATAGCGATAGAAAAGATGCAAGCCTTCAAGACAGCCGCGATCCAGATGATAGTGGATGTTTTCCGTCAGATACGTTCGCACCTCTACCTCAGAGATTCCGAGGCGCCCCGACCAATCGCGAGCGATGAGATCAATGCTCTGCCGTTCGATACCGTGATCGCGGGATGCCTGGAAGATCGCGGTCAGATCCTGAGGAGCGCTTGCCAGAGCAGAACGGCGAATCGCCCAGAAAGCGAAGACGAAGGGCTTGCCCGTAAAACGAATCCATTCTTCTGCGAGGTCGAGCGTCAGGTAGCGCGTGCGGTCGACCTGCAGTGCCGTGTCGCCGATGACCAGGCTGGCGTCGTGTTCCCGCAACATGGCCTCAAGGTCAGGTGCCATCGGTGTGAATGTTCGCCCAGTTCCCAGCCAACGCTCGAAGAGTATCTTCGTGAGCGCGACCGACGTCATCGACGAAGTATCCAGGGCGATACTGCGAATTTTCTCGATAGGCACCTTGCTGACCAGCAGGATCGACCGCACCGACCTCCGCGCCGCAATCGCGACTCCAGGCAAAATCGCCAGATCGGGAATTTGTGGGTAGGCGGCAGCGGGGATGATACCGATGTCGGCTGTGCCGGCAGAAAGCTGGGCAGCGCAGGATGATGGCAAAGTATAAGAAATATCGAAGCCTGCGCCCGCGGCACCGTGTTCGAAATCCCACATCAACGGCACCGTATTGAGAAAAGAAATGGCTGAAATACGAAGACGGCCCATATCAATATGTTTGATTCTAACAGGCACCTGTGCGCACCTACCTTTGACCGCATTTTTTCGCGCCGTGTAGACCGGGAGCCAGGAGGCTTATGTGTCTACAACAATTCCAGTAGCGGATAGTCCTGTGGCGGAGCAGGCGTTGCCGTGGTTGGCACTTGCCCTCACGCCGGGGCTGGGACCCACGCGGGTGCGTCGACTCGTCGAACGTTTCGGTACTATGACCGCTGTCTTTCACGCCTCCTTGACGGAACTGGAAGCCACTGGACTGCTGGCGGTGTCGGCCCAGGCGATTGGGACGGGTAAATCGTTCCAGCTTGCGCAGGAAGAAGTCGAGAAAGTGAAGGCTGCCGGAGCGCAGATCGTCACATTGGACGACTCCCGTTATCCGCTTCGCTTGAAAGAAATTTACGATCCCCCGGTCCTTACTTTATGTGCGCGGCGATGCCGGCATCCTGGCCCAACCGGGGATTGCCGTCGTAGGCACCAGGCACCCGACGCTTTACGGTTCGGCTATGGCGGAGCGCCTGGCGATTGATCTCTCGGCGCACGGATTGGTGATCATCAGTGGCGTGGCTCGCGGCGTGGACACCGCCGCACACCGCGGAGTGGTCGCGGCGAAAGGGAAAAACAGTGGCCGTGTTTGGAACGGGAGTCGATGTTTCGTATCCGAAGGAGAATACGTGACTCGCCGAGCAGATCCTTTCCTTCGGCGGGGCCCTGATTGCAGAATTTCCAGTGGGCACGTTCGCGGCTCCGCAGAATTTTCCGAATCGCAACCGCATCATCAGCGGCATGTCGATGGGCGTGTTGGTGGTCGAGGCTGCCGAATACAGCGGAACCCGAATCACGGCACGCTGCGCGCTCGAACAGAATCGTGCGGTCTTCGCAGTGCCCGGCAATGTGACGAACAAGAATTCCTGGGGACCGAACATGCTCATCAAGCAAGGTGCGATACTGGTGGCGACCTGGGAGGACGTTTGGGAGGAACTCCCTGAAAACACGAGGCTTTCCCTGGCGCCGGCTGCGCCCGATGAATCTCAGGGGCCCGCGACTGCATCTCTATTCCCGAACGACGAACAGCTGTCCCCTCACGAAGGCAAGATCTTTGCGCTGCTGAAGGCAGACGAATCCACGCACATTGCTGAAATTGTGGAACGGCTGGAGCTGGAGTTGTGGTCGTCCGAAATCTGCGCCGCATTGTTTGAGTTGGAGCTGAACGGGAAGGTGAGGCAGTTGCCGGAAAAGAATTTTGTGAAGAGCTTCTAGCTGCGAGTCGTGAGCTTCGAGCCAAGAGCGAAAACTGGATGTGGGGAGCGAGAAGGAGTATTGAAAGGTGTCAAGGAGCTGAAGGTGTGGATCAAAGCGCACGAGACCACGCTCGAAGTATACCGGCTAACCAGTCGGTTTCCGAGAGAGGAACTTTATGGCTTAACTTCGCAGATTAGGCGTGCAGCGTCGTCCAATGGCGCCAATATCGCTGAAGGATGTGGGCGGAATTCTGATGGCGAGATGGCTCGCTCGTGATCTGAAACTATTCCCCTCTGCTACTTATGAAGTGCTGGAACGTGAGGTGGACGAGATACAGCGGATGCTGACCGCGCTAATACGACGAGTCCAACCGGTGCGCGGATGCAGCCACCAGATCAAGGTTGGCGTATTCGAAGCACCCTCATAGCTCGCAGCTCGAAGCTCGCAGCTTGACCCGTAACTTGTACCCGTCACCAGCTTCGTGCTAGCTTCGAAACCAGAAAAATCGCAAAAGAGGAAACATTGTCAAAAGGCTTAGTCATCGTTGAGTCGCCGGCCAAGGCGAAGACCATCCAAAAATACCTGGGCAAGGGGTTCACGGTTGAGGCCTCGCTGGGCCACGTGAAGGATCTTCCCAAGAGCACGCTGGGCGTCGATATCGACAACGAATTCGATACGGAATACATCGTTATTCCGGGCAAAGAGAAGGTTCTTGTCAAACTGAAGAAGCTGGCTGAGTCCGCCGACCATATCTATCTCGCGCCTGACCCCGATCGCGAAGGCGAAGCCATCGCAGCGCATCTCGCCGACGAACTCGACAACAACGGCGCCAAAAAGAAAAAGAAAAGTGTAAAGAAGAGTAAAGATAAAGATGGCGACGGGCTGCGCATCCAGCGTGTGACGTTCAACGAAATCACACAGCGCGCCGTGCGGGAAGCCTTCGAGCATCCCCGCGAGATCGATCAGAACCTTGTCGATGCCCAGCAAGCGCGTCGTGTCCTTGATCGCCTGGTCGGATATCAGGTTTCGCCGCTGCTCTGGGACAAAGTACGACGGGGGCTTTCCGCCGGACGCGTGCAGACGGTTGCGCTTCGTTTAATCGTTGAGCGCGAACGTGAGATCAAGGCCTTCGAAAAGAAGGAATACTGGACAATCGACGCCAACCTGGCTGCTGCAAAGCCGCCGGCGTTCGACGCCCGCTTCGTCGGCAAGGCCGAAGAAAAAATCGAAGTCCCGAACGGCGAGGAAGCAGAGAAAATCCGCGCCTTCGTCGAGAAAGCGGACTGGCTTGTCCGCTCGGTGGATCGCAAAGAACGCCGCCGCAATGCGACTCCGCCATTCACGACCAGCAAGCTGCAACAGGATTCTTCCCGCAAGCTCCGTTTCAGCGTAAAGCGCACCATGATGATCGCCCAGCGCCTTTATGAAGGCGTCGAGTTGGGCGAAGAAGGCTTGGTCGGCCTCATTACTTATATGCGTACCGATTCGACCCGCGTTTCGAACGAAGCGCTGGCCGAAGTGCGGGAGATGATCGGGAAAGAATACGGACCGCAATACCTCCCCGAGCAGCCCAACACCTTCAAATCGAAGAAGGGTGCGCAGGAAGCTCACGAGGCGATTCGCCCGACCTCCGCCGTTCGTCATCCCGACTCCGTCAAGCAATACCTGAAAGAGGACGAGTTCAAGGTCTACAAGCTGATCTGGCAGCGCTTTATCGCGTCCCAGATTATGCCGGCAGTCTTCGATCAGACGACCGTCGATATCGATGCCAAGCAGGCGAATGACAGCTATTGGTTCCGCGTGACGGGTTCTGTCCTCAAGTTTGACGGCTTCCTGAAAGTTTACGAAGAGTCAAAAGATACCAAGGACGATGAGGACGAGGAGCTCAAACATAAGCTGCCGCCGCTCGAACCGGGTCAGAAACTCACTCTGAAGAGTCTGAAACCCGAGCAGCACTTCACGGAGCCTCCTCCGCGTTACAACGAAGCTTCCCTCGTGAAAGAACTGGAAGAGCGGGGCATTGGGCGTCCGTCGACCTACGCCACTATTCTCAGCACCATTCAGGAACGCCAGTACGTCACGAAGCTGGGCGGAAAATTTGCGCCGACCGAGATCGGACTCGTCGTTACCGATCTTCTGATTGAGAACTTCCGCGATATTTTTGACGTTGCCTACACTGCCCGCCTCGAGGAAGAACTCGACGAGATTGAAGAAGGCAAAGAGAAGTGGACCGACGCGATGGCGGAGTTCTACAAGCGTTTCGCCAAGGACCTCAAATACGCTGAAAAGCACATGGAAAACATCAAGCGTATGGAGAAGCCCACGGACGAAAAGTGCGAGCGCTGCGGCTCACCGCTCATCATCAAGTGGGGCAAACACGGGTCCTTCTACGCGTGCAGTTCCTATGACAAGGACAATCCAGAAAGCTGCACGTTCACCAAGGAAAATCCGATCAATCTGCCCGATCTCGATTCCGCCGACGTGCAGGAAACCGCGCAGGAAGAGTACTGCGAGAACTGCGGAAGAGTGATGGTCCTCAAGCGCGGACGCTTCGGCCAGTTCATGGCCTGCACCGGCTATCCGGATTGCAAGACCACACGCCGGCTGGATCAGGGCAAACGCGTGCCTGATATCCCGCTCGACGAGCCATGCCCGAAATGCGGACGCAATCTGATGATCCGTCATGGTCGTTACGGTGAATTCACGGCCTGTTCCGGATATCCGGATTGCAAGTTCGTGAAGCAGAACTTTATCGGAATGAAGTGCCCGCTCTGCGCGGACGGCGAACTGGTCGAGAAGCGTGCCCGCAAAGGCAACACTTTTTATGGCTGCTCGAACTATCCCAAGTGTAAGTTCACTTCGGCGAATAAGCCTCTCGCGGAGAAGTGTCCGAGCTGTGGCCATGAGTTCCTGGTAGAGAAGTTCTTGAAAGCAGGTCCAGTGATCGCCTGTCCCAACAAGGAGTGCGATTACGAGCGTCCTGCGCCGCCGCCCGCTGAAGGCACCGCAGCCGAGGGCGCGGCTGGAAGCGCCGGGCACTAACCGATCACCGGCGGTCGAAATGGATGGTCGCCGGCGCATCACCCTGTCATTCATCAATTGTTCCGGAGGCCTCAAAATGGGTAAGCCGACGCACGCCGACGCTGAACTGATCCTGAAACTCTACGAAGCCCGCCGCGAGACCGAGATCCGCAAGGCTCGTCAGTGGTGGACGACGACCTTCTGGCCGGAAAGCGCCGACGATGTGATCAAGGTGATGCGTGCTGCCGGAACCCAGGAGAACGCATGGTTCCGGCAAGTCCTTGGGTATTGGGGGATGGCCGGATCTTTCGTCGCTCATGGCGTGCTGAGCGAAGATCTGTTTTTTGAAGCCAGCTTCTGCGGCGAGATGTTTGTGGTTTTCGTGAAGCTGGAGCCCTATCTTGCGGAAGTTCGCGAGAAGATGCAGAATCCCACGCTGCTGCGCAACATCGAGAAGCTTGTGCACTCTGAGGCCGCCAAGGAGCGCTACGCGGTCATCACCCGCAACGTCGCCAACATGCGTAAGGCGAGAGCCGAAAAAGCAGCAAAAGCCAGTTAGTCAGCCCCTCACTCTACTTCCTCTGCAATCGTCGGCGCCCCGGTGCGCGTCGGTTCTGGACGCTAACCTGGGCGCCTACAGCAGGTTCGCGCGCAGTCGCTGAGTCACGTCATCCTCGACTGAGAAAGCTTTCTTCGGGCTTCGGCTGAATCGTTCTTCCAGTTCGTAGGCCTGCTGCTCCAAGGGAATGCCTTCGTAGCCGCCACCGCTGAGAAAACCTCTCACGTACAACTTGGCAAACTGTCGCAAGCCGAGCACACGATACTGAACCACGTGCACGAGCTCATGAAACAGTGTGCTCGTGCCCACTCGGTTTGGGTATGCCACGATGTCGATCAGAGTGATCGCGCCGATGGAGGACATTTCCAACACGCCCTCAATGCCCAACACTCTTACCAGCGAGTAAAACCTCGGGTTCGGCACGGAGGCGCGCACGACCCGTGTTTCTTCCAGGACTTCTCGAGGAAAGTACGTGCGGAATTCCTCACGGAAACGACTGCCGAGCGGCTCTGAATCTGGCAGGAGGCGCTTTCGCTCCCGCGCAATATAGCGCGCCGTCAACCATGAAATGAATGGAACCAACGGTCGAAGGAAGATGGCGCCGCGAACCGATCGCTGCATTTACGAGATGTACTCTCGGATATATTCGTCTTTGGTGTGCGCGAGTTCGTCGATATTCCCGTCGAAGATCACTTTGCCGTCGCGCAATATCAAAAACGCCAAGGGAGCTTCGATTTTCCCGCCAGGCGGAACTGGCTTCATCTGGTTCGCCTTGGCATCGAAGTAATGGTTGGCCATGATGAAGGCATCTTGCAGACGATGAGTCACCAGTAAAGAGCTGGTCTTGGATACGTCGCGCTGCTTGATGATGAGCTCAACGATGGTGGTTGAGGTTACCGGATCGAGTCCGCCGGTGGGTGAGTCATAGAGCAACGTTTCCGGCTGGGTGATGATGGCGCGCGCGATCGCGACTCTGCGCCGCATGCCGCCGGAAAGTTCGGCGGGAAACATGTCCACCGTATTCTCGAGTTCTACGAAACGCAACGCCTCGCGCACGCGCCGCTCAATCTCTGCGGCGGGCGTCTTCCCCTCTTCCATCAGACGGAATGCGACATTTTCGCGAACGGTGAGTGAGTCAAACAGCGCGCTCTCCTGAAAAACGATTCCTACGTTGCGGCGCAGTTCGAAGAGCTGATCCTCAGTCATCTGAGTGACGTCTTCGCCCAGCGTGTAAATGTGTCCGCTATCAGGCTTGAGAAGACCAAGCGCCATCTTGAGGAGGGTGCTCTTTCCCGCGCCCGCGACTCCGAAGATGGCTTTGGTCTCACCGTGGGGTAGCGTGAAGGAAATGCCATCGAGGACGACGTTTTCTTCGAACGCGATGGAAACATCTTCAAAGACGATCACAGGTCCAGACGGAGGCTGTGATGTCGACAACGGCGCTTCGATGGGAAGGGTAGGGGTCGCCATGCCTCAAGATCCCAGGACCACCATCAGGAAGCGGGTGACGAACACGTCGACCACGATGATCAGAATCATGGCAGCCACCACAGCCTCAGTGGTCGAACGGCCAACGCCCTGCGTCCCGCCCTTCGTCGAGAGCCCGTAATAGCACCCAACCGTGGCCACGATGAAGCCGAACACCAGCGGTTTCATCAAGCCCATGAAGACGTCGGAAAACACCAGCGTTTGCCAGGCGTTGCTCCAGTATTCGTGCGCATTCATCCCCAGTAGAAAGTTGGCGACTAACCCACCGCCGAGTAGCCCCATTAAGTCGCCGAGAATCGTAAGAAAAAACATCATGACCACGGTCGCAACCACCCGTGGCGTTACCAGTTTCTTCAGAGGATCGGTACCGAGAGCGCGCATCGCATCGATCTGCTCGGTCACGATCATCGAGCCGAGTTCGCTGGCCATTCCGGAGGAGTTTCGTCCTGCCACCACCAGCCCGGCGAGCACCGGTCCGAGCTCCCGAACGATACCGATCGAAACAAGTTGGCCAATCACGGTCGTGGCGCCAAACCGGCTGAGCGTAGTTGCGCTATTGAGGGCGAGTGCCGCACCGGTGAAAAACACCGATGCCAGGACAATGGGCAGCGAACCGAAGCCGATCAGGTCCATCTGCTGGATCATGTCGGCTACATACCGAGGTGTGCGAAAAAGGTTGACGACCGATTCGGCCGCAAGAATCGAGTAATCCTGAAGAGATTGGATTTTCTTCTTGGCGAATTCCGTGGGTGAGATCAGTTCGATGCTGCTTAGGAAGTCTCCCGCTGCCATGCCTCGCTCCGTCGACCTAGGGCGACTATAACAGGAGCCGCGAGGCTTGGGCTATGTGCTCCGAGCTTCGTGCAAGCTTTCAGCTCTCAGCCATCAGCTTTCGGAAGTTCGAATTACGGACGAGGCGCAGAGATAATAAGGCGGTCGGGGTAAGAACCCGAACCCCTGGGACCTAGCGGCTGCTCTTCTACTCCCGATTCTTCTTCTTGATCTCGATATTCAGCCGCTTGATCTTCTGATTCAGCGTGGAAAGTGGAACGCGGAAGCGCTCGGCAGCTTCGGTCTGGTTCCAGTTGCACTTTTCCAGCATGTCAGTGATGATGCGCCGCTCACAGTCTTCCAAAATGTCGAACAACGACGCATCCGGTCGATGCTCAAGAACCGGGAATGGTGTGCCGCGCCCCGCGATCTGATCCGGCAACAGATCAACCCCGATCTCGGAGCCAGAGGAAAGAACGACTGCGCGCTCGATCACGTTTTCGAGTTCGCGCACATTGCCCGGCCACGAGTAGCTGATCAGCGGCCGCAGTCCTTCCGGTGTCATACGCCGGTACTGGCGTTCGTTCTCCTGGGAGTACTTGCGCAGGAAATGCTCAACCAGTAGCGGGATGTCTTCCTTGCGCTGCCGGAGCGGCGGAAGGTCGATGGTAATGACGTTCAGTCGATAGAACAGGTCTTCGCGGAACTTGCCTTCTCGCACCATCTGGCGAAGATCGACATTCGTTGCAGCGATGATGCGAACGTCCACCTGCAGCTCGTGAATGCCGCCCAGGTGCATGAACTTGCGGTCCTGCAGCACGCGCAGAATCTTGCTCTGCGTGTCCATGCTCATCGTGCCGATCTCGTCGAGGAACAGCGTGCCCTTGTCGGCGACTTCGAACAGACCTTTCTTCGAGGCGATCGCGCTGGTGAACGCGCCTTTCACGTGCCCGAAGAGAGTGGACTCGAGCAGATCGGGCGGCATCGATCCGGTGTTCACCGGCACAAACGGCCGTTCGCGCCGCTGCGAATTCAGGTGGATGGCTTTCGCAATGAGTTCCTTGCCGGTGCCACTCTCGCCTTGCAACAGCACGGTCGAACGGCTGGGCGCAACCTGCGCCACCAGGTCAAAAATCTTGAGCATCGCTTCGCTTTTGCCGACGATGTGCTCGAAGTTGTAGCGCTGCTTCAGCGCGCGCTTCAGCTGAATGTTCTCTTCTTCCGCGCGACGTCTTGCCACAGTCGCGCGCACATCCGCAAGAAGTTTTTCGTTGTCCCACGGCTTCTGAATAAAGTTTGCCGCGCCCGATTGCATGGCCCGCACGGCGTTCTCGACCGTGCCATAGGCGGTGATCATGATTACGGGCTGTCCCGGATCCTGCGTGTGCACATCCATCAGGACGTCCATTCCGTTGCGATCGGGCAGCGCCAGGTCGAGCAGAATCAGATCGAAGGCGCGTTCGCCGGTCCGGTTCAAGCCTTGATGGCCGGTGGCAGCGGTCTCGACTTCGTAGCCCTCCATTTCGAGCAGAGTCTGCAGGGACTCCCGGATTTCAGCCTCATCGTCGACGATGAGAATGGAGCCGACCGATGAGATAGGTTCTGTATCGTGCAAGCGGTGACGGGTAATAACGGCGGCTTCAGACATGGACGGCCTTCCTGGTTAAGGGGAAATCCAGGTAGAACGTCGTCCCTGCGCCGGGACGGCTTTCCACGCGAATCTTGCCTGCATGCTCCTGGATAATGCCGTAGGTTACCGAGAGGCCAAGTCCTGTACCCCGGTTCTGGCCTTCTCGCGGAACGTTCTTCGTCGTGAAAAATGGATCGTAAATCCGTGCGATGTGCTCGGGGGCAATGCCACTGCCGGTATCGGATACCGCCACGCTTACGCCAGTTCCATTCGAGGTAGATACGTGCAAGGTCCCTCCGCCAGTCATGGCGTCCTTTGCGTTCAGAAATAGATTCAGAAATACCTGCTGCAGACGTCCGGTGTTTCCCTGAATCGGTGGCAGATGCTCCGCCAGTTCGTCTTCCACTGTGATACGCGACGTCTTGAACTGATGTTCCAGCAGAGCCAGCGTGTCGGTAATGATCTTGTTCACATCGACGTCGGTGAACTCGGCGCCGCTGGTGCGCGAAAAATTCAGAAGATTGTTGACGATCTCTGAAGCCCGGAAGGTCTGGCGCGTAATCTTTTCGAGCAATCCCGCCTTCTGCGAGTCTGACTGCAATTGCTTGGAGAGCATTTGCGTATACGACGAGATGACCGCTAGCGGCGTATTTACCTCGTGCGCAACGCCGGCCGCCAGCAGACCGATGGAGGACAGCTTGTCGGCTTGCGACAGTTGCGTCTCGAGAGCCACGCGCTCGGTGATGTCATCCATGATGATGAGCCTGCCGACGACATGGAACTTCTTGGTCACAAGCGGCGCGATCGCTGCGTTGATGGTGCGTACTTCGCCGGCCGGAGTGTTCAATCGGAACTTGTAGAGGTTGTGGATCCCGGGATTTTGCCGAACACGATAAAACTCCTCAACAAACTCGGCGGGGAAGACTTCACTCAGCGGGCGGGTCAGGGCCTGCCAGCGGGGCAACGCGTACATGACCTCCATCTGCGAGTTCCACGACTCGATCCGGTCCGCCAGGTCGACGGCGAGCACGCCCACGTTGATCGACTCGACGATGTTCTCGTTGAAGTCCTTCAGCCGTTCGTATTCGGCGACCTTCTGTTCGAGCGACGCGTACAGACGGGCGTTCTGGATCGCGATGCCGATGTAGCCTGCCAGGGTCTCGAGCAATTCGACGTCTTCGCTGGTCAGGAAGTCGCCTTCCATCGTCTTGCCCAGACCAAGCGCCGCGATCGGCTTCCGTTGCGCTCGGCAAGGGATGTAGTAGTTCAAATCAAGCCGCGCGATGCTGTTTTGTGCCGAATTTGTTTCTCGCGGAACTTGGTGGGTGTTGTCGAAAAAGAGGTGTCCAGCTTCCATCTCGGGCCGTTGCGCGGCCAGAAACGTGAGGTCGAGACCGCTGGTTTGCGCCATTCCGAAAGACTTGGCAAGTACGTAAACGTCCCCTTCCTCACCCGTTTGCAGGAAGATGGCCATCCGATCCACGAGCAGTGTTCGCGACAACCGGTCGACAACCGAAGTCAGCATTTCGTCGAGATCGGTCTCAGAGCTCAGTTCGCGGCCAAACTCGATC
>Ga0210401_10003744_pt1 | contig 16125 bp, 9 predicted proteins | sample IncBWH32MmetaG_FD_150866 | JGI IMG/M metagenome (GOLD analysis project Ga0210401, IMG submission 150866) | Forest soil microbial communities from Barre Woods Harvard Forest LTER site, Petersham, Massachusetts, United States - Inc-BW-H-32-M | ecosystem: Environmental > Terrestrial > Soil >... | reverse complement strand
TGCGTTATGCGTTAATCCGGCTGTACGAGGGCCGCAAAGACTTCGCATCGGCTCAGAAGAATGTCGAAGCTCTCTATCGCGAGAACCCGAAAATCCTCGGCGTCGTTCGCTCGACCGTCGACTACTACTGGCGCATGAAGATGCAGTCGCAGGCAATCTCGGTGCTGCTACAGGCCTCGAAAGATGCGTATCCCGCGCTCGGCACGCAATTTACTTACGAGGCTGCGCGCAAGTCCACAGAGGCGAAACAATTCCAACAGGCGCGCGATCTGCTGACCGGGCTGTTGAAAGAGTCTCCGTACAAGGGCGAGTACCTTGCCGCCATGGCCGATACCTACGCTCAGGCCGGTGACAATCACGGCCTCGAGCAGTTCTATCTCGACAAGATCGCGATGTTTCGCTCAGTTCCTCTGCCTACCGACACCCGTAAAGCTCAGATCGCAGTCTTACGCCGCGGCCTGGTTCCGGTACTCACGCGGATGAACAACTACTCCGGCGCAGTCGATCAATACATCGAACTCATCAACAACTTTCCCGAGGACGACGCTCTCGTAACCGAGGCCGCCCTTTACGCGCTGCGCTACCAGCGGCAGCAGCAACTGGTTGGCTTCTATGCGAAGACGGTGGCCCAGTCTCCGCGTGACTATCGCTGGTCCATGGTGCTGGCGCGCACACATGCGAATCTTGAGGACTATCCCGCAGCGATTGAGACTTATGGAAAATCGATCGCGATTCGACCGGATCGCGCCGATCTATACACCGCACGCGCAGAGTTGGAAGAGCGCCTCATGCGGTTCGATGAAGCGGCTGCAGACTACGAGCATATTTACCAGCTTGCATACAAGGACCCGCAGTGGATGGAGAAAGTTGCGGCGGTCCGCGCCCGGCAGGGCAAAGTGCAAGAGGTTGTCGCCGCGTTGCAGGCTGCGTTGATCGAAGGCCGTCCGGACAGTGCCGGTAAATATTTCGAAGTGGCCCACCGGTTGGAGGAGTGGGGAATGCTCGACCAAGGCCGCAGCTTCGCGGAGCAAGGCGTTTCCAAAGCCGGTTCTGATCTGCTCACCACTGGAGAAAACGACGCGGGCGTGAAGACCTACGTTCGCATTTTGACCCGCCTTCGACAGCACGGGCAGGCCTATTCCACGCTGCAAAAAGCGCTGGAAGGCTCCAAGGCAGACTTACCCGTACTGAAAGAGCAGGTGGCCAAGCAAGGCGTGACCGGGTTGACCGACGCGCAATGGCGCGAAAATACGCGCCACAAACGGATGGAGACTGCGCGGAATGAGATGGAGAACGCTCTCCAGGAGCTAGGCAGCACCGTCAACACGTATTTCATCCCTGAGGAGCGGCTTTCCTTCGCGCAGTTCGCAGAATCAAAACGAGCCGGCATGAGCCTGGATGACGTTCAGAAGTTCGCCATTCCGTTGGCGGTCAATGCGTCACTTGCCGACCAGGAAGCCCGCTGGCGCTTTGAATTGCTGATGCAATGGGGGCCATCACTGAATCACGGGGTGAATCCTCAGCCCTTCATCGAACTGCAACGGCGCCGGGGACGCTTTGCGGAGCTGGGATCGCAAATGGAGCAATTCGCGGCTGTTCTTCCGGCAATCAGTAGAGGCCAAGAGTGGATTGCCGCCGCCGACGCCTATCACGCGGCCGGTGACGAGCAAAACGAGATGCGCCTCCTAGCGAAGGTATTTCCAGGCCTGGACGAAACGAAGCAGGAACGCTACTTCAAACTGTTGATGGAAAAGCAACCGCAGGAACTGATCCGCATCGCATCGACATGGACCGCGACCGCGCAATGGGGTGAACAGGCGGCGAACTACGTTGTGGCCCACGGCAGTCCCGCAATTGCGCATGCAGTGGTGCAGTCGCGTGGCAAGGCGCGTCCAGCCGTGTGGAACAAATCGTATAACGCACTAGTCGGCTTGTATTTCTCCGAGCCCACGGCCGAGGTAAACAGTGCATTTCTCACGGCGCTGGGCGATGATCCCATCTCTGCGCGCCTTACCAGGCCTGTTGACCGAGACCAGCAGCTCGCAGGGAACACGTGGTTCTACTACGGCTCGCGCTACGGCGAGTATCTCGGAACGTTAAAACAGGGAAATCCTGAGGATTTCCTGGCAGGCATTTTGGAACAAAGCCCGGCCAGCGCATCCGGATACCTGACCCTGGCTGACTACTACGCCGGAGCCGGGGACGCGAAACGCGCCATCGCCGACTACGAGCACACACTCCAACTCTCGCCCAACCGTGCCGACGTTTATGACAGCCTCGCCGTCGTGTACTACAAGCAGGGAGATCGTACCTCCGCTCTCGCGCAGTGGAAGCAGGCGCTGGCGGCGCTCGCAAAGCAACTCAACAGCTCGCGTGTTCCCGACAGCTTCTGGAGAGACTTCGGCCGCACTTGCGATCAGCTGCGAACTCGCCACCTTTTCCCGGAGCTGAAGCCTGATGCCGACTCAATTGTGCGGACCTATCTCCGCTACAACGGAACCTGGATGTCCAATGCTATCCTCCACCCGGCCTACGCTGCGCAAGGAGATCCATCCGCTGCGACGACCTGGCTTCTCGACGTGGCATCGTCCGCTCAAGATCCAGCCCGCGTCCTCGGCGATGTCGCCGATGCCTCCTGGATTCCGCAAACGCAGCGCGCACTGATCTACAAACGAGTTCTCGAACTGAAGGAGAGCGCGATTGGAAAGTTAGACGGCATCGAGCGCCAGAATGCGCAGCAGGAACTCAGCTCATGGCAGGAGAGATGGATCCGTTACCTGGTGACGACCAAGCAATACCCCGATGCGGCATCCGCGATCGCAGGTCTGCCACAAGAAACTCGCATAACGGAGAACAATACGCTGATTCCGCTGGAACTGCGTGTTGCTGCTCAACTCGGCACGCTCGATGCGAAACTGGCTTCCATCCACACTGAGCTGCAGAGCACGCCCTCAGCGGAATTGTTACGCATCGCGGCGCGTCAACTCTTTGAAGCCGGTGACAGGCAGTCGGCCCGCAAAATCCTGGAACTAGTCTTCGCCCGCGAAATTGAAGAGCACAAACTTGTCGCCGCGAATTTCCTGGGCTTGGCGGAAATTCGCCTTGCAGCGGGAGACACCGCCGGGGCTCTGGATTTGCTTCACCGTCTGGTCGTCGCAGTCGGGAATCCGTTTGAGAACCTGGATCCAGCTGCCGCACTGCTCGAGAAAACGGGCCATAACGCCGAAGCCATCGAATTCCTCGGACAGCTTGTAAAGTCGGCGCCTTGGGACGGGTCCTATCACCTGCGACTCGCGAAAGCGAAACTCGCAGCGAGCAGCGATGCAGCCGCTGCTCAGGATGCTCTCTTCGCAATTGCCTCCGCTCCGGCATCCACGTACGATCTGCGGCTCAAAGCTGCGGCCTCACTGATAGGAACGTCCAGCCGCGATTTGGGCAGTGGAGAACTGAACTTGCTGGCAGGTGGGAAGTCCGCTCTTGCGGCCGACAAGTTCTATTACTACGAAGCGCGCGAGCGAGCTGCCGAGAACGCGGCTGATCCGCAGGTCAAAGTCCAACTCCTGAGTCACTGCGTCATCGATTTCCCACGTCGCGAAAGCGCTCGCGTGCCATTGTTTGAAGCCGCCACGAGCGGGAGGTCTGATAACTACGGCCTGGCAATCATCGAACCACTCTTTCAGACAAAATACCTCCGCCCGGACGTGCCACAGGCGGCGAATGAGGAAGAACAAATCGTCAGTTCGGGTGAAGACGAGGACGAATCAGGGAATGAATCAAACGCTCTGTACTCGGGAGCGGAGCAGTTATCTCCGGCACAGCGCGCGCGTGTCTCGAAGCTCATCGCTGACACGATGGCTCGCGTGGGCCGTTTCCCGGACGCGTTGTCCTACTACCAGACGGCACGAAACCTCGAGACCTCCGTAGAAAATCGCAAACAGCTGAATCGCAGGATCGCAGATATGAAATCCGTACTGAAAATTCAGCGCGAGAATGCAGAGCGACAACCGTTACTGCACGAGGCTCTGGAGCAGGACCGCGTAGTTCGCCCCAAACTGCTTGCTCGCTCCGGCCCTACGAATACCGCCACAGGGAAGGGAGGCGCGAAACAATGAAACGTATTCTCATCATCGTGTGCGTTGCGCTGACATGTGCCGGGATCGGATGGGCTGGCTACCGCGCCGTATCGCCTTCTGATGTGCCGCTGTCGAAGTTCGTTCCCGCCGGGCCGCTGCTTTATCTCGAGGCGCAGAATTTCTCCTCGCTCCTCAGCGACTGGAATTCTTCTCCTCAGAAAAAGCAGTGGGTCAAGAGCGACAACTACGAAGTCTTCTCGCGTTCGCGGTTGTTTCTGCGTCTGCAGGGAGCCGGCGAACAATTTGCTGCCGCCGCCGGTTTATCCCCCGACATGGACTTCTTCGCCCAGGTTGCGGGACAGCGTAGTGCGGTTGCGATCTATGACATCGGCAAGCTGGAATTCCTTTACATCACCTATCTTCCATCGGCCAAGTCCATGGAAAGCTCTCTCTATCAAACGCGCGCGAAGTTCGAACCTCGGAACGCCGCCGGGGTCGACTTCTACTTTCGCCGCGACCCGCAATCCGAGCGGGAAGTTGCTTTCGCCATATCCGGCGATTACCTTCTGCTGGCAACTCGCCAAGACCTGCTGGCGAGCGCTTTGCAGTTGATGTCGGGCAAGCAGCATCATACGGTCGAGACTGAATCGTGGTGGACGCAATCGACCGCCGCCGCAGGCCATGCCGGAGATTTGCGCATGCTGCTGAATCTTCAGACACTCGTTCCGGATGGCTACTTTCGAACCTACTGGGTGCAGCAAAACATCACTGATCTCTCGCAGTACTCAGCGGCGGTTTCCGATCTGTTCCGCTCAGGCAAGGAATATCGCGAAGAGCGGGTGCTGATCCGTAAAAAGGAATCGGCGCAAGCCGCTTCTGCCGATAGCCTGGCGGCGGCTGCAGATCTCTCGCGTTTGATTCCGGAAAATGCCGGAGTGTACGTGACGGCGGCAAATCCGAGCGCGGATTCGTGCTTCGCGCTGCTTGAAACCAAGATCCTCGCGCCTCACCTCGGTCCTGGGCCTGCCTCTCAGATTGCTCCGCAGGTGCAGTTGACTTCGGGCGAGCAGGGGGGTGGTTCCGACCTTGAGACGCGCATTGATCAGGCGCCGGCGGAAGCGCCAGCCACGACCAGTTCGGCGGGCGCATTGAAGGATCTATTGAGCAAAACTCCGATCCTTGCTTCGCTTCAGTTGCAATCTACCCAGCGCGATTCGGCCGGGGTTTTTGTGCGGATCCACTCTGCCCTCGTCTTCGCCGCTGCTTCGGACTGGAGTGAGGACAGGGTGCACTCGGCGCTCGCCGAATTCGTTCGTCCGGGCCTTACCGCCGGTCAGTTGGGAACCTCGTGGCAGCAGAAATCGGGTTACCAACAACTGGATGGGCTGTGGCCCCTGACCGTTGTCGTCCTGGGGAAAGATTTGATGGTCAGCGATGATCCATCCCTGATGGAGACCGTATTGGCCAATGTTGCGCGCAAACCAGATCGTAAGCCCCTGGAATACTTCGCAGGTTTCCATCACCAGCAGGAGCGTGAGAACTTCACACGCTTTACCTCGCTCGTGGACCATCCGAATGTGCCGGTGACGTTAGGACCCCGATCCGAGCGCGAGCCGCAATTTTTTTCAGGCAATATGGCAAGCCTCAGCGCAATTCTGGCGGACGTATCTGCCGAGCGAATTGAAATTCGCAGCGACGGAGGTAAAGTTAGACAAACTGTGATTTACGAATGGTCTCAGTGAAGCACATCCTGGTGATGATCCTGGTTCTGTTGACGCCAGTGGTGTCGCGCAGTCGGCCCGACGCAGAGCAGGTCACCGCTGGTCGCACATCTCTCTTCGCGCAGTCTGCGGCGCAGGCGCTGAACCGAGACTTTCCGGAAGCCAACGTCTCCTTCCTACTGCTCGACGCTCGTACAGGACAATTGCTCGCTTCCCGTTGGGAGCATGCGACCGTTCCGATTCCGCTGGGATCGCTTGCGAAGCCCTTCGCAGCTCTCGCCTACGGGGAACAGCATGAGTTTCACTATCCTTCGCACATCTGCAGAGGTTCCAAGAGTGGATGCTGGCATCCCCGAGGACACGGTGACGTGGACCTCGCATCGGCGATCGCCTTTTCTTGTAATTCCTATTTTCGATTTCTGACATCGGACCTCACCGCCGCCGATGTATTGCCGACGGCCAGTCAGTTCGGGCTCGATCTTCCTGACAGCAGCACTCACGGTGGTGAGTTCGCTGGGCTCGGAACTCGATGGCGTATTTCTCCGCTGCGCATGGCGCACGCCTATGTAGAACTACTCGGTGAGCGTCAGCGGTCAGCCGTGCGCCAGATCCTTGCCGGAATGGAGCAGTCTGCTCTGCGCGGAACCGGCGCGGAAGTGGACCGCGCATTGCAATTGGAAAGAGCGCTGGTGAAGACCGGAACTGCGTCCTGCACTCATTTGCGACCCGCGCCCGGAGATGGTTTCGCGGTAGCACTCGTTCCCGCAGAGGATCCCCGACTCCTGTTGATGGTCCGCGTGCATGGCGTGCCCGGTTCAGTTGCCGCAAGAACCGCCGGCCAGATGCTAAGGCGAATTGAGGAGTAGCCGGATTGCGAAGCGGATTCCCAACGACGAGAGTTTTGCTGGCGGGTTGCCTGGTATTACTGCTGGCGATCGCGGTGAATTCCATCCTTCTCGCTTCGGCCGCCTATGCGCGAGCGCACGGCCCTGCGCGAGCGGATGATGCGGTGAGTGTTTCGCTGTTCGGTCTGTTTCATGCCCGGAAATTCGTGGTGACCGCGCCTGCCGGGCATGCGCTCATTTTGCACGCTGACGAACAAAGCGTAGTTCTGGAGAACTCGGGGGTTTCGTCTGCGACGGTGCGCATAGACGGCTCTGACCTCGTCGTTTCGGCAGGAAGGCAGGAGTTGCGTTCGACGAAAGTTGCGGTTGCAGGAAGAGGGAATGAGCCCGCGGATTTCATCCTCGAGATACCCAGCAAGATCCGACGCCAATATCACGGTACGCTGGAGATCAAACCCGCATCAGGCAACCTACTATCGGTAGTCACGCTCGATCTTGAAACGGCAGTGGCGTCGGTGGTTGATGCCGAGAGCGCGCCCGACACTCCCATCGAGGCGCTTAAGGCGCAAGCCATTGCTGCGCGTTCCTATTTCGTCGCGGGCCGCGGCCGACACCGTGATTTCGATTTCTGTGACACGACCCACTGCCAGTTCCTGCGTGCAGCTCCTCCGGCGACCAGTCGCGTCGCCGTTGCGGTGGTGGCTACTCGCGGTCTGGTTCTGGATTATCAATCCATGCCGTTCGCCGCCATGTACACTCGCAGTTGCAGTGGACAGACTCGCACTCCGGCGCAAGTGGGACTGCCCGCTGCGCCTTACCCGTATTTCTCTGCCGATTGTGAATATTGCCGCCGGCATCCGGTCCGTTGGACATCGCATATTCCTGCACACCAGGCTGAATCGTTGCGTGCTTCCGATGAGACCGCTCGCCTGGCGGTGGTTCGCCGCATTGGCTGGAGTGCTGTTCCCAGCAACGACTTTTCTTTCGCGAAAGACGGCGATCGCGTTTTGCTCAGAGGCGTCGGCAACGGACACGGCATTGGACTCTGCCAAGCCGGAGCCAGAGCCATGGCCGAGTCAGGAGCCGGTTTCCGAGAGATTTTGCTGCACTACTATCCCAATACCGACATCGTCAGACATTCAGCCGCGAACCGTCCCGAATAAACGATCTCTCGCAGACCTACCCACACTGGCTGAAGAATTGGGTAACATAGAGCTGGCCCGACCCAATTATGCATAGACGAGACGTTCTGCGACTGCTGGCGACGGGAAGCCTGCTGCAACTCGCGCCACCTACTCTGTTCGCGGTGTTGCGCGAGGCGCGTGACCTGATCCAGAGCCAGACTTCACCGCGCACCTTGAATGCACACCAGCATGCCACCGTGAAAGCCATGGCAGAGATGGTTATTCCGCGCACAGATACTCCCGGCGCCTCAGACGTAGGCGTCGCGGAGTTTGTTGATTTGATTTTGACAGAGTGGTACGAAGAAGCTGAGCGGACACGGTTTCTCTCGGGCCTTGCGGAGGTCGATTCCCGTAGCCAAACGCTATTTGGAAAAGACTTCGTCGATGGCTCATCCCTTCAGCAGTCGGACATCCTGATGGCTCTCGGCGAAAAAATGGTTGAAGAGGTTGGACAACAAGCCCGGCCTCTGAGACGGCGAGGCGCTTCCACGCCTGCGAACTTTTATGCAATGTTGCGTCACCTTACTCTTACCGCTTACTACACTTCCGAAGCCGGCGCGACTGACGAACTGCATTTCGAAATGATTCCCGGCAGTTATCAGGGATGCCCAGCAGAGCCCATCAAAGAGGAACCGGAACAACGATGAGCGAGCCGAATACCTTCGATGCCATCGTTGTTGGGTCCGGGATCACTGGTGGATGGGCTGCGAAGGAACTAACAGAGAAGGGACTCAAGACACTCGTCCTCGAGGCCGGGCGCAACATTGTGCCCGAGGAAGATTATATCGAGCACGTTCCCCAGTGGGAGATGAAGTTCCGCGGCATGGGCGATCGGCGAAACCTGGCAGAAAACCAGCCCATCCAGAGCACCTGCTACGCGTGCGACGAATGGTCTTCAAAGTTTTTCATCAGTGACAAGGATCACCCTTACACCACCGATCCCGGCAAGCCGTTCCGCTGGATTCGCGGGCGCCAGGTTGGCGGACGTTCGATCATGTGGGGCCGCCAGAGCTATCGCTGGAGCGATCTGGATTTCGAAGCGAACCTGCGCGACGGGATAGCAGTCGATTGGCCGATTCGCTATGCCGACATCGCTCCGTGGTATGACTACGTCGAGGAATTCGCCGGAATCTCGGGGGAAGCCTTGGGCCTTGCGCAGCTTCCTGATAGCAAGTTTCTCCCGCCGATGGAATTGAACTGCACGGAAAGGATCGTCCGCTCGGAACTGGCGAAGCATTTTGGCGGAGAGCGCGTTCTCACGATCGGGCGAGCAGCGATCCTCACGCAGGACCATCGTGGCCGTGCTGCCTGTCACTATTGCGGTCCCTGCGAGCGCGGGTGCATCACGCGCTCGTACTTCAGCAGCCTGAACGCCACCCTGCCAGCCGCTGAGAAGACGGGGCGCATGACCCTGCGTCCGTTCAGCGTGGTGCACAGCGTGATCGTCGATCAAAAAACGCGACGCGCTGCGGGAGTACGCGTGATCGATTCACAAACCAAAGCCTCAGTCGAGTTTCGTGCCAAGGTAGTGTTCCTGTGTGCTTCGGCGCTCGAATCCGTGCGCATTTTGTTCAACTCGGCTACGCCCGATTTTTCGAATGGCCTGGCAAACTCCAGCGGAGAACTAGGACACAACTTGATGGACCACGTGACCGCGGGGGGAGCGACCGCATTAATTCCAGGCAATGAAGACCGGCTTGAACTTGGCAGAAGGCCGAATGGAACTTACACGCCACGCTTTCGCAATGTGAAGTCGAAGCACTCGGACTTTCTGCGCGGATATGGCTTTCAGGGCGGTGCTCACCGCGACGGATGGAACCGGGGCATCACGCAACCCGGTTTCGGCGGAGATTTCAAGAAATCTCTGAGCAAGCCCGGGCCGTGGCGCTTCAGCTTTGGTGGATTCGGAGAGTGCCTTCCGAACCACAACAATTACGTCGAACTCGATAAAGCGAAGGTCGATGCCTGGGGCATACCTACACTCAAGATTCATTGCGGGTGGAGTGAGAATGAACTGGCCCTCCGCAAAGACATGGCCATATCGGCCGCAGAAATGCTTGCCGCCGTCGGAGGCAGAGAGATCGAGCCCTTTGAAAGAAATGATCCGCCGGGGTTCGCGATCCACGAAATGGGTACGGCGCGCATGGGCCGCGATCCGAAAACCTCGATTCTGAATTCGTTCAATCAGGCGCATGACGTGAAGAACCTGTTCATCACCGATGGAAGCGCCATGGTATCGTCGTCATGCGTGAACCCGTCGTTGACGTATATGGCCCTCACTGCCCGGGCTTGTGATTACGCCGTGCGGCAGATGAAGAAGGGGGAACTGTAGCTCCATGAGCAGCCGTCGACAATTCTTGAAAACGCTCTCAGCCGTTGCACTCTCGCAAGCGATTATGTCACCACTGTTTGGGAAGACCGAAAAGAGCCGAATTCCGATCGCATTCTCGACACTCGGATGTCCGGCCTGGGATTGGCCAAGGATTCTGGAGTTCGCTCATCAGCACGGCTTCTCCGCCATCGAGTTACGCGGCCTGCAAGGAAATCTCGACCTGCCTTCTCATGCGGTCTTCGCTGCCGATCGCATCGAGCAAACGAAAAAAGAAATTCGAGACCACAAACTGCGCATTGCCTGCGTCAGCAGTTCCGCAAACCTCTACATGGAGGACGCGGATAAGCGCGCCAAGGAATTAGCCGATGCGCGACGCTTCATCGATCTGGCTTCAACGCTGGGTGCGCCCTACGTCCGCGTCTTCGGCGGCAAGGCACAGTCTGACAACGCTCCAGTGCCCGACGATCCGACAAAGGCACGAGTGGCTGCCGGACTGCGTGAACTCGGCCAATATGCGGGCCCAAAGGCTGTGACCGTCATAATTGAATCCCACGACCACTTCACATCCTCAGCCACACTGAAAGATGTTCTGAAGGCGGCCGATTCCGAGCACGTTGGATTGTTGTGGGATGCCCATCACACTTTCGCCGCTTCGAATGAAGATCCGGAATTCACCGTGAAGCAGCTCGGCCCCTGGATTCGGCACACACACCTGAAGGACTCAGTCGGCAAAGGGGAAGACCGCAAGTACGTTCTGACGGGAACCGGCAACGTTCCGATCGAGCGTCAGATCAAGGCGCTACAGTCGATCGGTTACAAAGACTTCTACTGCTTCGAATGGGAGAAAGTCTGGCATCCTGAGCTAGCTGATCCCGAAATTGCGATCGCAGATTTCGCGCACGTTGTCGGCCAGTGCCTGGGCAACACGCACGCGTGCAAGGGCTAGCTCGGCCGGTTGTCCGAAAAAGTCTCGGTCTTTGCATCCCAGAAGATCTTCCTACCCGTCCAGTAGGACTCCGCCGCCATCATGCACGCCACGGAATGTGCATACCCTTCGTGTACCGTGCAGTGCGGCTGCTCGCGCGAACGCATGCACTCGAACCAGTTCGCCATGTGCTCCAGGGTCAGGTCGTCGATGCCCATCGGCGGCAAGCCTTTTTCTCCGGGCAGTGAGACATACTTCGATTCTCTCTTCCGGTCGATATCGGCATCGTCCTCGTGCGTTCCTTTTTCTTCGATCACTTGATATCGTGGACTTCCTTCGCCCCCAACGTTGATCAGCGTGGCCTTCTTGCCCATGTATCGCGTGAAACTGGGCGCGTCGTTGCCGAAACTGGTGGAATAACTGACCAGGAATCCTTTGGGGTATTCGAGCAGCGTATGAAATGTGTCGGCATTCTCGCGCCCATCATGCCAGGCAAAGACTCCACCGTGCGACATCACGGACGTCGGGTAGTTGTCATCCATAAACCAGTGCACCACGTCGATGGCATGGCTCATCCACTGGTCGGGAATCCCGCTGGAGAAGTCTTTATAGAGCCGGAACTCAAAATAAAGCTGCGGATCAAACGGCCGCGCCGGTTTCGTCAGTAGCCATTTGCTCCAGTCAGTGTCCTGCTCGCGGATCTGCTTCACCTCCGGACGACCGCGCCACCGCGGTCCGTGATAGTTCCATTCGATTTCGATTTTGCTGACGTCGCCCAGAGCGCCGCTGCGCGCAATTTTCTGTGCGGCTTGCTGATATGGTTCGCTCCGATGCTGCGTTCCAACTTGAACGACGGTTTTGGCCTGTAGCACCGCGTCACGCGCGGCTTTCGCTTCTGCAAGAACGTTTCCCATCGGCTTCTCGACGTACGCGTCTTTGCCCGCTTCGGCGACCATTCTGAGGATCGGAGAGTGTGAATGCTCGGGTGTGGAAATCAGGACGCCGTCGACGTCCTTCATGACCAGAACTTCTTCCACTGATTGCACAGCCCGAGGTGCCCTGCCATGGTAGCCCGCATTCGTCGCCGCGGCCTTCTCACGGTTCACCGTCCACAAATCGCACACCACCGTCATCTCGACGTTGTGGCTGGACTTCAGCTTCGAAGCGATCAGATCAAGATCCCTGCCGCGATTCCCGATGCCGACATGAGCCAGTGAAATGCGGTCGTTCGCACCGAGGATTCTGGAATACGAGAGTGCGGTGTGTGGCAGCACAGCCCCGGCTGCTACTGCCGCAGCTGATTTTTCGAGAAACTCGCGGCGATTGACGGGAACGAAGTTGCTCATCGTGACTCCTGGTGACTCCTGCGAAAAAATTCACTGCGACCGGAGAATGTGCGTGATCCGCTAGCTCGCTTTCAACCCATTGGGCACCAGCGGCAACGCCCGCAACCGCACGCCGGTCGCGTCAAAGATCGCGTTCGCGATCGCCGGAGCCAGGCCGATCATCGGGCATTCGCCGGCACCCACCGACGGAATGTCTTTGCGATCAAGCAGGACGGTCTCGAGGGCCGGCAGATCGCTGAACCGCGGCACTCGGTACTGCGATAACCTTCCATTCAAAATCTTGCCGTTCTCGAATTCGATAACCTCAAAGAGCGCTCCGCCAAGCCCCTGCACATTGGATCCTTCGATCTGATTGCGCAGGTTATCGGGATTGACGATGGCACCGCACTCGAACCCCGATACCACGCGCATGACCCTTACGTCGCCCGATTTGCTGTCCACGTTGACTTCCGCGAACGTCGCGATGTTCCCTAACTTCTCGTACCCGCCGCCCATGCCAAAGCCCTGTCCAGGACTCTTACTCTTGCCCCATCCGAATTGCTTTGCCGCCGCCTCAAACACAGCCCGGAGCCGCTCGTTCTTCAGATTCTTAAGCCGGAATTCGAGAGAATCCATTTTGAGCGCATGCGCTAATTCATCCATGTGCGATTCGCGTGCAAAATGATTCGCCGTCGCAGCCAGCGCGCGGTAAGATCCCTGCCGCAAGGGCGAATGCACTTCGTGGAACACGATGCGCTGGTTGGGAACCTCATAGTACGTGCGAATCCCTGCGGAGCCGGAATTGTAATTGTGAAATTCCCAGGCCGTGATGGTTCCATCGCCGCGAACTCCGCTCACCACATCGATCACGCCCGCCGGCCGGAAGTATGCCCACGAAAATTCCTCTTCGCGGGTCCACACAACTTTAACGGGCCTCTTGGCCGCACGCGCCAGTCGTGCGGCTTCGATCGCAGTTTCCCCGGTATGCTTGCCGCCGTATCCCGAACCGGTGTCCGGCATCAGCACGCGTACCTTTTCTTCCGGAAGGTGGAACGCTTCCACCAATTGCCCGCGCACGCCAAATGGACGCTGCGTCCCCGTCCAGACAGTCAGCTGATCACCATCCCAATTCGCGAGTGCCGCGCGCGGCTCCAGGGGAACATGCGCGATGTAGGAAACCGTATAGGTTTGCTGCAGACGATGATCGGCGGATGACATCGCCTGATCCACGGAGCCCGTCTCGTAATGATCTCCATCGCCCGATGGATCCTTACCTTGCGTTGCATCCTTTCGGAGGAAATCAAAGAGTTCTTTGTTCGAAATCTGCGGCTCGGACTTCCACTCAGCATGAATGGCCGCGATGGCAGCCTCAGCTGCCTGAGTGCTCGGGGCGGCGACTCCTACAAAATTGCCGTCCAGCACGACCGTCGCGCCCATTTGCTCGGCTGTCTTCGTGTCGGCGGACACAAGTGTCGCGTTGAAAGACGGCTGCCGGAGCACTTTGCCGTAGAGCATGTTCGGCAACTTCTGGTCCGAAGGGTAGCGATGCTTTCCGGTGACGAAGTCTCGCCCGTCGACTTTCAGCGCAGGTTGTCCCGCCACCTTCCACTCCGTCGCAGGAGTCAGCGGCTGATCCGCTGAGATACTCTGCGTAATTTGTTGCCCCTTCAGCAGAACCGCATATTGGATGGAGTGATTACTCTTTGGATCAACAATCTTGCCGTCGGAAGCGACCAATTGCTGCGGATCAGTCTTCCACTGCGACGCCGCTAAACCCATCAATACCTCGCGCGTCGCAGCCGCCGCCTTGCGAAGCTGCGGATTCATCGTGGGAGTCGTCCGACTGCCGAACGTTCCCATGTCAAATGGCGTGAGCTGCGTATCCCCCATCACCATTTCAATTCTGTCGATCGGTACGCGAAGCTCTTCCGCAACAGCCTGGCTCAACGAGGTCCGTATGTTCTGGCCAACCTCGACCTTCCCGCTGTAGGCCGTCACCTTGCCGTTCTCGCCGAGATGCAGCCAGGCATCAATCTGCTGGGGAAGGGATTCTCCCCGCCGCTGTCTTCCTCCACCCGATTCTTGTGCGACGATCGCCGGCTTCAGGACCGATACGACGACAACACCGGCCCCCAGAAATTTGAAGAAGTCGCGGCGGTCGAGATCGAACCGGTATGGGGCGGCGGCTCTGAGTTCGTAACGTTCCGGCTCCAGAGGAATCCCGGCATTCGTTTTCGTTCTCATCGGCTCACTCCTTTCGCCACCGCCGGCGCTTGTGCCTTCGCCGCCCTCTGAATAGCGCGCACAATCCTCGGATAAGTTCCACAACGGCAAACGTTCCCGTCCATGAAATCAATGATTTCTTTCTCGTCAGGCCCGGCATTCTTCTGCAATAGGGCCACTGCCGACATGATCATTCCCGATGTGCAATACGCACACTGCATCGCATCTTCATCGAGAAAAGCCTGCTGCACGGGGTGCAGGCGGTCTCCCTTTGCCAGTCCTTCAATCGTCGTGATCTGTTTGCCGGCGACCGAGCCGACTCGCGTGATGCACGAGCGCTGCGCTTTGCCGTCAATGAGCACCGTGCAGGCGCCGCATTGGCCCTCGCCACATCCATACTTGCTTCCGGTCAGGTCAAGATGCTCCCGCAAGACGGTGAGCAGGCTGGTTTTGGGATCTGTATCAACGCCGTAACTCTTTTCGTTGATAGCGAGATGAATCGTAGACATGCCGCGCTCCAGGGCGGAGAAGGTTGCAGAAGATTGACGAAGACTGCGTTAGTGAAATGATATACCGGCTGGGAGAAATTGTTGATTGATCATTGACGAATGAAAACCGCCGCCCTTGATTTCATTCAACGATCAATAATGAAAATTCAATACTCTCCTAGTCGTTGATCGCCTGATACGCCAGTTCATGCACCTGCCGGTCCAGCGTCAAGTCGCCGGTCGGATGCAGTTGCGCCATGAAGATCACTATCATCTGTTCTTTCGGATCGACCGAAAAGCCCGTATAGAAAAATCCTCCCCATTCGTAGGATCCGACTGAGCCCAACTCTGAAAGTGGTGCCTTCACTCCATCCACTCCGAAACCCAGGCCGAATCCCATGTCCGCCGCGATCTTCCCGAGTTGGTCATGGGTCATCAATTCGACTGATTTTCTGCTCAACAGACGCGTGTTGCCGACCTTGCCGTCGTCGAGCATCATCTGGCAGAAGCGGGCGTAATCCATGGCGGTGGAGACCAGACCAGCTCCGCCGGAGAAGAGCTTCTTCGGCCCGCGCGAAGGATAATCCGCAGAATAGACAAAGCTGCCTTCCCGTATCGGTATATCCGGAAAATGGTTCAGCCCCTTGCCGGGATAGTAGGTGTACGCGGTGGCCATTCGATCCAACTTGTTATCGGGCGGAAAGAAATATGAGTCCTTCATCCCCAGCGGCTCGAAAATTCGCGTACGGAAAAATTCATCCAGCGGTTTTCCGGAAACAACTTCCACCAGACGACCCAGCACGTCCACGCCCAGGCTGTATTCGAATCTATCTCCCGGATTGAATAGCAGGGGAAGTGCGGCCAGATGCTTCACATTGTCGGCGATGGTGCCGTCAAACTGCAGCAGTCCGCTGGCCACATCAGCTTTTTCGTACATCGGTCCCAGATCGTCATTCCACTGATAGGTAATTCCCGAAGTGTGGCGCCGCAAATCGCGAATCGTGATTTC
>Ga0210401_10003742_pt1 | contig 16125 bp, 13 predicted proteins | sample IncBWH32MmetaG_FD_150866 | JGI IMG/M metagenome (GOLD analysis project Ga0210401, IMG submission 150866) | Forest soil microbial communities from Barre Woods Harvard Forest LTER site, Petersham, Massachusetts, United States - Inc-BW-H-32-M | ecosystem: Environmental > Terrestrial > Soil >... | reverse complement strand
GCCGAAAGAGTTCGCGATACCTCTTGCGAAGCCTGTGAATTGCAACTTTGAGCGCTCCCTCTGAAGTATTCATTTCGCGGGCCAGTGCGGCGTAAGGTGCCTCGGACTGGCCGAGGAGGAACACCTTCAACCGCTCGAAATGCTCCGAGCGGCCGTGCTGTACGAATTCGCACCGCAATCTCTCCACGGCTCGGTCGAGCACCGAAAGCGCCCAGCGCCGTTCAAAGATCCGCTCCGGCGTCTCATCGTGCGCAGGCTCGCGTTGGTAGCGGTCTTCGCCCGACGAGAATTCGAGCGACACAACCATGCCACCGCCACGTTTGTGTGCGCGCTGCTGGCTGTTGCGGGAGACCTGCTGTGGCGGTCACATCCTCAAGCCGCCCATCAGGTGTTTGGAGCAGAAGAACGTTCTGGCCTCCCACACTTCCTGTACAGCCGACACACTCACCGTCGTTGGCTAGGAACACGTCGGCCCGGCCATCAGCTGGTAGCGAGAAGCTCGCGTTCGCGAGCTGCGAGCCAATGTTCCCGCGCGCACTTCGGACAAACATTGCCCTCCTCAACAAATTCTTGATACGATCCGCCGGGTCCACAACGGGAAGAAGTGCTTTTCTCCAGAGATTCGGTCACGGCGCCACCTCCTATAACTCTTGCCGCAACCGAAATGCCAGGTGCCTCAATCGCCCGCGGATTTTCCTTGCAGTTTCTCCCCACATGCGCTGGTCATCGGTTACTACGAAGGTCGGCCAGTGCGCGCGACACCATGCAGTACACTTTCAGAAATGGACATTCTCAAAATGCTGTCCGACTCCGCGCCGAACGAGAGCACGTCGAGGAAACGATCCTCGCATTGGAACGCATCGCTCGCGGCCGTGGCAAGCGTCGTGGTCGGCCACCGAAGTGGATGACAGGGATGAAGCGGAGGGGCCGACCACCCGGCGGCAAGAATAGACCGAAGTAGGAACGCGGCTCCTATGGGATCACCCTAGTAACGGGTCGGGAAACCATGCGTGGGAAGCGCTCATCATCGTAAAATGACGAGTCATGAGAAGACGAGACTTCGTCGAAGCTACGGCCCTCACGATGATGGCGGGCTGGGCGAGCAGTTGCGCCCGGCGGACGGCAACCGCCCTGTCCGTTCCTGCGACTCCACAGCTCCGCACCTCGGTTAATCTGGCGCTCCCCCGGATTTCATGGGAGCGAGTCATCCGAACAACAGTCGGTCTACGCCCGCATCGTGATTCTGGCTTCGTTCTGAAGGCTGAGAAATTCGATGCCAAGACTTTGATCCACGACTACGGTTTCGGCGGCGCTGGGATGTCGCTTGCTTGGGGTTGCGGCGCGATGGCTGCAAATATGGCGCTCCAGCACGATGAGCGCCGGGCGGCAGTGCTCGGTTGCGGCTCGCCAGGCCTCACTGCCGCACGACAGCTTCAACGACGTGGCTTCGACGTTACGATCTACACACTGGCCGTGCCGCCGGATACTACATCGAATATGTCCATGGCCGGGTTTACTCCGACCGCCGGGCTGGTCTCTGCGGATCGACGCACACCTCAGTGGGACGCACAGTTCCGTGAGGCGGCGGAGATTTCGTACCGGCAGCTTCAACTCCTCTCCGGAGCTCCTGGTTACGGCGTCTATTGGATCGATAGCTACGCCGCTACTGAGGATCCAAATCCCCAGCCTCCGGCCGAAGGCGCCGCGGGGACCAATCCAGGGCAAGATCTTCTCCCCGATCAGCTACAGACCGGGCGCGACCGCGAAGTGCTCGGGCCCGGTGAGCATCCCTTTCCGGCCAAGTATGCTGTGCGCACATCGCAATTGTCGATTGAGCCTTCCATCTATCTCGAGGCTCTTGTACGCGACTTCGTGCTATTTGGCGGAAAAATCGTGATCCGCAAGTTTGACACGCCGCGTGACCTGATGTCGCTGAATGAATCGGTTATTGTCAACTGCACGGGCTTAGGATCAAAGACGATCTTCAACGACAATGAGCTCGTACCCGTGAAGGGCCAGCTCACGGTGTGTATTCCACAACCGGAGATAAATTACCGCGCCTCTGGGCGTATGCCGAATACGGACGTTACTGCCAGTCTAAATCCCCGAAGTGATGGCATTATCATTGGCAACATGCAGGAACGTGGGAATTGGTCGCTGGAGCCTAACCCAGATGTGCGCCAGCAAAATATGGATGCCGCTATCCAATTTTGCCGCGCCATGCGGCCCCCGTCCGAACGGATTCAGCTCACGAGTTCCGGGACACCCAGAGGGATACCGACTATCGAGAGCTTCTATGGACTAGAATCGTAGTTCGGCAATGAGGCGAAAGACGCTACCCGCTCAGGGGAATTGGCGGGCGCTGGTCCTTTTTTATTGGGGCGACAAAATCAGCCCACTAGCTATTCGGATTGTAGGAGTTCCATAAGCGCGCGTGATAGACGGCGCTGTCGCATCTGAAAACAGCAATCACGATGGCCAGGAAATTTTCATTCCGTGCTCTAACGGCGGTCACGTCGATCTAAGGCGGCTAAGAAACGTGTGCCCGCTGCTCGAATCAAGGCCGGCAGCGGGCACGAGGGAAGGTCAGTCGAGCCGTTGGACAATCGTGCAATTGATGGAGAAGCCGGAGCTTCCGAACTCTCCTCCGCCAGGTCCGGTAATCAAGCCATCTTGGACGAATGTCAGGATCTGAAACTCTTCACGCACCTGACCTCGAAAACCCTTGTTGATTGCATCTTGCGTCCATTCGAACAACTGAGCATCCCATGCCGGACTGTAATCCAGCGCGACTGTCGGTATCCCGCCCACGACGTTATTGGGTCGAAAACCATCCGCCAGATCCGCGGACAGGCCCTGACGTTGTGGATTGGCGCAGTCCTGGGCTCCATTGGTCGAGATGAAAATCCTCTCGATCGGGCTAGAGAAGGTGTCATCGCCTCCCAAATGCAAAGCTGCCATCAAAGGAGCGAAGGTATTGTGCTCGATAGCTGCTCCCAATGGAATGCTCGTATCCATGGATAGATACCACACCGGCCTGCCGAAGCTAAAACCGTTAATCAGGTTGAGCGTCACGGTCATGTTCACCGGATCGATCGCTACTACCTGATCATGCACCTTTGAGTAATCGACATTGCCGTTCGGGAAGCTGATGTCGGCGGCGTTCACGCCGAAGGCAACGATCGGGGCGTTATAGATAACGCCCGCGGCATTGACAATCTGAACAAACGGACTATAGTCCTTGTCGCCGACGGCGCCAGGCTGGGCAGCAGTTGGAGGAAACTCTTGGCCAGCGGGGCCCGGGGTGATACTGCGGACCGGCGAAAAATCAACTTTTCCCTTATCGAATACCAAGTCCCCATTCTGATCCAGATTTGCGGTCCTTGCGGCGTTGGCCATGAAGGTCATCTTTGCTGAAAAATTTAGCCCCAGTTCGGCTGCCACATTAGCGTCGTCAACGTCCAGCAAAACGTACCACACGTTGGTTCCATCCTTCATGTGACCGAGATAAAGAGGAATAGTGATCGTGCCGTTTTGGTCATCAACGGGACCGGACTTAAGTAACTGCACCGGACCGACGAGACTCGGGTTCACAGTGGAAGGCGACGGTCCGAAGTATGAAAGATTCACCGTCGTGCCCACCGAAGGCGGAGCGGGAAACAAATTGCAACCCGGACCCGGGCCGATCGGTCCCGGTCCCGGTCCTTGCGCAGTGTTGGGGTTCACTGCTGCGCCCACGGTGGCGACATCCGCCGCCCTGTATCTCTCCGCGATCGGTCCTTGGAACGCCGAGCGTGGCGCGCGAAGCCGGGGTGAATCTTGCGCAAAGGCCGTCGTGGCCAGCGCGAGCGCAATGGCCGGAGCCATAGTGCGTGAAATTCGACGAATGCAAAACTTTTTACAACTCAATTGAGATCTCCTCGATTTGAAATTGGGATCCATCGCTGCTCCGTGCACCGATAAGCGACCCTGTCCATGATTCGCCTGAGTTCCGAAAAAGGTTACGCGGATTTACAAATTCGATAGACAACATCTGGCCACCTTTTCGCGTCGCAAGGGAATATTGCGCACCTCGGATCAGTATGCATGGTCAAGACTACTAGTCAGGTACAGTCCTCTCTTCGCGCTCGGCGAGCCCTGCTCCACCAGTTCGAGGTTCACCTCGGGGCGGTTCTCATCCGACCATCACGGATAGGACCTTCACGGCTGGCGCCCCAGGGCCGAGTTTTTGTGATGCAGCGTGATTTTGTCGGGTACACAAAAAAGGGACTGCGGGCGCGCCAAATTGCCATTACCCAACCAGGCCATTCGCCTCTTCAGCTCTAATCACCGCGGATTTTGCTTGATGTTTCTCCCAAAGCTGGTGATCCATATGACGACCGCAACCCGGTCAAGGAGAAACTTAACGAGCGAAGACGTAAACGATTCAGTCAAAGGCGCCGGAGCCGGCGGCCGCAAAGCCAAAGCGTAAGGCGGGCAAGAAAGCCAAACCCGCGAAGAAGGCAGGGCACGCCAAGAAGCCGTCCGCCAAGCATCCTTTAGTCGTCCACCAGTTAAGTACTTCGAAGAGCCCGCCGGCGCAGCGGGCCGCCTGAGTCGCTCGTTGCGCGGCATTTGTTCCCAGCCCGGCCACGCTTGGCCGCTCCTCAAACGAATGGGCGGAGAATCGTCATCCCGGCGCGCGTTGTGGGTTTGTCGACGCTTAACGGACCGGAACGTTATCCAGTCTTATCGGTAGCTTCCCGGCGCGCTCGCCGCGTTCGATCGGTGCCACAACGATTACGCTTGTTGTTTCGAGTGGCCGTTGGTAGCGGACCCGACAGCCTACATTATTCGCGACCTGCTGTTTGACGGGGATTACTTGGCGCAAAATCGGACCCTAACGGCCGGGCGCATTTGTCAAAGCCAGCACGGCGTAAGCGGTGGCCGCATCGCTCATGAAGAGTCCGGTATCGGACAACACCGGCCGGTTGTTGTTGAGCGAAACCGCTGGCCACCGGCCATCCGACTCAATCTGGTTCCTGCTCAACCACGCGAGCGCCCGCTTCAGCGGCGCCTGAGCCTGTGGCGCTTCGACCTGTTCCAATGCGAACGCAATCAGGCCCGTTGCATAACCATCGCTCGAGGTATCGAGAGGAGTATCGTCATGCCGTTTCCAGGCGCCGATGAGTTGCGACATACTGAAGCCCCCATCGTCGCGTTGTTTGGCCAGAGTCTCCTCGACAATCTTGTTTTGCTGGTCACGCGTGAGCAGAGCGTTCAGTTTTGTGGACGCCCACAGCAGCACGACCCGATCCAACGGCGTCTGAGCATTCATGTTCCTGACGAGCCACGCACTCAGAAGTTTTAAGCCGTTCTGAATTTCCGGCTCCGACTGATAATTTCCGGGCGCGGAACCGATGGCGATCGCCGCCAGCGAGTTGCCGTAAAATTGCGAATCTCCCTCAAACGGAGCGTTATGAAACTGAAGCCAGGCCCATGCTCCCTTCATATCGGCAGCTGTGATCTGCAGAGCCCACATATTGTTGAGGGCCAGCCTGGCATCCGCGCTGAGGTGCCCCGTGGGCACATCGCGCCACACGAGTATCAGGGAATTGAGGATCGATTCCGTCCCTCGCGATTCGGACGTTTTGGGAAGTCCGCGGGCCTGATCGGAATAAAACGGATCGATATCGTGCCACATGCGGACGCGCTTCGTGACGCTTTCCAGCAGCTTTTGCTCATTGGATGAGGGAGCCGATTCGCCCAAGGGGCTGTGCAGTGCGGCTCTGCCCAGCGAAAACGGCGTCGCCGTATGGCAGGAGACGCAAAAAGTGGCATGGTCGTAGGCAGCTTTCGGCCATGAACTCCACCACGTCATCCTCGTGTCCAGGTAGCCGGCAGCTTTAGCCGGACTCCACACCTGAGACGAAGATGTCGGCTGGCCGAATGCCTGCGTGCCGCAAAAACCCGTCAATAAAAAGACTCCGGTGATAGCTGCGAATGTGAATCTTCCCATAGATTGCCCCTTATCGCGCCAGTAGCGGTTTCAGTCGTGATCCGGCTTTGGCGCTTCCGTCCTGGGAAGACACCGAGCATGGGTTACCAGACAAGACAATACCTTTATAACACCGAGACGCACTATTGCGACGGGGCTCCCTGTAACGGGTGTGAACACGCGCCTTGTGCTTACCGCTGGGTGTGCCGCGGCTTGCGCTGTTGGGGCTGTTTCCAACGCAAATTGTGCAAACTCCCAAGCAAATCGTGATCCTTTACGAATATATGAGCGTCTTTCGTGTGATTCCGCTCAACGCAGCTCATCCCGACGATCTGCTTCCTGGCTACATGGGCAACTCAGTGGGGCACTGGGAGGGTGACACGCTGGTAGTGGATGTGATCGGCTTCAACGACAAGACCTGGCTGGCGGGAGTCGGGACATTCCACTCGGATGCCCTTCACGTGGTCGAGCGTTATACGCGTGTAGACAGAGACCGGATCAATTACAACGTGACAATCGAAGATCCAAAGTGCTCACGAAGCCGTGGACCGTTCATTCGAGCATGATGCTTCGGGAAGGCACGCGCCTTGAAGAGTACGTCTGCGCCGAGAACAATCTGGACCCCGGACAATACGAGAAGCTTCTAAAAGCGGGGGTCAAGTTCACCAGGGAATGACTATTCCCTTGACCTTAAACCGCCGAATCCGGCGGCGACGCTGCGGGCCCCGTGCGGATCAGTAGCCAGAAGATCCTGTTTCCAGTTGAATGGCTTGTGTTTGAAGTGCGTCTGCGGAACATATCACGGCAATATCGGTAGCCGTTGTCCCCACGGTCGACGCCAAGTTGCCGAGATATGTGCTGGCAGGGCGGAGACGGATTACTCTCGGGCCGCCGACCATAGAAGCTTACGCGACGCTGGGAAGGCATTCTTCCTAACATTTCCTTCGTTTGTAACCAAACCATCCGACGCCGGTATCGTCTTTACGGGCGGGCGACATGAACTTCTTCGACAACTTATTACAAGACTTGCGTTTTGCTTTACGGCAGTTACGGGCCAGCTTAGTATTCACCTGCACGGCCGTGATTGTACTGGCTATCGGCATGGCCGCGAGCGTCGCGATTTTTGCATTTATCGATGCGGCTTTGATCAAACCGCTCCCTTACCAGAATCCATCTAGACTGGTCGGTGTTTTTGGGAGGATCCCGCTGTTTCCGCAATCCAATCTTTCGTATCCCGACTACATTGATCTGAAAAAAATCAATACTGTCTTCAATTCCCTGGAGGCGTATCAGGGCAGTGGAAACCTGCTCACCGATCAAAGCGGCGCGCAGATCGTGCGAGGCGCCCGCGTGAGCGACGGATTTTTTCGCAGCCTGGGAGTCACTCCCATATTAGGACGAGACTTCTATCCGGGGGAGGACTTGGCCGGAGTGCAGCGGACCGTCCTGCTGACCTACTCCGCCTGGCAGACGCGCTACGGAGGACATCGGGATGTGCTGGGGCAATCCGTTACTCTGGATAACGCTCCCAATATCATCATCGGCGTGCTCCCGCGGGACTTCTATTTTCCACCCGTCGGACGCGCCGAGTTCTGGACCGCTCTGCATCCCGCCGGCAATTGTGATCTAAGACGAAGCTGCCACGGCCTGTTCGGTTTGGCAAGGCTCAGAGACAACGCTTCTATCGAAACAGCGCTTGCCAACGTGCAATCGATCACCAAGCAACTAGAATTGCAGTATCCCGATACCAACCGCGATCAGGGCGGAACGGTTGCCTCTCTGACCAGCGTGGTGATAGGCGATATCCGTCCGATCCTACTGGTGCTGCTGACGGGGGCCGGATTGCTGCTGTTGATCGCCACCGTCAACGTCGCGGGTCTTTTGCTGGTCCGATCCGAAAACCGCAGAAAGGAAATCGCGGTTCGCAGTTCCCTGGGCGCATCGCCCGGCCGAATTGTGCGGCAATTCATTACTGAGGGCTTGGTGCTGACGGCGGCCGGCAGCCTTGCCGGCCTGGCGCTGATCTCTTGGACCATGCACATCTTGACGAGTCTCATTCCGGCAAACATGATGAGCCGTATGCCTTTTTGGGAGGACCTCGGATTGAACTCGGATGTAATGGCGTTCGCCGGGGGGATCGCGCTTCTCATGGCTGTGTTCTTCTCTTTCACTCCGACATTGCATTTATCGTTGTTAGATAAGCGTGCTGGTCTTGCAGAGACAGGTCGCGGCTCATCGGGGAATACGTGGCGCCGGATCGGTTCGAAACTCGTGATCGTAGAGCTGGCGACGGCGATGGTATTACTTGTGGGCGCCGGGCTCCTAGGCAAGAGTTTGTCCCGGCTCCTCAGGGTCGAACTGGGCTTTGAGCCTGATCATCTGGTCACCCTCAATGTCGACGCATCGGGGTCCGGTTATGGGACAGATCAGCAGACCCTTATGTTTACCAAGACCATTCTCGATCGAGTCGAGAGCGTGCCTGGCGTGAGGTCGGCTGGAATTGCGCGTAGGGGTGTGCCCTTGGATGGCAACGGAAACACGATCTGGTTTCGTGTGCTAGGGCGTCCCTGGCACGGCGAGCACTATGAGGCGCCCAGTCGGAGCGTGAGTACGAAGTACTTCAGGACTTTGGGAGCGAAGCTATCGCGCGGGCGCTATTTCACAGAAGACGAGGACGCTTCGAAGCCCCGGGTAGCCATTATCAACCAAGCCCTGGCGCGCAAATACTTCACGGGTGAAGATCCAATCGGCAAGCAGCTCGCTTACGTCTCTATTCCGGGATCGCCCCTGGAAATCGTAGGGATTATCGAGAACATCAAGGAAGGTCCGTTGGATGCGCCCATTCCACCGGTTCTCTACATTCCTTTCCTTCAGGAGGTTCAAAACAATTTCACGCTCGTGGTTAGGACCGCACAATCCGAGCAGTCCATTTTGCCTGGTTTGGCTACGATCATCCGCCAGATTGATCCAGCCATTGTTGCCTACCGGGGCGTCACAATGAACGAGAAAATTCACGATTCGCAATCGGCCTATCTGCACCGCTCATCGGCTTGGCTGGTTGGAGGTTTCGCAGGGCTTGCGTTACTACTCAGCGTGGTCGGATTGTATGGCGTGATCGCCTACTCAGTGAGTCGTCGGACGCGCGAGATTGGAATTCGGATGGCTCTAGGCGCCGGTCGAAGCTCGGTCTACCAACTCATTCTCAAAGAAGCAGGGTGGTTGACGGCGATCGGAATCATCGCAGGATTGGTGTCATCGTTAGCGGCAACCACTCTGATGCGTACATTACTCTTTGAAGTCCGCTCGTGGGACGTTCCAACGTTGGGCGCGGTCGCCGGCATCCTCGGAATTTGTGCACTGCTGGCCAGTTTTGTTCCGGCCCGCCGTGCCGCGGCCGTGAATCCGACAGAAGCTCTGCGGTTGGAGTAGCCTGCCGCTCGACCGGTATTATTATTCGGGATTCAAGACCTGTTATTCGTAAATATCGGTAGCGATTAGGCGGTCCTTGGACTGTCACTGGGCCGTACAGCCCCAGACGCGGAGACTCTGGCACCTTAACACGTCAAACCGGCTGGATTCCAGCCAACGCGAATGCCCGATGGGCCTCCGCATTCGCCATGAACCACTTCCAGATGTTGCCGGTGCGGAGATTCTCGGCGCTCAAGAGCGTGATCCCGACATCGATGCCGATCACGTCGTCAGCTTGCCAACTCGTGTTCGGATTGAAGGCGTCAACAAAACCGTAGCGTTGATAGATGCGGCCTCCAAAACCGGTCTTCATGGCGTGCAGTGCCGGCAGGGAAAGGTCTGGAGTGAACATAAGGGAACCCGCGGCAGCACACGGAACCACCGAGCCGTCCAGGTGCCCGGTGCGCGGCGGTCCGCCCCATGTCTGATAGCCACCCGGCCCATCGGAACTCGTAATGCCCCAGATGTCGGCCGAGTAAGCCGGAAACTCCCGGGCGAGATCCATGCAGAAAGCACGGTGTGCGTGTGTGGCCGTTGCGGAATTTTCGAACCAGTTGATTCGCAGGCCACGTGATTCGCGCCGGTTGCGAAAGTCCCACCAAGAGAATGGATATTGATAGGTCCACAACAGCGTGCGGCCATAGTAATCGAAGCGACTGTAGTGAAATGGCTCGCGGCCCCAGGCATACCAGCAGTCGGGATCGAGCGCATGCGTCGGAGAGCCGATGCCCAGCAGGTACATGCAGGCCAATTGGCAGTACTTGTCGTAGCGATACGGCAGGAAACCGCTTTCGGGCGTCCAACCATGGGCAAGAAAGGAAGGGTGCTGATTGAGCATCCAGCGGTAGTCCACTCGTTCGTAAATCCCGGTGGCCAAGCGGGTGATCTGGGGATCTTCCTGGAAATATTGCCGGGCAGTCAGGGCGCCGGCAACCAGCCAAGTGGAATCGCTCGTCGAAACTTCATTGGTCCGGTAGCGCGCGCCCGAGCGGATATCCACGAAGTGATAGAACCAGCCATGTATGTTGGCAGCAGGGCCTGTGGCATATGAGCTCAGCGCGGCCTGGACGCGACGGCGTGCAGCGCGCCGCGATATCCAGCCGCGCTCGGCGCCGATGCACAGGGCTGTCAGCGCGAATCCGGTTGCGCCCGTGCTGCCGACATATCGGCCTTCCGAGGTATGCAAACCGCCATCGGCGCGGGCGCGATCGCGCGTGATACCGCTGTGCGGATCCGACTGTTCCCAGAAGTAGAGGAAACAGCGGTGTGAGAGATCGTCGAGCAGTTGGACGTCCTGGGAGGCAAGAGGCCGACCCGCCTCCGCCAGAAGGGCAGCGGCAAGACCGCGCGTCGGTACGGCCAGAAACTCGCGTCGGCTACGGGGCCCGAGCATGACTCCTCCAACCAGGATGCCGCTAGACATCTGAGGGATGCAATAGGCGCTTACACACGTTCGCGCGCGCTCATCGAGACCGTGGCGCTCTGCCTCACATCCCCCGCGCCTTGAACTCTCTGGACGGAGGCCCGCGATGAGACGCGGACACTTCCACGGCTTCATCCGAACTTTAATCAGGCAGCCGACCTGAGCCGGTCCGTCCATCAGAACCAGGATGTCGAGCGAATCTCCGTCCCCGCCGAGCGTGGAGGGAATGAAGCCGAAGTTGAAGGGGAACATCATCCCTTCGGACAGCAGCCCGCCCAGCTGAACAGACCTGACCCCGGATCATAATCAAACTTGTTGCGGCAGATATTTCAAACCAACCCTAATGGGACAAGGACACTACCATCATGCATGAGATTCGCGCGACCGTTCCGCCAGACTGCGTCCGTGAGGCAGCTCGTCTGGCTCATGCCGCCGGCATAACACGCGTGACTGTGGCCGAGGTCTTCGTCCACGGCCCCGATGCGGAACGTCGGGTTGTGAGCGTCGAGACCTCGACCCCGAAGGCACGAGCTTTCGTCGAGGCTTTCCTGGACTCGCCGACGTTTTCGCAAACAGACTGTACGCGGGCGCCAAAAATCACCATGGCAGCACCGATCACGAACCCGATCTTTTGGAGCGACCTTGAGAAGCGATTCCGTGATCTACGGAACGAATATGGTGATCGTTTGACGGCACATTGGATTTCGTCAGCCTGGGGCGAAGACTGTGAACAGTGGTGTCTGCGCGGCGCTCAAGGCCGGGAAAGTGAGAGGTTCAGACCACTCGCTGAACGCGCCGCAGTAGGCTTGGGCCATCCGGCCGGACGCGGCGCTCTGTTCTTCTGGCTGGATTTGTTAAAGAGCGAAAGCGCAAACTATCGCCCCGGCTATGGGGGCCATGACGGTGACGGCAATGTTTGGCACGCTGGCGTCATCAGGAAATTATGCGAAGCATCCGCCGACCAATGCTTCAGGCATGAAACGCGCTTACGCGTGCCGCAGTCGGTGCTTGGCGGTGAGCCAAACAAGCAGGGGATTGAAAACACTGCGGAAGGCTTCGAACAGACTGAGGGAGCGACCCAGGAAGAATCCGCCGATACTTCCCGGCAGACACGAGCGAACGACTGGCAAGAGGTAAAAATCTCTTTCTTCAACGAGCGTTCGGCTCAGATTACCATTGGGGACACCAAGCACATACGCGAGTTCGGTGAGTTGGGAATGGCCGATGGGCGCACCGGGAACCCGACGCTCGCGTGGCAGATGCTTCATGCTCTGGCAGCAGCGAATGGGGTTTTGGACCGCCCTACGCCGGAGAATCCAGATTGGAAAACGGTAGAGAAGCGGATGCAAGAGTTAAGGGCTTGGCTCCGGGAGCGGTCCGCTATCTCCACAGATCCGTTACCTTAGACGAGAGGCAGCGGTTACGTCGCAAAGTTTCGCGTTCCAACAACAATTAGCAGTTGACGTATAGATTATCTTCATATAGTCTATCTCCATATGGATCTGCTGCAAGGAACGCTCGATATGTTGATACTCCGGACGCTCCTCGCCGGCTCCCTTCACGGCTACGGAATCGCCAAAACCATTCGCAGCACCTCAAACGAGGCCCTCGATATTGAGTTCGGTTCGCTCTATCCCGCGTTGAAGCGGCTCGAAGCGAAAGGCTGGATCGTGTCTGGGTGGGAGACGTCCGAGCACAATCGCCGCGCCAAGTTTTACAAGCTCACCGCTGCGGGCCGGAAGCAGTTGTTGCGGGAACACTCGAAGTGGGCTGACTTCGTTAGCGCGGTCGGACGGATTATGGGTACGTTGCCGGAGGTGAAAGGATGAGGATCTGGAATCGGCTCAAATATCTGTGGCCGGCGTGGCGCCGCCAAGAAGAGCGCGAGATACACGAGGAGCTGAGATCACTCGCCGCTATAGCGGGCACCAAGGAACTCGGCAACCTCACGCTGGCGATGGAGGACGTTCGTGCAACCTGGGGCTGGACCTGGCTTGACAGTATTTTTGCGGACATCGGCTATTCACTCCGCGCGCTCCGCAGCCAGCCCGCATTTGTCGCGGTCGCTGTGCTCTCACTAGCTCTCGCCGTCGGCGCGAACAGCGCGATCTTTAGCTTATCCGACGCGCTGCTCCTGCGGCCTCTGCCAGTAAAGAATCCAGCGGACGTGTTCGACGTCAGTAGCACCACACCCGACAATCCCTTTGAAGGCATGTCATTCCCCGATTACCGCGATCTACGCGATAAAAGTCGCTCCTTCAGCGGTCTGACCGCATATCGCCTCACCAGCCTGGCGGTGGCCGCCAATCCTGCGGCACCGGCACAGATTCGCTTTGCGAACCTGGTGAGCGACAACTTCTTTCCGGTCGCGGGCGTGACGCCTTCAGCCGGTCGCGCGTTTCTGCCTGACGAAACGACTGCGCCCGCCCAGCCTGTGGCGATGGTCAGCTATGACTTCTGGCAGCAGAACTACGCGGGCGACCACTCCGTCATCGGCAGCAGCTTGCGGCTCAACGGGATCGTTTTCACGATCATCGGCGTGGCCCCTCCGTCCTTTACCGGCCTCGAACGTTTCGTTCGTCCGAGCATCTTCGTTCCCCTGGGGATGGCGCAGCGCCTGGGCGGCGAGCGGGCAGATCCGCTGGAAGACCGAGGACGCCACGATCTGATAGTCAAAGGCCGATTGAGTGCGGGCACGTCACAGGAGTCGGCGCAGGCCGAACTTGCCACTATAGGGGCCGCTCTCGAGCGCGAGTATGTAAAGACGAATCGCAACCGGCATATGGCGGTCCGCACGGAACTGCAGAGGCGCATCCAGCAGACTCCACAACTGGTGGCGCTCATCAAGATGCTGATGGGACTGGTGGCGCTCATCCTGATCATTGCGTGCTCGAACGTCGCGAATCTGTTGCTTGCCCGGGCGCCCACGCGCAGCCGCGAGATTGCGATCCGGCTGTCCATCGGAGCGAGGCGAAGCCGCGTGGTACGCCAACTGATGACCGAGAGTCTTATCTTGGCGATACCGGGTGGCGTCGCCGGATTGGTGGTTGCATACGGCGGTATTCTGCTGCTACAAACGCTCAGCGTGCCGAGCGATCCACCGAACGTGCTGGGCGTAGAGCTGGATTGGCGCGTGGTGCAGTTCAGCTTGCTCGCCGCGCTGGGCAGTTGTATCTTCTTCGGCCTGGTTCCGGCTTGGCAGACCGCGCGGACGGACTTCGTGAGCGCACTGAAGGCGGGCGGCGACGGCGCATCCGGCCGATGGCGCACCTTCGGCCGCGATGTTCTGGTGGCCGGCCAGATCGCACTCGCGATCGTGGTGCTGATCGCAGCCGGCATGTTTCTCGCCGGCTTCCGCAACATGCTGGTGATGCCCCCCGAATTTCGTACGGACCACTTGATCAGCCTGGATACTGCGCCCGCCGTAGTGCACTACTCGCCCGAACAGACGATGGCCTTCTACCGCCGACTGGTCGATCGCGTTCGCACGATGGCCGGCGTGGCGGGGGTGGCGATGACCCAGTCGCTGCCGCTGTCTCCCTCTCAGACTGCGGTCAGTGTGGTGCCCGAGGGGTACCAGTTCCCCAAGGGCCGCGAAAAAGCGATCGAGTTAGGCGCCGTTGTGGACGCCCTGTACTTCAGCACCCTGAATGTCGAAATTAAACGCGGGCGCGCTTTCACTGACGACGACCGCGCCGGATCGCACCGGGTGGCGATCGTGAACCAGCAGTTTGCGAAGACCTATTGGCCGGGCCAGGATCCGATTGGAAAACGGATCCGGATGGACAGCGCAAATGGCCCGGCTGCCGAGGTCGTCGGAGTAGCGAAGACCGGGCACTATCTGGCTGTGAACGAAACGCCGGCTCCGTTTGTGTATCTTCCCTACGAGCAAAACCCACGCTCGCGGATGACGTTAATTGTCCAATCCATCGGCGATGCCAGTGCGCTCGCAAGGCCTTTGCGCGACGCGGTTCGATCGATCGACGGCAACGTGCCGGTTTTCAACCTGCGGCCCGTGGCGACGCTCTACGAAAGCCGCGTGACCGATACATGGCTGCAGCTCTTCCAGATGGTGGGGACGATAGGGTTCATCGGGCTGGCGCTCGCCACCACCGGGCTCTATGGGCTGGTGGCCTACACGGTGAGCCGACGCGTGAAGGAGTTCGGCATCCGCGTCGCCGTCGGCGCGAGCAACCGCGACATTGTGTGGCTGGTCGAGCGCCGCGGGTTGGTTCTTGCTGGTGTGGGTATCGCTATCGGCGCAGTGCTCACCGCGGCGGCAGCACCCCTGCTCGCCGCGGGCTTTCCTGGACTCGGCGTCTCTTCCCCCGCTGTATACGCTCTTGTTCCGCTGGCGTTGTTGATGGTCAGCGCGGTTACAAGCTATGTGCCGGCACGGCGCGCCGCGGGGCTGGATCCGCTGCGGGCCCTGCGGAACGAATAGCTTCAGAAATGGGGGGGCGGGACGGAGCGAAATGTTCGAAGCGTCAATAAGACGCCACGGATCCTAGACGGATCTTTTTTCGTCGAGAATGTCGGGCCCGTGTATATCGAGAACGAACCAAAGCTCAAGACGTTGACAGCTGCGAACGGGTACCCTTGCGCGTCTCCGAAAGGACCCATTACCTGACCACGAAAACAAGGCAGTGAGGCGTCAGCACCGTCCCGGTGCTTAATCGAGCTTCACGGTTGCCTCTTAGTCCAACGCCCAATGTTATAAAGACGAGGCTCAAGGAGAAGAACTGGGCATCTTCATTTGCGTCCCGCAATCCCTCTACAATTTTGGAGATAGCGCTTCAGTCAGGGGCGGGACAGAACGATTTCGAGTTCGACTACTTGCTGATCCCCCGGGCCAGAATGACCCGAGAGTCCGAAGTCGTTGAAAAAACTCGATTCCAGTAATGAGGCTGCTGTCTTTCGGCGCTAGGAACACGGCGGTTGGCAGATCAACAGTTCGTGATGAACGGCCGCCAAAGGGCTTGCTGCGAGCCACTGGTCAAGACCAGGGCTCGCGGACTTGGAGTCATGGCTCAACTCCCTTGTGGGTCGGGCGGCACGATCCAGAGTATCTGGAGAATATAAGGTTACGCACGAACCGAAAAGGGCGCTATTGGAGTGATGGGAAACGGAAGGTTTTGTCCGGACTGGGAACCCCTGGTTTCTACCGACCCTAAGGTTTCCGGCAGAACTCAGTAAGTCATTGATTCTAAAGTGGTCGGGGCGAGTGGATTCGAACCACCGACCTCCTGGTCCCGAA
>Ga0210401_10003741_pt1 | contig 16128 bp, 15 predicted proteins | sample IncBWH32MmetaG_FD_150866 | JGI IMG/M metagenome (GOLD analysis project Ga0210401, IMG submission 150866) | Forest soil microbial communities from Barre Woods Harvard Forest LTER site, Petersham, Massachusetts, United States - Inc-BW-H-32-M | ecosystem: Environmental > Terrestrial > Soil >... | reverse complement strand
GCTTGCAAAGGAACTCGGTCCGATGGGTTCCGGCGTTGTGATCACACAGGTCGTTCCGTTTCCCGACGACGCTGCTATCCCGGTGGTTGGGCGTTACCACGCCGCGCTCAAGGCGAGCGCCCCCGACGCCGAGCCGGGCTTCGTTTCGCTTGAAGGTTACCTTGTCGGTCGCGCGATCATCGCCGCGATGGAAAAGGTCAGCGGCGACCTCACCCGGCAAGCCCTGGTCGAGGCCGTGCAAAAATCCGGCACTTTCGATCTCGGCGGCTTCAAGCTCGCTTACGGCTCCAGCAGCAATCGGGGCTCGGATCAGGTATTCCTGACAGTGATTCAGGCGGACGGCAGTCTCAAGGCGGTCTCTCACCTCGAGAAGCCCGGAACATAGGAAAGCTTCGACTTTTCGCGTCACGATGTAGCGATTTCAATCTGGAGATTGACGATGAAGGCTGCGATGTCCTGGTATCACCTTGGCCTTCGCGGTCGATTGTTCACCGCCTTTGGGGTCGTCGCGGCGCTCACCGTGCTGGCGAGCAGCAGCGCGATTATTTCTTACGGCAGCCTTGGGCGCTCGATTGGCGCAATCGCCGAAAAAAGCTTGCCGGAGATCACCCGCGCGTCGGAGGTGGTCAGAGCTGCGGGCGAAGTCGCTGCCGCTGCGCCGCGCCTTCTCGCCGCAACGGACGCGGCAGAGCGCGAGCACGCCTTCAAGGTTCTGGCGGCCGCGCGCAAGGAACTCACGCAAAGCATCGGCGCCCTCGCCGCGGAGGATGCAGCAAGGCTCAATCAGACCTCTGACCGCATCCTGGTGAATCTCGACCGGCTGGCGCAATCTGTCACCGAGCGCCAGACCATTGCCGCCTCGCGCGGCGCGCTTGTCGCCAGCCTTCGGAAATCGCATCAGAAACTAGCTGAAAAGCTGGCGCCGATGGCCGACGACGCCGGGTTCACCTTGACCATGGGTCTGCAGACCGCTGCCGACAATAAGGACCCCGCGGTCGTTCAGAAGACGCTGGCTGCGCTGGCCGATAACGAACTCTCGTCCCTGCAGGCAATCCTGGACTTGCGCGCCGAGTCCAACCTCATATTGGGGATCCTTGTCGAAGCGGCCGACTTGTCGTCCGCCGAACTGCTGCCACCGGTCAAAGACCGGTTTACAGCGACAGCGGGCCACCTTGGAAAGGCGGCGGCCAACATCAAGGATCCCGAGACGTCGAAACTCGTCGATGAATTGGTCAAGACCGGCAAGGATGCCGGCAATATTTTCGAGCTCAAGCAAAAGGAGCTGGTTGCCGCCAAGACTGGCGCCAATGTGGTGACCGAAAATCGCGCGCTCGCCCAGGAGTTTGAAAAGGAAGTTGCAAACCTGGGAACCCGCAGCGAGGCGGCGGCGGCCGCTGCGGTACGTGAATCCGGGGCGGAGATCCGGCAGGGCCGGATTATCCTGATTTGCCTCGCGCTTGTCAGTCTCGTCACCGCGCTTGTCATCGGGTGGTTTTACGTCAGCCGTGGGGTCGTACGTCGCCTGGTAGGCCTTGGCAGCAGCATGAAGTGCATAGCAGCAGGCGATTTGGGCACGGAAATCGCGACCGGCGGCTCGGACGAAATTGCCGAGATGGCCGAGGCGCTGCAAATCTTCAAGGGCAACATGCTCGAATCCAACCGGCTCCGTGCGGAACGTTCAGAGACGGAAAAGCAGGCGCGTGCCCAGCGAAGAGCCGAGATGCAGAAACTCGCGGACGAATTTGAAGCCGCGGTCGGCGAGATCGTGCAGACGGTATCCTCCGCTTCAACGGAGCTGGAAGCTTCAGCGACCAGCTTGACCAGGACTGCCGAAGAAACACAGCAGCTTTCCGGAATGGTCGAAGCGGCATCCGGGGAAGCCTCGACTAATGTGAAATCGGTAGCGGCTGCGACCGATGAGATGACGGCCTCGATTGCTGAAATCAGCCGACAGGTCCAGGAGTCGAACCGGATCACGGGTGAGGCCGTCAGTCAGGCGGAGGTCACCGATCAGCGCATCAACGAGCTGTCGAAGGCCGCCTTGCGGATTGGCGATGTGGTCAATCTGATAACGACAATCGCGGAGCAGACGAACTTGCTGGCCTTGAACGCCACGATCGAGGCAGCTCGCGCCGGCGACTCCGGACGCGGCTTTGCGGTGGTAGCGCAGGAGGTGAAAGCGCTCGCTGCGCAGACTGCCAGCGCGACCCAGGAAATCAGCGGCCAAATTGCGGGAATGCAGGTTGCTACACAGGATTCGGTTGTGGCGATCAAGCAAATTGGGACCACGATCAGCCGAATTTCGGAAATTGCGGCAACGATCGCGACGTCCGTCCAACAGCAAGGCGGCGCGACGCAGGAGATTTCCCGCAACGTCGAGCAGGCGGCACAAGGTACCTCCGATGTTGCCACCAATATTGTCGACGTGAACAAGGGAGCTCGCGAGACCGGTTCTGCTTCGGCGAAAGTTCTTTCCTCGGCGCAGTCCTTGTCCGGCGAAAGCAATCGCCTCAAGTTGGAGGTCGCCAAGTTCCTGAGCACGGTAAGGGCGGCTTAAGAGACGCTGAGGCAGCTCGGCCCCGTCCGCGTCAGGCTTCGAGGCGCGACTGAGCCAACTCCAATCCGTGTCGGCGCCCTTCTGCGATGCCCTGAGCGATCGCTTTGGCGACTATCTCGACATCCGCGGCAGAGAGCTGGTCGAGCGGTTTCCACAAGCGCGCGATTTGGCGAGCGCGAGCCATGTCGCCGTATAATGCAACAGGAACAAGCGGTTTGATTGGCATTTTCGTAAACCCCAACCGCGGTGTGATTGATCCTACATGAGTTCAGGTATGCGTTCGATCCCCGAATTCGGCGTTTTGGTTTGATCGGATGCATGCTTGCGTCCTTTGAGCGGCCGGCGTGCGGGGAAATTGGCCGCCATCGGAGCACGGTGGACTCCGGCAAACCGTCCGCCTGGCATATTTGCGGGCTCATGGCCGGCGAGAGACGAAGGCGTGAAGTCGAGCGGTCTCTGACAGCCGGACACTTGAGCGATGCATCGAAGTTCTGGTGGGCGCACAAGGGATCGAACCTTGGACCTCTCCCGTGTGAAGATTGGCTTATTCAATAAATAGCGGTAGTCTGAAAATTCGACCTTCTAAGATGCGATTCCTGTATGAACGACCGCTTCACCTCCATGCAGCTCTTCGTTCGCGTCGCTCGTAGCGGCAGCTTCTCGGCTGCAGCGCGGGAGATGGGCATGACACAGCCGACCGCGTCCCGGATTGTCGCAGCGCTTGAGAAGCAGGTCGGGGCTGCTCTGCTGACGCGCAGCACCCGGGCCGTGACCCTCACGGAAGCAGGCACCGATTATCTTGCCCGTTCCGAACTGATCCTCACGGCGCTTGACGAGGCGGATCATGCCGCGCGCGGCACTGGCGAATTGCGCGGCACGCTGCGGGTGGCGACGTCTCCAACCTTCGCAAGCAGAACGATCATGCCGCATCTTGGGCGTTTCGCCGACCAGCATCCGAAGCTGCGGATCGAGTTCGTATTGGACGATGCCAGGCACGATCTCATCGGGGATTCGGTCGATGTCGCGGTGCGTATCGGCGCTCTGAGCGACAGCAATGCCCTTGCGCGCAAGATCGGAACGGTCCAGCGGGTTCTCGTCGCGTCCCCGATGTATCTCTCCAAGGTGGGAACGCCGCTTACGCCTTCGGACCTGACCAAACACACGCTCATCGTTGGACCCGCCGGTCGGAACTCCGAGGGGTGGTCATTCCGCAAGAACGGCAAGTCGACGTCGATCCGCATCCAGGGGCGCTTCATCGTCAATGCGACCGAAGCTGCGACCGCGGCGGCGGTGGCAGGACTCGGGATCTGCTCCACTGGAGAAAGAGGCGTCCGCTCCGACCTCCAATCCGGAACACTCGTCCGGCTTTTGCCCGATTGGGAGATCGGATCATCTGATATCCATGTGATCCTTCCCGCAGGCCGCGTTGCAAAGGCCTCAGCGCGGGCCTTCGCAGATTTTATTGCCGCGAATATGCGGGCGATCGAGGGTACGTCGCCCAAGGGAGCAAGACGTCACGCCTAAAGCTATCCTTGGCGCAGCTCATGCAAAAATCGTATATATAAAAGTCAATTTCTTCTTCTTCTGCTTCAGGAACTGAAAGAGCATGTCGTTCCGAGGCCGCCATGGTGGCGGGCACGGAGATCCCACATGCGCTTGCAGGATAAATTGAATGCATTCACCGCGAATGCCATCGAGAAGGGACTGCTCTCCCAAACGGCTCTCGCGACGTTCGTGAAGGGCACGAAGGAGCTTATCGAGACCGGCCAAGCGGAACGGGCCGTCAAGGCGGGAGACGAGGCGCCCGGCTTCAGCCTGCCGGACGCAGACGGAGTGATGTTCAGCTCGCATAGCCTGTTGGCCACGGGGCCGCTGGTGGTCACCTTCTATCGCGGCGTCTGGTGTCCATATTGCAACATGGACCTTCAGGCGCTCGAAGTGGCGCGCCCCGAAATCGAATCTCGCGGCGCATCCCTTGTCGCATTGTCGATGCAGAACGCTTCGAATAGCCGCAAGTCCAGGCGCGACAATCATCTCGGCTTTCCAATCCTCGCGGATTTCAAAGGCTTGGTCGCCGATCGGTTTGGTCTTCGCTTCAAGCTCTCGGACGAACTCGTCGAACTCTTCAAACAATTCGGCAATGACCTCCCGCAGATCAATGGCGAGTCGTCCTGGACGCTGCCGATGCCCGCTCGCTACGTGATTGATCAAGGCGGCGTGGTGGCCTACGCGGAGGTCAACCCCGACTACACCAAGCGACCCGATCCGTCCGAGCTGTTCCCGGTCCTGGACGGCCTCAAGGCCGCCCGCGTCATGGCGTGACGACAGCGTTGCGTTTGGTTCGAAGCGTATCTTCAATATCCAATCAAGGCAGGAGACCATGATCGACTATCATTATTGGACCACTCCGAACGGCCACAAGATCGCAATCTTCCTTGAAGAGTCGGGCCTGCTATGCCGCGTCATTCCTGTTAATCTTGGCGAGAACAAGCAGTTCTCCGAAGACTTTCTTCGCGTCTCGCCCAACAACAAGATACCAGCCATCGTCGATCACGCGCCCGAAATTGGCGGAGCGCCCAGTCTGCGATCGCGATAGGGATGCGAACTTGAATGCGGGGTGCCTGTGATGTGTGATCGCAACCCGGGCTCCTTATGTGGTGCGCCGCAAAGAAACTTTCCTGCAAAAGGCGCGTAACAAAGCGACCGTAAGCCACGAAATAACGCATCGGCCTTGTCAAATGTGCAAAGCCCGTCGAGAGCACAACCCTTGGGAGCATCAGTATTATGTCTCGCTCTTTGTTGATTGTTTCGTTGGTCGTCATGGGTGCGTCGTGGATCTCTTCCACCTCCGCTGAGCCTCTGTCGACAAGAAAACAAATCTCCCTCGCAGTCGCCATGGAGGCGGCCGCCGAAGCGGTGGCAACGTGTGAGAAATCAGGCTACCACACCACGGCCACAGTTTTGGATGCGTCCGGCGCGGTCAAGGCTGTAGCGAAGGGCGATCTGGCGCCGCCTCATACCATCGATAGTAGCCGCGGAAAGGCTTATGCTGCGGTTTCGCTTGGACCCAATTTCAGTGAAAATACGACGAGTGCAATTGTCGCCAGAGTCTCCGGCGGACTGGCTTTCGGGCCACTGCAACACCTTCCCGGCGTGTTTCTTGTAGCCGGCGGAGTCGTCATAAAGTCAGGCGATGAAGTTGTCGGTGCGATCGGAGTTGGTGGCGCGCCGGGGGGCGACAAGGACGAGGTCTGCGCGCAGGCCGCCGTCGCCAAAATCGCCAATCGCTTGCGATAAATATCGACCGCAAGCTTGCCATTGCGGTGACCCGTCGGCCGTTGCCCATTGGCGGGGGGAGGGCTTTCTTAAGAGCTTTTCCTGAAAGCCGGTTTGTCGAATGAGCCCTTGAACCCGCAAGCTCTGAAGAGGCGCTTTAACCATTTTTTTAATGCCGCAATTGCGTCCCTATGGGGGATCGAAAAGGCTGGCCAAAAACGACTTGGTTCCATCTAGGGCGGTACTTCGCGTTGCGGGTCCGGAGTTGCCCAGATTTAAACAGCGCACCATGCTCACGCGGCGGAAATAGGCGGACATGGTCTGGATGTTTCCACAAATTAAAGAGCGATCGTTCTAAAATTACCACATTATTTACTCGCGCGGTCGAATAATCAGAATCATGATACAGAATTGGTGACTTGAGGCGCGCAACGATGTTTTCTCAGTTTTCGATCCGCAGCAAGCTTGTTGCGGTCGTCTTTATCCTGCTTGCGGCCATGACGACTATGGGTCTCATGGCTTTGAAGGAAATTCGCGAAATAAACGGCAGGCTTGGCGAGGTCCAGAATACTTGGTTGCAGAGCATCCTCGCTCTCGGAGAACTCCAGGCGACAATCTTGCGTTACCAAACCGCAGTCCGCGATCATCTGCTTGCCGACGATCCCTCCGTCGAGGCCCAGATCGAGAAGAATGTGCAGCGACTCGAACAGGATCTCCACAGCGTCTTGAGCGAGTATGAAGCCCTGAAGACCGCTTCGAACGGACGCGAAACATTTGACGAATTCAAGAAGATTTGGACGGACTACGCGGCCGCCGGCATGGAGGTTCTGGCGGCGTCACGCAACGAGGATTTTGCGACGGGACGGCAGGTGTTCACCGAAAAACTGATCCCCCTAGGCGTCCGCACCGACGAGTTGCTCGACAGGGAGCGTTTGCTCAGCCGAGATGGAGCGTACATCGCCGCGGCGCGCGGCGCGGAGTCTTACGTGTCCGCAATTCGCGTCGTCGGCCTAGGTATTTTGTTGACGACGCTGATCGGTGCCGCAATTGCCTATCGCCTGGTACGCGATATCTCAAATAGCATTCGTTCGATCGTCCTTCCGATGCAGGCCCTTAGCCGTGGTGATCTGGATGTCGCAATTGAGCGCACACAAGACAGGGCCGAGATCGGTGACATGGCTCGCGCTCTTGAAGTCTTCAAGGCCGCGCTCGTTGCTAAGAAGTTGACCGACGAATCTGTTGCCGCGGATGCTCAGACGAAGGTCGCACGCGCCCAGCGGATCGATAGTTTCGTTCAGGGGTTCGAATCCATGATCGGTAAGCTTGGGAGCTCGCTGTCATCCTCATCGGCGGAGCTGGAAGCTGCCGCGAACTCGCTGGCCGCAACCGCCGAAATGACGGGAAGGGTGTCGAACCAGGCGGCAGGCGCATCCCAGGATATCTTGGCTAGTGTGCACACTGCGGCGACCGCGATCGATCAAGTCACATCGTCGATCGTCGAGATCAATCGCGAAGTCCTGGAGGCCAGTCAGGTTGCCGGCGATGCGGTAATGCGAGCCAAGAACACGGACCGTGACATCACTCAACTGTCGGCGTCCGCGCAACGAATCGGTAGCGTGATCAAGCTGATCGGCGCAATTGCCGAACAGACTAATCTGCTCGCGCTCAACGCCACGATCGAGGCGGCTCGCGCTGGGGAAGCCGGCAGAGGATTTTCCGTAGTCGCCTCGGAGGTCAAGGCGCTTGCGGCCCAGACAGCCAAGGCCACCGAGGAGATTGGAAGCCAGGTCGCTGAGATGCAAGAGGCGACCGATATGTCGGTGGCCGCGATCAAGGATATCAGCGCGATCATTACGCGGATCTCTGGAATATCTGCGACAATTTCGACTGCCGTAAAGGGGCAGCGAGCCTCGACGGAAGAGATCGCCTCCCATATCCAACACGCCGCTCACGGATCTGGCGCAGTAGCTGCCAGTATTGGCGACGTAAGCCGAGGAGCAAATGAGACCGAAATAGCGTCGGGTCGGGTGCTTGGCGCTGCGCGATCGCTTTCCGACGAGAGCAGCCGTCTCAAGGGTGAAGTCGAGCGGTTTTTGGCAAATATCGCGGCTGCCTAGCTCGTCTACAAAGGAAACCTGTTACCGTCGGGTGTCAACCCGACCAAACGGGCCTTCGGCGGGGCTGGGAGCAGAGGAACGACATGAATCCCACGCCATCTAAAGCGCGGAGGTTGTGGCGGCAAGCGGCTTCATTGTGCGCGATTTGCACGACGCTGTCTGTGCCCGGCGGTACTCGTATCGTCAAGCAAGCCCAGCACCGGCCGGATAAGCCCCTCCAGAAGCTTGCGCTGGGGCCGGACACGCGCCAGCACGCGCACGCCTAGAAGAGTCCCGAATACTTGCTATTTCAAACCGTCGACTTGATTGCGGCCTCGGTTATCCTTGGCATCGCTTGTACCGCGACTGGCTCGACCGAAGTCTTTGCCGCGTCCCGGCAGGGACAGCTCGCCTCTATCACCACCATCACTACCATCACCAAGGCACTGTCCATCTTAGCGGTCAGGTACGCTACCCCCAAACTTCGGCGAAGCCACCCGCGACCGTTGGACTTTCTCCGTACTGTTGGCCGTACGACTACGCCTACGACCCCTCCCACTATTGCGGAGCGAGTTACATTCCGCGGTGACGAGCTACGGGCTCACCGCCGGCTCCCGGACGCGGGGTCATCGGCGTCGTCTACGGAGGTCGCGCCACCATCTCTCTAGGCGCACCGAAAGAGAGTCCAAGCCAACCGCCGCCGACGTGACTAGAGCGATAATCATTTTTCGCAACGTTCTCATCCCTCTCGGAGGTCGCCCCCTAAGAGACAGTTTCAGCAGCGAAATTATTTCCACCATTGGCGGGGGCTCTCAAAAAGCGGGCCCAGCCAATCAGAGGGCAAATGGCGCGCGGTGGCGCTACCGGTACGTTATTTCTGCTCGGGGCTGCCGGAAACTGTCGCCGACCGGGGCTCGTTGCCGCCACTTGCCGACAATCCCAGATTCCTCGCCTCACGGTCTCAAATGGCGATACCATTGGCCGCCGGATCATCGGCATGCAACTGGGAGGATTTCATGAAAGTTCGTTTTACAATGACATTGCTCGCAGGCGTCGCGATTGGTGCTATTGCGCTCCAGGGCCTTCATGCCCAAGGCGCCAAGCTGAAGGCTTACGCTATCACTGAGTTCGAACCCCTCGATACTTCAGCCCAAGCCGCGGTCCTGCCTGGCGCCCGCAAGGCGATCGAAGCAGCCAATGGTCACAGTTTGCGCACCACGGCCGGACGAGTGGTTCAGATAGAGGGAGGGCCAGCCCCCAAGAGTGTGGGGATCACCGAATGGGGTAGCGTGGATGAGGCCGTGGCATTCTACAGGTCGAAAGCCTGGGCGGACCTTGCACCCCAGCGCGACAAGTTCGCCAAGGTGATACGAAGGTACGTCGTTGAAGTCGAAAAGTAACGGTAGCCAAAGGCAGGGGCCGCCTCAGGACAGCACCGAGCGCGCATTACCACTCCTCGCGCGCCCGGCGGGGGGCATCAATGAGGTGGGCTATCGCGGCGCTATTGGTGGGGTAGTCGAATGCTGGAATGCCTGATGGTCTTCTTGATCTTGTGGGTGTATTTGATGCCCGACCGCCTCGGGTACGACGAAGGCGGCGAAGGCGGCGGGTCCAGGCGCAGCAAGCCAGCAGGGACCCCTCCACCTACCCCCGCAAAAGCTGGTGTGGTTGATAGCACAGCGATCAGCGCCACCAGCAAAATTCCGAGCGTCACAAATCTTTGCATCAATTGGGCCATTTGAACCTCCTGTTTTCGTCGGCGGCGATTCGCTCCAGCTACACATGTTGACTCCCCTTGGCTTGAAGACATTCCCCCTCGGAAGAGATTTTTTTCAGCAAAATCTCGAAATGGAATGGATTGAGCTCGAGCTGAATATGAAGCAGTGAAGGCGTCGGTTCAACTTGTGGCGATGGGGATCATTGGGTTTCGCAGCCGGGTCCCGGTCCTGAGAAGTCGAAGATGCGCCAAATTCGCGGGGCGAGATGAAACCGTAGTTTGAGGAATCAGTGGACTCCTCAAATTCTTGCGATTTCGCGTGTTCGAAGGAATGCCAAGGCTTAAGAATCGGTCAGCCAGATAGCAGTGTTCGCGAGTAACGCTGAGACCCCAGTTCGCGAGTCAAGGCGACATTGATGCCCTGAAATCCTCCCGACATGGTCGCGCAGCGATACGAAGCGACCGATCACACGGTTGGGTGAAACGTGAGTTCAAAGTGGTGCGGGTGGCGAGCGCAAGCTCGCCACCCGCAATTGCGTGGTTCGACTAACCGGTTTCCGGCCTAGTGCGAATCCGAACCATGGTCATGATCATCACGATCATAGACGAGATGATAGTGATAATGGGGCGGCATGCGCCCCCTGCACGCGGGCACCGGATCAGGAGCAGACGCATTCTCGTTTGCGCTCGGCGCGGGGACGCCAGCACTGAGTCCAGCCTGCAGCAATCGGTTCACTATGTCCTGAGTATCGTCGCAAATCAGGAAGCGGTTTCTTACTAAATTGTCGACCGCTAATACAACTTTGGCCCGATACTCGTCGTAGGAAGCATAACGCTCCTGGACCGAGGGCCGTGGATCGCCCGCAGCCAAACGGGCCGCCCTCGTTGCCTGGAACGGGATGTATTGGCCGGACGACTCGCATCCATCGTTCGCCCAAACACCCGAACGCAATCCCCAGCCGGTGTAGGTCGCCAGCGGCACAACCAGTTCCGGCAACCGGATGCCAGCAAGGTCATTGCCGTCGCTGTCGGTCTTCGGCACGTAGCTTGGATAAATCGGACCGTTAGCGGGATTATCCTCATACGGCGGGGTGATGACCGGCGGGTTTATCGTCGGCACAAAGGTTTGATAAAAATTTGGTCCGAAGTTGAACCGGTACCGGGTCGTTTTCAGACCTGTGTAGGTGACGCCCGGAATGTGCGGGAATCCAACTCCGTCCTGAGGCAAGGGCAGCACCAGGGTGTGGTCCCGAAGCTTCGGCACCTCCGAGTCCGGAGGTTGAATACCGCGCACCGACCATTCGTCCAGCGCCGTCCACAGCGCCCGTTGCACTGGAGCAGAGTCCAATGGGTTGAGGAACTGTTGACATACTCCTTTCGATGTTGGATCGCCCGCGCCACCATGCTGCTTGCTTGACAGCAGGTACAGCCGCGTGAGCGGATGATCCGGCAGATCGAATTTTCCTGTCGGGTCGGTGCTCATCAGCGAACCTGCCTTCACCCAGAACTCGTTGGCCGAATAGAACTCCGTCGCCAGCGGACAGGTGTGGGTCTGTTCACATTTTTTGTAGCGCCAGTCGCTTGTAGCGGAAATCGGATCGAAGGTCGGTACGTTCGCAAACGGGTAAAGGCCCTCAAGGTAGAGTAGTTCCTGGCGGTTGCGGTTGGTGCGCTTGGTTTGCGACCACCGATAGTTCATGTTGAGTCCGTCGCCGGCTCCGATCCATTGCATCATTCCATCGAAAACTTTCCTATGGTTTTCGTCCTCATTGAATCCGAGATGAACGAAGTCATTGAGGGTTCGGGCTGGCTGTGAGGACGTCTCCGTGTAGATGCGGTCGATGTGACCCCTGATCGGGTTAGGCGTGCCAAAATCATCGTGCGAGGAGAACCGCAGGAATGAATTGAAATCGCGGATGACCGCGAGTCCCAATCCGTTCACGGTCGCGTTCTTGGCCGTGTAGGAGAATTCGTAGATGTCGTTGTTGACGAAATTCCCTGCGGTCAACTTGATCGCGCCGTTGGAAATCGTGCCGCCCGGGTTCGTGGGATCAGGCGCACTGGTATAGGCCCAGCCGCTGGCCGGGACAGGCACGGGTGGATCATCGAGATGGATGCGATGGGTCAGGACGGCCTTGCTTTGATCGACCGAGGCGGGAGGGTAAGCCAGCGCGAAAGTGGCAGCGCCGGTCACGATGTACTCGTATCCCGGCCCGGTGATCGGATTGCTGGGGTCGGTACCTACTATCGGCAACGAGGCCGTCGCCGTGAGACCGTTCAGCGGCCCGAGATTGTTTTCCCAGCCGGACCACACCGTGGTGTAGCCGCGGGTCCATAGGAAGGAATCGTCCAGAACCGCCGGGTCGGTGAGCGCCGCCGGATCGTTGGTGCCGGTCGGTGTGTTGTTTAGTGTTTGATACGTCTTGCCGCCGCGGTTCGGCGGCTCATACATCATTTTGCCGCTGCCCTTGCTTGGGTCCAAAGGCTGCAAAATGTAGAAATTGTGCTGATAGACAACGTGGCCCTGTGCGTTTTTCGGCGCAAGCTGAATGTCGGTGATAAGCGCATTCTGCGGATTTGCCGGATCGACCTCGCCCGTCGCGATGCCGGTGATGAACTCATACTGGCCGACACCAGCGAATGAATGGCCCCCGAAGGCGGTGCCTCTGGTCAGAATCTGGATTTGCGTGATGCGCGCATGGGCAACAGGCGCTGCCGCCAGGACACTGGTTGCCAGAAGGCTTGCAAAGCCAAGCCGAGATAGGTTGTGCTTTTTGGAGAAAGATGCGCGGAAAAATGGCTCGCCGCTTGCGGTGTGAACCATGAGAAACCTCCCGTTTTGTCCGTTCTTCCGACTTCGCCAGGGCGGCGGTCTCGCGAACGGTTGAGCGAAAGTAACAGACAACTGAAGGCTGCCACAACCCCCTACTGGTTTTTTGGGTCTGAGGCGACGGTGATCGCCGCAAATGAGCAAGTGCAACAATGTCGTTCAGAACTTACCGTGGAGGTACGGAGCCATATAGTCCTACGTTAGCGTCTAGGTCGGATTCCGGCGCAACGGGCACGCTGCGGTAGTCGCTTTATGTCCGTTTTCTGGGGTGTAAGATGGGATAATCGGCCGGCCTAGCTTATGGCTGAAGATTTTGGGTGCTGCGCTTCAGGCTGATGGTGAAACGAGGTCCGTTGTGATGACGGCCTCAAGCATCAGGCGCCGGCAACCGAGGGCATCTCAAGACATTGACGGTCTCAGGACGGAAATTGGGCCCGTGCGCCACGTACAGCGGCACGCGCGACGAGCGTAAGTAGGCAACTGATACCCAATCAGTTGATTCGTCGGCGAATGCATCCGCCGCAGGCCGAAGATAACTTGGGTGGTTGGGATATTCGTTCGCTCCAAGAACAACCCTCAACCGACGACGACCAGCCTCTCGACTGAGTAAGCGGACCGCCGGTGATTGCGGCGGCGAGGGAATTTCCGGGTCCTGGCCCGAGTCTAAATAGCGCATGAGAATGAAAAAGAGGGACGCATGACAAAGATCAAACTTCTTGACGCAGCTGGGTCGGTTGGCGAGCCAAGGGTGGTTGGGACAGCCGCCTTGACGATGCTTGCTTGCGTTACTCTGGTATTCACCGCCCGCAACGAAGGCAAAATGACGAGCTACTATCCTGATCCTAATCTGCAGGATGACGTTCCCATTGATCAGGTCCGACTTCTACCTAGTATCAAGATGGCGCTGTTAGTAGCCGGCCTAAAGACCGTCGGGGATGTCCGCAATACTTCGGACGCAATGCTTTTGAGTTTTCAAAATCTCGGGCAGAGCTCCGTTACGCGCCTCCGAAATGAACTAGGTCGCTGCGACCGGGCGTGATGACATCGGGGACATGGTAACGCCGCCCGTCATCCTCAAGCGAGAGGTCGGATCAGCTTCCGCTTGGCCCAATGCGGGTCTTTCCAGTCTGAGTTGTACACAGCTCATCGTACCCATTTAGCGCTCTCGGCACGCTCATGCGCGTGCATAAGCGGCCGGCGATCTTCCGCCGCCATGATCGAGGCCCTGGTCGCAGCCTGCCGTTCCCTGAGGTCTTGCTCGGACTTCGGTAACTTTATGATTAGCCGGCGTTCTTCAATCCGCACTTGGGAAGTCTCGCATAGTGGACTCGATCTGATCGTCGGGAAGCTGCCGCGGTTTCTCGACAATCGTCATGTACCTGATCTGCTGACATGGTTGATAGAGGATTTCGCAAGCTTGGCGGGCCGCTTCGATGGGCGGCGTGAATAATCCTGACCGCCGCCTGCCGTGCATCCGGTCTGCCAAGTCGCGGGGGCGAACGAGCCTGTCGGGCCTCCAGCTGTTATGTGGTGCCGCGGATCATGATTGCCGGTGCCGAAAACCAATTTAAAGAGTGGGCAACGAGGCGGTGAGAGTTATCCCTGCCACAGCCAGTTCCGCTACCACCCCAACCCAATCGCGCCGTCATAGGGCTCCGCCTCTTGCCTGGCGCCCCCCAAAAAAGATCCCTGCCGTGAGGCAGGGCTTCCGAGACTCTTGCGATCGATTGCTTTGCGTGGTCGATCGCCGGTTGGAGTTTAGATCAGGGTTGCTGCTGCTCGTTGCCGTTGTTGAAGGTGAGCAGCGGCTGCCAGGTAGCGCAGAAATGGTGGGTCGCGAAGGTGTTGAACGGATGCGGCCCTTGCGGTGTGAGCAGCGCTGGCGGTGTGAGCGACTGGATCTTTGGATTGCGATCATCGCCATCATTGTCATGATCGCCCGGACGGTAAGGATTGGCCGCTCATGAACTCAGCCTGATTGGCGTCCGACGACCATTCCACGTAACGAACAACCGCAAACGCAAACACGAACAAGACGAGAAGCTCGACCATCGCTGTGGCGGCTATTCCCCGCCGACGGATGCCGCGGTCATTTTGATGCTGGCTATTGAATGATGGCATCGCTCTCTCCCGAAATGCCGCCGCAAGGCGCTGAGTTGGCTCGAAAGTCCGGAATCATGATTATTTATCATCCGCTGATATGTGTGAGCGTAAGACATCTTAATCTTCTGAATGCAGGCTATGGCGGTATTAGTTGCCTTTCGACAAACGACAATTTGCACCGCTTCGGATGATATCAACTCATGCATCCGGCTGAGGCGCATGGGCGATCGCCGGTCCGCCCTTGCCGCGCTTCAATGGCGCATGCCCAGAGATCCCTTCATTCGCGGTGGCCGTGCAAAAAACGAAAAGGGTGGATGAGGCGATTGTCCACTATGACGGAACAGTGCTTTTGAGAATTTAGACCTACCGATTTTCCGCATGATGAACCACGTTCCCCGCTATGAAAAAAGAGGACACAAACATGAGCAACGGCAGCATCGTTGGGGCCTGGCTTGGAATTTTTGCTTTCATGGCGATCGTACTCGGCTGTCTTGACCACGCTGGCCGCGCAGGTCCGAGCGGCCACGAGTCAGCGTACGGCGCTGTCCAAGGGATCGTTATGCCGCCCTTCCGAGGGTGATGCGCGGCCGCACAGGCAAGGTCGGTCAGGCGCCATACGCTGGGCCCAAGGCGAGGGTCCGTGGCGTGTGACCGGGCGACCACCGCTGCCCGCGGGTCGGCCCCGCGAACTTTTATTTCGCGCTTAGGTCTTCGTGTGGTCACCCCGGAACGATCCACCCGGTTGAGCGTTTGGGGACCATCATGGATAGCGCAACCAAACACGAAATCTGGCTCCTAGCGCTCGGCACGGCCATGCTCGAGGCGCCCTTCGTCGCAATCGCCGTAGCTATCTTGAGCCGCTAGCGTGGAAATGAACGCCCAACGCGCACGAGGAGGGCCGCTGCTATGCGCCTTCAGACATATCGGGACGAAAGCCGCTCGAGACATTTAGACTTGATCGGCCACCACGTCAGCGGGCTTCACCCCATCAAGAACCTTCTTCACAAAATAAGCTGAACGACGGAAACTATCGCGGCGTAACACGCCGTAGCTGATAAGGCCGCCGACGCCGGTAATCTCGGAATTCGTTGAAATGATCGGAATTCGGTGCTGCAGGGCCAGGGTCGCGATACGTACTCCCAAATCCAGAATAGCGGTCCCCACGACCAGCATTCGGATCATCAGTTCCGGGTCGATCGACGGGCGACCCGTAGACGAGTAATGCGGTGCGAGTTCGCCACGAAGCCAGCACAGATCGAGAGCAGCATCGATCTTCCGCAACAGATGATCTTCAGGAACCGCGTCGTCGAGCTCAAACTGGTAGAAAAGCTGCGCTTGTTCGCCCTTCAGCCGACCCATCATGGCTTGCCCCCGCTGCGATTCGCGTCAGCAAGATGGAATCACTGTTCGCTGCATGCCTCAACGGACTTCTGCAACATGGGGTAATTCCGGGATCGAGCCGGACAAGGCAAGGGAATCAGCTCTCCCGGAACGTATGAGGCCAACCTCATGTGGCCTCGCAACGATGGAGAGCGGCAATGGAATACTA